>LKMJ01007393.1_pt1 | contig 10344 bp, 18 predicted proteins | sample 643391 | NCBI WGS metagenome assembly LKMJ01 (sample SAMN04112250, study PRJNA286221) | soda lake metagenome | biome: soda lake; feature: Kulunda Steppe; material: water; isolation source: sample PL-Br10 brine of Picturesque Lake | place: Russia: Kulunda steppe | collected 2010-07
GTGTTGGGCCTGTGTTTGATGATGGCGCAGGTGCCTGTGTTGGGCCTGTGTTTGATGATGGCGCAGGTGCCTGTGTTTGGCTGCGTGTTTGATGATGGCGCAGGTGCCTGTGTTAGGCCTGTGTTTGATGATGGCGCAGGTGCCTGTGTTGGGCTGCGTGTTTGATATGGCGCAGGTGCCTGTGTTGGGCCTGTGTTTGATGATGGCGCGGGTGCCTGTATTTGGCTGCGTGTTTGATGATGGCGCAGGTGCCTGTGTTGGGCCGCAGCGCGCGTCGGCATACACGCCTCCTGATAAGTGTGAAAGCATGTGCGGCTGCACAACAGCTGGGGTGGCGGGCTGCAGTGTGTGTGCGCTGCAGCCGCCTGCGGCGTTGGTGCTGCCCTGTGCAAGCCTGTCCTGCATCTGCGCGTGTTGCCCTGGTGCGCCAGCGAACCAACCAGCTTGACAGGGCTTTTCAAGTCGGTGTCCGCCAGCGCTCACGGTGTGGCCCCTGCTGCTGTTGCTGCTGCTGCTGCTGCTGCTGCTGCTGCCCGCAGGGCTGCCCTTTGGCCTCAGCATGGGCCTCTTTGTGTTTGTGATGTACGAGCTGGCGGCCATGGTGGCCAGCGCGATCCAGGAGAGCGCCCGGGGCAGCGACAGCGCCAACTCCAAGCGCTCCCTGGTCTTCATCTACATCTGCACCCTGCTCATCTGGTCGCTGTTCCCGGTGGCCTGGCTCACCACGTGGGTGTCGCGCTGCCGCTGCTGCTGCTTTTGCCACCGCCGCCGCTGCAGCCTACGACCACTGACCATTGTGATGTGCTGCGGCACTCCCTGCGCCAAAAGCTGCAACGCCACCAGCTTCATATGCTGAGCGCAGGCCGGGGTGTACACGCAGCAGGGGTGAATGTCGCCGCGCTCTGGGCAATCAGGATTGGGCGACAAATTGCCCACGCACTGGAGAGCTGCATGGGGGAGCGCCGCGACTTTGGGGCACTCCACTGCATTGCACTTGCAACTCTGCGTTGGTGGGTTAGAGGATCGCACCCTTTTCATAGCGACTGGCTGGCTCATCAGGCTGGCACGGCGCCCTCCAAGGCTGTGTGATCCATCTTTCCCCATGTGGTCGATTTCACTTTGGCCTCCGTTGCCGCTGTGTGCTGGACAGGTTCCTCCATCCCCGGCATGTGTTTGCAAACGAGGCGCTGATCATGTTTGCCAACTTTGGAGCTAAGGTGGGTCAGGCCCGTTGGCGTCCTGGAGGCTGTTTTCCCCTTGCTAAGCCGTGCAAGGGCTGGACCTTGCGAGCAAAGCATGCAGGCATGTTTGTGCGCGTGCAGAGACCAAGGCTTGCATCTTGCGCTGTGGCCCTGCACCTGGATCTCAATGGGACGCAAGCTGGCTCCGTGCTCTCACGTGGCTGCACAGCTGGTCCGAGAGCAGCCCCCCCCCCCCTGCTGAGTTGCCCCTGTGGGTGCATGCGAGCACTGCACGCGTCTCCATGGCTTTTGATGCCTCGTGCCCTCCTTGCATATCTGGGACCGCCAGCGCACTCGTCGCCACTTAGCTTGTCGCGACTTGGTGCCCCCTCATGCACGCACACAGGTGCTGTTCTCCTCCAGCATCATGTACGGCAACTACATCACCATTGGGCAGAAGCGCATCTTGGCGCGCCTGGATGAAGAGAACCGTGACCGCATACAGGTGCGGCCGCGCGCTCGCGAGCGCGCCTGCGCTGTGCGTTGTCTGTAGGCACCACCAGATGGGCACTGCATGCACGCCCACAGCCGGGTGGGCACATGCACTGGGGTGCGCACAGAGCATGCCCAAGACCGGTGGACCGTACGCTTGGGCAGGGCGCCAGGCTCGCTGTGCCGGGGTGGGGGCGCATGCCTTGCCTGCGTCTGTCTCCACCCCCGTTGCACCTCGCTGCGCCCTCCCCTGCAGGGGCCTGCATGCTCTGCTGTCCCCAACAGCTTTGCCAGCTGGCTGCTGCACCTCCGGGTCGCAAAACACTTGATGTAGAAAGGAATAGAAAAGGGCCGCCGCCGCAAGCGCACGTCCCTGGCAAGCTGCCCAGTCTCCATGCCCCCAGGCATGCGCGCCTGCCTGGTGCAGCTGCTGGGCGCACTTCCCAGGGGCGCTGTTGGTGCAGGGGAGGAGCATCAGCGCGCTCCACCTCGCGCCCTGTACAGTGTGCACGCACAGCACCAGGCCACACCTGGGCTCGCTGTACCCGCTGCGCACAGCAGAGGCGCACTGTTCCGGCTGCGCGCGCGCCCTGAGCCCCTCACCCACCGCGCGCGCTGTACGCGCTGCGTGCACCGCGCAGATGATCACGGACCTGAAGGAGGCCGTTAGCCGCAAGGACCAGTTCATGAGCCTGATGAGCCACGAGCTGCGCACGCCGCTTAATGGCATCATCCAGCTGGGAGACGCGCTGTGCCGCGGTGCAGGTGTGTATGTGCGTGTGTTGTGTGTATGTGCGCGTGTGCGTGTGTTGTGTGTATGTGCGCGTGTGCGTGTGTTGTGTGTATGTGTGTGCATGTGTGTGCGTGTGCTTGTGTGTTGTGTGTATGTGTGTTTGAGCATGCATGTAAGCGTGTGCAGGCCCATTTTTGTGAGTGGGCAGTGTGCATGCCTTTCACGCATGTGTACTAGGTCACAGAGTCACGCTGTGGTGCCTCAATGTGAAAGCCGTAGCCCCCCACTTGTATGCTTTGCAGTGTTATTTGCGGCAGTGCCTGTAGTAACGCTGACCAGCACACACAAGGCCGCCTGCTCATCAGAGCATGCACACGGCCTGTTGTGCTGCCTGTGCGCTGCTGTTGGGCGGGGGGGCGCTGAAGTTTTGGGCGCCCACTTAGCTGCCTGTGCGCTTTCGGTGTGCGGGTGCACTCCAAGCATATGGGCTCGGTGCACTCCAAGTGCAAGTATATAGGCTGCCTGTGTGCTCTCGGTGTGCGGGGGGCGAGCTCGGCTGTAACAGGCTCCCTGCGCTGCCGTGTGTGTGTGTGTGTACGTCTGAAGGGGGCGCGCTCAGCTGTAAAAGGCTCCCTGCCCTGCCTTGTGCTTATGTCTGAAGGGGGCGAGCTTAATCCCAAGGGGCAGCACTTCCTGCGGACCATCAAGAACAGCAGGTGGGCGCGCGGCTCCTGTGCTTGTGTGTGCGGGGGATACTGCGCTGGCGCTTTTTATGGTGATTGTTGCCACTCAGAGCCTTGCGTCTGTGATGTTGCAGTGAGCTTGCTTTGAGTGAGTTTGCTTGCAGCCGCATTACGCTGCAGCCCATATGCTTGGAGTGCCTGCACCCCCCTCCCCTTTGCAGCAGAGTCAGCTGCATATCATCATCCACAGTTGAAAATCATGGCATAACACCCATCTGCGCAGCAACTGCCTCCTGAGTACCATTGCCACAACAAATGAAAACATATTCGCGGTACCGCACCCACAAATCGTGCAGCAGCCACTTGCTGAACAGCGTTGCCGAGTGAATGTATGCATGCTGCTATACCCACAAATCGCGCAGCAACCACCTGCTGAACATCATCAACGACATCCTGGACGTGGCGGCCCTGAAAGAGGGCAAGCTCACCATAAAGCATGAGGCGGTCAGCCTCGCTAAGGCCGTGGAGCACGTGTGCGACATTGTGGCGCCCCTGGCCAAGAAGGAGGTACGTGCACGCAGCGTGTGCATGCGCATGTGTATTCTTGTGCATGTGTGTGGGCGTGATTGTGTTGCTGGGAGGGGCAGGGCGGGGGAGATGATTCTGTGCTTGTGGCGTTGTCCTAGGTTAGTGCGCTACAGACCTTTCTACCCACGCCAACGCCCACGCGCAGGTTGCCATAGAGCGCCGCATCCACCCCGGGACGCCGCTGATTGTCGCCGACTTCAGCCGCATTGTGCAGATCCTGTACAACCTGCTTGGGAACAGCCTGAAGTTCACGCAGGTGGGCGCGCTGCTCCGCTTGCCAGCCGCCGTGCCGGTCATGGCTGGAACGCGAGTGCGCGCATTGCAGCAAGGCAGCTCCAAGCCTGCCGCATGGCATTGTCACTGATGAGAGTGCGCCGCACGCTGTGGCACAGCAGCAGCGTGGGGCTGCCTTTCTTGTGTAGCTGCGTGGTCTCCTGCAGCTGTAGCTGCTGCAGTGTGGGGCTGCCATTCTTGTGTAGCTGCGTGGTCTCCTGCAGCTGCTGCTGCTGCAGTGTGGGGCCTGCCATTCTTGTGTAGCTGCGTGGTCTCCTGCAGCTGCTGCCGCTGCAGTGTGGGGCTGCCATTCTTGTGTAGCTGCGTGGTCTCTTGCAGCTGCTGCTGCTGCAGTGTGGGGCTGCCATTCTTGTGTAGCTGCGTGGTCTCCTGCAGCTGCTGCTGCTGCAGTGTGGGGCCTGCCAGCCTTGCGTGAGGTTCCTGAAGCTGTGCGTTGCGCATGCAGCCAAGTGCAAATTTTCAGGCATTCATGTAGGCATGCGCCACTCAACGCATAGTGACATACACATGTGCCGATCAATGTGTACTGACAATGGCGTGCTTGCCTGCACAGCTTCGCGAGCTGCTGCGTGCGGGCTGCACAGCTTCTGGTTGATGTGGCCCAAACACAGGAGGTGGCAGGCATGGCTTTGACAGTTGCACACTCTTGAGACTCGCACGCGCGCGTTGCTTTAGTATAAATGTGCATCGTGCATACAGAAACATGTTAGTGCATGTACGCCGCAAAACATCACACACACACATGCACACAAACAAACACAAATGTGTACGCGCGCAGCGTGGCCTGGTACGGGTGACTGTCGCTCCCGCCGATAAGTCGGCCACGCACGTCATCATCACTGTGGAAGACACGGGCATCGGCATCGCCAAACACAAAATACCCTCCATCTGGGGGGCGTTTGAGCAGGTGAGCAGGCCCGTGGCAAGGTCTGGGGCACGCCTGTGGTGTGCATTCGCCAAGCATGAGGTCCCCTACATCCGGGGGGGAGTTTGAGCAGGTGAGCATGCCCTCGGCAAGGTCCAGGATGCGCCTGTGGTGCACATCCTGCAGATGCTGAGTTGTGCTGGGCCTGTGCGGGGCACTTTATTTGCAGATGGAGTACAGGCGCCAGGCGGGCGACTTGCCTGCTCAGTCAAATGGGGACTCTTGCATTTTGCCAGCAACGTCTGCTGCGCGCAAGTGCCTGCTGAGGCACGCGCGCGCATCTGAGGCAAACATCAGGCAACCCTGCAGCCACAGTTCGATGATCCAGAGCGCAGCCCTTATGAAACGGGTACATCTGCATGAACAGCCTTTTTTCTTGTCAGACAAACCATGTGGCTGACCGCATCACTCACCTGCTGGTTCCTTGACTAGCTCCGAGCCCCACCAGATGCAAGCACAAATACCCTACCCAAGGCCACAGCACTCGTGGCCCGTTCCTTTTGATAAGCGATGTTGATTGTAACATTCACGACCACTGCAATTGCCTTGAAATACAATCTAACCAAATGGCTTAGTCTGTCTCCTGCCCGTTATTGTGACAAGGACTCTCATGCGCGAGTGCTGTGGCGGCCCCCTTGCTGTGCAGGTGGACATGAGTGTGACGCGCAAGTACGGAGGCACGGGCCTGGGGCTGAGCATTGTCAGGCAGTTGGTGCAGGCGCACGAGGGCGAGATCCACTGCAGGAGCAAGGAGGGCCGGGGGACGGCGTTCACCATGAAGATGCCGGTCATGCAGTCGGGCCGCGCTATCCGACACTCCCTGGAGGCCAAGGTGTGTGTGTGTGTGTTTGTGTGTGTGTTTGTGTGTGTGCAGGAGCGCTCAATGCTGGGAGTGCTTGATCGGGGGGCGCTTGATCCTAGGAGCGCTTCATGCTTTCATCCCACTTCTGCAATGCCTCTTGGGCAGGCCTGCGTCTTGGGTGCGTCCTAATCTCCCAGCATCCTGTAATGTGTCCCAGAGAGCTCTGAGGATTGCATTCTGTTTGTCATTGACCGCTAAAAAAATCTCCAGGAGTGCCCAGTGCAGGTGCCCTTGCATCCCTTGCATGAAGCAGCAAATCACCTGACCATGCAGCAGGTGGCATCACATCAGCGTGCATGCAATCTCACCCTGTGTTAAAGTATCCTTGCCAGCTGCGGCCTGTGCTTCCTGCCGCCCGCAGATCCAGAACAGCCTGGAGAGCCTTGGGTACGACTTCTTGGCCGTGCGGCGCAGCTCCAGCCTCCAAAGCGACAGCCTGGCCGGGTCGATCAGGCACGTGTATGGCCCGCTGGTTTGGGTGGCTTGTTTGGCCCCCTCAGTTTGGGTGGCTTGCTTGGCCCGCTCAGTGCACAGCTTGCTTGCTTGGTCCACTCAGTTTGCAGGGCGTGGTCGGCCCGCTCAATTTGCGCCGCTTGCTTGGCCTGCTTTGTCTACACGGCTTGCTAGGCCTGATCGGTTTGCGCTGCTTGCTCGGCCCACTCAGTTTGCACGGTGTGCTCGCTCAGCCCGCTGGTTTCTTTGCTTGCCTTGCTCGGCCCACTCATTTGCACAGCTTGCGCGGTCCGCTCGGGATCCCTTGTTTGGGCTGCTCCAGCCTTTTTTCTTGTTCCGCCTCAGATGCTGCAGCTCCTGGCAGGAAGCCCAGGGTGCTCCCTCACTCGCCACGCCTGGCTTCACTTGCTCTGCTCGTGCCCATATGGCGCGAGACGCAACTAGGCCATTCCCCCCTCATGAGATATGAGCACATGTTATCTGCTCCGGCGCGCACGTGATCCAAGTTGCCTGCTTGGCTTGCGTGGTCTGCTTGGGCGCGTGACTTTGGACAGAACTACAGCCCATCCCTTTTGTGATGAGCAATGGGATGTCTGAGCGTGTGGAGGGGGAAAGCCGTGGCATGCACGTGCTCGCACTTGTGGCCAAGGTTTGTGTGGTCCGGTTTGTGAGATTAGGGGCAGAACATTGGCATTGCCAACAATCGGCGTGCTCCAGGCCGCGCCAGCTTGTCACTGCTGACAGCAAAGGCTGGAAATGTTACTGCACACTGAAGCAAATGGACGGTGGTGTGCTGTGCGCGCAGGGCTGCCAGCATGGCCGGCGGCAGCCGCAGCAACACCTGCGAGCTGCTGGCTAGTGGCAGCTACAGCAACCACCACCTGGACAGCGCCGCCAACCTGCACACCATGGCTGCATCTGACAGCGAGGAGGACGACGCGGAGCGCTTCATCAAGCGACGCACGAAGGTGTGCGATGTTGACGCACGAAGGTGTGCGATGTTGCGGAGCGCTTCATCAAGCGACGCACGAAGGTGTGCAGGTCCATGCATGCGAGCGTCAACGTGCGTGCATGTGTGCGCGTGCATGACGGTGGGCGGGACCCCACCAAGCGCTGGTTCTGTGCAGCGCATAGGGTGAGGACTGCATGTCAAAAGCGGGCAGGCCTGTACAACATCCTGCGCGTGTACACACGGCCTCTTTCATGCATGCATGCACATGCAAGAACATGCACGCAAATGCCCGTATTCAATTGAGCAGAGCCACCCATGCCCGCAGCGCTTTCGCCCTGCCAGGCAGACGGCGTGCGCACACACTCGTGCAAGCGCGCCCCAGGCCCCTTTTGCCTTCCACATCTGGCTGCAGGAGCTGGAGAACGAGGCACTGATGAACGACCTTGCGCGCCGCACCGACCACAAGCGCTCCATCGACAGCGAGGAGGGCGTGGGGCACGCAATGGCAGCGCAGCACAAGCAGGAGCAGCTGCTGATTGTAAGCGGGCACGCACGCGCGTTTGTGCATGCGCGTATAATGCCCCTCACTCGTGCTCCGTGCCATGTCAACGTCCCCTCTGCACATGTGTGCATAGACACGCACTCGCGCACACACATACACACACAAATGTGCAGACTAAGTTGTGCGTGCTCTACCTCGTAGTGAAAGCGGGAGAAGCGTGATTGCATGCGTGGATGGGAACATGCACACACAAGTACCCTCATTCTTGTGCTTCTGCTGCACCTGTCTTGCATACAGGAGCAGCAGGTCAACTCAGGCCAGCTGGGAGAGAAGCTGGCAAACCAGCGCCAGCTCATGCAGTTAGAGGGAGAGGTGCGGCAAGCGCCCTCTGCAGCAGCCTTTGTGTGTGCATACATTGAACGTGCCTGTGTGCCAACACTTGCACGCCTCGTGGAGCGCTCCCCCCTTACACCTGAGCATGTCGCAAATAACCAGGACTCTTGCGCGCATTTTGGCCCAAAACCGTCCCAGTTTAAGCAACAGCTGCAACACTCCAAAGAAAGCGCTGCTAAGCGGGAGCATGTGGGCCCTGCTCAGTGTGCATACAGCCGCACAGGCTGCTCTTGGTTCTCACCTGGAATGTGGAAGCGCCTTGCTTTCTACCTGGGCCTTACCTCTGTCCCTGGGCTCAAGCCTGCATGCGTACACTTGCGTGCGTGAGTGTGTATTTGTGTGTGCATGTGTGTGTGCGCGCTAGTGTGTGTGCTTGTATGTGTGCATGTGTGCGTGCGTGTACGTGCACATGTGCTTGCGCATGTGCATGCGTGCTCATGTGTGTATGGTGTGTGTATGCGCATGTGTGTCCATATTTGCGTGAGCATGTGTGTTCATTTGTGTGTACATGCGTGAAGGGGTAGGCGTGTGGCCATGCTGGCGCCTTGGTGCGCCTGCAAGGCAAGCTCCTGGCCACTCGTGCCTGTGCACAGCTCAAGGCCGCACATCCAGCGCTTGCTCGCTTGCATGCGTGGGGCTCCTGGCAGGAAGGTGGGCGCAGGCGCTCGTGCATGCATGCGCTCTGTGTGCGAGTGCTCTCCCTGCGTGCTTGCGCCTCGCCTGCAGGCGGACGCCCGAGGCTGCAGGCAGGCCAAGCGCAATGTCAGCTGGTCGGGAGTGCATAGGCCAAAATACGAGCTGTGGCAGGTGTGGTGGTGTGTGCTCATGTGTGCAAAAGCGTGTGTGTCGTGTGTGTGCAGTGTGTGTGTATGTGTGTGTCTTGTGCTGGTGGCTGTGCGCCCAATGCAGCTCTGTCCACCCGTGCACTGGGTGTGCCCCACTCAACTGCCACGCGAGCAGGCGCTCAGCCTCAGGGTGAGCAGGCGCGTGCCTCATATGCCCCACAGCCACTCATATGCCCCACCGCAACTCATATGCCCCACCGCCACTCATATGCCCCACCGCCACTCATATGCCCTACTGCCACTCTGAGCTTGCGCGCAGGTGGATGAGTCACCCGGCATGGAGCTGGAGCTTGCCGGCGCCGCACTGCAGCACACCTCTGGGGCCCGTGCCGCGGCCCCCGTGCCCGAGGCCCATGACGCCATCAAGCCTGTGGCCAAGGTCAGGCGTGGCGTGAGTTGGCCCTTCACGCCCTCATGAGCGCGCGCCTTGTGTGACCCTTACAGGCCTTGAGGCCTGTCATGGGCCCTGAGGTCCTCCAGCCTTAGACTGTCTTAGACTGTCTAAGACTGTCAGGGCCCATAAGCGCTCCTGCTGTCTGCCCCACCCACTCTGCTGCATGTCTTGCTGTTCATTCGTTTCGCAACCCCATCCATTCGCCTACCACCCCTTGGCATGCCGCACTGCTCTCATCAGGCCTCGGCTACTGCGGCCCCGCAGCATGAGCTGCAGCCATCTGGTCACCAAGGAGAGAAGCCTGGCGGCAAGGGCGCCTCTCCCAACCAGGGAGAGGTGGCGGCCCTGCAGCAAGGGGCTACCACAACCGGTGAAGGTGTGTGTGTGTGCGTGCGTGTATGTGAGCGCTTGAGGGCGTGGCTTATGCGCTGTGCTCTGCTGGCGCTGCAACAACAAGGGGCTGCTGCAGCGGGTGCATGTGTGTGAACGTGTGTGTGCGCCTGTGTGCGCGTGTGCATGTGAGGGCATAGCTTATGTGCTGCGCTCTGCTGGCACTGTAGTAAGGGGCTGCTGTCGCTGTTGTGCGATTTTGAAAGCACCTTGTAACCATTAAAAGCACAAAAGCTCCAGTTTGGGCGCTCGGCCAGCGCCCCAGGGTGCAGGTGTGCCTAGGTTGCCGCAGTGCATCAAAAGGAATGTGACCTGCATAGCGCCCCCGCTGTCCTTCCTGGAAGGAGGGACTGTGTTACCATTTGGTGTCAGGGATACTTTTTGCACTGCGCTTTTGGCACAGCGCCTTTTTGCACAGCGCTTTTGGCGCGCTTCCCATGCCAGATACGCCCCTGCGCACCAACCATGTCGGCAATGACGTGCGTGTGGGATTTCATGCTGCTGCGCCAGCCTTGCGTGCAAAGACCTCCCCCACCCCCCTTCCAATTCGCATGTGCATGCGCACACCCTTGGATGCACTGCACACATACGCACACACACACACACACGCACACGCACACACACGCACACACACACACGCACACACACGCACACACA
>LKMJ01007394.1_pt1 | contig 10343 bp, 7 predicted proteins | sample 643391 | NCBI WGS metagenome assembly LKMJ01 (sample SAMN04112250, study PRJNA286221) | soda lake metagenome | biome: soda lake; feature: Kulunda Steppe; material: water; isolation source: sample PL-Br10 brine of Picturesque Lake | place: Russia: Kulunda steppe | collected 2010-07
ACATGTGGGCCAGAGGTACCAGATCACCACTGGCACCCACTGAACCCTGAGAAGGAATCACGGGATGAATGCCGTGATTCAGCATCTTTACCAGAAGCTTCAGAGTGGAATAGCGGATTCCGGAATAGCCCCGGGCCAGAGCATTTAACCGCAGGAGCATCATGGCCCGGACCACTTCTTCAGGAATCTCTTCGCCGGTACCGGCTGAATGGCTGCGGATTAAGTTTTCCTGCAGTTTGACAACTTCCCGGGGCGATATTCTGGTATCGCTGAAGCGGCCGAAACCGGTGGTTATGCCATAGACCACTCCATTCTCAGCTATTAATTTCTCCACCTGCTGGCGGGACTTTTTGATTCGGGTTACTGCCTCCTTTGAAAGCTGAACCTCTTCACCTTCCCTGGCGCAGCTCTCTACCTTCTCTACTGAAAGTCTTTCGCCATTAATTTTTATCATTGTTGATCCCCACCTTTTATAAATTAGCCTGATAAAATATTAAAGGGATGAGGCCATGTTCAGCCTTCATCCCAAATTGCCTGATTTTATGCAGTTTTGTTGGTCTCTAATGCTCCGGTTATTCTTTCGGCCAGCGTAAAAGAGGCTGCTGGAATTTTCGCTGCTGCCACTGCTGAACCTGCTGCCCCTGTTGGATCTGCTGCCTTTGATAATCCAGCTGACCTTGCTCAGGCCGATAGACCTTTCCTTCAGGGGTGAGGAAGCATCGGAAACCGCTCTGCTCCGCCTGTCTCTTCTCATTTTATTTCACCATATTTATATTATTCTCCTTCGAGAACGATTTTCCTGCCTGGAACGGGCGATCTATTTATAAACTAATAATAAAGCGGATCAGACAGATTATCCAGACAGATTAATCAGGTGATCGCAGTCAGGAGCAGATTAATTAAAGAATCTCATGGAAAAAGAAGTGTATAGTGATAAAAATTAACTATATACTACTGGTAGGGGTAGTTAATAAAGCAGGTCAAAAACAAAGCTGAAGAACTACTGAAGTAGTGTGGTAAGAATCAAATTATGTAAACGGGGGCGAAATGAAATGATTTTGTCATTTTCCCGGCCCATATTAACCCGGTTTGTTAATAATATGACGGTCAAATTTGAATGCGGCTCATGCCATATAGAAGTTCCGGTAAATCCAGTATGACCAAAGGCAGTTTCATCCAGATAAACTCCACCAGAACAATAGGGCTTTCCTCCTTTATCCCAGCCCATACCCCGGGCAGCCATTCCTCCAGAAGTGGCTGTTTGTTGCATCAGTTTAAGTGAAAGTGGATGGAGCAGTTGATATGCTTTACTGCTGCTATTAGTACCATTGCTTTCAATGAAATTGTTTTCAAATACCAATAAAGAGTTAACAAGTTTTATTAAATCAGAAAGACAGGAAAATAATCCGGCATGACCGCTAACTCCTCCAAGAAAATAGGAGTTTTCATCATGAACTTCCCCTCTAATAAGTTTTCCCCGCCAGCTGCAAAATTCAGTGGGAGCAATTTCATCTTCAGCTATTTTATTATAATTCAAACTATTATTATTAACATCATTAACATCATTAATAACATTAATATCATTTATATTATTAACATCATTTATATTATTTATATTTTCTGAAGCTCCCGACTGTAAAGGATTGAATCCCGTTTTCTGCAAACCAAGGGGCCCAACAATATTTTTTTGAGCATATTTTTGCAGAGATTCCCCGGTGATCCTTTCGAGCAGAAATCCCAGCAGTATAAAATTGGGATCGCCGTAATTTACCTGACTGCCAGGAGCAGACTGCACTTCCAGATTGAGCAAATAAGAAAGGACTTTATTTTTCTCTCCTGGATTAATCCATAATTTTACCAGAGGAGGCAGTCCAGAGGTGTGGGTTAAAAGATGTCTGATTGTAATATCTCCATATTCTTCACCGGCACCCGGAAAAAACTCTGTCAGAGCGTCATCAAGATTAAGCAAGCCCTTTTCCAGGAGCTGCATTATAGAAGTGGTGGTAATGAGTACTTTGGTTAGAGAGGCAAGATCATATACCGTATCTTCATCGGGAGTTTTCTTATCATCAACACCAAGAGAACCCACAGCTTCAGTTAAAGTTAATCTGCCCCTTTCCATAACTCCTAATACTGCTCCAGGATAAACTCCTTCTTTAACACCCAGTTCAAGAATTTTTTTGATCCTATTTTTGCTCAACAAAATTTCCTCCCAATATCATTTTTTATTTAATATGTTCCGTTAACCAAATTTTATGACAATGTATTAATGTTAAATCAAACAATTTTGAATCAGCACCTTCTAAATTCCAGTCAAGATTTAATCCTTGCTGCTCTGAACAGCCTCGTGGGTCCGCTGGAGAGCCCTGTTGGTCTCCTCATAATTCTCCAGGGCGGTACCCAGAAATATCATATCAATGACGGCCATCTGGGCCATCCGGGAGGCCATGGCGCTGCCTCGGAAGGGAGTTTCCTTAGAGGAATTTAAGAGAAGGTAATCAGCCCGCTGCCCCAGAGGCGAGCCAGCCTGTGAGGTAATCGCCACCACCGGACAGTTATTTTCCTGAAGAATATCAACCGCCTCCAAAATCTCTCTGGTTCTCCCGGAGTTGGAAATAGCAAAAACCAGGTCCTTCTCCGTTAGATTGGCTGAAAGCATCTTCTGATCATGGACCCGGTCCACCGCAGTCGCTGGAATATTTATCCGGGTAAACTTAAGCTCAGCATCCCGGGCAACCAGAGAAGATGCCCCAAAACCAAAGAAATAAAGCCTCTGACTCTTTCCAATAAGCTCAATTATCCTGGCAATTTTCCGACCATCCAGCAGACTTTTGGTGTTGCCCAGAACCTCCTGATATTTCTGAAACATTTTATCTTTAACCTGAGCCAGAGAATCATCGGGATTGATCTCCCCATAAATTTTTTCCTGTCTGCCCTGCTGCTGGCTCTCCCGGGCCAGCATAATTTTAAGTTCCTGGTAACCGGAATAACCCAGCCGCTGGCATAATTTGACAATGGTGGCCTCACTGACACCGGTCTCTTTGCTCAGGCTGGTTATCGAAGCATAAATAACCTCATCCACATTCTTGAGGATATAGTCAGCCACCTTTTGCTCGGCTGGTTTTAAATCCTGCAAATAACTCTGTATATGCAGAGACCCAGAATTATTATAATCAAAAGCCTTTATATCTTTCTCCCCGGACATGCAACCACTCCTATCTTAATATTTGATTTAATTGCTTATAAAAACTTAATAACTCTTAGATAATTACCAAGTATTTTAGTCAAATCGCTTAGTCAAAACCTTTTCTAGCTGATTAACTGTCAGAAATATAAAAGAATTTAGGACCGGGGTTTACTTCTCCTAGAACTACCGGTTTACTTGCTCCAGTTATTTGCGGCAGATTTCCTGGTTTGTTCTTAAGAGTAAGCCAGGCCAGTACCGCAAAAGCAGCAGCCTCTTTTTCTTCTGCAGAAATTAGGGGAAGTTTGTTTTCAGCCGCTGTTTTTGAGTTTAAAACTTCTGTCTCCACTCTTCTCATCTGACCTACTCTTTTAAGCTTATTTTTCATGGTGCTGGCAAGCCTTCTCATTAATTCCCTGTTAAAACTACCACCGCCGCTTACAAAGATTTCCATAATTCGCGGTTCTTGGAAGTGTTCACTTGAAGTACTCATTTCATTCAGATCAAGGAGCAAGGTATCAGCAATTGTTTGAACTGTAAACTCAGTTAAAGTGGCGATTATATCACTATCAGCAAAGCTATTTTTCCGACAAAATTTCATATACTTCCTGACAAAGTGCTCTCCAAATTCCGCCCTGCCTGTTGAGCGAGGCAGTTCCCTGTTAAAAAAACCATGCTGTAAGAGAAAATCCAGCCCAGCCTGCTGGACAGTACCGGAAGCTGCCATTTCTCCATTTTTATCAAATTTCCTTTCACCACCGGTTATAATTTTTACAGCAGCATCCAGCATCATATTACCCGGTCCGGTATCACTACCCCTGACATCCTGACAGCTTCCCCCTGCAGGTATGATGGTATAATTGGCAATCCCTCCAATATTAATTAAAATTCTATGTTTGGTAAAATTGGCATAAAAAAGATAATCAAAAACTGGTACTAACGGGGCACCCTCTCCTCCGGCAGCTATATCCCTCTGACGAAAATTCGTTACAGTAGTAATCCCGGTCCTTTCAGCCAGTACAGCTGCTGAACCCAATTGCAGGGAGAGAGTGTGGTCTCCTCTAGAACCTTTATCCAACCGGCCAGCTCCTGAAGCTCCTGCTCTATGAAAGACAGTCTGACCATGGCATCCAACAAAAGCTATCCTAGAACTAGCAATATCTGCTTCCACCAGCACCTTATTTACTGCTAAGGCGTAAGCTTCACCCAACCTGCGATCAAGATCAACAATTTCTGCCAGATTAACTTCAGGCTCATTAGTTATATGTTCAAGGTCTTTAGCGATATCTTCCTTATAGGGCAGACTGGCAAAATAAATCTTTTCCAGTTCCAGCTGAAAATTTAACCAGCCCGACTGGTCTGTTTGTTCACTTTTATTACTTTTTTTCCAGTTCAAATCCACTATAATAACATCAATACCATCCAGCGAAGTCCCAGACATAATCCCTACAGCAATTTCATTATCTTTATTCTTCCCCTCATAATATCTAGCTGGCATTTATTGTCTCCTCCCGGCTCTCTTCATCAGGCAAGAGAATAGGTATGACTTTTAATTAAAACTAATCGTCCTTATCTCTATTTAGCTGCCATCAACTGTTTTTTCTTGCTTTTTTTGTTCCCAGTTTTCTATAATTTGACTATCTCACAATTATATACTGCCAAAAGCACCTTAGCCTCTACCTGGAGTTTTGAATTTTTGGGTCAAGAATGTCTCTCAATCCATCTCCAAAAAGATTAAAGCTAATTACCGTAATCATAATAGCCAGGGAGGGAAAAATTACTGTCCAGGGGGCCAGTTCCATATACCTTCGACTCTCATTTAACATTGCCCCCCAGGAAGGAGCCGGCGGTTGAATGCCCAGTCCCAGAAAACTTAGAGCTGCTTCGGTCAATATTGCCCCGGCCAGAGCCAGAGAAGCCTGCACAATGATAGGCGCAAGTATATTGGGCATAATATGTCTGGATATTAGTCGCCAGTCACTCAAACCAATAGCCCTTCCGGCCAGAACAAACTCATCTTCCCTAACAGAGAGCACCGAACCTCTAGCTATCCGGGTAAAAACAGGGATATAAGTTATCCCGATAGCAATCATGGTATTGGTTAGGTCAGGGCCTAAAACTGTAATAACCACTAAAGCCAATAAAATAGCCGGAAATGAAAGCAGCAGGTCCATAAATCTCATAATTATTGTATCAAGCATCCCCTTATAGTACCCGGCAAGCAGCCCCAGAAAGAGACCAGTTAAAACCCCTATTCCTACCGAAATCATTCCAACCTGGAGAGAAACCCTGGCTCCATAAACTATCCTGGTAAACTGATCTCTTCCAAACCTATCTGTCCCAAAAATATAATCTCTATTGGGCGGAGAATTACGGTCTATTACATTCATCTCAGTGGGACTGTAGGGAGTTAATAATGGGGCAAATATAGCTGTAATAATCAGCAGTAAAACTATCAAACCACCCACAGACCCTATCCAGTTTTTCCGAAAAAGACGCAGTATCTTTTCCATAAGTATCACCAGTTTATATTTAGTCATATTTAATTCGAGGATCTATAAAAGAGTAAGTAATATCAACAATCGCATTAATAATTGCAAAGGAAATAGCTATCACCAAAATACAGCCCATAACTACCGGGTAATCCCTATTATGAATACCAGTCAATAATAATCTTCCTAGACCAGGCAAGGAGAAGACCTCTTCGATTATCACTGTCCCACCAAGTAGATAACCTATCTGCAAACCTATCAATGTCAAAACAGGTATCAGGGCATTTTTTAAAGCATGATTGTATAAAACAACCCTCTCTTTTAAGCCTTTAGATCTGGCCGTCCTGATAAAATCCTTTTTCAAAACTTCCAGCATAGATGACCTTGTCATCCTGCTGACAGAGGCAGCCAAGCTCGCACCAAGTGCCAGCACAGGAAGTAATAATATTGATAATGCCCTGCCCGGTTGCACCCAGATATTGACAAATCCAACCGGAGGAGTCCAGCTAAAGGTTTTGGAGGCAAATAAAATTAAAAGGATACCAATGGCAAAATTAGGCAGTGATATTCCTATCAGTGAAAAGACCCTGATAAAAAAATCTACAATATTATCTCTGTTTATAGCTGATATTATCCCTAATGGAAGTGCTAAAGCCACAGAAAATATAACCCCCAGCATGGTTAGCTGAAAAGTAACCGGGAATCTCCTTGATAGTTCAAAGGATACTGACCTTCTGGTCAGCAAAGAATAGCCTAAATCCCCCCTCACCGACTGGCTCACCCAGTTAAAATATCTAATCATCAGAGGTTGATCAAGCCCCATTTCCTGTCTGACCTGTTCAGCCATGGCCTCAGTTCCTTCCACCCCCAGCATAATTCTGGCAGGATCACCGGGAATGAAGTTTATAGCTATAAAAACTAAAAAAGTAATACCAAAAATCAATGGTATTAGTCCTAGTAATCTTTTTATAATATAAGTTCTGATATATATCACCCCACCAGATTCAAAATTTAATAGCCCTATTAGTGAGGTTACAGATGTAATGAATCTATACTCCCACCTGTAACCTCACTCTTTTTTCCGTCCTTTCTCAATTTTTTTTATTATCTATCTCTCATTTCCAGTTTGCTCTTATTTTCAACCACTGATTGTCTTCATCTTCTTGCTTCAATTCTACTTTTTTAGACCTATTACTTTATCTATTCTGCCTTCACTCATAAAGCCCTTATTTAACAGCCATTATGTTTTCCGTATTCATCAAGTAATTTTCCAACCTTATTCCCCCAGGGAAATTTCTTTAAACTGCCCTTCAGCTTGATATGCCGTCGGATCAAAGTTCCTTACATTATCCTGTACAGCATAAAATTCATAGGGATTATTAAGGAAAAGGTTAGGAGCATGTTCATTTACCAGTTTAAGCTGAGCTTCATGATAAATGTCATGCCTGGCCTCCTGATCAACTTCAACTCTGGCTTGTTCAACCAAGGAATCAAATTCTTCATCGCTAAATCCCCAGACATTTGCTGCCCCTCCAGTATGGAAGAAGAAATATAGCGCCCTATCCGGAGTGGTTCCCCCACCATTGAGGCCTATCAGGCTTTGATGATCGGTATTTGACCACTTGTCGATATAGGTTCCCCACTCTACCAACTGAATTTCAGCCTCTACATTAACTTCCTGCAGAAGTTCCTGAATGATAACAGCTGTATCTACCATATAATCATAAGCGCTGGAGGTTGTAATAGTAAAAGATAGGCCATCCTCATAACCAGCCTCAGCCAATAATTCCCTGGCTCTTTCAGGATTATATTGATAGGATGGAAATTCAGCAAGGTCCGCCGCCCATATCTCCTGAGAAGGAGGTACCGGACCGGTAACCTCAGCCGCTCCATCAAAAACCACTTCTGCCAGAAGTTCTCGGTCAATAGCATAACTCATAGCTAGCCGAACTTCTGGTTGATCAAAGGGTTCTTCCTCTACGTTAAATCCCCAGTAGGTGTAATCAAAATCGGGGTATTCAACAATGTTCAAACCAGGAGTATTTTCAAGAATAGTCACAGCTTCAGAGGAAATGCTGGTCAGGTGAGTATTGCCTGCTCTTAAAGCAGCTATTCTGGCAGATTGATCCTCCATAATAGAGTAACGGACTCCATCAACAACAGGCTTTCCCTCAATATAATAATCTTCATTCCTGGTTAACAGGGTATAATTATCTGGTTCCCACTCTTCCAGTTGAAAGGGACCAGTTCCAACCATTTCATTCATTAAATCACCATGCTCTTCCACTACTTCCCGGGGGACAATTGCTGAATAAACATGAGCCACATTTATTAAAAAATCAGCATAGGAATCTTTTAAATTAATGATTACTGTATAGTCATCAGGTGTTTCAATATAATCTACCATTTCAAAGTTTGATCTAGCAATCGATGCAGTCTCAGGGTCCAAAATTCTTTCATAACTAAATTTAACATCTTTCGCTGTCATTTCTTGCCCATTGTGAAATTTTACTCCCTCTCTAAGATTAAACTGATATGTGGTATCATCAAGAATCTCCCAGGATTCTGCCAGTTGAGGCTCAATTTCTCCTTCTGGACTGGTGGTTAACAACCCCTCATAAACTTGCATATAAATTTGAATGGAAGAATGAGCAGGAACAATGTGAGGGTCAAAACCCTCAGCCTCCAAGTGCTTAGCTACTTCCAGGATATTCTCTGCCTGCAACTCTCCAGTAAATCCAAAGCCTATTACCAGCACTAAAACCAAGGAAAATATGATAATTTTTTTCATTTTAATATAATCCCCCATTCTTTTGCTCCTATAATAGTTAAAATGGCCTTCTAATAATTCTCTCTTCACCCTAATATACTCTAATAATTTCTAATAGAATCTTATAAATTTTGATAGCCATCGTTGGTTAAAAGAATTTGCATGTAAAAAGCCAATATTCTCCGAGTCTTATTCGAGCCACTAATCCTGCCTATCCCATAAAAACCAGCAAATAATTACTTAGCAGTCCGATTTTTTTGCCTGCCTTCACCTCCTTTAAGAGCAAAGCTATGAAAGTTTATTTTATTCCAAATTAAACATTTATAAACTGGTTAATATATAAATAATTCAACAAAATAAGTTCATAAAAAAGCAAAAAACTACTTTATAAAAACCTTGTTTATTTGAAAGAATCTACTATATCTTAATAATAAGTTATCACTAATTATCTTACGCAAATTATTAACTTAATCAATTACTGCCCTGAGATTACCATCGCTGCTTTCCAGTAATTCCCGGGCTCTTTCCCGGCTGCACTGCCTTTCAAACATAACTACGGCCTGTTTGAGATTAAAATCAGCTTTTTCTAGATATATACCTGCTTCCTGACTGCTGATATTTGATATTTCCTGAAATATTTTAAGCGAGCGCTCTTTTAATTTGCTGTTGCTGGCCTTGAGATCCACCATCAAATTGGAATAGACCTTGCCCAGTTTAACCATCACAGTGGTAGAAATAATGTTGAGCACCATTTTTTGAGCAGTGCCGGCTTTAAGTCTGGTAGAACCGGTCAGAACCTCAGGACCCACTATCACTTCCAGCCTGTAATCTGCTGATTCAGCCAGTTTGGAGTTGCGGGTACAGACAAGTGCGGCGGTAAGAGCTCCCTCTTCAGCAGCCCTTTCCAGAGCCCCAATTACATAGGGTGTTTCTCCACTGGCCGCAACTCCAATCACGGTGTCAACCGGCCGCAGATTTTCCCTGGCCAGCCTGGCAGCCCCGCTTCCCCTTTCATCTTCCAAACCCTCCCGGGCCTGGAAAAAGGCCTCCTCGCCGCCGGCCAGAATCCCCACCACCTGATCGGGATCCGTGCTGAAAGTAGGTCCGCATTCCACGGCATCTATGACACCCAGCCGTCCACTGGTTCCTGCTCCCACATAAAAAAGCCGGCCTCCCTGTTTCATGCTGGCAGCAATTTCATCGATTAATTCTACCAGATCAGTTCGGACCTCTGCCACCGCCTCAGCCACCTTCCGGTCTTCCCGGTTCATGAGACTAACTATACCCCTGGTATTAAGACAATCCAGCTCCAGGCTGGCCTGATTGCGTCTTTCGGTGATTTTGTCAGCAGCTTCCAGAAGACTGCCGCAATCATTAGATTCAACCGGGAAATTATCATCTTTTCGACTCATAACCAAACCTCCAGTGAATTTTAGATTCAGCGTTTTAAACCAATTTAAAATACATATAAGTGTATCTAATATCTGTATCTAACTATAATATTTGTTTCCTTATCTAAATTATTATGTAGAAATAATAAGATTTTTTTATATAAATATTATACTCAGTAAAATATCTTTATTAATTAGCTTCTCGGTAGTTATAAAATTTCCTTCATGATTTTTAAAATAATATAAAATAATTTTAGTAAAGCCCATTATTTATTCCTATAGGTCATGAACCAACCCTGCAAATCTATTGCATATCAATTGCCCTGACAGGATTACTAATATTTTCATTAATTTAATTGATATTTTGAATTTATTCTACCCTGAATTATTCATAACCAAAGCCTCAGATAAGGATCATACCCATCACACCATCAAATTCAGCGAATACAACATTTCACCCACTAGGTGAAAGAATTTTTCGGGATAAATCCCTTAAAAACATGGAA
>LKMJ01007395.1_pt1 | contig 10341 bp, 10 predicted proteins | sample 643391 | NCBI WGS metagenome assembly LKMJ01 (sample SAMN04112250, study PRJNA286221) | soda lake metagenome | biome: soda lake; feature: Kulunda Steppe; material: water; isolation source: sample PL-Br10 brine of Picturesque Lake | place: Russia: Kulunda steppe | collected 2010-07
ACACCGCCAGCCACGCGCGGAACCCGGCGGCCCGGGTCATTCAGGGAGAGCGGACGGGTTGGCGGTCCTGTGTCGTTTCGTCGTCCGGTTCGTCGTCCTCCACGGTTCCGTCGTCATCGTCCGCCGGCTCCTGCTCGATTTCGGGTTCGGTGTCGAGTTCCTGAAGTTCGACCGTCACCGGGCTGTCGTCCTCGCCGAGGACCTGCGCTTCGGTGACGTCGGCTTCGCCGATTGCGGTCTGTTCTTCGTCGATGAACTGATAGCTGCCGGCGGCCTGAACGTCCACGTTCGTGTGGCCGGTTTCGGGACCGAACTCGTCGTAACCGGTCGTCGAGTACGGGACAGTCATCTCGAAGTTCCCGTCGGCGTCGGTCTCGGCGTACTGTGTGTACTGGAAGGCTTCACCGGTCGTCGGGACCTCCATCTCGACGATCGCCTGCACCTCGGTGTTCGCCGGACCGGTCCCCTCGACTGTCGCTCCATCGACACGCTCGAAGGTCTTGGTCCACGACTGGACCGCCGACGGCGCCTGACCGCCGAATTCGGGCAGCGTCAGCTCGCTGGCGTGCACCATCCGGAACTGTTCGAGCGCCTCGACGCGCTCGGCGGGACCGTCGAAGCCACCCTGCATGGCGTTGGGGTCGTCCTCGGCAGCCTCACGGGCCTCCTCGGCCGTCTCGTACTCCTCGACTAGCTCTTCGCCTTCGGGCTCGAACGCCCAGCCCTCATCGAGGTTACTGTCGCCGAACCGCAACACCGTCGTCGAGGGATCGATCGCTGAGCCGTGGTACTGGTAGAGCTGCACGCGCATGCTCTCGTACGCACGCTGGGTGTGAAGCGTCGTCGTCAGCCCGCCCTGTTCGTTGAACAGGAGGATACCGATGTCGGGGTTGGTGGTTATCTCGGCGCCGGGACCGAACTCGACCTGCTGTTGTTCGATGTCGTGTCTGGACTCGAAGGCCGCGGGGGCGTTGTATTTGTTCGTTCCGGCGACGCCGAGCTGGTAGTCGACCATCGCGTACTGGACGCCCTCGCCCTCGCCGGCGTCCTCGTCGAGTGCCTCGAGAGCGCCCTCCTCGTCATCGTGTAACAGGAAGTCGGCGGCAATCCCCGTGTTCTGCTGGTGGGGATTGGCCACCGGGATCCGCTCGCCGCGGGTCGTTATGTAGTGGCCATAGTCCCACCACGCGATCACGCCGTACTCTCCCTCCTCGTACTCGAAGTCATCAGTGTTCTCGTAGGTGCCGTAGATGTCAAGCCGCGGGTCATCGCCGGTCCCGTAGGCGCCGACCTCGGGGGTTTCCTCGGAGAGCCAATCGAGGCTATCGCCCCACTGCTGCATCTCGCCGGGTTGTGAAGAGCCGTCGGCGGTCGCGACCGTCGCGCCCGTGACGACGAGCGGCCCGGCGATGACGAAGAGGATCGCGACGACGACCAACACCTGATACGGTTTGATATTCGTCACGTCCTCGCGGACGTTGTCGAGATCGACGTACTGGTAGATCCAGCCGACGATGTAGGCGTTGCCGGCGCCGACTGCGATGACGAGATAGTAATCGAAGCGGATCTGCGTCAGCGTAAACAGGAGCATGAAGGCCGAAAAGACCGTGATAAGCAGGAAATCAGCCCGCGCCCGCTTCCGGGAGAGTACCCGATAGAGCACCAGCACGAACCCGACGAGCGCGGTGTAAAAGCCCAGCCCGTAGCTATCGAAGAAGAAGGCGACGGGATCGCTCGGAGCCTGTGCCTCGCCGATAGTCGCGCGGGTGTCGGTGGCGCCGAGACCGGCGACACGCTGGATCTGTGAGATCAGGAAATCGAGCAGGTCCGGCACCGCAACAGCGAGGACAGCGAGAACGGCGAGTCCGAACCCGGCGATTCCGAGCGGGTAGGCTCTCCGTGAGAGCCCGCGCTGTTCCCACATCCGGGCCACGCCGGCCATAAAAACCGCGCCGGCGGCGACGGCGAACGCGAAGAGCAGGTGTGCGATCGAGTAGTCGGTCACGGTCAGATCCGTCGTCTGAACGAACGGCAGGATCAACACCGCCGCAGTCAGCATGGCGACGACCGAGGGGATCGTTATGTGGTCCGGGCTGTGCCCGCGGACGAACTCGAGCGAGAGCGCCAAAAAGAGGAAGACGCCGTAGATCCCGAAGAGGAAGATCGCCGGGGGCCAATTGAGCACCGCGAGGGTCAACACGACGCCGAGGGCAACGCCCCACTTGGCCGGTTCGCGGAGCAGTTCGAACTCCCGTGTCTCGATGAACTCGTAGATCGGCCCCTCCCGCTGTGCGACCGAGAGCAGCTTCATCGCGACGATGAGGACGAGAAGCGTAAAGAGGACCTCAGTGACGTGGTGACCGTAGTAGCCGGCGACGCTCCGTGTGAGGAACTGGCCGGGGGTGAGCGCGAGGACGACCACCGCGATGATCCCCCCGAATCGCCCCCCGAGCCGTTTGCCGATGAAATACATCGGGATCGCACAGAGCATCGCGAACACCGGCCCGGAGATGAGCGTCGTCATGACGATGGTCTCCTGTGAGGGGGATCCGAGCCCGACGACGAGCGCGACGGTCGCGACCATCTGGTCGAGGATCGTCCCGAACTGGCCGGCGCGATGGCCGACGTCGAACCCGGTCCAGGGGTCGAACGGCATCGTAAACGGGTAGTTCTCGACCACGTAGTTCGTGTGCCGGTAGTGGAGGTAGGGGTCGTTCCCACGGTAAAGCGGCTCGCCGCCCGGCCCGATGTGGTTCGCGTAGTTCCGAATCCGGATCCAGAACATGAACAGCATGAGGGCTGCCAGGACGGGGATGTGATACAGTCGATAAACCGAATCGATCTGCGACTCGTACTCCGTGAGTCGCTCCTCGAACTCGTCGAACCGCTGGCTCATTGTCCTGATACATTGTCAAAACGCGCATAAGCCTTTTCAATTGGGTGGCAGAGAGACACCGGTCGACGGTTCGGGCAGTATTTCGGGGATAACCCTTTCGGGCTACCACTTCGGCGGTTCGAGGCCCGCCTCTTCGAGGAGGCCCTTCCACCGTTTCTGGACGGTCAGCCGCGAGACACCGGCGGCGTCAGCGACGGCCGACTGGGATCGACCGTCGCCGGCGATGAGCGCTCCCGCATAGAGGCTGGCGGCGACCGTCGCGCGCTTCGAGCGGTCCTCGGTCGGAACCGTCGAGAGAAAGAGATCGATCGCCCTGGATTTCGCCTCACTCCCAAGCTCGAGGCGCTCGGCGGCCTCGTCGATGGCGGCGAGCCACTCCTCGTTTTCGACGTGATCCCGGGCGCGGTACATCCGTGTTCTACGTTCCCGTCGGGTGCGAACGTATATAAACGATCGCCCGTCCCCGGGTCCGGCGGGTTACTGGAACCCGCGGATGGGCTGGGCTTCCGTGCTCTCGTCTCTAGCCGCCTCCTGAAGCCGTTCGGTGAGCTGTTCGCGAGCGTTCTGGATCTCGTCGGCGCGTTCGATCAGTCGATCGGTGCCGACGTCGATCCCCGCGATGGGCCCGATGCCGTGTTCGAGGATCGCCCTCGCGGCTTCCGGGTCCGGGAACTGCGGGTCCGTCTGGACGATGAGTCCGACCGAATCGAGGTCGGTCTCGGTCGCCCGGTGGATCAACGCCCCCGTGGGGCCGGTGACCATCCCGCCGCCACGTGGGGGAACGACGCCGACCTCGTCGAGGATCGACTCGGCCTCGCCGGTCGCGATCCCGTACAGCTCCGGGTTGCCGTTCTTCTCTTCGGCCAGCCCGCTGAGGTAGATCGGCAAGACGTCGTTCGAATCGAGCCAACTGGTGACACAGCTGGCGAACTCGCTGGCCTGAGTCGGTGACACCGGAACGTCACTCTGGAGGGCGATGAGGTCAGTGTCCTCGTCGGCATAGAGCCTGACTGGCGGTCGGACGGCCGAGGAGTCACCCTCGTAGACGGCGACTCTCGGAAGCCCCTCACAGTGGAGCGCCCCGTAATACTCCATGTCGAGCGTCTCGACGAGATGGTCGGCGGCGATCTTTCCGACGAGGCCGGCACCGGGAAGCCCCTCGACCAACACGGGCTCGTCGAGATCGATGTGATCGGCTCGGATCTGAACACGTGCCATAACCCGAAGACGCCCCGACCGATAATAAGGGTGCGCCGTCAGCTGAATGAAGCGGCAACTCATCAGGCGAGATCGATCCGTTCGTGGACCGACACCGACAAACCCTCGGGCGGCCGACTTCGACCATGGATCCGCTTTCGAGATACGACCCGCTTTTCGACGATCCGGCGGCGTTTCACGAAGCCTGTGAGCGCCCGCTGCCGTCGGTCGTCCGGGTCAACGAGATCAAATCGACACCCGAGCGGGTGCGGCGCGCCTTCGAGGAGGCGGGCGTCGAGTTCGAACCGGTCGGGTGGCACGACGGGCTCTTCCGGCTGGGCGAACACGAATCGCCGGGAAACTCCTGGCCGTTCGTTCACGGGTGGGTCTACGGCCAGGAGGAAGTGTCAGCCGTCCCCGCGTTAGCGCTCGATCCACAGCCCGGCGAGCGTGTCCTCGACTGCTGTGCCGCGCCGGGAAGCAAGACGACGCAACTGGCGGCGCGCATGGACGACCGTGGACTGCTGGTCGGTAACGACAACAACCTCGGGCGGCTCTCCGCGCTCCGGTCGAACGCCGAACGCTGCGGCGTGAGCAACCTCGTCGTGACCAGACAGGACGCCCGGAACTTCTCGTTGAAGCCCTTTTCGGGCGAACGATTCGATCGCATCCTCGTCGACGTTCCCTGCTCGTGTGAGGGGACCGTCAGGAAGAACCCGGAGGCGGTCGACTCGTGGTCGCTGGATCACGTCGAGGGGATCGCCGGCGTCCAGAAGGGGATCCTCGGCCGGTCGATCGAGGTGACCCGTCCCGGCGGGACCGTCGTCTACTCGACGTGTACGTTCGCCCCCGAGGAGAACGAGGCCGTCCTCCAGCACGCGCTCGAGAAGTACGACTGTCGGCTCGTCGAGTTCGATCTGCCGCTTCGGTCGGTGCCCGGAATCACGGAGTGGGACGGCGAAACGTACGACGGATCGATGCGGCGCGCGAAACGGATCTACCCACACCACAACGACACCGGCGGGTTCTTCTGTGCGAAACTGGAGGTGGGAGAATGACCGAAACGAACGACGGCAGTCGGTTCGATCGGCTGCCGGCGACCGCGGAGGAGCGAACTGTCGAGGGGCGGCCGACCCGGACGGAGGCGATCGAGTGGTGGGTCGAACGGTTCGGTCTCGACCCCGAAGCGTTCGAATCGTACACGTTCTGGGAGAAAGGATCGGGCAAGATCTGGGCGTTCGCGGACGACATCGAGTCGCCGGCGGCCGTCGAAGGGCTCGGGATGACGTTTCTCCGGGCCAGACAGGAGCACTGGAAACCGACGACGGACGCCGTCCAGCGATTCGCACGCGACGCCGAGCGGAACGTGATCGTGCTCGATGAACCGGAGGCCCGGGCGTTCCTCCGCGGGGAGGACACCGAGCCAGAATGGGACGGCGACTGGGGCTACCTCGTCGCCGCCCACGAGATCGCCGGGACGGTCGAACCGATCGGCGTCGGGCTGTACCTCTACGACGAGCTCCGGTCACAGATGCCGAAAGGGCGACAGCGGGAGTTTTGAGCCCCGATCCCGCCCCTGGGCTACGGTCGAACCGCGGGCACTCTTAAGGGAGCGTCCGCCGAAGCGAGTGCATGGAGTACACGACGCTCGGCGAAACGGGGATGGAAGTCAGCGAGATCTGTCTCGGCTGTATGAGCTTCGGGTCGAGCGACTGGCGCGAGTGGGTGCTCGACGAAGCGGAGAGCCGGCCGATCATCGAGCGGGCGATCGATCTCGGGATCAACTTCTTCGATACGGCGAACATGTACTCAACGGGCGAGTCCGAGCGGATTCTCGGGGACGTCCTCTCCGAGTACGACCGCGATTCACAGGTCGTCGCCACCAAGACGTATTTCGAGATGGACGAGACGAACCCGAACTCCAGCGGGCTCTCACGGAAGGCGATCGAGCAGGAGCTCTCGAACAGCCTCGATCGGCTCGGGATAGAGACGGTCGATCTGCTTCAGATCCATCGGTGGGATCCGGAGACGCCGATCGAGGAGACGCTGCGAGCACTGGACGATACCGTCCGTCGCGGACAGGCCCGCTATCTCGGTGCCTCCTCGATGTGGGCCCACCAGTTCTCCGAGTCGTTACACGCGAGCGACGCGCTCGGTCTCGATCGGTTCGTCTCGATGCAGAACCACTACAACCTCGTCTATCGGGAGGAGGAACGCGAGATGCTCCCGCTGTGTCAACAAGAGGGGATCGGCGTGATCCCCTGGAGCCCGATCGCTCGCGGCTATCTGACCCGGCCCGACGAGTCGTTCCGAGAGACGAATCGAGGGGAGTTCATGGACGAAGACGACCACTACGCCGAGCGGATCGCCGCCTACCGGTCCAACGGGGGAAAAGAGATCAACGCGAGAGTCGAGGAGTTGGCCGAGGACGAGGGCGTGACGATGGCACAGATCAGTCTGGCCTGGCTGTTACACAAAGAGTGGGTGACCGCCCCCATCGTCGGGACGACGAGCGTCGAACACCTGGAGGACGCCGTCGAGGCGACCGAGATCGACCTCTCGGAAGGCGACATCGAGTATCTCGAGGAGCCGTACGAGCCGACGGAAGTTCTCGGCCACGAGTGAACTACTCCGATTCCGACTCCGGCCCAGACTCCGACTCAGATCTCCCCCGACGAGCTCACTTCTCGCGAACCAACCCGCCGCTCAGCCCGTCCCACTCGACTCGATAGCCGAGCCGAGAGAGGATCGCGTCGGTTTCGTCGATCCCGTAGCGATCGAGAATCGACTCGATCGCCGAGAGCGACATGTCCGGCGAGACCTGTTCGTCGAGCGCTTCGAGCGCCGACGGGCGGAGAAGGGCTCTGCCGACCCGCTCGTGTTCCCGAAATGTCGCCGTTTCGATCGCGGATTCGGGGACGCCGTACCGCTCGGCCAGCGCTGCGATCGTGATAGTGTCCTCCTCGGGCGTCAGCGGATCCGGAACCGACCCGGCGCTTTCCTCGCGGAGCGTCCGTTCGTACGGGCGGAGCGCGTTCCGGACGTCCTTCAGCCGAACCGTCCCGCGGTAGGGGATCGCCCGCTGGCCCGTCGCCTCGATTGCCTCGCCGACGCCGAGGCTCTCGTCGTAGGCGACGAGCAGTTCCACGCGTTCGAGGTCGGCGAACCGCGAGAGCTTCTTCTCGACGTATTCGGGCGTCCAAAAGCCCATGATCTCGAAGAACACCCGGAACTCGCCGTGTTCCCACTCAAAGGCGAAGTCGGGAATGACGGCGTACTCGCCGGCCTCGAGCGCGTCGGGTTCGCGGACGAGCCGCCAGTCGAGACCGAGCGCATCAAAGCGAGCGTAGAAATCCGACTCGACGCCGCTGTCGAAGGTGGGCTCCGTGACGGGGTCGGTGTCGGGAACGGAGACGTCGTCGGAAGAAAGCGTCAGTTCGCGCTCCGTTCCGCGGTCGTCGACCGTCGCCTCGAGAGACCACTCGTCGGCTTTCGCGACGGTCCGAAGCAGTCGGGCGAAACGCGTCCCGTAGCGTCTGGAGCGTTTGAACAGCGCGTCGGGGCCGGTGACGACCACCGTCCGTCCCTCGTCGGTCCGTCTGATCTCGTAGAGCAATCGGAGCCGTTTGACCCCCGAGATCAGTGCTTTCGGGTCCGACGAGCGGATCCGGACCTCGAGCGCGTCGAAGAGGGCGGTCTGGGCGAGCGAGAGATCGTACTGGCGGCGGAGCGATTCGGGATCGTAGTCGGTCCCGGTCTCGACGAGGACGGCCGCTCGGTCGAGATCCGAGAAGAGCGATTTTTCGATGGCCTCGGGCGATCGGCCGAGCCGATCGGCGGCCGCCTCGAGGGCGGTTTCCCGCTCCGCAGCCGTGACGACATCGACGGATTCGGCCGCCTCGAAGGTGGCCCGTCTGGCCCGACGGGGCTCGATCGGCGAGCGTGTCTCGAAGGTACACTCTCGTTCGAGCAACTTTGCGAAGCCGCGGACGAGCTTGAAATCGTCGGCCTCACGCTCGAGGTCGGTAAGTGCCGCCTCCAGGTCGGCCCGCGAACGGCCGACGTGACCCTGGTACACGCCGATGACCCGCGCCGCGAGTGCCTCGTCTTCGGAGTCGGTGAACCGGGGGTGGTACCCGCCACCGGCCCGCGAGACACGGAGCAGGTCCTTCGTGAGCATACACGGAGGCGGGTGGGCAGCGCACAAAAGCCCCTCGGCGTGGCGTTTCGAGCCGGGAGCGATCGTTCCGATGCCGGCGACCGAACCCTTCTATCACTCCGTTTCGGCGTCGGGCGCTTCGGCGGGATCGACCACCTCACCGGTCGCCGGATAGACGCCGACCTGCTCGCAGAGGTCCGCCATCGGACAGGCGTCGGGATCGTCGAGGCAGGCGGGCTCGCGGGCCGAGCAGTACTCCCGACCGAACTGGATCATGGCGGTGTGACCGAACCCGCATTTCTCGGCCGGAACGGCAGCCTCGAGCGCCTCACGGACACCTTCGTGGTCGGCGTCGGCTGGTGCCAGTCCCATCCGTCGAGCGATCCGATGGACGTGCGTATCGACGGGAAAAACGCCACTCCGACCGCCGGCAAAGAGGAGTACACAGTCGGCGGTTTTCGGCCCGACACCGTTCATTTCGAGCAACGTCTCGCGGACGGTTTCGGGGGCGGCCTCTCTGACGAACCGATCGAACGGTTCGGCGCCCCCGTACTCCTCTAAGATGCCCTCGGCGATGGCGATGATCCGCTCGGATTTCTGGTTGTACAGTCCCGCCGAGGAGATCGTCTCGGCGAGTTCGGACTGCTCGGCTCCCGCGAGCGCGACGGCGAGATCACCGTCATCGTCCGCCCCGTATCGTTCCATCAGGGCGTCGTGGGCGGGCTGGGAGGCTTTATCGGAGGTGTTCTGGCTGAGAATCGTTCGAACGAGACACTCAAAGCCGTCACGGCCACCGTACTCCTTTTGCCAGTAGCGATCGCCGAGCCGGTCGACGACCGCTTCGGCCCGCGTGTTCGCGTCGGTCCGCCCGAACTCGGCGAAGGCCCCGCCCCCCGAGACGCCGCCGGAGATGTTCTCGGCTGGTTCGTCGTCCATACCGCCGCTACGGTCGCCGGCGGAAAAACGCTGTCCTCACTGGCGATCCTGAAACAGGTCGCGCGCGTTTTCGATCGTGAGGAAGGCGCCGACGAGCGTGACGCCGAGCCAGATGAGGCTGCCGCCATCGAGATACAGCAGACTTCCGTAGGCAGTCAGTCCGAGGCCGAAGGCGGTCTGAAAGAGCGGCGTGTTGAGCCGTCCGTTGAAGACGCCGTAGGCCAGAAGGCCGGCGATATAAAGGAGCACGACTCCCTCGGCGATTCCGGTCAGACCGCCGTCCACGAAGCCGGCGATCGCGGCCCCGCTAGCGACGACGAGGAGAACGACGGCGATGATCCGGGCCCCCCGTCCGTACTGTTCGTCCGAATCGGTGTCCATGCCGGCGTGTGTGGGGGTCGCCCCAAAGCGTTACCGTTCGACCTCGAATGTACACTCGAGCGTCTCGCCCGCCGCGAGCGCGTCCACGATCTCGCGGTCGATCCCTACGGCCGCGGTGTCGGCGCCGATCATGACCGTCCGATCGTCGACGTACTCGCTCGTCCGGACGACCATGCTGCGGTCGTCCTCGAAGCTCAGTTCCGGATCTCCTCGCCCCTCGATCCGCTGTTCGGAGCCGTCGACGTGCAGGGTAGCCGTTATTTTCGCCTCAGCGGACCGACACGCCTCGACGAAGTCGTCGTCGAACGCCGCCGGAACGGGGGTAGCTTCGAGGCCGAGGATACAATCGCCGGCCGGTGTCAGCCAGTCGTCGCTCGTGAACTCGAAGGTACTCGTGTGTTCGGCGGTGACGTTCCCGTGGCCGACCGCACGCACGCGCTGGCGCTCGCTCATGCTGAAAGCCAGTAGGGCGAGTTACTTGAGGGGTCCGAAGCGGGTCCACAAAGCGTTTGTCCGCCGAAATCAGTTATATACCCCAGTGTCACCCATGAGAACGCTTAACGTGGGCTCTAGCGGGACATGACAGCAGTTTCCACGGATCGCGACTCCCACAAAATTTAAATACCGAAACGGTGTATGTACGGTCACCAGAACGCGTCCGGCGTTCGGCAGCATCGTCAGCCGACCAGAATGACAGGGAACCTTGCTTATACGGCGACCGACGTTTCAGCAGCGGTTGCTGTCCGCGGCCGGAGCGGTAATGGAGTAACGT
>LKMJ01007396.1_pt1 | contig 10341 bp, 18 predicted proteins | sample 643391 | NCBI WGS metagenome assembly LKMJ01 (sample SAMN04112250, study PRJNA286221) | soda lake metagenome | biome: soda lake; feature: Kulunda Steppe; material: water; isolation source: sample PL-Br10 brine of Picturesque Lake | place: Russia: Kulunda steppe | collected 2010-07
CACCCGCGCATACGCACACACACACACACACGCACACACACACACACACACCACACACACACACACCACACACACACACGATACACACACATACACACGCATACGATAAACACACACAGGGAATGCGTGCTATGCATGGACCCAGGAGCGCAGCCCTGCGGGGATGGGCAGGTGCCTCGGAGGCTCTTCAGGACGCTACTCCACTAGGACAGGGGCTGCGTGGCCCCTTCCTTGCCTCTGGAGCATGCGTTAGAAGCAAAGCAGGATGCCAGCCTCCGATGCGCAGGGTCTTACTCAAGCCCACTGAGTGTGCAGCCTCCTGCAGATGTGCTGCAACTGCCACCCACCTGCAGCGTGTCCATGCTGTAGGCCACCATGGCGCCGATGGTGAGCGTGACCAGGCATGGTCGGCCAGCCAAGGCCACAAGCGTGGCAAGGCACGGCAGCAGGGCCAGTGACACGCGCCCATTGTAGGAGAAGTCCTGCTGGGCCGAGTAGCGGACCCCCCCGGACATTTCAAATCCTGCGGGCAAAACCACGGGTGCGCGTGTGCAGGGGTGCCATGGCGCTGGAACTGCAGCATTGTTCACACATTACCTCACACATGTATGCCCTGGTTGGCATCAAGCACCAGGTAGCAATGCTTGGAAGCGTGCTCGAATGTGCGACCCCACCCCACGTGCTTTGCTGTTGAACGTGGTGTGTGCGCAGCTGCATGTACACAAAACTTTGGCTCATACTTGTTCGTAAGAGCCCTATTGTATAATAAAGATGGATGCAAGAGCAAGGCGCCCTTGATAACAAAAAAATCCAGGTACACCTGGCAGGTGCTTTCCCTAGGGAGGATGATCAAAGTCTCTAGTAATGTTTTGATTTCAGTTCTGAGCTGAAAAATATGCTCATCCAACGCCAACATCTCATAAGAGGCGAGATCTGCGCTTGCGCTGTGCCACTGCCTTCGCTACCTGTCATGTCTGAGCAACCCCTTTACTGAGGCCAGGCCCTAGTAAAAAGCCAAAACATGCCTTGCAGAGGCTCTAGGCACACCTCCAGCTCCTTCAAGACTCTCTCCTTCTCCCCCAGCAATCAGGAGGGCGTGGAAATCTCCATCGCATCTACAGGTACGAGTGTCAACGTGGATATCATCTTGTATTCATGATATTAATTAGCTTTTTATGATTTAGAAATTTATCATGGAGGCACTGCAGCAACAAGGTACTCATGCCAAGACGCACATGTTTTGTCCCAAGAGCGGCTACCTGCTGGACCTGAATGCCACACAAGGGGCAGCCATATGTAGTGTGTCAGGATTCAAGCGTGATTTGTCTGGTGAGCAGCAGCCGCTGCATGAGATGCGCATGACTTGACAGAACAACCTGCTCAGCAATACAGAATTTGTAGAACCCTGGGAGCATCATATTCACCCACTTACCCATCAAAATGACATTTACAGTTCCTATGAACGGAGAAGTGTGGAGACGCACTGGAAGCGTAACGATGCATGCTCCAACTTATCATCTCCTGACTGCCCTTCACATCTCCACAACTTTCACATTCTCACAGAACTCTCTGGAGTCAAAGTAACTTTCCACACAGACATGGAGGTGAGATTTTTGATGCACCTTGATGAGAGCAAATGCAACTGCTTTTTGCATTGTGCGCCAAATGATGTACTGATAAGCACCTTAAGTTTTCCTCCGTAGCACAATTAACAAGATAAAGGCTGGATTTCTGGCTACAGGATTACAGGCGGCGCTACAACTTGGAACCGCTCGTGAAATCAGACCTGGATAAAGAGCTTGAAAAGGGTCGGACGCATGCAACGGCGAGTGACTGCTTTGGTCTTGCTCTGCAAGTGTGCCCTGGGTGCCTAATCTTGCAGAATTTATTTAAGTAAGATGGCCTTCCTGCACTTCATCTCTTGCCAGCTCCAGGTTTGCTTAGTCCAAGGGGCTCTTCAAAGGGCTCCTGTCCCGCTTGCCTTGCTTCAGCTTTACTTGTTTCCTGTGTTATTGCTTGGGGACCCCAGGTTGACGAGGCCTGCCCAGAATGTGGACATCCTCAAATGGAATTCTATACAATGCAATTACGGTCAGCAGATGAAGGGCAAACTGTTTTCTATGAGTGCCCTAATTGTGGGTAAGTACAAATCAGGTTTTATGTTGTTGTGTGCTGCTCTCCTGCTGCAGCTAACACAGAAGTGATGCTGCATGCAAAACTTTGTGGCTGAAACACAGCCTTGATAGGTCCCTATTATCCGGAGGCGGCACGTTCTTTTTCTTCCAAGCTGTCTTGTACAAAACAATGTTTGTTATGTAAACACTTTGCAGGCACAAGCATTCTCAAAACACTTGACCACCGAAGCCACTGCTACCACTCTTGTGGAACTTGGGTCGGCACACCTGTGTACTTTTCTTGCTTGTATATCTATTTATGTTCCAGACAGGCATTGTTGTTTTCTTTAGCCACTCTCTTGAGTCAATTAGGTGTCTCATTCCTCCTTGATCAGCTTCTTTCTGTTTGCTTTCTTGCATCAACGTCATTCAGGTATTGTTTGTGTCACATGGTTACATAATGTAAACTCCCTTCTACTCTGAGTCAAAACTTGGCGGACCACTTTAGTAAAGGTTGGACCACTTAAGCAGCGTTGCTGAACAAGCCTGTCCGTCAGACTCGACCAGAAGGGAGGATAATTACAGGGGATAATTACAAGGGTATCAGAGAATTCTGTCACGGTCATGCCACGAGTCATGGTTAAACCTTGGTGACGTTACCTCCTTTACTGTTTTTTAATGCAGGCCAACAGTCGAACTACTTGACTGAGGCCTTATTCTTGTAACCTTGTAAGTTTAAGTTTAAGTTTAAAAGGGTTAACCGCCAGCCAGATCGTTAGGCTGATTGGTTTGTTGCTGGTCTTCGCCAGCCACGGTTGTAAGGTAAGGTAAGGTAAGTCTTCGCCAGCCACGGTTGTAACCTTGTGACGTTACACCATGAGTCTTATTGATACGCAACAGTCTCAGCATGACAGGCACAGCAATTCAGGCTCATGCACAAATTAAGCATGCCCTCTGGAGTCTGATTGCCTTAAGAAGCATCTCAGACCGCTAGAGCCACAACAGAGGGTGCATGCAAATCCCCAGCTCAGAACAGAAACTGCCCAGGCGCCTGCAGCATTAAGTGTTCTCAAATCCAAACTAAGTTGAGAACACTTAATGCCGCAGACGCCATCATCCTATTAGTATCAAGCACAGACTTCAGGTTATTGTGCATGCAGGCAAGGGAAAATCTTAAAATGTGCTCTTCTGTCCTTGCTCTTTCTCTTGGTCTGGTGGAAAGGGAGATGGTCCTGGGCTGTGTATTTGGACCTGCTTTTGTTCGTGGGCATGTCTATGTTTTTGCCCCTGATGTCTGCCAGAAGTTTGGGTGGAATCTTCCAGGCATACTTCTTGTTTTTCGTTTAAATTTGTGCCTGCATTTAGTTTGCAGTCATCAGGCAGCAAAAACATGATGGTGCATTACCGCGATGTATGGTGCTGCGTTAATCTTTCTTCAAAACTCTTGCAGCCAGGTGGACGCAACTTATCAGCCTAATTTCACCACGCCATGGCTCATGTATGCCATGCCAGAGGGATTTGCACACTCATCACCTGTAGCTATGCAGATAGGCCTGTATCTTCCAATATGATCATCCTGGTTGTATTGCTCCATTGCCCCACGTATTGCCCCGAGTCCTGGAGGACCTGCCGGCCTCAGCGTTCAATCTGCCAGCAACACGCCCTTTCTAATTACTGAAGCGAACAAAAAAATATTGATTCAAATTACACCCTTGAAATTAATTCGGCTTGGTTCAGCGCTTGTTGAGTGAATCATGGTAGATTAAATTTCAACAAACTGGGTGGCTGGAGGAGACCTACAAAGGTGCGACACCACCGTGTGCTTGCTCATCTCGCGCTGTATGCTCCATGCATTCTGTCGTGATTTGCTTCATATAATGTTGTTCTTATTGTGGGGGTATGGCGTGTGGCGCGGCTGGAAGAGGCCAGGGTCATGCAGACATGCCTGCGTGGGACCTGCAGGCCTGAAAGTACCATTATATTGATTGCTTGAGAAATGGATAGAAAGGGGGGAATTGTGCAATTGCCCTTCTGGAGGCCTGGCACGTGGGCTGCTCTGGTCCATCTATCTTCTAGCGCGCCAGCACCTCTGCCCTCTCTTGTCGGTGGCCTGATGCCTGTTGCCCCGGCCTGAAAACACGCTTATGCTCGTATGTGCTCCACTGCATGTGCATGACGCATGCCCTCCAGCAAGTTGGGGCCTGTCCATGGACGCAAGCAAGAACGGAATTTGGAGAGACAGGCCTGGTTTTGACTGCCAAATAGGGGGTTGCAAGGCATGACGTGGCAAATGTATGATGTTACTGCTCACTTTCCCTTGTCGTCATGGTACACTCGGAAGCGCAAGGCTGCCCGGCATCAGCCTGCTGCTTCTGTGGCTGATCTGTGTCATGCAAGCCTGCACCAGATTGACCCCGTCCAACCCGCACTGCTCATGCTCTTGCCGACAGGTGCATGTCTTCTGGTTTGTTTACCGGTTGGGTGTCTGGCTGGAGTGGGGCCATGCAGCACGAGGTGGAAGAGGAGGGATTCATTGCCAGCCCGCGATCACGCCATGCACCTTTTGAGCACATACCTCAAGAGCTCATCGCCCTCATCCTGAAAGAGGCGGCTTCAGAAGGTGGCCCTCAAGTCGCCACACTGAGGCTGATATGCTCGGAATGGAAGGACATTGTTGATGCAAACATGAGGATGCTGACGGCCCGCAGCTGGCCGATCATGCCAACCCCGTCCTTTGAGCTGGTGGGTGGTAGTGTCATGGAGCAGCCCTGTACTTTAAAAACTGGAGTTTTTATTATTCTATAGTAAATATGCATGAAGGGCGCGTGCTGGGAAGCTGCATAGTACCCGTTGTCTGCACATTATTTCACATTCAGATCTGACTGAACACCCCTGTTAAGCCAGCTACTTGCTCAGAGTCCAGCATGCCTAGCCATATTTCGTCATTGAAAGGGTCATTTTTGTAACTGCTTTTATACTTTTTCTTCATCCATATCAAGAATGCCATATGAGGAGGGTGTTGTCTCCTCGAGGCCGATCCCTGTTTTTCAGGCCGATCTGACAAATGCAAGCACGCTCATCAAAAGCCAGGCAGGCAGACACTTTTAACAAAGTTAATTCTTCTAAATGATATTGTGAGCCTTAAGACTGAAATGCTAAGGGCGCACAAGCAGAGCTTGCTGTTGGTCCGTGTCCGCTGGCCATTGATTTGCATACCCAGATCACCTCTCCCTGTGGGCGCATGGGCCTAGGTACGGCTTGGCCATGCAAACAATAGGCCACAAGGCATGCATTGAAGATACACTCCTTTGAGATGGACCGTTAATGTATGCTGCCGCGCACCTTGCAGGCAAGTCGCTGGCCCAAGGTCACATGCGTGGAGGTGCAGCAAAAGGTGGAGCAGTCAGCTCAAGCCCTCCCCAAAGGCAGCAAGCAGCTCACAGCATCCAGTGCGTACCCACTCCTTGATGCTCTAAGCAGACTCCCCGAACTTCACACGTGAGTGGCCTGTCACCTGCTACTTCCGCATAAGTGCTGCTAGCTTGCTCTGCCTGGCACGATCATTCTTGAGGCAGCTGTCAGTCATTGTTTGTGCTTGGCTAGCATTACCAGTGCCTCTGCTTGCATGGTGACATGAAGGCATGCAAGGTATCTAATGGCGTAGAATACTCCAATCAAATTAAGGAATGTGTGCATGTGTGTGTGTCTGCATGCGCGCGCATGTCTCTATATGTGCTTGTGTATGTCTGCGTGCATACATTAGTGCATGCGTGTGTGTGTGTGTCTTACGCACTGAATAATGAGATGTTTGTCCTGGAATGATTCTGGTCTCTTGTACATGCAGCCTGCGCCTGGGTGAGCTCCACGCCAACGTCAGGCGGGCGCGAGACTTTGCAGTGCGCTTTGTGGCTAATGTGGTTCGCTTGCCCAAGCTCAGCACCTTGGACCTTACCGGGAGCGGCATCAGCCAGCTGCCCCCTTCACTTCTGTCAGCCTGCACAGGCCTCACGCATCTGTCCATAGCTGGCAGCCGCATGCGGTCCCTGCCGGTGGCCCTGGGCCGCTTAACCAAGCTTGTCCACCTGAGCACAGCCAACAGCAGCCGGCTGCAGGTGAGTCAACATGCATGCGCTCAGCATGCGAGCACAAGTTGCCTGCATGCTGGGCTCTGCGTGCCTCAACACTCTCTCGACATGCCTGCTGTCATCCCTGTACATTTGCCTGCTGCGCGTGCGCGTGCACTTTGCAGGCCATCCCTGAGGCGACCATGGCCCGTCTCACAGCCCTGACATCGCTGGACGTGCACGGCTGCAAGCTCCAGGCCCTTCCCCTCACGCTACCGCCCGGCCTGCAGCAGCTGAATGCCTCAGGCAACCGCCTTGCAGCGCTGCCCGAAGGCATCAGCCGGCTGCAGCACCTCACGCACTTGGATGTCAGCGACAACCAGCTGCGCGCCTTGCCCAGCATGACTGCATTGACGCAGTTGACGCGCCTGCACCTCGGTAGCAATTGGCATGCAGGAGGCAGTCTGCCTGCCGCGCTGCCTGCCTGCATGCCCGCCTTGGTTGTGCTGGACGCCAGTGGCATTGGCCTGAAGGTGAGCACGCGTGGGAACTGGCACGTGCCCTCATACATGCCTGTGTGTGTGGCGTTGTCAGAAGGGGGCTCAAAGCGCTGGATCTGACAAGGATCGCATGCCTGAGTTGGCCCGCATTGAGCCAGGCCCCTCTGGGTGTTGTTGTTGAGATAAACGTTAGCTTGTCCGCTCTTGTCTCTTTTTGGTGGCCGCATTTGAAAAGCTGTGAGCCTCCACGCAAGGCGCGATGCATCATGTACCCAACTTGCCCGGGCTGACCGTGCTGACCTGCGCTGGTGTTGACAGTGACAGGCCCACTGCGGTGCGGTGCGTCTGCACGTATGCTGATGAACGCATTTCCCACCTGCCCCTGTTTGAGCCCGCAGAGCCTGCCCACCTGCTTTAGCTGCCCCAAGCTTGAGGAGCTCCAGCTCTCGTCCAACGACCTGGCAGAGGTCCCAGCCTGCCTGCAATCCATGCGACGCCTGCGGTCTCTAAGCATTGACTATAATGAGCTGCAGCAGCTGCCCGGCTGGCTAAGCAGCAGCCTGAGCGCGCTCACCAGCCTAGACATTGCTGGTAATGCGATCCAGGCGTTGCCAGAGGGGTTTGGGAGCGGTGAGCTCGCAAATTCGCTGTTGACTCTCACAGCAACCAGCAACGCGCTGACCGGCTTGCCGAGCTCCTTCAGCCGCCTCAGGTGACTCCGTTAGCACCATGCCTGCCATTCATGCCTGCCATCTGCATTTTTTGCCTAGTCTTTATTGGTGTGTGTGTATGCGCGCTTGTGTGTGTGTGCGCGCGCGTACGTGTGTGTGCGTGTGTGTGCGTCTGTGCGCGCGCACGCGCACTTATCTGTGTTTGGATGTGCTTCTGTGGAAGTGCACACACGCATATGCATGTGTGTTAATGTTCAAGTAGCCCAGTGCTTCTGTGCACAGCATGCCTGGTACTTACCCCAACCAAGGACCAAGCAGGTGCTTCTAAACCTCTTGCTGCGCACGTGGAGGGGCCAAAAACCTGAACCACACATATTGCCTGTGCCCTCACCCTTACGCCAACCTTGCTGATCGTTAAACCTGCAGCTCTATCCAGGAACTTGACCTCTCAGACAACAAACTCGGGCCGTTCATCCCGCCCACCATCTGGCAGCTACCGAAACTGTCATTCCTGTCATTAGCTAGTAATGACCTTGTGCAGCTGGGTCCAGAGGTTGGAAGCCTGAAGCGGCTTAGGTAAGTGTACAGGGGAATCAGTCGTGCTGGAGCGTGTGCTCAAGAGCTGGATCCTCTTGCGCAAATTCCTTGCTTTGTAGAACTGCCACTCCCCTGCTTGGTACCCCAAAGCTTTGTTATTGACCTTGGTACCCCCCTAAAGTCTGCCTTGGCCCTCCTTGCATGCAGGTGGTTGGACGTTAGTGACAACCTCATCGAGGCCCTCCCTCTACAAGTGCTTCAATCAAGTCTGCAGTTAGAGGTGCTCAAGGTTGGAGGGAACAAACTGGCTGTTTTGGACGCACTAGCTCTAGACTTAAGGGCAGACAAGACCAGCACCGATGGGGGAGGCAGCAGCAAGTTGGGCTGAGATCTCTAGAGCATGTTGAAAAGCAGCCCTCTGCTTATATATCTTTTGAAGGCATGCATGGCATGTGGGGCCTTAAACCATAAAATTTGTGTGTGCACTTTGGTTGAGCAAAGCGCGTGCATGGTTGGCAGCTCCCTTCCTCATACAAGTACCCGCACCAGCCCCACACGGCGCATAAAGCACTGGCGCTGTTTCCTGCTATGTTCATTGTCTTTCAATCCTGCAAGCACTGGTATTACCTAAGCGAGTTGTCCTGCTAGTGATCTTAAACCCAACACCAATTCAAGAGACTCAAAACTGTTAGCTCAATACCAAGTTGTATTTTGATTCAACTAAATGAAGAATCCTCAAGTGCAAATTCTGTAAAACACGTTCAGCCCTGAAGGGACGTTCACAAAAGCAAGACATCAAGCTGCTCCTTTGCAAAAACTGTGAAAGGACATAAAGGCAGTTACCTCTTCCAAGACATATAATATGTCACATGTACCAACAGTACTAGAAGACTCCCAGAGTTAGTCATCGGGTCCGCTAATCTCCCAGATAGAACAACAAGAGCTTCTGGTTTTACCAGCTCTTGCGGGCTTTGTGAGAAAGAATTGCTTTAAGCCTACTGCGGCTGGTGCAATCTCCTTTGTTTGCGGGAAACAGGATAGAGGCGCATGAAAGGGCCGCAACATTGAAAGGAAGGAGCAATGGAAGAAATCTGTATAACAAGCTAGGACATGCCACCCTAGCAGCCACTGGGGGGGCAGTGCGCAAGCTTTTCCTGCTGTTACCATCAGGATTTTTCTAAGCATATTCCGAGGCATTACACCGTGTATTGTGACTGTCTCATGCGTCATGCTTTTACGAAACATCATGCAAGAAAATTTTTTGCAGAGCAGACACGCATCATGTACGTATATAAGGAGTATACTGTGTATTGAATCTATACGTTCATTTACACGTTATTCTTGTCGGGCACAGGTACTAAACACGGACCAATGTGTCTCTCTTTCCTTAACTGATGGGGGGGTTTCAACCGCCTATGTAATTCTTTTCTTTACTTTTCTGAACTTCTTTTCTGCCCACGTAGTTTTTCTTTTCTTTTCTTGAACATGCATGTGAATGTCAGTGTGTGTGCGTACGTGCGTGCATGTGTGCATGTGTGCGCGTGTGTGCGTGTGCGTGTGTGTGTGTGTGTGTGTATGTGTGTGTGTGTGTGTAAGTGTGTGCATGCGCACACGTGTGCGTGCGTGTGTGCGCGCGTGCGTGAGTGTGTGCGTGTGTGCGTGTGTGTGCGCGCATGTGTGCGCACGCAGCCTGATGCATGCACATCTGGCTGCTGGAGCAGCACTGAACTGGTTCCCTCTTAGACTTAAGCCATAATGAACACCAAGGCTGCAGAACAATGCGGAAAGCGCGTGCGCATTGCTTGCTTCCTCATCACAGCCCAACCCCAGACCTGCAGTCAGCCGCATGCCCACACGCACACCTGGTGAACTCGGGGTCGGCAAAGTTGGGCCGGATCAATGCGTCGGCGATGCCAAAGTACCAGCACTTCTGCGGGGGGTGTGGAAAAAGAGGGAGGAGAGGGGAGGGTCAGGCTTGCAGCAGCTGATGGGTCGGACAAGCACCAGCAAGGCAGCGCATCAGGCCGGGCTCTGATTGAGGCAGGCGTAAATCAGCGCGCCCCTTGACCCTGCCCCTTGACCCTCACCACCCGCCAGTAGCACATGCCCCTGCCGCGCACTCACGATGTGCGGCACAGTAGAACGCACGCCCGTGGGCGACACCACAGCGTGGAAGCGGCCCGTGCCGCACATCAGGCAGGAGAGCTCGGCAGCACCTGGCGCCCCCTTGCCCCCCTGCTGGTGCTGCTGCCCCTGCGGGTGCTGCTGCTGCTGCTGCTGCTGACCCTGCTGCTGCTGCTGCTGCTGCTGCTGCTGCTGCTGCTGCTCAACCACCGCCCATTTGTCTGGATGCAGGGGGTTGTATGCGTGCTTGTGGCAGGGGCAGATGTGGAACTCCAGCTCCCACAGCTCCTTGCAGCCGAGGATGGCGCGCACCAGGTGCAGGGAGGGGGGG
>LKMJ01007397.1_pt1 | contig 10340 bp, 15 predicted proteins | sample 643391 | NCBI WGS metagenome assembly LKMJ01 (sample SAMN04112250, study PRJNA286221) | soda lake metagenome | biome: soda lake; feature: Kulunda Steppe; material: water; isolation source: sample PL-Br10 brine of Picturesque Lake | place: Russia: Kulunda steppe | collected 2010-07
GATTCCTATCGTTTTATTTCAAAGCTTATGGATGTTTATATGATGGCTGGTGTTCACCAGCAACCTGATCAGTCAAACTACCTGGCTGAAGGTCAAACTTAAACTTGTAAACTTGTAAACTTGTAACTTGTGTGTGCGTACTATTTGCCTGAACACACATGCGTTTCTGACCATTCCTGCACAGTGGGACACGCACTGCCCTCATCCTCCCCCACTCCTTTTTCACCATCACCCACACACCCACAGCGGCGAGCTCCTCCAAAAGAAGCTCCGCCCCCCATCCCCTTTTCACCATCACCCACACCGGCGAGCTCCTCCAAAAGCAGCCCTGGCCCCCATCTCCTTTTTCACCATCACCCACACACCCACAGTGGCGAGCTCCTCCAAAAGAAGCTGCCCCCTCTATTCCCCTTTCCACCATCACCCACACCCACAGTGGCAAGCTCCTCCAAAAGCAGCTCTCCGCTCACGCGCGCCGTGAACGTCTCCTCCTCCTCATCCGCCACGTACGCATTTGCGTTAGACGCCCAGGTCTCTACTTGCGCTGCCGTCATCTGTGGGGCACAGAGGGAGGCGCGGACAACTCATGGTGTCAGCCCTGCAGGCCATGCGCTGCAGCAAAGCACCACCGCAATCAGGCATGTGTGCCGGCGGCCCTTGACCTCAAGATCACGCGGGAAGTCCCAAACTCAGGGGAAGCTGACGCCGCCCACTACCTCATGCGCTGCACTTTTGCTTGCCTGCAAGCCCGTGCGCACTTGTTGGGAGTGCCTGCCCGCTGGCACAACCTTCTTGCAGGTGCGCACATGCGCAGCGGCATATATATACGTGTACATGCATGTATATATATCGTGCGTGCAATGCCGGACCAAGCGGACCCAAGACATGTCCTTTGACCAGCATACTTGTCGCACCTTTGCACAGCGCCCCGTGCATGCGCTCTGTGCATTCGCATGCTGCAGGTCACGCACCACCATCATGGGCAGTATGAAGTGGCACTGCTATTTGTGCTCTCAGGCCATGGAAATGAATGAGCAGCCCTCTGCGCATGTGTGCCATGCGGTCATTCAGGGCATCACCCAAAGACCACAGGGCTGCCTGTGTGGCAACACAGCTCAGTGCCGCGCTGCTCCATGCATGCGCGCTGTGTAAGCATGCATGCTGTGGCTGCCGTGGCACCAAAAAACAACCGAGGCCGTGCTGGATAGCTTTAACCAGAGCTTTCATTAAAATGTAGAAGCAAGCATCCAGTCATATCATATAGGTTTGCCTGGCTGTTGATGCCATAATGCAGATAGGCCGATGCTTGCACAAGCCAATGCTTGGACATGCATGTACTTGCACGTGCGCGCACCCATACTTACGGGTACATGCCTTCCAAATGCCTTAGGAAGGCATCAAGAAGTGCACATGCACCACACATACTCTCGATATGTACACACGGCTTCACTTGGATGGGTGAGGTAGAATTGCGATTGACTCACTTGCATGTAGGCCACGCATGTGTATGCCATTTCAGGCACCACCGGCTGAATGGCTTTGTTGAACCTTGAGCTGCCCACTACAGCCAGCAGCAGCTCAAACATCTGCATGCCAGGTTTGCATGAGGTGTGGGAATCACTGATTTGTCGAGCCTTGGGATGGCTTTGTTAAGGCCCGGGCTGCCCTCCACAGCCAGCAGCAGCTCAGACACCTGCTTGCTAGATGCAAATGTGCTATGGAAATGGAAGCATAAAAGGCTCATGAGGTACTTGTACCACCCAAAGCCCTTTCCAGCTGCCGACCAAGACTTCAAGAAGTCCCCCTCAAATTTGCGTGGATGGACACTGGAGCTGGGCAAAAATGATCTATGTACCATTAGACCATATTTGTTGGGAGCAAGATAGCATTGCTCATGTCAAATGAGTCATGTGCAATTTAGTTAGATTGACCACTTTTTAGACTTTTGAACCAGTAAGGTAGGTGCTTTTGTAAGATGGGTAGAGTGTGGCGCCATTTTGACGAGGAAGAAGCCTGGACTATGTGTTGTTTTTTTTTGGATTTAAAGTCCACTGATGTTCCATTCAGTCTCAGTTCAAAGTGTGGAGCACGTGCAAGTGCCTTGTGCTGCAAGCAAAGATTGCTCTGCTTGCACAGGCAAAACCTCACCCGTGCACACAAGTGCATCAAGTGTGCAGAAGCTCATGAAGTTTAAGCAATCTCAATTAATGGCATGCACAAGCGATTGACACCACGCACAAGTCTTTGTTCAAAAAAGCCACCAGTGCAAGACTTTCAATGCCCTTCAAATCCCTGGGCAGCGTTTCTCAGGAATAATATTTTTCTAACGTGAGATAAAGTCTGTTTGGAGTGAATTATTGCAACAATTGCTCCAGTTGTGCTTTGCATACATGCGGGACGTCACTTTGCTCCAATGTTGTATGATGTCCATGCACCAGAGATCTATAGTCAGTTGTACAATTTTTAAAATGAAGTAGCTGGGCAAACACACATGATAAATGTGCGCACGCACATACAAGTGCATGCACACATACGCACATACACACAAGCAGACGCAAACTAGCGCATGCTCACTCACGCACACACATGCACACGCACACACCCCGATACGCACCTGCGCAAACATGGCCTCCAAGCCCGTGGACTCGCCCTCAGTTTCCAGAGGCTCCTCATCGTCCACCTCAACCTCCTCGCCCTTGCTATCCGGGTCCACCAGCATGCTCTGCAAATCAGCGCAGGTGAGCATGATGGCATGAAACTAGACTCCCCTCAACCTCCACCACTTCAGCCTCGTTTTTCCTTCCGCCCCTCCCATCTGGATCCTGCAGTATGCTATGCAACTTGGCTAGCAGATCTGGCAGAAGGAAGCAGACAAGTGATGGCGTACAGAATCGTGCATCTCGCATCCTTCTGTCTCAACGCTCTGGCAGGCAATGCACAGAGGGTCCAAGATCGGCCCGAGGCATGTCCATACCACCCCAACTTGTGTCACTTCAGAATGTCCCGAAGCCGCTAGGACCCACAGGACACAAGGAATGCAGACTTCACAGGATAACATGATGCTACGCACTCAAACCTAAAGGCCTGCTGCACACAATACAGCAATGCGGGCATTGCTCAACAAATCCCTCCTGCTAGGACCGCCATCCTTGCGCTGTGTGCACCTCGTGTGGCTGTGCCCAGTGAAGGGGATGGGTGTTTGCATCACCCAGCAGGGCGCACCGTGACGAGCATGCCACCCTTGCACTTCGCGCACCTCTCACACATGCACGCCCCCGACAAACAAGGCCCCGCAATGTGCCAGCAGCGAGGCGATCAGCGCCTTATCTTGCGCGCACCTCATACATTGGCATGCCCCCGACAAACAAGGCCCAGCAAGGTGCCAGCAGCGAGGAGATCTGCGCCTGCATGGGCTTGCTGAAGAAGGACACCATCTGCACCAGCACCTGCAGCGCCTCCTGCTTCAGCGCCCAGCATGAGGGCGTCTGTGCACAGGAAGAGGTTTGGAAGGGGTTGGGGATGCAGGATGTGAGGGCAGATGTGGTGTGTGCGGTAATGTGCCAAGGAAAACAATCTGCGGCGCGTCCTGCTTCTGCACCACCCAGCACGGAGGAGAGGGGGGAGCATGGAAAAAAGGGGGCAGGAAGAAGGGAAGGAGGGTATCCAAAGACAGATAACAGGGAAATGCAGACACGTTTGTAGTTTAGGGTTCAGAGACAAGCCCAGAATTCAGGCCCCAAAGTATGAGAGCCTGCACACTGTAGGAGTGGGATCATTTGCTATAGCGGGATGGCTTTCGAGGCCTGGATCACACATCTCTAGGGTTGCAGATAAGCGTATAAATATCCCGTATAAATTGGCTTATTGGCACAGAGTTTGGCTAATCTGCTGCGCATGTACTGGAATCCGGAATACTGCTTTCAGGATCCCTAAACATCTCCTGCTCTTTTGCAGCGTGTCTGCACAGCAGGATTGTTCACCAGCAAGTCAAAGCTTTAATGGCATGGAAAGCCACCCATGTCTTTGGACAGAAAAGGGGAAGAGCAAGTGGTTGCTCTCTGAAGCATAGCATGCACTCTGTGGCTGTGGGTGGCCAAATTGTGGTTCTGCAGATTGAAACCTTTTCGGGCACAGCATACACCCCGCGCGTGTGGCAAAAAGGGGCGCACTGCAGATGGGTGGAATCTTTGAGCCACAAATTGTGCACAAGCTCTCGGTTTTCAGGCAAACGTGCCGGCCGTTGCAGCCATGAAAGTAGGCAACCAGGTGGGTGTGTTGTAGAGCATTTGTCATGCCCAGTTCCCCAGCTTGCACTGATGCTAGGCATGCCCTGCTTGCTTCTGACGGGCATGCCTAGCTTTTCCTTCCGTGTGTACTCTGCTGCTCGCCACTGATATGGGCATTCCACTGATGTTGGCATCCAACTGATGCAGGGCATGCCTAGCTTTTCCCTCTGTGTGTGCTTTGCTGCTCGCCACTGATATGGGCATCCCACTGATGTGGGCATTCCATTGATGCAGGGCATGCCAAACCTGCCTCTCCGCGTGAGCCCTGCTGCTCACAACTGACATTGGTGCACTGTGTTTTGCACTCACTGTGGTGAGTGGCGCTTCAAGGATAGCTGACAGTACAGGGCACCAGGGCAGCAGCTGGGGCACCATCAAGTCGCGGACCTGGGGCAGCAGGAGACAAAGCGCAGCGATTGTGTGTATGCACGCGTCCCGTGCAAGCCATGTGCGTCCTGTGCGTTATGACCTGCAACGGCACCAGCAGGCCGTGGGCATGAGGCAGCAGGAGAGGAAGCACAACAATTTTGTGCACTGTGCGAGGCATGTGCGTCCTGTGGGGAGCGTGCGTGTCCTCCAATGCGCTGCGTGCGTGTCCTGTGCGCAGTGTGTGTGTGTGTGTGTGTGTCCTGTGCGCGACGTGCGTGTCCTGTGTGCAGCATGCGTGTCCTCCTGTGCGTGGCGTGCGTGTCCTCCTGTGCGTGGCGTGCGTGTCCTGCGCATGGTGTGCGCGTCCTATGCGCGGTGCGCGCATCCTCCTGTGCATGGCGTGCGTGTCCTCTTGTGTGCAGCATGCGTGTCCTCCTGTGCGTGGCGTGCGTGTCCTCCTGTGCTTGGCGTGGGTGTCCTGTGCACAGCGTGCTTGTCCTATGCGCGTGGCATGTGCGTCCTCCTGTGCGTGGCATGCGTGTCCGCATGTGCGCAGCCTGCATGTCCTCCTCTGCGTGGCGTGCATGTTCTGTGCATATGGTGTGACCCCCAAGAGCACCAGCAGGCCGTGGACTGGTGCCAGCAACAGGCACTCACTCAGACACTGCAGCGCTTTTGCACAGGAAACAATGCGGCTGCGCCCTGTGCGCAGGCGTGTGTGTCCTTGTGGCCAGGGCCTGGTGCTGTTCACCGGGCCTGGTGCTGTTCACCGGGCCTGGTGCTGTTCACCGGGCCTGGTGCTGTTCACCGGGCCTGGTGCTGTTCACCGTGCACGCTGAAGACCCAGTAAGGTCGTTGGAGTTCGGCCCCCAGTCATGCCCCTGCCCCCACACACATACCACCTTCACACGCTCACCAGAGTGTCAAGCAGCAACACCAGAACAAGCCCCTGCTCCGTCGCCAAGGCTTCACCGTGTCTCAACCCTGCTCCCACGTGCGGCTGGTGCGCGCCGACCAGCTCTCTAGGCCTATGTCCAGGGGCCAATGCTCCATCCCATCGACTACACCCACCCCCTGCCTGCCCTCATATCCGCTGCGGGCACGAGGTGGTCTGTGCGCATAGCTGCCCCTGTTCACAGAAGACCCCAGCACTCTATGTAATCACTCAACCCCCACGCCTGCTGCTGGTACGCGCAGGTTAATGCACAAATGTCCAATGTCTATTAGAGCTTAGCTGCAAGCCTATAAGAGCTTATGTTCAATGTCTATTAGAGCTTAGCTGCAAGCCTATTAGAGCTTATGTCCAACGTCTATTAGAGCTTAGCGGTAAGCCTATTAGCCCCGTCACCTGCCACACACTCCTGCCACTCAAACATGCCGACAATTATACCACCAGACTCCATCATCCAGATCAAATCCTAGCCACAACCCCCTTTCAGCCACAGCACCCACCACCCAAGCCAATGCTGCTGCTTCTACATGCCAATTGGTGCACAAACTGCATCAGCTGGATTTTAATCCTAGGCCCTCTCCCTTTTCAGCTACAACACCCGCCAGCCACCCGCACGTGTTGCTGGTACGCGCTGGTCAGTAGGCCGAGCTGCACCACCTGCGTCAAATTCTAGCCCTACGCCCTCCAGCCCCACCAACCGCCAACAACCACCCACACCTATTGCTAATACGCGCTGGTCAGAACGCCGAGCTGCACCACCTGTGTCAAACCCTAGCCCTACCCCTCCAGCACCACTAACCACCAACCACCACCCACACCTGTCGCTGGTACGCGCCGGCCAGTACGCCGAGCTGCACCAGAAGCCCCCGCAAGATGGACAGCGCGCGGTGCTGCATGGCCGCATCGTACGCCCCACAGCTCACGATGCTGAGCAGCTCAGGCATCAGCACAGGCACAACCTGCAGGCGCGGGCAGCGGGCAGCCGAACCCCTGTTGAGCGCCAAGCGCGCGCATGTGTGCACATGTGTGTGTTTACGTGTGTGCGCTCGTATGCGAGCAACCACATGTGTCAAGGTGCGTGCGCGCGCAGAATCCCCAGATGCATGAGTCCTGCGGCGTCGTGGGTGTGGGCCCATCACAGGGCTACGCTGCAAGGAACCACACCACAACACCTATCTTGCACCAGCACCAACACGCTGACAGGGCACGCACCAGCATGGTGGCAGGGCATGCACCAGCACGCTGACAGGGCATGCACAGCATGCTGCCAAGGCATGCACAGCATGCTGCCAAGGCATGCACAGCACGCTGACAGGGCATGCACAACATGCTGACAGGGCATGCACAGCATGCTAGCAGGGCATGCACAACATGCTGGCAGGGCATGCACCAGCATGCTGACAGGGCATGCACAGCATGCTGACAGGGCATGCACCAGCATGCTGACAGGGCATGCACCAGCATGCTGACAGGGCATGCACAGCATGCTGACAGGGCATGCACCAGCATGCTGACAGGGCACGGACCAAACCAGGCGGGCTCAGGCAACAACGGCACCGCCACAACTGCAAGAGCGCCTGCATTTAGGCATTAACATGCACACGCTGATGCAGGCACCAGCGCACATTCCAGAGAGGCTGACCAAGCCTCACATGCACCGCGTGCTTTACGTGCATCGCGTGCTTTACGTGCTTGCCCCTCACACTCTACGTCCCCAAACCACCCCTGCGCCGGCAGGCAGCTCACGTTAATCAGCTGATGCTCCTCGATGTCGTGGCTGAGCATGTCCAGACAACGCAAGGCACCATGAACTGCAGAGAAGAGGAGGGAGCATCTTGGGTGCCTGATATAAAGCAAACAACTTGATCCTCATGACTCCATGTGTGTGTGTGTGTGTGTGTGTCAGGGGCAAAGGAGAATGCGGTAAAACACATTTTACAGGTTGTGCACAAGCCGCTGCCGGCGCCTACTAGCAACGCGCTGCTCATCCAAGTAGCACAAAGCTGTGCTCGCTGGCAACCAGCTGGGCCGGAGCAGCTGAAAAGGACTTAGGGTGCGTTTGCGCATGGATTTGGGCACCTAATAATATCACATACACACAGATGGGATGCTCTACCACAGCTGCACGCATGTGGTAGAGCAGCAGGTGCCTGCTTGGTGCCTCCTGCCAGGGCCCCTATGGGCGCTTGTGCACCCGCAACCTGCTCAGCTGTCGTCTTAGGGTCTCTCTGGGTGCTTGTGCACCCTGGGTGCTTGTGCACCGGAGACCTGCTCAGCTGTCCTATTGGTGCGTCTCTGGGTGCTTGTGCACCCGAGACCTGCTCAGCCGTCCTGTTAGGCACTCTCTGGGCGCCTGCGGACTTTTGCATCCTGCCTACTGAGCTGTCGTCTTAGGGTCTCTCTGGGCGCTTGTGTGCCTGCAACCTGCTCAGCTGTCGTCTTAGGGTCTCTCTGGGTACTCGTGCACCCGCGACCTGCTCAGCTGCCTTGCCAGGGCATTTAGCAGTACTTGCTCAATCACGCGCCCATGCAGGCAAGGAGAACAAACACACTTACAAGGCCCCCTTGCTGGCCTGGTTTGCAGCGGGCCTGGACGCCGCCCATGAGCCCTTCCAACACAACTCATGCAGCCATGCGCAAGCGCTCTCGAGGAGGGTCAACTCACGTACGGCGCACGTGCACGCGTTCCCCGCACCAGCACTCAGCCCTCACCGTGGTCCGGGTTGCTGCGGTTCTGGATGCCACCCATGAGCGCCTCCAGCAGCCCAGGCCAGTGCAGCGGGAAGTCGAATTCGGCGATGGCGGCCACCACCATGCCGCAGGCCGCGCGGATCTGGTGCGGCAGCAGGCGTGCGGGCGCTGGTCAAGAAGCAGAGCAAAGCGCAGCGTCGCACGGCGCGTGCAAGGCAGCCAGGCAGCGCCACGGACCGCGCTGACCTGACACGGCATGCGGGTCCTGGTCGGCAGCAAAATGAAGGTTCATGCACACGCACAAAAAATAGATAGCCGCAACCGCGCTTGGACCTAGCCCACCACAGACCCTCACCTACGAGAGTACTCGACATGCCTGCACAGGCCCGGGAGGGAAGAGGGGGGGAAATCCAAGCACAGCAGTGGCAGCCAGCCCCCAAACCTGCCACATGCTCCCCAACCGGCCAAGCCTGTGTGCAAGCCTTGGATTGGTCAAAGCCACCCCATGGCCAACCCCACGCGCTGTGTGCACGGGCTGCGCATTGCCCCGGTGCAGCCTGGCTGCAACGCTGTCTGCCTGCGCTCACCCTGTTCATGTCACATGCATCGTGCAATGTAGCCTACAGAGCAACAAGCTCAGTGTGATGTAAGTGCTCAAGGGTATCACAGGCCTTAAGGATTAGAGATCACATTCTGCAGCAGGCATCCCACTCACCAGTCAGAGCTTTTACAGCGCCCGCCTCATGGCAGGCAGGCATCTTGCATGGATTAATGCAGGGATGCACTGTTCAGAGCGCAAAGTCCTCCGCGTTCTTGAGGGAGGGCTTAATGGTATGTCCATGCGCAAGCATACCCACCCGCGTACACACTCACCTTTGAGGAGGGCGAAGACAGGCCAAGGAGGATATGCTGACGAATGCTGGCCTTCTCCTGCTCAGATGCCACCTGTGTGTGTATGTGTGCGCGTGTGTATGTACGTGCTTGCGCATATGTATGTGTAGTGAGCACAGACATAGGTGCATGCGTGTACAAGCGTGCATGCGTAAGCAAGCATGTATCATGTGCCTGCATGCTCTGTTGGACCTGTCTACGGTGAGCATGAGGAATTAAAGGCATGCTTTGAAACATGCAAGCAAGGGAAGACAAACAAGGATGTTTGTACGTATGACGCATTGGTCAAGACATGTGCGTTTAGCTGGACACTCGGTGCCTGAATCATCACGCAATGCGAGCACGATGGGCAGCTTGACTATATTTTCACTTTCTCAACATCTATACATCAAACCTATCAATCAACTTTCTTGACGACTGAGTGCAGATGTGCATGAAATTCTACACATTGCCAATCTGGGCAGGGGCCAGCCAGTTTGCATCCCAATGGACGCATCAGCATTCATGGTACTCAATGCAGCAGCACAAGACAAGCTAGGCCTACTGAGAAGAGACAAAAGGGAAATGCTCTGCTCTGGGGCAAGGGCGGGCAATGAATGGCTTCAGTCAATGGACGGCCCACTCACCGGCTCCTGAAAGCGCCTGGAGCTTTCATGCCAATGCTCTTTAACATACTTCTTCAGCACCACCAGCGCAAGCTGCTTCACCCCTTCCTCCGCTTTGCTGGCAGGGGGCTGGAGAGACAGCTGCAGCAGGCTGCTTCCAAAACCAGGGTTCTTCGCTGCCTCATCCAAGGAAGACTCAGCATCTGGATCAGCCTGCAGGCAGGCCGCCAAGGTCTGGGCAAGCCTGCCCAGCTCCATCTGTGAAGAGTCGCAATTCCTGACTCAACTGCCGCACATGAGTCTCCGTCTATTTTCGTCGATTTGCGAATCCACTAAATTGGAATAGCCATAGCCGCCTCGAACCGTAAAGGTCATGGACTTGGTCTCGGTGCATCTGAAAGGGACGCCTCGCCGTCGGAGGCCCACAAAAGAAGGCCCCTCCATCACTCGGGGGCAAATATTTGAAGCTGGCGGGAGCTGTGGGAGTTTCGAGGATGAGATTTGTACACTTGTACACAAACCCAGTGAACACCCCCGCACACACCC
>LKMJ01007398.1_pt1 | contig 10339 bp, 10 predicted proteins | sample 643391 | NCBI WGS metagenome assembly LKMJ01 (sample SAMN04112250, study PRJNA286221) | soda lake metagenome | biome: soda lake; feature: Kulunda Steppe; material: water; isolation source: sample PL-Br10 brine of Picturesque Lake | place: Russia: Kulunda steppe | collected 2010-07
TCAGGCGATAGAGGTCCTCTACGAGATGATTAGGTCGGCTAAGAATCGTGCAAACTCTGGATGGGTCCGGGCGGAGTCGAACCACCGATCTCGTCCTTGTAAGGGACGCGTCATAACCACTAGACCACGGACCCGACATTCGTGTTGAACTGCCCGGAGCGCATAACGCTTACCTTCTGGGACGGAACGCTTACGCCGCCCCATCTCTCAGTATCGGTGATGGGTTCCCGGTGGATCGGCTATGCGGTGTTCGCGGCCGTCGTCGTCGCGTTACTCGTTTTGCTCGCGTTTTCGACCGGCGCGATCGCGCCGTTTCTCGGCGACGGCTACGATCCGGCCGACGAGCGAAACGCCACGTCGCCGAGCGGCGACTACGAGCATACGACCGTCACCGTCCTCGACGGCGAGACGGGCGAGAAACTCGGCTCGGTCGAGGCCGCGATCGCCGACACCTTCCGGCAGCGCTATCTGGGATTGAGCGCGACCGACGAACTGCCCGAAGACCGGGGAATGCTCTTCGTTCACGATTCGCCCGGCGAGTATACCTACGTGATGCGGAACATGTCTTTCGGCATCGATATCGTCTTTATCGACGCCGACGGGACGATCACGACGATCCACGAGGCACCGAAGCCGGGGCCGGACGAGGACGGTAACGATCAGGAGTACCCCGGCGAGGGACAGTACGTCCTCGAAGTGAACAAGGGGTGGATGGCCGACCGCGGCGTCGAGGTCGGAGACGAGGTCCGATTCGAGTTGTAGTCGTCGTCGTGACTCTGGGGGTCCCTCGTCGGTTCGGGTGTCTTCGGACGATCCCGTCTAACCGATACTTAAGTCGTCGCCGACCTTTTGTTCACGTATGCGCGTGCTCGTGACAGGTGCGACGGGGTTCGTGGGACGGCATCTGGTATCTACGCTGCTCGATCGGGGCCACGAGGTCGTCGCCTTCGTACGGGACGAAACACGCTATGACGCCCCGGACGGTGTCGAAGTGCTCGAGGGTGATCTGCTGGAGCCGCCGGTCGAGTTCCCGTCCGTCGACGCCGCGTACTATCTCGTTCACTCGATGGGTTCCGGCGGCGACTTCGCCGCCCGAGACCGACTCGCGGCCAGGACGTTCGTCGATGCGGCCGACCGGGCCGGCATCGATCGGGTCGTCTACCTCGGCGGATTGGGGGATGACGGCGAACAGCTGTCCGAACACCTCCACTCGCGGCGAGAGGTCGAATACCTCCTCGCGTCCGGCAGCTTCGATCTCACGGTGATCCGCGCGGCGATCATCGTCGGCGAGGGGTCGGCGGGGTTCGAGTTAATCGCCCAACTGGCCGAGCGGTTGCCGGTGATGGTGACGCCCCGCTGGATCGAAACCGAGTGTCAGCCGATCTTCATCGACGACGTCGTCGCTTACCTCGTCGGCGCCCTCGAGACGCCCGAGACGGCCGGCCGGACGTTCGAGATCGGCGGTCCCGACGTGTTGAGCTACCGGGAGATGATCGAACTGACCGCCGAAGAGCTCGTGGGTCGTCGACCGTACCTCCTCGCCGTCCCCGTGCTCTCGCCGCGGCTGTCGGCGCTTTGGCTCCGGCTCTTTACCGACGTGCCGGCGGCCGTCGCTCGTCCGCTCATCGCGGGGCTCAGGAACACCGTCGTCGTCGGCGATCGTCGCCTCGACGAGTACGTCGACGTGGAGTTGACGCCCTTCGAGGAGGCGGTTCGATCGACGCTCGAGGCCGAGGATTCGGACACCTCGGAGGGCGGTTGATGGAACCGGACCCGGAGTACGGCGAGACGTGGGCCTACGAGAGCATCATCGGCGCGCTCCCCGGCATCGAACTCTCCGTCGGCGGTGCGATCGCCATCCAGCTCGCGGTCTTCGAGGTCTCGATTCTCGCTCTCGCGTGGTATTACGGCCTCTGGGAGGCGGCGATAGCCGGAACGGCCGCCGTCGTCGTCGCCGCGCTCGGAAGCGTCGAGATGCTCCGGATCAGCGCCGCCGCCCGCCGCCCTGAAACGCCCGAACCGTACCGGCGACTGCTTTTCGGCTCCAGTATCGAGGTCGTCCTCTCGGTGTTGGCCTTCGTCGCCCTCGTGACGCACCTCTTCGTCTTCGATCTCCGGGGTGAGACACCGCTCTTCGGGTCGCTTTTCGGCTCGGATCCCCCGGTGTTGGTCGTCTACGTCACGCTGTTGATACTCTGGGATCTGTGTTACCGGATCGGTACCGGCTGGTGGGCGTCGATCGTCGGGCTGTGGCGGTCGATCCGCTATCGATTCGATTCCGAAACCGCCGCGATCCTGCGGCGAGCTGACCGAGAAACGCTTTTTTTCGGCGTCGCTCAGTTACTCCTGTTGCCGTTTCTCACCGGGCAGCCGGTGCTGTTCGCGGCGATTGCGGGGCACGTCTTCGCCGTGATCGTTGTCTCGGGGATGTCGCTGCTTCTGTTGCGGTACCGAGAACGGTGATCGGTTCTGCTGGAGATAAGTGACGCCGTCCGCGTCAGTTCTGCATCTGTTTGAACTGGTCGATGAGCGCTTGCGCCGAGTCCCCCGAGTCGTACTCGACGGTCCCCTCGTAACTCGTCCGTTCGTCGTCGAAGGCCGCGTCGACGGTCGAAGTTTTCTTCTCTCGGCGCTCGTGCTCGTCTTCGTCATAGGCACCCATTGACATGGTATAATCTGGCTTAGGTTGGATCTATAATGAATGTATCGGGTAATTATCCGTCCGTTAATCCCCCGCCCTCGGTCGGTGCGAAACACAACCGGTAAACGCGCCGGGGTACTAGACTCGAGCGTGGCAGGCCCGCTTCGATTCCGGCGTTCGACGGAGACGTGGACGCTCGAGCGCATTCGCAGTCAACTTCTCACACCGCTTGCGGATTCCTTCGGTGCGACCCTCGAGGAACCGTGGTTTTCGATCGGCGACGACCGCTACGACGCCGTTCGCTTCGAGATGGAAAACGGCGATCTGGCACTCTTCGGATTCCGCCCCGGACGGGCCTACTGGCTCGGGAACACCGAAACGCCCGAGCCGCTCTGGCGGACCGAAAAGGAGACGTTCGCCGAAGCGCCCTACGCGGTCACTCGATGGGCCGAACGGGAACTGACCGCCCGTCTCGAGGTGACCGACCCGTGGCTCGCCGATTACGAGTACGTCTCGTGGTTCTTCCTGCCGGTCTTTTTCTCGAAGGACGGCCGGAATACGACGCGTCGGTTCTTCGCCGAGGATTCGGCGGGCTTTCCGGACGCGACGCCGGAGGCGGGACTCGAGTTCTACGAGTCGCTGTTGCGGACCGGCGCCCTGGACGAGTACCGCTATACGATGGCGTCGAAACTCGGCACCTCGCCGGGGTACGATCTCACGCGGATGCGCGCGACGATGTCCGAGTTCACCGTCGCGAAACTGCTGGCGGATGCCGGCCTCGAGTTCGAACCGGAGGTCGAACAGGCGAGCGGTCACGCGCTCGATTTCGCCGTCGGCGATCGACTCGTCGAGGTGACCCGTCCGGAACCGCCCGCCCGGCGCTCTCATGCGGACCATCCGGTCGCCGCCGTCAAGGAAACCGGCGGCGCCAAACGGACGGCACAGCTCGCCGAACACCCTCGGGCGGTTCTGTTCGTCGACTGTACCTCTTTTACCGATTCCGAGTGGGCGGCCGTGACCGGCGAACAGCCGGGCGTGGGCCACCAGCCGACCGTCGTCTTCCGGGCGCGTCCGGATGGCCGCGTCGAGGGCTATCAGGACGGTCGGCTTCCGTTCGATCTCGGATCGGCGATCTCACAGGTCTGATCGGCGAATCTCCCGTCTCGATCCCGTCGCCGATTCGGAACGGCTAACAGCCACCCGCACACACACCGGCACAATGAGGGTATCCGAAACGCAACTCGCGCTGCTGGAAGCCGCCAGCGCGACGGAGACGAAAACGGTCGCACAGCTCGCCGAGGAGACCGGCGAGGACCCCGCCGCCGTCACGGGAGCCGCCTTCGAACTCGAAGCCGAGGGGTTACTCGCGGTCGAAGAACACGTCGCCGAGACGGTGACGCTCACCGAGGAGGGCGAACGCTATCGCGAGGAGAGACTCCCCGAACTTCGCCTTCGAGCGGCCGCCGCCGAGGCCGGTGCCGACGAATCGGCCGTCGAGCTGGGTCGGCTCATCGGCGAGGCCGGCCTCGGTGGGCCCGAGGTAGACATCGCACTGTCGAACTTCGCGCGGAAGGGATACGGCGAGATCGACGACGGTGCCGTCTCGCTTTCGTCCGACCCGGATTACGACCCCGATGGCGACCCCGAAGCCGAAGCCCTCGAGACGATCGAGGGGAACGACGAGGCAGTCGGCTATCTCGACGGTGGTATCCTCGATCGACTCGAATCACGCGGACTCGTCGAACGGACCGAGACCACGGTCAGGAGCGTTACGCTCACCGACGAGGGCGTCACGGCGCTCATGGAAGGCCTCGAGGCCGCCGAGACGGTCGGGGCGATCACGCCCGAGCTGCTCACCGGAGGTGAGTGGTCGGAGGTCGAATTCGCCGAATACAACGTCGAAGCCGATGCCGAGACGACCTACGGCGGCAAAGAGCACATCCTCAGACAGACCGCGAACCGCGTGAAGGACGTGCTCGTCGGGATGGGCTTTCAGGAGATGGAGGGTCCACACGCCGACGCGGACTTCTGGATCAACGACTGTCTGTTCATGCCACAGGACCATCCGGCCCGGACCCACTGGGACCGCTTCGAACTCGACGTGCCGCCGATGGAGGAACTCCCCGAAGATCTCGTCGAGCGCGTCGAGGACGCCCACCGGAACGGCGTCGGCCCCGACGGAGACGGCTATCACTCCCCGTGGGACGAGGCGTTCGCCCGCGCGGTCGCGCTTCGCGGGCATACGACCTCGCTTTCGATGCGGTATCTCTCCGGACACGCTATCGGGGAGCTGGAGCCGCCACAGCGGTATTTCAGCGTCGAGAAGGTCTACCGGAACGACACGCTCGACCCGACGCACCTGCTCGAGTTCTTCCAGATCGAAGGATGGGTGATGGCCGAAGACCTCTCCGTGCGGGATCTGATGGGGACGTTCACCGAGTTCTACGAACAGTTCGGGATCACTGATCTGGAGTTCAAACCCCACTATAACCCCTACACCGAGCCGAGCTTCGAGCTGTTCGGCAAACACCCCGAGACGGGCGAACTGATCGAGATCGGTAACTCCGGCATCTTCCGCGAGGAGGTGCTCACCCCGCTCGGCGTCGACTGTGACGTGATGGCCTGGGGTCTCGCGCTCGAGCGACTGCTCATGCTCATGTACGGCTTCGAGGACATCCGCGACGTCCACGGGACGCTCTGTGATCTCGAGCTGCTGCGGAACGTGGAGGTGGTGTACTGATGCCCGTCGTCGACGTCGATCCCGAGGAGCTGAAGACGCTTGCCGGCGCCGAGGGGAAATCCGACGAGGAGCTGAAATCGGACCTCTTCGCGCTCGGGCTGGAGTTCGAAGGCGAAACCGAAGACGGCGAGTTCGAACTCGAGTTCGCCCCGGATCGGCTCGATCGGCTCTCCGTGGAGGGGATCGCCCGATCGCTACGGTACCAGTACGGCCACGATCGCGGCGTCTACGTCCCCGACACCAACGACGCAGAGTGGGCGATCGAGGTCGACGAATCGGTTCCCGATGAGCGCCCGTACGTGACGGGCGCGATCGTCCGCGGGCTGGATCTCGGCGAGCGCCGACTGGAGTCGCTCATCCAGCTACAGGAGAAACTGCACGCCACGATGGGCCGCGACCGTGCGAAGGGCGCGATCGGCGTCCACGATCTGGCGATGTTGAAGGGGGCGCCGGCGCGCACCGAGGGTGACGGGCCGGTGAAGACGATCACCTACCGCGGTGTCGAACCGGACGGCGACCGGTTCGTCCCCCTCGACGACGACGCCGATCGGACGCCCCAGGAGGTCCTCGAGACCCATCCCGTCGGAGCGAAATACGGCGATCTCGTCGAAGATCTCGACCGATATCCCGCCATCTACGACGACATCGGGCTGTTTTCGTTCCCGCCGGTGATCAACGGCAAGCGAACCGAGGTCGATGAGGGCTCCCGAGATCTCTTCATCGAGATGACCGGGACGGATCAGTGGACGATCGACCGGATGCTCACCATCGTCTGTTACGCCATGGAGGCCCGGGGCGGCCAGATCGAGGACGTCGAGGTCCACTATGCTGACGGGACGATCACCCGGCCGGATCTCTCGACGGCCACCAAGCGACTCGAACATGACCGGATCGAGACGACACTCGGCGTCGAGCTGGCCGGAACTGAGGTCATCGATCTGCTCGAGCGGGCCGGCCTCGATGCCGAACCCGAAGACGAAACGACCGACGAGACGAGCAGACCGGATGACGACGTCGAACTCGAGGCCGTCCCGAAGCGGTCCGACGCCCCCGATACTGCCTCGGGCGGCTCCGATGCCGGCCCGGACTCCGCGACCGACGACGGCCTCGTCTACGAGGTCGAGATCCCGCCGTACCGCGTCGACGTGCTCCACCCGATGGACCTCGTCGACGACGTCGGCCGGGCCTACGGGTTCAACGACCTCGAACCGCGGTATCCGGACGTCTCGACGGTCGGTGGCCGCCACGAGCGCTCTCGGCTCGAGGATGCGGTCCGCGACGCGCTCGTCGGCCTCGGCTTCGAAGACCTGTTGAACTTCTATCTGACGAGCGAGGCGGCGATTTTCGATCGGATGTCGCTGTCGCCCGAGGACGACGCCGTCGGCGCTCGGGAGCCACCGACGATCACTGAACCCTACAGCGAGGCTTACACCGTCGTCCGGACGTGGGCGCTGCCGTCGCTGCTTTCGGTGCTCGAGAACAACACTCACCGGACGTACCCACAGGATCTCGCCGAGATCGGTCTCGTCGCCGCCGTCGACGAGGCCGAACCGACCGGCGTTACCGAACACCGCTCCGTCGCCGGCGTCCTCGCCCGGACGGACGCTTCCTACGAGGACGCGAAGGCCAAAGTCGCGGCCATCGCGCGCGCGTTCGGCTGTACGCTGGAGACGCCGCGGACCGAACATCCATCGTTCGTCTCGGGCCGGGCGGCCGAGATCGTCCTCGACGGCGAGTCCGTCGGCGTCATCGGGGAACTTCACCCGCGCGTGCTCGTCGAACACGATCTCGAACTCCCCGTCGCGGCCTTCGAGTTCCGCCTGGACGGGCTCGCCGACTGATCGATAGACGACCGCGAAAACGGAACGTCGATCCCCTATTCGACGTCGACGCCGACGGCCTCGGAGACCGAATCGAACCCGTCCCGCTCTAACAGCTCCAACAGCCCGCGATTGATGTCGCGTGCGACGGTGGGTCCCTCATAGACGAGGCCGGTGTACAGCTGGACGACGCTGGCGCCGTTGCGGATCTTCTCGTAGGCGCCCGCCGCGTCGGTGATCCCGCCGACGCCGACGATCGGCTTGTCGGTCCGCTCGGCGATAAAGCGGACCATGCCGGTCGCTTCCGATTCGATCGGTTTCCCGGAGAGGCCACCTTCCTCGTCGGCCCGATCGCTTCGCAGCGAGGCGGGTCGCTCGGTCGTGGTGTTCGTCGCGATGACGCCGTCTAGATCGAGCGTTTCGACGACCTCCAGAGCGTCTTCGATGGCACTCTCGGTCAGATCCGGGGACAGCTTCACCAAAAGCGGCTCGGCGCCGGCCTCCTGTAGCGTCGAGAGGATCGACTCCAGCCGATCGCGCTGTTGGAGTTCGCGCAATCCGGGCGTATTCGGCGAGGAGACGTTGACTACGAAGTAATCGCCGCCGTCTCTGACGCGTTCGAACGTGTAGCGGTAATCCGCCTCGGCCTCGTCGTTGGCCGCCGATTTCGACTTCCCGATGTTGACGCCGACCGGCACTCGAGCGTCGAGCGCGTCGAGGCGTTCGCCGATGACGTCCGCGCCGTCGTTGTTGAACCCCATCCGGTTTATCAGTGCCTCGTCCTCGCGGAGTCGAAAGAGTCTGGGTCGGGGGTTGCCGGCCTGTGGCTCGGCCGTCACGGCGCCGACTTCGACGTGTCCGAAGCCGAGCGCGGCCAGCGCGTTCGGGGCCTCGGCGTTCTTGTCGAACCCCGCGGCGACGCCGACGGGGTTGGAAAACGACTGCCCGAACGCCTCCGTCCGCAGGCGGGAATCGACAACGGTACAGGCGTCGGCGACGATCCGTTCAGCCGGCGTCGACTGGACGCCGCCGAGCAGCCGATGGCCGATGCCGTGGGCGGTTTCTGGGTCGACGCTGAAGGCGATCGGCTTGAGGTACTCATAGAGGTTCATTACCGGAGTGGGTCCGCCGATGCGGTTAAACGCCGCGGTCTCGGTCAGGCGTACGGTCGCTTCGGATCGGGCCTCGGCGCCGATTCGATACCCTCAGGGATTATCGTCGGTGTTCATCGGTTTCCCGCGAAGGACCGAGACACCGTGCCGACGATAACCCCTCTCTGGCCGTGTGGTCCTCGGTGTGCATCGCTCGTCGGTGCTGTACTTCCCGCTGTTTTGGGGGTATCAGTCTTTTCTTTAGAAGTCGTGTTCGACGTCGTCGGAGTCGGCCTTCTGGATGATTATTTTCCCGTCACGCACGCGAACGAACACCTCGTCGCCGATCTCCATTCCGGCGACGGCCAGTTCGTCCTCGTGGAGGTTTACGTGGACGTTATGGTATTCACCGTCCTCGTCCTTTGCGCCACTGGGACTGAGTTTTTTCTTTCGCACCATCGCGTTGTGTTGGGTCGTTCACCACACGAGATACATAAGTGTACCGTGCGAGTCCGACTGTCGAACCGCGCGCGAGCCGTCTTCTCGCCCCGCTCGCGGCTCTGAGCCGGGCGTTTCGGCCGCTCTCGCCCGGTTTCAACCGGTGATCCCCGAACTTATTTATAAGTGATCGCCTCCGTGCACCCGATTTCGGGGATATCTTTATATAAGACTGTGTGTAGAACTCACACGGAGGAGAGGAACCATGGCACGTGACGACGATGACAAGCGAAACTTTGCACTCCGAGAGAACGGTGGCGACGAGACAAGCGTCTTTTCAGGACGTACGCCGAGACAGGCCGCACTGAAAGCGGCGCGTCGACTCGAGGCAGCTGAGAGCGAGGCCGCCGCCGAGGAAACCGAACTTCGACTCCGCGAGAAGGGGACGAAGAAGGTCCACATCTACGAGGGCTGGGCGTGGGAGGAGACGGCTCCCGAGGACAGTCCCGACTGGATGCCCGAAGAGATCACCGAAGCGAACGTCTCGAAAGAGGGTATCGAACACCTCGAAGAGATCTAGTCCACGCGAGGCACTTTCCGGCTACCGGAACGGCTATAGAGCCCCCGGCGTTACCGCCGGTGCGCGGTAACTCACCCGGCTCGACTATGCGTGTGCGCGCGTGGGATGACAGATCCGACTTCCAGCCGCGCAACATTATTCCCGAGAACGCGCCGACCGTGTTCGAGCCCTGTCTTCGGTGTCGCCGTTTCGATTCCAGTAGTCTTTCGTCCCGCTAGATCCGCGTCCATCCGCACCGGAGAACCCGTTCGGTTCACGGGTCGTCGGGGTCACAGTCTTTCGGAGACGCCTTTTCGTGGTGGGAGTTAACATTCATCTGACAGCTATCTCCGCGATCACGGTCTCGCGCGCGCGCCGGCTCGAAAACTGCCTCGACAGCGCGCGATGCCGGCGTCCACTCGGACGGCCTCGTCGGCAATATGCGCTTTACTCACATGATTCGAATGCCATGAAACCGCGTGACGCGGCGGGTTTACTTCGACGGCCTTAATACGTCCACTCCCATCGAAACGAATGCGAAGAACGCGGGGCGCGCTGCCCCGGCGGGATGGCCCTCCGGGCCGTCTCGTCTCGATGTCACGTCACCGCCCGTCTTCGGGTTCAGCTCCGAACGAACTCCGACGGGCTTAAGTGTGACAGGGCATTCGAGTTCAAATACGACGGTCGGCGCGGAATCACCTTCCGGCGCCGCCCCGACTCCGATGCCCTTAAGTGTAACAGGGTATTCGGATCGAAGTACGAAGGTCGAACCGGGCTCCGCTCGGTTCGCTCCAATCCGACGCCCTTATACCTACGAGGGTGTTGGAAAAAGATACGACGTGGTCGGAGTCAGTTCGAAGCTGTCTCCGCTCGCGGACCTGATGAATTCCGGTGGGTTTATACCCATTCACGGACTACAATCGGGTCCGAAGGAAATGAGGATTCCACCCCTGCGGTCCGCCGTATAGATGGGATCTGATGTTAGCCTTGGCAGTTCGGTGACACTCGGTCGGTCCGATTGTCATCGAACGCCGATAGACATTGATGGAA
>LKMJ01007399.1_pt1 | contig 10339 bp, 19 predicted proteins | sample 643391 | NCBI WGS metagenome assembly LKMJ01 (sample SAMN04112250, study PRJNA286221) | soda lake metagenome | biome: soda lake; feature: Kulunda Steppe; material: water; isolation source: sample PL-Br10 brine of Picturesque Lake | place: Russia: Kulunda steppe | collected 2010-07
GACATTATTATAATCTGATTCATAGAATCGATTCAGTCCAACCAGTCACTCGAGGGGCGCCTGAAACGAGCGAATCAGCAGGGCACCATTTTGGCATGTTATATTTCAAAAAATTTATAGCGCTATAAAGCGCTATGTAGCGCTATACGCCATATAGCGCTATAGGCCAACGCCGACCCCTATGCATGAGTGTGCGTGTGTGTGTGTGCGTGCATACACGCGTTTTCACCCCTCCCGCCGCACCTCAAACTCGGCAGTCGCAGGGTTTCCGATCTCCACCGCGCTGCCGTCGTTGGGGCGCCGCAAGTTCTCGAAGTTTTCCAGCCGCGAGCACAGCGCCCTGCGGTGTACGAGGGGACAGGGGGAGGCTGTTGGGGCTGTCTTGGCGTAGGTGGTTGCCCCATCCTGGCAACAGACCACAGTGGTGCCTCTATAGTGCGGGTCGCCTCGGCCCAACGCTTGGTGCACTGACGGAGTGAAGCAGCCCCAGCCCTGCTCGTTGCTGTGGAAGACTAGGGGAAGCAGCACCAGAGCGGTGCATGCCATCCTGAGCCGGGAGCGCATGTGTCGCCAGTGCCACGAAGAGTTTGCCTCATAAGTGCAGTGCTGGCCTCTTAGACAGAGCCCACCGGCTGGCCAGGGTAGGTCATGCTTGCAGGCAGGGGCTGCGGCAGGCACATCATCAGATCATCGCAGGGGCCGTGTTTGTCACAGTGACCGCGGCAGACACATCACCAGATCATCACAGGGGCCGCATTTGTCAGAGGCCCCGGCAGACACATAACTAGATCATTGCAGGGGCCGCATTCGTCACAAGTGCTGCGGCAGACACATCACCAGATCATTGCAGGGGCCGCATTCGTCACAGGGGCCGCGGCAGACACATCACCAGATCATCGCAGGGGCCGCATTCGTCACAGGGGCCGCGGCAGACACATCACTAGATCATTGCAGGGGCCGCATTCGTCACAGGGGCCGCGGCAAAAACATCACCAGATCATCGCAGGGGCCGCATTCGTCACAGGGGCCACGGCAGACACATCACCAGATCATTGCAGGGGCCGAATTTGTCACAGGGGCTAGCAGACACATCACCAGATCATCCGAGCTCCAGCTCCTTGCTTGCTAAGGTTAAGGGAGGTGCACATAAGACCAAAAGCAGGCAAAGCAGAGGCCCGCATGTGCTCTCCTTTGGGCGCTTGCCACCAGCGACCTCCACCTTGGTGCACGCACATCAGTGCGCTTCCTTTTTACACACACACATACATACACACCCACACACATACACACACAACACACTCATACATACGCACCCACACACATGCAGGGCCCTCACCATGTGAGCACCTCTGTGTAGCCCGCCATCGCGCACTCCCCCCGCAGCAGCTCCGTGTACTGATTCAGCGGCAGCTCCCGGCCCTGGGTGTAGGCAGAGGGGATCTGCGCACACACACACCGTGTCAGGGTCCTGGGTGCACACAACATACCATGGCACTCACGGCGTACATACCAAGCACCATGGCCCTGGGTGTAGGCGGAAGGGATCTGCGCGCACATGCCACCTGTGGCGCGCCCGTCATGCCATGCACTCGCGGCCGACAGATGCGGCCAAGCACACATGAAGCCAAGCACACATGCAGCCGAGTACACGCGGGACGCAACTGAGTACATGCCACCAGGCACACCTGCATCCCGGCACGCACACAGCGAGCCTTGTGCACAAGATGCAGAGACGCGCGTCGCGAGGTGGGGTGCCTGAGCCCGAAGAGCGCATGCGTGCTCAGCAAGGCCACAGGACTGGATGCGTACTCTTCCGTAGCGTGCCTACCATATCTGCCCCACCCTCTGCGACCGTCTGAGCAGTGACCAGAGAGTCATGTGGGTCAAAGCACGCGGCTCGTTGCCTGTGACTGCGGGCGGGCCCCGAAAGCAGCGCCATACTGGCAGCACGCACCCTCTTGGGTATGTTGTTGTAGCCGTGTGCAATGGCCACGTCCTCCACCACGTCGCACGCGTGCAGGATGTCACTGCGCGTGGGGGGCACCTGCGTTTGCCACGCAGCGCACGGCATGTAAACAACGTGTTGCTTGCAGCAGCAGCACAAGAGCAATAGCAGCAGCACACCACTTGGTTTGCACAGGGGCTTACAGGCCTACCGCCAGCGCACACCCCCACTTCACCTCAACCCTGCACATGGGGCATCTTGCAGCCCCATCCTTGCACAATCCTGATGTGTGCAACGATCCAAGTCCAAGCTTGGTAATAGGAAGATCATCGTTGATCATAGAGAGAAGAAAGATAAATGGAACCTGGCCTTTTGAGTATCACCGAGTGTGGGTGTGGCAACATGGCAATAAGGCTCGAAGGGCGAAATGCCTCATGACCTCTGCACACACTACTGCTCCTTAAGCTGGCACTTGAGGGACGAAAGCTATGGCATACCTTCGGGAATGCCTTTGGGATACCTGGGATACATATGGAATTCCATAAGGAGTACCTAAGGATAAAAAACCTATCTGAGTACCAACCTACGGAATTCCTGTAGGAGGGACAAAGGGCCTGTAGTAGGAGAGCCTGCCCTCCAGGCTTGGGCAGATGGAATACCTCAGAGCGAGAGGTATGCAACGTCGTGGAGGGACATATGGAAAACCTCAGAGCGAGAGGTATGCAACGTCGTGGAGGGACATATGGAAAACCTCAGAGCGAGAGGTATGCAACGTCGTGGAATACCTCAGAGCGAGAGGTATGCAACGTCGTGTAGGGACTTATGGAATACCTCAGAGTGAGAGGTATGCAACATCGTGGAGGGACATATGGAATACCTCAGGGAGAGAGGTATGCAACATGGCAGAGGGACATATGGAAGCTTTACAGGCTGCACAAGGCGCCTCAAAGAAGTGGGGCCCTGTGGCCCCGCATCTTTGCCATTATCATGCATCTTTCCTGAAACATCTTGCACATCTGCTACATGTGGTGTGCTGCCTTAACAAACTTATTAATAAGTCATGCCAGGTTCTGTGAGAGAAAGGCTGGCAACAGCCTGGAAGCGCCGAGCATCTTTAGCTAGGCCTGTGCAGAGGGAGGAGCGCAGCTTGTCAGGGCATCCATCCACAGAGGCACAGTGGCACACACACCGTGCAGTGCATCCGGAGGTCACGCTGATGCTGCCTACAATGATGTTACAGCCAGCCTGCATGGACTACATCTCGGCAGGCAAAGACAGCCACAAACCAATCAGCCTAACGGTCAAGCTGGCAGTGAACCCTACTTTGTCACCTTTTGGCCAGCCTGCTGGCCGTGGACTGTGATACACGTGCACCCAGCTGCGCACAACACCCCTGCGCATGCGTTCAAAGCGACGCGACGCCAAGGGCCATGGCGCACCTTTAGCAGCAACGCGCTGCTGTCAGGTGCCACCTCCACGCCGAGCTGCATGCGGCGCAGCAGCTGTGCCGCGGTGGGTGCATCCAGCCCCAGGCCCAGCGTGCCGTTGATGGACGACAGCGGCACCGTGAGCGAGCGTGAGGACAGGTCCGGAAACACTACGGGGTTGGAGGCAGGAGGTGTGCGTGTACGTGCATGTGCTTGCGTGCAGGTATGGGTGTGCGTGCATGTGCTTGCGTGCAGGTATGGGTGTGCGTGCATGTGCGTACATGCATGTGCTTGCGTGCAGGTATGGGTATGTGGGTGTAGTGGTGGTGAGTCAGGTGAGCGATCGTGTGAAATATTGCATGGTTGAAACCTGGCATTTTCTAGTGTGTGGGGAGGGAGGGGTTGCGCGGGTGCATGTTAGGCAGGTCCAGGCAGGCGCGCGGGTCCGGGCAGGCGCGCAGGTGCGTGTTGGGCAGGTCCAGGTAGGCTGTGAAGTATGGGAGCGCGCATCTGGCCAGCACACAGACATGAATGCACATGCGGGTAGGAATACGTACACGCGCACATGCATGCCTGAAAGTGCGCGCAAGCGCCTGCTCCCATGCAAAACAAGCATACTGCAGGGTGGGAAAAAACAACGGACATGCACATGCACTCGCGAGCAGCAGCCAGACCAAATCACCACTCACAAGCCCTGGCAGGCTGTGGCGCAGGTGCAGGGGCTGACATACCCTTCCCCGCCTGTTGTCCACATGTACACCGGCGCCTGCCCCATGGCGCTGTATCATACACACCAGATGCATTATCGCATCCTGGCACACTTGCACCCATCATGAGACCAATGCACACAACACTGCCTCTCACACCCCCTGGAGCGCACACACCCGTGTGAAAATCAGGAGGCACCAATGCACATGGCACACGCGCACACAGATGCACACACCCACTGCACGCACACATACACACATACACAAGCACATGCATACACGCACCCAAAGACACAAGCGGATCCTGAGTCGCTGCCAAGACTGCACGCACCCATGGCTTCCCCTGTGACGTCCACCACCTCCACCGGCTCCACCTCGAAGGGCTTGCTGCAGTACTCGCTGAACATGCACACCATCGTGTTCAGCACCACCTTGGCCTTGGTCAGGTCAGTGGCCGTGCACTCAATAAACACGTCGCGTGTGTTCAGGGAGATCTGCAGGGTCAGGTACAAAAAGGACGAGGGACCGGGGCTGAGGGCGTGGCCATGCACTTGCTGGACACGTCGCGCATGTTCAGGAGTGTCTGCAGGGTCGTTCATGGATGGCAAAAACGGGGGAAGGGGGTCAAGTGCAGGGCTTGAGGCAAACACACTGCTATGGGCACATAAAGAAAGGCATGGGCCGGCATGTGAGCTGGCACATGCCCTCAGCACACACATGCCCTCAGCATGCACATGCCCTCAGCACGCGCATGTCGCCTTGCAGCTGCAATGTCTGCAAGGGTAGCAAGTGAGAGCATGTGTGTGCGTGTGAGAGAGACGGAGAGGGAGTGTGAGAGGGAGCGCGCGCACACACAGGGCACGCACTGCTGAGTGAGCACAATTGACGATGGGGGGCAGCAGAGAGGGAGTGTGAGAGCAAGCGCGCCCACACAGGGCACGCACTGCTGAGTGGGCGCCGTTGACAATGGGGGGCAGCAAAGAGGGAGTGTAGGAGCGAGCGCGCGCACACAAAGGGTACGCACCGCTGAGTGGGCGCCATTGATGATGGGGGGCAGCGACAGCACGGTGCGGTTGGCGTCGTAGATCACCGGGTAAACCAGGCTGTCTTTGATGATGGGCACAAACTTGCGCAGCTTGAGGTCGTTGTCCAGATAGTGCTGCGCGCGCGTGCGTGTGTGTGGTGGGTGGGTGGGCACAAGCCAGCGCGCGCGTGTGACAGGCAGGCGCACAAATCAGCGCAGCTTGGGGTCCTTGTCTGGGCAGCATGCATGCATTGCAAGGGCGGGCATCTGTGATGGACGCGCACGCATGTGACTCGTATGCCACACCCCATCTCCCCGATGCAGCCACCTGTTGATGAGTACATGCCTGGCAAGGGCCCATCCCTGATCTGTGTGCAGCAGCTCTATGTCGCGCCACACGCATGCCATAGGGGGCGCACCACTGCTGAGTCGCACCACAAGCATGCCATAGGGGGCGCACCACTGCTGAGTCGCATCACCCATGGGACACATCCCAGGTGCATCGCCGCTGGGTGCAGGCCGGGTGCAGCGCACAGAGCATCGCCGCTGGGTGCAGGCCGGTGCAGTGCACAGAGCGTTGCCTGCCTAATCTGGAGCGCGCGGCTGTGGTCCGGCGCCTGCCAGCGCCCCCAGCACAGGAAACAAAGATCTGCAAGCACACCCGCCGCGGCCCGCGCTCCCTGCCGAGGCCTGCGCACCCACCCCGCCCCGCATCCCACAGGAGCCCACCCCACACCCTCAACTGCCAGCCTATTCCCGCACATGCCCTGCTGCTGCGCCTGGCACGCCGCTGCATGGGCACGAGCTCTCGGGCTATGCCCACATCACACAGCTCTCGGGCTATGCCCACATCACACAGCTCTCGGGCTGTGCCCACATCACACAGCTCTCGGGCTATGCCCACATCACACAGATCTCGGGCTATGCCCACATCACACGAGCTCTCGGGCTATGCCCACATCACACAGATCTCGGGCTATGCCCACATCACACGAGCTCTCGGGCTATGCCCACATCACACGAGCTCTCGGGTTATGCCCACATCACACAGCTGTCCCTCTTTCTTTTGGGGTACCACTCTCCCGCTCGTAGGGTTTAAATTCTCACATCCATCAGGCGGGCCAACCTCATGCCCCCCCCTTCGTGCTGCCCATGTGCCTGTGGCCCATGCACTTGCCTATGGTATACCGCAGGGTTGGAGCATTCGCCTGCTTTGGATTTCTAAGGCACCAATGTTCCATTCCTGGTATGTGGCCCACCCTCTTCCTCTCCCTCTGTTCTCACCATCTCCATCCAGCTACGCCTGCCCCCTTCCCCCAGCCACGCCCACACAGCCCAGCTTACCTGCATCAGCTCATCTGCCTTGAACTCCCGAGTCTGCTTGAGGGGTACAAAGCTGATCTGGTTAGGCGGCAGCGCTTCATAGGTGAAGGGGCCCTGCGCATGTGCAATCAGCAGCCCCCACCTTGAACCTCAGGACGCTCAGCTTCATGCACGCTTCTCATGCACGTGTACCAGCAGCATCAACCAGTTGGCTGATGACCCTAGCCTGACCCTCTCATGGCTGGTAAAAGACAGGGCATTCATCCCTGGGGCAAGGGGTGCCGTGCCCTGCGCGCTGCTCAACACGCAGTGGGTGTGGGGGGTGCAGGCACTGATCCTCTGTGACAAAGCAGTCAGACATTGCTCCCGGGTCGGGCTCGCGACCGAGGGGAAGCAGATGTTGAGAGCTTTTTGCTGACCGCTGGCTGAGGCTTCAGCTCAACTTAATGGCGTGCAATAGTAAAGTTGCTGATGACTGTGCATTTTGGCGAATTGGCACTGAGTTTGACAAATCTACTGCGAATGTGCACCGTGTTCAGTAACCCTGTGCAAGAGCATGCACAGCCCCCGCATGTATAGCACCAGGGGACAGGGCAGCCCTGCTAGCATCCATGGTGCCCAGCCTCTAACCCCTTCTGTCTTGCACACCAGCTGCATGGGTTATGAACCACATTCTGGCCATGACCATGATTTGCCACTGTGGACGCACTCGTGGTGCGCTACATCAGCAACCCAGCACTTCGTTTTTGGGACGGTGAAGGATGGCCGGCGTAGGGCGGTGACGTGCGTGTGTGCTGCCGCTTCTGCAGGGCACGCATGGTACGGCCCGGCCCGGGCCGGCGGAGTGTGCGTGTGTGAGTGCTGAGCCAGTGCAGCGCTGACCTTGATGGTGCTCAGGTCATGGGTGCCAATGGCCACCAGGGAGCGCTGGCGGCACAGGTTCTGGTGCAGCTTGTCCTGCAGGTCGATGAAGCTCTTGTAGCGGGCGGCGTCAAAGGACACGCCCCGCAGCACCGCCGCCACCACGAAGGGGCGCACCTGCAGGAGGGAAAGGAAGGGAGGGGGGGGACGCACAGGCGCGCGAGGTATAGAGAGGGGGTAGAGGGGGCAGCAACCTGATGTAGGAGTGGGATGCTTGACAGAGGTGTGGCCTGTGATGCGGGCAAGGAGGGGGGGGGGGGGCCCGAGGGTGTGTGGACAGCAGCGTGGATGCGGGCCTTGATGCAGGTGTGGATGCGCCTGAATCTGCATTCAGGCTGAACGTTGCCACACTGCTAATGGAGACACCTTGGATGCGTGGGGCGAAGCAAACACCACGACATGTGCAGGCAAGTAGGCAAGGGCGCGCACAGTTGAGTGGGTGCACACACGCCCGTCCGTCCCACTGGCTACACATGGATCCCGCATGTCCGCTCCATGCTGCCCATGAGTTGTTCGCATTGGATGCAACTCAGCAGCCATGGCAGTGCCGGGGAGCCCAGCGCATGCAGCGCCCTGGTGCTCACACTCAATTACATCTGTACAGCTGCAGAGGCATGCTGGGCCTCCCAGCACACAGAGGCTCACCAGAGCTGTCTCTGGCTTCACAATGAGCTGCTGCATGGCTGGCTTGGGGGTGGGGGCCAGCACATAGGAGGCAGGCTGCGCGCTTTGCTTAAAGACATTGAGTGCGCGCGCGATGCCCTCCACACAGAGCATGTCATAGCGGTTGGCAGGGATGTCGATCTTGTACAGCACCTCCTCAGCCTCCGCACCCTGCTGCTCCACCTCCTCTGGCCTGTTCAGCTCCTTGCGCATGATCTCCCTCTCTGTAGTCTGCATGAGTACATGAGGGACGTGTGCTCAGCTTGGCATGCCGGCATGGAGTGCCCCTGCAATCAATCGTGCCACCCGCCCCCCGCACCACGTCATCCAGCTCGATGCCGTACTCAAAGCATAGGTCTTGGAACTCATCATCCGTGTAAGTCCTCCCCAGTTTTTCAAAAAGCTGGTCTCTGACCACGCTCACGGTCGGCATGGCGGCAGCTGGAGATGTGTGCAAGCAGGCTGAGAATGGGGGGAGACAGGCTGAGGATGGGACAAAATGGAAGGCTCCTCTTGCTCTGAGGGACTGGGAACGCTGGACAGAGAAGGGCTGCTGGGCTGCTGTGGCGAGATGGCTGTTGTGCGTGCCACCACCGCCAGGGCACAACAATGCACGACCAAAGTTCTGAAGCGGGCGTGAATGGGCAAGATTTAATATATGTTTTAAGATCATAAAATCAAATGCCGCCTACCATGTCATTTTGATTGATGAGTTCGCGAAGAGAAAATGAAGAAATAAAATAGAAAAGGAGGAATGAAGAAAGAGTGATGGCAACTAAGGGCTAGCTCAGTTGATCGACTGTTGCTACTTACGAACGCCAGTATTGGCGTATGATGATGCTGGACATGATGAGACAGTCTAGTTTGCAAGGAGTAAGCCAGGCAAGCAGCTCTTATGCAGCCCCACCAGTGCTCAAGCAGCCACCCGCAAGCGGCCGGCGCACAGGTGTGTGGCATACAAGCATAATGCTTTTCTAACCATATCAAAAGGTTTGGCATGATTGTGCTTCACAAATGCCATGCCTGTCAGAATGTTGTGCACTTACGTGCTGAAGGGACGAAGACCTTATCCTGGAACCCTGGTTGGCAAGATAGAGAGAGAGTGCAATGTTCAGCAGCAAGCACACATTTCAACAAGACTTCTCGAAATTTAGGTGAAGAAAGCAAAATCAACATTAATGGCAGTGGATACACCATGCACGCATTGAATAATTCCTCGGTCTGAGTTGGCGCTAGACACGGGGCCTTCATGCAAGCATGAACGTGGGCACATGCACCCTCGCCCACGCACATGCGCACACACACGCTCGCGCAGGCACATGTGCTCACGCGCGCAAGCACACAAACTCATGCGCAAAGTGAGCATGCCTGTCCATTCATGGCCCTCCCCAAACCCCCCTTACCACACAGGACTGCTGCGCGCAAGCCAGTGCCAGCAGCGCCCTCGTGGCTGCCAAGGGCATGTCCTGCACGCGGCAGCTCCCAAGTCCGGCCAAGACCAAACGCCGGCAACGCCCACCTTTGACCTGGGGGAAGGTTGGGGTGTGGAGGTGGCGCAAACCAGCGCTCCTCAGGTACCGCCGCAGGCTGCAGGCGCCGACTCGGCGCAAGAGTGGGATGCCAGCACCAGCGCTGTGGCAGCGCCTGCATCCAGCGCACCCGGCAAAAAGGCCAAGTCGCTGAGGGCCAAGGCAGGAAAGCGGGCCCAGCAGCAGCAGGATGCAGAAGGGGCAGGTGAGGCATGCGCTCCAAGGCTGAGCGGGAAACGCACCGCCAGAAGAATCTGGCCTTCTAATGGCGCGTGGGGAGCACGAGAGGCCCTTGGCCCGGAGCGCGTGCACGCAACAGCCTCTACAGTGGCAGCAGCTGCAGCTGCAGCCGTTGCTGCACGTGGATGCTGCCGCGGGGCGCCCCAGGCACCACGCCTGCTCTGCCCAGTACCCTGTGCCATGTGCCCCGCACCACAGAGCGCCACAGAGCGCCTGCACCTGCTGTGTGCCCCACACCGCAGAGCGCCACAGAGCGCCTGCACCTGCTGTGTGCTCCACACCACAGAGCAGGCGCTCTGCCCAGCACACACCATATGCTGTGCGCCCTGTGTACGACACGCACCTCGCGGCCCACATGCATCTTGATGCCATGGCGGTCATTGTGGGCATTGTGCTGGGGGCCATCCGCACCCGTGTGGCTTGGCACGGCGGGCTGCACCACACCATGTGGCCATCCGCACCCCTGTGGCTTGGCACGGCGGGCTGCACCACACCATGTGGCCATCCGCACCCCTGTGGCTTGGCACGGCGGGCTGCACCACACCATGTGGCCATCCGCA
>LKMJ01007400.1_pt1 | contig 10339 bp, 9 predicted proteins | sample 643391 | NCBI WGS metagenome assembly LKMJ01 (sample SAMN04112250, study PRJNA286221) | soda lake metagenome | biome: soda lake; feature: Kulunda Steppe; material: water; isolation source: sample PL-Br10 brine of Picturesque Lake | place: Russia: Kulunda steppe | collected 2010-07
ACGCATTTCAAAATCAGTCTTTCCAGGATTTTACCAGCCAAAGGGAATAGTCTGATTCTGTTTTTGGGCGGATCAGGGAGTGAAATCCATCGGATTGGGATAAGAAAATGTGTATTTCAGCTCTGATTTTAATTTTGAATTGGAAACTACCTTGTAATTTTTACCCGACTTATCTTTAAGAAATACAGGTTTGGGCTGATTAAAATGCCTTGCTGCAGCCTGGTAAAATGTATTTCTCGGGGGATGCCCGTCGGATACAACATTATAAATTTCGTTTCTGGCTTTTTGATTAATTACCACTTCAACAACATTTATGCAATCCACCTGGTGAATTAAATTAACCGGTTTTAAAGCACTATTCAGATCTTTTTTCCCGCTCAGATAATTTACCGGGTGCCTTCCATAGCCATAAAGTCCGCCAAATCTGAGAATGGTATAGTCAATTCCTGATTCTCTAATAACATTTTCAGCTTTTAACTTAGCCAAACCCGATGGGCGAGATGTATTATTCAGATCGGTATCTTCTTCGGTTGTTATACCGCCGGTTTCACTGTAAACAGATGTAGAGCTTGCAAAAATAATCCAGGAAACTTCATGCTCTTTAGCTTTGTCCACCACTTCAGAAATCCATTTCGGGTAGACAGAATCAATATTTTTTGTGCCTCTGCCCGGCGGAATATTTATAAAGAGGATATCACAATCCCAGAATGTTTCTGTTTCGGGATTGTTCAAACTGCCGGGTAATTCAATTTTAAATGGCTCTATGCCGTTTTGTTTGAGCAGCTTTAATTTTTTATCGGAAGTAGTAGAACCTTTAACTGTAAAATCCTTCTCAATTAGTCTCTGTGCGAGCGGAAATCCAAGCCAGCCACATCCAAATATTGATACAATCATTAATCATTTTGTTTTGATGGATTGGAAGGTAATTACATATCAACAAAAAGAAAAAGAGTATAGGGGTATTTCGATAAAATAAACCGGTAAAAAGACAGATTTAATGGGTCTTTTAAAAAGAGTAAAAATAATAATTAAAGACTGACTTTTATTCCGCCCATCAGCGTTCTTGGAAGTCCGGGTCTGACTCCGGCGGGCCGATCTGATACAATATAGGTTTCGTCAAGAATATTTCTGATGTTCATAAATATCCGCAGATTGGAATTCAACTGATATGAACTGCTAACGTCCAGCAGCATATAACTGTCAGTGCTGAATTGTTTGTCGATAGAACCGCTGCCGGCAACAGTTCTCATTTTAGGATTGTAAACTACATTTATACTTACACTTAAATCATTGTAATTCATAGTTTGATCGGCACTGAATTGATGCCTTGGAATAAAAGGAATTTTGTCACCGCTTTCCACACTTCCCCAGGGGCTGAAATTACTTTCAAAAGAGGATTGAAACGTAGCGCTTGTAAACGTGTAATTTGAATTAAAAGGTAGTGATACTGAGCCGAGGTTAATCATTTCAGAAAGGTCCAGGTTTGCAGTTGCTTCAATCCCCCAGACTTCAACTTCTCCGGCATTAAATTGTGCTGTAGTACCAGAACCCCCGCCTGCTGCGAGATCAGAACCCAGAAGATTGCTGTAGTTATTATAGAATCCAATCACTTCAGTCTGAACAAGATTATCTGCAAAACGGAATCCAAGCTCATAATTTATACTTTTTTCAGATTTGGTGTCACTGGATGAGCCTGGGCTTGGCGGCGAAAATCCCCTGTGAACACCTGTGATCAAAGAAAGTTTATCAGTAGCCTGATAGGTTATTCCTACGCCCGGTACCAGCACATTAATTGTGTAGTCTGTCTCACTCAAATCAGATCCTGTTCTGTTAACATCGTCAGATCCGTAGTTTTTATTGCTAAACCAAATATTTTCGAAGCGTAAACCGGGAGTAAATGTCCAGTTATCTGTTCTGATTTTATCCTGTAAAAACACAGATAAAGCAGTCGCAGAGCCGATTCGGTTAGCCTGAGTTCCGGGAATTCCGGCGGTAGTCATAATCATTGTGCCATCCTGCATGCGGTAATCATCTTCGTACTGAAATCGATCTTCTTCATCCTGATGGATTCTTACGCCTAATTCAACCTGGTTTTGGGTGTTGCCGATACTGTAATTTAAGCCGAGTATAGATTCAACCCCCTGCGAAAAGTAGTCGCGATTATTATTTCGAACAGTGAGGGCATCGTCGGGACTGTTTTGGCCTCTCAGATATCCAAACTCTGTTTGATGTTGCTCCGGGTTGGATAATATGGATGAAAGACTGCCCGTATTTATTGTTGGTGCATTTGTATTTAAATCATGCAGTTTATACCACTCGCGTGAAAAATTATTTCTGTAAATGGTAGTAGTCAGGTCAATATTGTCAGAAAACATGGCAAAATGCCGTCCCATAATTTGGAAATGTTCCGCGTTCATCTGGTCGACTTGTGAGGCTGCGTATCTGCGCATTGGATTGACATCGAAATCACCCCTTGTAAGTCCAAGGTAGGTTTCATCTGAGGTTTCGTTGTGATACCCAAGCTTAAGTTCAAATCTTTGATAGATATCTGCATCTGCTGAAGAGCGCACCATGAACTTGCCAAGCAAATCTCTTACGATAAATCCTGTATCACCTTCATTATCCAGGTTTTTAAATCCATCGTCACCGATCTGGCTTACTTCAAATAGATACCCGATTCGCTCTGTTCGGTTACCAAAATTCGCATAGAGTTTATTAGCATTCCGTTCTCCCACACTAAGTTCTGCATTTCCTGCAAGTTCTGTCGGGATGGGCGTAGAAATCAGGTTGATTGCACCACCGGTGGTATTCGGGCCATATTTAATCTGCGATGAACCTTTACGCACTTCAACAGCGCTGATACGCCCCATGTTTGGAAAATAATATGCAGCTGGTGCCGAGTAGGGGGCTGGAGCAGCTAAAACACCATCTTCCATAATATTTATTTTTGAACTGCGCTCACTGCCCGTTCCCCGAAGACCTATGTTAGGCCTCAAACCATATCCATCTTCTTCTTGTATATTTACTCCGCTCACACTGCGAAGAATTCGGTTTATATCAGAATAACTTTGTTTTTGAAGCTGTTCTGCACTTACATAGCTGGCAGCACCCGGAATAGAACTTTGCCATACGGGAGTTCCTACCACAGTAACTCTGTCCATTATAATTTTTTGATAAATATCGGTTGTGTCCGGATCGCTGTGTTCAATACCGTTTGCAAATAAAAGGTGAGAATACCCGAAAAAACAAAAAGCAAAAAGAGCTGTCTTTAGGGGATGAGGAAAGTTCATTATATATTCTTGTTAGTTTGTTATTTTCTTATTTAGAACAATTCTAATTTAAGGCTGTTATTATTTCTCGTCAAGATTTATTTAGATTAAATCTAAATTAAATTTAAAACTAATCGCACCCTCTTTACTTTATGAAAAACAATAAAGTAGCAGTTGTTGGGGCCGGTATTACCGGCCTTTCTTTCGCGTACAGGCTAAAAACTATGGGAATAACCGCGGATGTTTTTGAGGCTGGAAACGAAGCGGGGGGTGCTATAAAAACTGTAAGGAAAGATAATTGGCAAATAGAATATGGGCCGAATACTCTTTTAATTAAAGATAAAATTGTAGATGATTTTATTGATGAATTAGGGCTGAAAAGCGTCAGAGTGGTTGCAAATAAACAAGCGGATAAACGGTTCATAGTTAAAAACGGTAATCTTGAACCGCTACCGAATTCGGTAATGAAGGCTATTAAAACTCCGTTATTTTCAGCGGGTGGAAAGGCAAGGGTGCTGGCTGAGCCATTTATTACAGCATCAAAAGATCGCGATCAGACAATAGCAGATTTTGTAAGGAGGAGGCTGGGAAATGAGATATTGGAATATGCCATAAACCCATTTGTGGCCGGAATTTTTGCAAACAATCCGGAAAACTTATCATTACGTCATGCTTTTCCGGCCATGGATGAAATGGAACAGGAATTCGGCTCACTTATTTGGGCATCTGTTGTGGGTTCAAACAATCGGAAGAATAAAGGGAGGATTCCCAGAGAGTTGATATCGTTTGAACGTGGAGCGCAGCAAATGCCCGGTAAAATTGCATCAGAATTGGATTCAGTTTTTTATCGGCACCGCGTAATGCGTGTTGAAAAAAAGAGCGATGGCTGGTACCTGGAGTTTCAGGAGAAACAACGGGGGCCGTATGAAAAAGTAATAGTAAATGTGCCTTTGCATAAGTGGGATGTTCATTTTTTGCCCCTGAAAGTAAAAGAATTACTTAAAATTAAGGAAGTTTCATATCCGCCGATGTCTGTATTGCACCTCGGATATAAGAAGTCTGATGTCTCTCATCCACTTGATGGATTTGGGTTTTTGGTACCCAAAAAAGAGAACCGAAAGATTTTGGGAGCGTTGTTTCCTTCCACACTTTTTGAAAAACGAGCTCCGGAAGACTGCCATCTGCTTACCGTATTTATAGGGGGCGGGCGACAACCTAAATTTGCTGACCTGAAAAGTGCTGAACTGCTTAAGCTGGTTGAATCAGAATTGAAAGATCTGATTGGGTTACGGGGTAAAGCTCAGCTGAAGGAGCACATATACTGGCCTCATTCTATTCCCGCATATCATGTTGGCTATGATGAGATTCTTGATACTTTTGATGAAATTGAATCAAGAAACAAAGGACTATATCTTGCCGGAAACTTCAGAAAGGGTATTTCAGTGCCCGATTGTATTAAAAATGGCTTAAAACTTGCTGATAAAATTAGTTTAGAAACATCATAGATATTACCGAGTATTACTCGGCTTCAGTTGATGATTCCACTTCCGGACCGGAAGTAAAGGCTTCGAGAATTTGCTCGAAAATATTCTTGCCAAGGAAAGTCAGTCTTTCCTGTCGGCCCAATGAAAGGAGCCGGAGAAGTTTTCTGAGATCACCTAAAAGAGCTGGTGGATCTGTGATAAGTGTTTCATTCTCAATTACAAAATCCCAGTCTATGGGATGTTCAAATTTAACCCCGTGTTTCTGCATTGACTGTTTATAGATATTTGCAATTAACCCATAGCCAATCGTTGATGGGTGTAGTCCGTCAAGACTGAAAATGCCACCCTGCATAATTCTACGGGTATCTTCTTCAAGACGAATATAATCCGTGGAAATTTTTGTCTCATTATTATTATTTACCAGGTAAGAGGTTTTAGGGTTCTCCTTTAAAGCGGTAATAAATCCTTCTGGAAATGGCTGTATATCGCCATTCCTGTGCCGTCGCCTGGCGGCAGCCCGCACATATCGGCCTATGGGAACAACTGTGTAGTCGAATTCATCGCCTACTTTTTTGATAATTTGATTGTACTCATCAACAATTTGATCCAGCAGAATGGCATTATCACGAGTAAGATGCGGATGTTTTTCAGGATCAAAATCTTCATCCCAAATCCAGAACCGGGCGTAGTAGTCAAAATATCCGTCAAAAGAATTTGATTGGTCTGTATTAACCCCTCTGATTGCGGGAGGAATAGTTACGTAAGGTATTGTAGGGACAAATACATTCTTTATGTCGAACTTCGAAATTTTTCGGTACAGAATCCGCAATTCTCTCTCAAAATGTTCAGGCCTGAATACTGTGCAGCTTCGTTCCGGATAAGGTTTTTCAACATCATCTTCTTTGGAATAGATGATTTTGAGTTTGGTAACCGCGCCAACAATATTATTGTGGCCAATACAGGCAATCAGGTTTTCTATACCTCCGTCGTCCTGCAACTGCCTGATATTGTCAACCATGCTGTTTTTCTCAATTTTTGGACTGAAAGAGGGGTTCAGCACCAGCCGTGCGGTTGTGTACATTGCATTATCGGGCAGTACATCAAAAACTGAATAGCGTGCCTGGTTGGATTGGAGATAGTTTCGGCAGAAAAGTTCATCTATCAGCCAGCTGTCACTGATTGAAAATCCCCATATGCCCTGGTTGTGATAGGGATCGGTTCTGTCAATTTTAAGTGAAGTTAAACGGCCATCCCAATAAGATTTAATTCTTCGAAGCGTTCTGTACATCTCTCTGCCTGCGGGAATGGAGTTATAAAGATTAATTTCGTTACCAAATTTTTCTTCCAGTCCCCGTACCAGTACTTCAATGTTTATTGGAATACCGGCCTGTGCAGAAAAGGAGCGAGATTCAAATTTGGAAGAGTTACCCATGGCCTTTGCAATAATCGAAGGAAAACTTAAATCGGTACGGTAAACTCCACCGTTTTTAAATCCCTGGGCCATGCTGTCTCCCATGGCTGCAAGCCTGTGTTTGTATGTTTTTCTTCTGAATATCAATTGATGAAATTAATGCTCCAATCGTTTATTATGTGATGCCCGGTCTGAATCAATCAAAAATATTATGTCATCAAAAACAAATCGATTAGAAGAATTTAGAAATCAGCGTAAAAAGATGAACGAAAAAGTTCTGAATCTGGATAATCTGGGCATTAAACGCTTTTTCAACCTCGATAATAATACTTATAAAGATGGAGCTCTGCCATCTCAAACCAAAGAATTATTGGGTCTTGTGGCATCGGCCGTTTTACGATGTAACGACTGCATAGATTACCACCTTGAACAGTGTGCGCAAACCGGTTCAAGCAAAGAAGAAATTATTGAAGCACTGAATGTAGCGCTGGTCGTAGGAGGGAGCATTGTTATTCCACATCTCAGGCATGCAGTTGAAACGATAGAACTTCTTGAAAATGAAGGTTCCCTTTCATGAAGTTGAAAACTTTCAGTCTTTTTTTATTCCTGATGGCCGGGGCATCACCATTTGCTTTTGCACAGGTTGTTCCGCCTCCTTCACAGCCTGAACCGGTTCCTCCCACTGAACAGACAATATTGCCTGTTTTAGGATATTCATCTGACTATGGGTTCTTTGCGGGCGGATTTTATCAGCGAATCAGTTTTGATCATGATTTACCTTTTTCAAGCGAGCTGATACTGGATATAACTGCTTCTACAAAGTTAGATCTGATGTCCGGGTTAACTTATCAACGGCTACAAACATTTGGAAAACCCGTTCGCAGCAGAATCAGGATAGATGCAGAACGTCAAAGAAATTCAGGCTATTACGGCATCGGAAATGATACCGAATTTGAGAGTTCACTCCGTGAGGATGACGTTTATTTTTTCGAAAACAGAAATGTATCCATTCAATACACTGCCCGAAAAAAAATTGCTGATGTTACATACCTGGGGCAGTTAGATGTTTTTGGCCTGGGGTCGGTTGCCTGGGGAAATGGAATTTCAGGCGGTGATGAAACCCTTTTTGCCCGGGAAAGGCCTGCCGGTTTTGATAGCTCGTGGATGAATAAAATCGGTTTCGGTTTTTTGGCCGATAGCAGAGACAGCGAATTTATTCCCACCTATGGCGTGCGCCACGAAATTGAGTTGGCCAACAGCAGTTCTTTACTTGGCAGCGATTATTCCAATACCTCCCTTAAAGCCGATTTGAGGCATTTCACAAAACTTTTACCTGGAGTAGTACTGGCTCATAAGCTACAGTACGAAAGGATTATGGGAGAGGCGCCTTATTGGGGATTATCGATCATAGGGCACCAAAATGGGCTGCGGGGATTTCATGAAAACAGGTTCCGGGGGGACAGTTCAATACTGAGCATGTTGGAATTGCGAAGCTGGTTGTTTGCATTTCTGGATAACCAGATACGCGTTGGAATTCAGGGATTTTGGGATACAGGCAGAGTTTTCAGCGATTTTGACAGCAACCGTTTTTTTGATGACTGGAAACAATCATATGGATTTGGTGGAGCAATTTCTGTATTTGATACCAGTCTGATTATCAGGGGTGATATTGGATTTTCTAATGAATCAACACGGATTTATTTTGGAACCGGATATACATTTTAAATTGCAGTTGAAAAGATGTGAGCCGGTTAACAGTTGAAAAGTTTAGAATATTTTAAGCGCATGAATAAAATTCTTGTTACAGCTAATAAAGATTTAGCTTCGCCACTAATAGAACAGGTACAAACCGATAAACTGTTTTTTACACCGCTTGAGCTTTATGAGCCGGAGACTGTGAAAGAAGAAAATAACTATGTACTTGAAAATTTTTCCGGCTACGCATTTATCATACATGGTAACCTCCGTAATGCCAGGTACTTTGTAGATTGGATAAATAAGAATCAAAAACTGCTCAATGTGCACCAGGTTGTTAACCTTGTGCTGGATGAACCAACCCAGCGTTTTCTTGAGGAGAATAATATTCCCGGTGTGATGCCGCAGGCCAATGCCAGGGCTATTGATTTACTTGAGTTTATGCTTCGGATATCCAAAGAAGGAAGTTCACTTTATCCTACTGCAGCCGGGAAAACGGAAGAGATGCCCGGACTGCTGAAAGAGCTGCAAATGGCAGTACATGAATTTACTGTATGTAAAGAAATTCGGGTTTCTGAAACATTAGTTAAAGAGTACACCCAAAAAATTGAAGAGCAGCCGGTTCATTCCATACTTTTTCACAACCGTTCTTCTGTAATTCGAACTTTAACAGCTTTTCCGGAAATAAATTACTCCGAATTTACGCTGATAGCCGGAAGTGAAGGGGCAGCCCAAAAAATGAAAGAAGAGGGATTGCCGGTTCACAAAACAGCCGGCGGTTCCTGGAAGTCCATTGCATCAATCATAGAAAACTGATGTTAAAGCCTTTCTTTCAGGGTAAAAGTTTTTTGATGATGGCCTCGTGCTCCGGAAAAGCCTGAAGCATCATGTAGCGGTCAGCCATTTGAAAATCCTGGAAATCAAACCCGGGTGAGACTGTGCAACCGCAAAGAGCAAAAGAGTCTGGGGTATCTACGGTTACGCCAAACCACGCTCCGGCCGGTACGGTTTGCTGGGGAAACTGATTGTTCTCAAGGTTTTTTCCGAGATAAAGAGCCTCGTACAAACCGTCTTCATGGATGATGTGAATAGTAACAGACGATCCCTCATAATGATGCCAGGTTTCATCTGATTTTATGCGATGAAAACGAGAAATATCATCACTGCCCAGTAAGTAGTAGATTGAAGTACAGTAGTTCCTGCCATCCGGAAATTGCCCGCTGTCGTAATTAATTGACTCCTCACTCCTGTAAACTTCTTTATAAAAACCGCCTTCAGGATGGGGCTCCAGTTTAAGCAATTCAACAAGTTGTTCTTTTCTTTCGGGCATGATCAATAGTGGAGAAATTAGGTTATTTAAAAAAAAACGGTAATCATCTCAAAACCGCTGCGCTGTCCGGATAGTCAGTAATAATACCATCCACTCCCATCTCAAGCTGCCGGCGCATTTCATGAACGGTGTTGATAGTCCAGGGAATCACCTTCATATCTCGATTGCGAGCTTCTTCCACAAGTTCGGAGGTAACTAACTGATAATTAGGGCTCCAGATTTCGGGAGTATAGCCAAGAATATCAATATAACGGGCTATAGTTTGATCTTCTTCGTACACCAGCATCGCCTGGGCCAATGACGCATCAATCTCCCTCATGGCAATGAGTGTGGCGGGATCGAACGATTGAATGATCACTCTGTCAAAAAGATTAAACTCCTCATTCAGCACGGCAAGTTCATCATATAAAAGCTGGGCGAACTCTTCAGGATTCGGATAGAATTCGCCATATAAATCGGGGTCGCTTTTTGTCTCAATATTGTAAGCAACCGGAGGTAGGCCCAAATCTTCTGTGTACGCTTTAATTGCCCGGATGGCATCGCTCATCAGCGGTTTTGTAACTTCCATCGGTTCCTGATTCGGAAAGTTTACGTGGCCTCTTTTCCCAACATCAAACTCCTGAGTTTCATCATACGTCATTTCAAATATGTTATACTCAAGCTGCTCATCTTCGGTAACAGGAGTTCCATCCGGTTTGGTGCTTATGTGATGATGAAACCACGGCTCATGCGAAATCAGAATTTGCCGGTCTGCGGTTACAACCAAATCAAACTCAATGGTATCCACTCCGTAATCAATGGCTTTTAAAAAACTGGGAATCGTGTTTTCGGGTACCAGGCCTCTTGCGCCCCGATGCCCCTGCAGATCGAATGTTTGCTGATATTCTTCTGTTGTACATGCAACAAATAGGAGAATCGAAAGTACTGTTATAATAAATTTCATGTGTAAGTTTGGTTGATTATGTCAACGGATTTACTTTAATAGTCACCGGTCAATTCAATAAAAGAAAAATGTTGAAGTCCAATATAAAGGAATCATTTATTTTTATGATATGAGACATCTAACTATCTGTGCTGTTTTATTATTCTTTACGGGATGTGCTATGCCTGAAGGGCCAGTGCCGCTATCGGGGGAGGTTCCGGAGGCCGA
>LKMJ01007401.1_pt1 | contig 10339 bp, 16 predicted proteins | sample 643391 | NCBI WGS metagenome assembly LKMJ01 (sample SAMN04112250, study PRJNA286221) | soda lake metagenome | biome: soda lake; feature: Kulunda Steppe; material: water; isolation source: sample PL-Br10 brine of Picturesque Lake | place: Russia: Kulunda steppe | collected 2010-07
ACTGCAGAATCCAGAGTTCCTCCGGCTTGGATTTTTGCTATAAACCACAATCGAAGAGACAGACTCACTTCTCGCCCTGACGCCATTTTAGTGACTCCAAAGAAAACATGCAATATCAATTCCCAAATTCAACAGAATCATCCCAATGATCAAGGCCTTACTTTAAGGAGTGGAAGGAGGGTGGTTTTGGGTAGGGGTCAAGGTTCTTTAGCGGCAGCCACCGCAGCTGGAGGCAGACCCTCATCACCAGCCACAGCTTACCCGCCTAGACAGACTCGCCCCGAGAACCTCCCTTGTCAGCGTTGTACCACCCATCTCATTGAGATCAAGTACTGTGAAGAAACTTGCCCTGAGCAGCAGCTCCAAGCTGCCCATGCTCAGCATGGTCGCCTTTGACACAGCATTGCAGGAGACCATGTTCTTCATGTCATTCTCTTAGGTGTAGGGGGTGTCATTTACATTCCTCACACTTTGGCTCCTCTGAAGAGTCTCCGCCTTGATTTGCAAAGAGTCGAGAATCTTGCTCTCAAGCTTCATGCTCATTCTGCACACTATGCTCATAAGCTTGTGCTGACCAGACGTTCTCTTGAGCATTCTCCTCATCTTCAAACTAATCAGGAGAGGTCTGCTGGCTTGTCTGCCCGCAACCCTTCTGATCCTCACTGACCGCCCTTTTCTTTTCTGGTGGAGGGGCTTTGCTTCCCAAGTGGCCCCTTTTCCTTAATTGATGTGAGGAGCATTTTTGCTGCTTGTGTAGTTTTTCTTTCTTTTCTTTCTGTTGCTCTGGTCGTGTGTCATTACAATATTTGACTTCAACGTGGTGCACATCCCAGCGCAAAGAGTGCAAAGCCTGGATGTCATTTTGGTGGCCATTCTGCCTTCCAGCTGGCAATGTACAAATAGCAACTGGTCTAGAACCAGATTGAAGTTCATCGTTTGTAAGGTTTGGTAGAAGCCATTGGGGTAAAGTCCTGTTGGCGACAAGTGCCGGCAAGACCAGACTTTGTTGAGCCATCCGGGCTTCAAGAAATTCACTCCAATATCAGTGAAATTGATGTCTCCCCCAAATTCACCTTTGCTTAAAAAAGGTTTTGATGGTAAGCCTGGAAGCAATATCATTTCTCCCAGTCACCATGTTTTGAATTGAAGCATTCTGACAGCCAGAAAGCATGTGGATTCGACTATCTGGCTGATGACACAACAGGCAAGATGAACTAGTGGCTCTGCCGTAGAGGTCACCCCCCCCCCGCGGTGGGCCAGTTTATGAGTGCTAAGAGTGCAGTGCCCATTCTGAATTTGATGACATTCCTCTTCTGCGATACAATTATTCTTGTATTATTCCAAAACGAATAGTTAGTTGTTAGGTTCACGGAGGTGAGCATTCTCTTCCAATAGCTGTAGTCCCTAACATTACGGTAACCTGAGTTGATACAACTTGTATCAACTCAGGTTAGGCATCTCCGAGTCTATCACGGATCACGGTGATGCTTGCTCGTGTGAGCTTTTAGTTTGTCCTTCATTTTATGTAGTGGTGCAAGGCTGATTCTAGTGGTGGTGTGAGAAGTCTCATTTCTCTCTTCTGCGAGCAGTATATGTGGGAGATAGGATTGCCATCAGGTGATGGTGGTGGGAAAAAGCTTTGTCATGCCCATATTCATGGAGAGCAGCATGTTTTGCTATAGCATCTGTAGACTCATTCCCAACCACACCAATGTGGGCTTTAACTTTTTAAGAGCTTATGGGAGTTTCTGATTCGTTTCTAGCATTGTCTCCATGATTAATTGGTATGTGTTCTGGTGCAGGGGCTTTTCAAAGAAGTTCTTCCCAAGTGGCTCCTTTTCCTTTATTGATGCGAGGAGCTTTTTTGCTGCTTGGGTGGTTTTCTTCCTTTGTTTCTTCCAAGAGTTTGATGTGTGTGTCAAATAAGTTATTTCCTGTGTAATTCAGGAGTCACTTCGGAATCAAGAGCTGTTTCCGTATCTGAGATAGAGAACAGCCATTATCCGTGGCTATGTGGGTACACTTTGCCCTTAGTTCCATATAACAGTTATTTCAAGGTCCCATGCAGGAGCTGGGGTGCTTGCAATCTTTCCAATCCATATTTTTTGTTGGCGGTAGGTCACTGATGCCTGGGAAAAGTGCCTAAGATAGTACAGTGCTTTGGATGTTCTCTTAGAATTTGCATGTAAGCATTTGTACTAAGGCCCTTCCAATTTGGGAGGAGCATAAAAGTAGCAGTGGCACTTTCAGTGGAATGATATGAGTAGATTGCACGGTGCACCATGCTAAGCATCATGCTTGGTGTCATGATGACACCATCGTTGTAGAGAGGTTGGCATGTCAAGCAGAGGCCTACTTTACTAGTAGACAAACCTAGACATCTTGAATAAGTTTTTTGGCCGGGGTGACTGGCCACCCAGCTTCAAGCTGGTTAACCACCAGGCTCCCTAATGATCCAATGGCACGAAAGGAGACATTTGGAAGCCAAATAGAAAATTGGGGTAACTCCTGGAAGTTCTGTGGGGTCATCCAGAGGCTGGGCTTGGCCCGTGGATCACAATTTCAACAAGTTCTCAAGCTGTACCTGGAAAGGCTTATTCTGAAAGCCAGCCATGGCTCCAGCTTGAAAGTGAATTCGATGACAACTTATTTACTCTACTAAGTTTAAGCCCACTGTGGCACAGCAGGTAGGACAACTTGCTTTGCAGGCAAAGAAGCAGTCGAGGCAAAGTAACAGCATGAATTGATGGTTGTACCGCGTATTGTTGGGGCTGTATCAATTAAGGTGCATTCATATTTGCGCATGCAAATTCACACATGCATGTGTGGTCTGGCCATAAGAGCTGCTTGACCCCATGAGAGCCGCCTTCAGGGGACGCTGCTTGCTCCTAAGCCAGCCCCCTTGCTGCCATACTGCTGCGCTGCCCCACTGAACAACGACAGCGCCTGCTGCACTAGCCTCGTGTTGTGAGGGGTGCACCCACTTAGCGCCTGTGCGGGCGGCAGCACAGGCAAATGGAGCAATCATAAGACACAATAATGATAAGTAACACTGGCTCTCACAGACAGGCAGGCAACACCAGGTGCATTGTATGCCATATATCTGGGAAGATGAGATGGGCCGGCTACAGTTTTGATTGGAATAAGGCCCCGCGCACGTCAGGCCGTGAGCAGTGCATGATATAGGTCGCAATCGGCATAACAACGCACATGGCCGTGAGCCGAATGGGTACTTATTTTGTGGCAACGGAAAACACCCCTTTTTGGCCGTGAGCAGGTTGTGCTGTCCAAGCTTGCACTACACAGCAGGATGTCCTGTGTGGCCTGCCACAGCTATTTATTTGCAAGCACACGCAGGACAAAGAGGCCATACGTTTTGATCCCCTCAGACGGGCAGGCAGGCACTGCTGCTTGAGCAGCAGCTGTTTTGTACTATGATGATGCCTGTTCAGGCACCCTTCCAGGACCATTTGCAGCAGGTAATTCGCCCGTTTCGAACGTGGGCGATTTTGTGTGAGAGCGCGTCGTTGAAGCATAAGGCATTGATGGCTGGACGGCGCAGTTCGCGGGGACTCCGCCGGTGGTCGCGGCGGGGCAAACGGTGCACCCTTGCCCCACCTGCGCCCCTTCCCGCGCCCAGGGCGCGCGATTGTGTGCCTGGTGTGTTTGTGTAGGCGTCCCGGTGGCAATGAAAGGTGCGGGGGGAGCAATCGGGAAGTGATCTGCGGACCCCAATGACGGACGCGCGTGCTTGCATCAGGTTGGCACCCCCCGTCTTGTTGGTGTGCACATGCAGGAACCCAGCCGTGCCCACCCTCCTCCTGCACACTTCATCACACATGTGCACCTCTGCCCATCAATGTCCCAACACCATCCCTGCATGCCTCTATTCTGTCTGCCTTAGATGTCACCACCGTGCGTGCCCCTGTGCCCCCACTCGCCCCCTCGTCTGCATGCGCACGCAGGCGGGCTGGTGACCAAACCCCATGCCACCTCCCCCATCCTGCCCTGTGCTTGCAGGCTTGCCGCCACAGCTGTCAGCTTTCCCTATAGGCTTGTGACCTCAGCCACTTCACACACGCCTGCTCCGCTTGCAGCTCCGGCTCCACGCCCCTCTGCTCTGTGCGCTGCACCGTAGCCCCTGCGTCATCCCCCTGCTCTGCGTGCGGCACAGCAGAGCCACTACTAGCCCCCCCCCCCCGCTTTGCGCGCGCAGCACTACAGCCGCTGCAGCCGCCCCCCTGCTCTGCGAGCGGCCATGCAACCGCTGTTTCACCCACCTGCTCTGCTTGTGAGCAGGCATCCGCCACCGCATCCTCCCACTGGCTGGCCACGGCGCAGCAGGGGTTGTGCTTTGCCGGCGCCCCCCCCTGGGCGAGCCCAGCCACGCCCAGCACGGCTGCTGCTGTGGATTGCCCCGCTAGTGCTGGCTCGGTAGATGGGTCCTGCCCTTGGGTGGCCCGCTTGCTGCTGCCGCCGCTGCCGTCCTGCAGGGCCCAGCTTGCGCGCACGTGCGCTGCGGCAGCAGACACCGCCGCACTAAAGTGGTGCAGGGTGGGGTAGCGGCCTGCAGGGTGGGGGGCCAGGCAGGTGTCAGAAGAGGTGGGGTGTGCAAGCGGGGTGTGTGAGGGGGCGTGGCTCCGCAGGGGGGGGTCCAAGCTTAGGAGAGGAGGGCGTACATAGCTTCGGGCCAAAGGTTGGGAGTGCAGCACTGTGAGGCCATATGCATCAAATATCACCATCAGCATGTGGCCCCCCCTGTAGGGGCGCATGGGGGTAACTGCACGCGCACGCGCGAGCATGATCGCTTGCATCAATTGCGGTCAGGCATGGGTGCGCATGCATATGCGTGTGTGTGCGCGTGTGCGCATGTGTGTATTGATGTATGTGTGTGGCCAGCAAAGTGTTGGCTGCGCGTAGGAAGCCGCCGCCGCCCTGGGATGCTGAGCACTGCCAGCGGCACGTGGTTTGTACTGCGGCCAGCCAGAATCATTCCGCAAGTTCGCCGCCCACAGCAAAAAGCGCGCCCCCCCCGCATTGCGTGCTACAATCACCAATATCAACAATGGGGAGGGGGCGGGGCAGCGGCGCTGGCGGACGCCGACGAGGAGCCCTGAGTTGAGCTGAGCTAAGCACTGCCAGCAATGGGGGCGTGGTCAAGGTCTACACCTCTTCCTTACAAGAATCACACTTGTTTCATGATTCTTTTAAGGAAGAGGCAGTGTGTCTACATGCAAGCGTGCATGCAAGCACGCACGCAGGCGATGCTGATGTCCGGCAATGGGCCTGCAAGTGCAACAACACTCAAACGCTGCGTGCAAGATGAAGAGCACGTACTTTAAGACTGCCTCTGAGTGTGGACCTGACAGTGTTGCGCACCAAGCACCCCCACCTCTGGCACACCTCTTCTACTAGTAGCCCTCCATCAGGCCAATAGAGACCTTATTGGCCAAGCAGGCGCCAAAGGCCTGGTCTTCTTTGTACACGAATACCTAGACTGCTCCCATGTATTCCAGAACACCGCCTTGCTTGCCTCTTGAGCTGGTTTCGGTTGCAAGCCTGTTTGGCACACACAGACGCACACACATACACACATAGGCGCACACAGGCGCACACACACAGGCGCACACACGCGCACACACATACATACACAGGCGCACACGCAAAGGCACACACACACACAGGCACACACAGGCACACGCAGGCACACACAGGCACACACAGACACACACACAGGTGCACACGGGCACACGCAGAGGCGCACACAGGCACACCCACACCCAGGCGAACGTGCACTGCGTATGCACCCGCGTTGCAGCATCCATCCACCCTTGCACCATCCGCCCTGAGTGCACCCATGCAAGGGTGCTGCACCTTTAGGGGAGGCAGCGCCCATGCACAGGTGTGCAACGCAAGCAGCGCAGACGTCAGACCACGAGCAGCCCCCCGGCGCCGGGCGCACAGGGCCATGCAGCACTGAGCAAGCAGAATCCTGCTTGCTGTTCCGCGCGTATCCACACATATGCCACCTTAGCGCAGCCTGGCCTCGCACACCCACCCACCCGACAGCGCATGCTGCGCCACGTTGCGCAGTGGGTACCGCCGGCACACCGCACCAGACGGCCGGCCGTGCTTCTTGCCGCGCCTGTCCAGAGCGTTAGGCGGCTGTGCGTCGGCGCCGCTGCTATCCAGGCGGTGCCGTGCCTGCCGCAGCTCTGGCGCATGCGGCCGCTGCTCCGCGTCCAGGGGTGGGGCTGCACCCTGCGTCGCAGAAAGGCCCAGTACGTACACGGACGCGCATGCCGCGTCGTGCAGCATGGCAGAGGCGACCCGCCTGATGTGCGCCTGCATGCACGCATGGGTGTGTGTGCGGCAGCGCCCTGTGAACTCTCTTTTGCAACTGGGGAATCGGGTGCACCACCGAATGGTCCGTCCCACATCACCTCCATTCACGTACCTGGAAAGGGTGGTACGTGCTGGCACATTTGCACACATACATGTGCGCACAGCATAGAACGCACACACTCATGCACATGCGCACAGACACACATGCTCACGCACGCTCACACACATGCGCACACACACGCACACACATACTGCCTCCACCCCCCACCTGCATAGCCGCCAGCAGGCTGAGGCCTGCACGCAGCCTCTCCCCTTCCTCCCTGCTCTGGCCAGCTGCTCCATCCGCTTGCTGCTTTTCCCCACCCTCCTCCGTCCTCATCTCCATCTCCATATCTTCTCCCTCCTCGTCCTCTGAGGCCCCCAACCCCCGAAGCGCCCGCCTCTGAGCTTCCCCTCCCCACACTGTTGCAGCATTCAGAGGGGGCCCCAGCAGCGGCTGCCGCGCCGCCCGCCCAGGCAGCGCAACCGTTGCTGCCGCCGCTGCTGCCGTCGCTGCAGCAGCTGCACGCTGTGAGGATGTGCGCAGGGCATGGGCGCCTGGGGGCTGCAGGCTGATGAGGGCCGCGCCCGCGGGTGGTGCGCCATCGTCCGCGCCAAAGAAGCTGGCAACCTCGGGGGGCAGCGCGGAGGGCGGCAGCCGGCAGGTGGCCAGTACCAGCAGGGGCTGCCGGCGGGGCACCTGCGTCGTGGCACCGTGTGCGTGCGGGTGTGCTATGTTTGTGTGCGTGCACGTATGCCTGTGTGTGCGTGCAAGTGTGTAGTATGTGCGTGTACGCGGAAAGGTAAAGATGCATGTGTGCGCAAGCGCACTGGCGCAAGGCCATCACATTGACGGCTGCCTGCTCGCGGCCGCACCTGGCTCTGCGCCTGCTTGAGAACTGACCACACCTAGCTCTGCGCCTGCTTCAGCTGCCCGCTCGCGGCTGCACCTGGCTCTGCGCCGGCTTGCACACCGACCACACCTATCTCTGCACCTGGCTCTACGCCTGCTTGCCGCACCTAACTCTGCACCTGGCTCTGCGCCTGCTTGCCGCACCTGGCTCTGCACCTGGCTCTGCACCTGCTTGCCGCACCTGGCTCTGCGCCGGCTTGAACACCGACCGCACCTGGCTCTGCACCTGCTTGAACACCGACCACAAGGCGGTGGCTTCGCAGACCACCTTGCCTCTCCCTGCGCCGGTTGCAGCTAATGCTAGCGCGTACGGCGGCCCAGCCCCCCCGGCCCCTGGCCCCCTGCCTTGAGGGCCCTGCTGCTTCCTTTGCCGGCCCTCCTCCTCCTCCTCCTCCTCCTCCTCCTCTTCCTGACCCTGCTGGTCTCCCATCAGCCTGGAGCAAACAGTGGATTGTGTGTGTGTGTGTGTGTGCGCATGTGTGTCCTTATGGCCAGCACATGCCCGCTAATTATCATGTTTTCATGCATATACAAGCCTGTCTGTGCCAGTTCACACACAGACCCTTGTGCCTCACATACAACCCACACTGTGCCTCAAATACAACCCACACTGAGCCTCATGTGCAGGCCCACCTGCGTGCGCATGAGCCTGCACTTCAGCTCCCAGCCAGCCCGCGTGACACACACAAACACACAACACACAAACATACAACACACAAACATACAACACACAAACACACAACCCACAAACATACAACACACAAACACACAACACAAACACACAACACACAAACATACAACACACACGGTGCCTCACATGCAGCCAGGTGCTGTCCGCCCCCTTGACGTGAGCCACGTTTGTCCGAAGGCTTCCTTTTTTGCGTGCACAAGTGACGCCCTTTGGGCGCACAGCGTGCTGCGGATCCCCTGTGCCCAAGGGCCGTCCCAGGGAGGGCAACCGCCGCCTCTGCTTGCACAGGAGCCGGCGCGTCCATGCTTTTGTGCTGCAGCTCTTCTACATGCTGCAACTCCCATCACATGTTGCAACTCCTCCCCCCTGCACTGGCCGACTCATCCAGCCCCAGCACGGCCCATCCATTCAGCCCATCCAGCCCCAGCACGGCCCATCCATCCAGCCCAAGCACGGCTGTCGCATGCATGCAGCAGCCCCTTCCCTTTACCTGCGCAAGAGCTGCCTTGCCCGTGCTACGGCACCCGCAGCCTCCTCCTCCTCCTCCTCCTCCACGCCCCTCTCTGCCGCAACACCGCAGCATGGGGCACTGCTGGCACGGGCGGTGGGTGGCTCCCGCCTCCGGCCTGCGTGCTGCTGCAGGCCTGTCTGCTGCACGCCCTCCAGCGCCCACAGCTGCAGCCGTGTGTACAGACGCGGCACAGGCAGCTGGCAGGACGGTGGGCGTGTGCAGCTTCGGGCAAGTGCGGGCTCCATCGTGCAGTAAGACAGTCTCTTTTGGTGTGAGAGTTCATGGTTGCTCAAAGCTGCATGCATCCATGCGGCAGTGGTGCAGCGCATGCAGGAGGACAGCACATCCCGGGTGTGCAGCACACTGGGCAGCAGCGCACGACAGCGCGTTGCGCCCACAGCCCAGCCCAGTGTCCCGCACCCGTGAGCTGACGGGCAACGGGGCAGGCAAGAAAGCCAGTTTGCAGGATGCTGTGCTGCGCACACGTTTGCGTGCACCACACCGCCTGACGCAAGCAATCGCTTCACTTCCTAGTACGCCCTCAAACCGTGGCCTGCACAATGGCACACGGTCAAACAGGGAGAAGAACACGGCGTGTGCGTGCACACACACACACACGCGCGCGCACACACACACACCATGTGCACCTTAAAGCGCAGCGCATTGCCCAGCAGCAGCAGCAGCAGCAGCAGCAGCACACCTCAATGCGCGGCAGGTGCAGGACCAGCGGGGCTGCGGGCGTGGCCTGCGTGGCTGCCTCCTGTATAGCCCGGACCATGCCCGCTGCCGGGTCGCCCTCGCCCAGCAGGTAGAGCGCAGGCAGGCTAATGCGGCAGAACTGCAGTCGCACGGAGCGGACGTGTTTTCCGCACTTGGTGTGTGTGCGCGTGTGCCGTGTGTGTGTGTGTGTGTGTGTGTGTTCGTCCCGTGTGTGTGTACGTGCCGTGTGTGTTTGTACTGTGTGTGTGTTTGTGCTGTGTGTGTGCTGTGTGTGCATCTGTGCGTGCATGCATGTGTGTGTTTGCCGACATGCAGCCCTCTCCCTGCGCACCCGCACAGGCACCCGCAGGCTGCGCAGCCACCCAGGCGTGCGCGCAGCCCGCGCCGCGCTTCAGCTCCGCGCAGGCCAAACAAGATGAGCCTCTGGATCAGCATGCATCAGCCACCCACCGCTGCCGCCTCCATCAAGCGCAGCCCTGCCCGGGCCACCAGGTCGCAGCCTTGACCATCTGATGCGAGGGCGCCCTCGCGCGGGCACAACAGCACGCGGGCCGGCGGGGGTGGCGCAGGAGCCTGCTGCCGCTGCTGCCGCTGCTGCTGCCCGTGATGCGGCCGCTGCCCGGTGCGAGGCACAACTGGCGCCGGCGCCTCCACGGCCCGGGAAGGCGCAGGCCCACCCTGTTGCACGCCTTGCTGCGTGCCCTGGACAGCCCCACCCCTTACAGACGACGGCGGCTCCACAACGCCACACGCCACCAGCGCGGCCTCGAGCCTATCCATGTCCAAGTCCATCCAGCCGTTTGCCTCCGGGGGTATGCCAGTTAGCCCTGCGCCGCGCCGCCCCGGCTGCTGCAGCGCCGGCGCTGACCTGCATGGGGCGCCCGCCACCCCTCCCTCCCCAGTCACGCCTGGCAGCGCTGCCAGAGCCGCCGCCCTGGCACAGGCGGTGGATGCTGTGCTGCTTGGACCGTCGTCCGCACCGCCCTGCGCTGCTGGTGGACTGCACAGCTGCTGGGGAGCAGCGGGTGTACGGCTGTTTGCGCTTGCGTCAGTGACGCGGGCACATGGTGGCAAGTCGGCCACTGCACCAGAGGAGCCGGCGGGGGGGAGCGGCGGGGGC
>LKMJ01007402.1_pt1 | contig 10339 bp, 18 predicted proteins | sample 643391 | NCBI WGS metagenome assembly LKMJ01 (sample SAMN04112250, study PRJNA286221) | soda lake metagenome | biome: soda lake; feature: Kulunda Steppe; material: water; isolation source: sample PL-Br10 brine of Picturesque Lake | place: Russia: Kulunda steppe | collected 2010-07
ACACACACACACACACACACACACACACACACACACACACACCCCACGTATGCAGCGCGCACGCAGCTGCTGCCCTTTGGCTCACACCTGGGTGTCCTTAGGGAAGATGCCGTCGTACCACTCCTGGCAGGTGGGGTCGTTGATGCGCTCTGCCAGCTTCAGGACGCCCATGGTGCTGGACAGCTCCTGCAGCCGGACAGGCGCCAGGGCCGCAAGGGTTAGCGCAAAGTGGCTGGTCAACGCAGGGGCCGCAAGGGTCAGCGCAAAGTGGCTGGTCAACGCAGGGGCCGCAAGGGTTGGTACAAAGTGGCTGGTTGGTGCAGGGGCTCATGCAAGGTGGCTGGTTCATGCAAGGTGGCTAGCAGCCCGCCCTCCAAGCTGATCTGCCATGCAGCGCCAGCCACCCGAAAGGGTTTTAGGAGGGGGAGGGACCCTGGCTTGGCGCATTGCTGTCCTTGCTGCGTCCCAGCTCTTGCCGCATTGCAAACCATCTGCAGAGTTGCCAGCGACGCATGCATGCGTGCAAAACAAGGCATGATTCTGTGCGGCTCCTCCAGCCATGCCCTGCAGTGGCCGCCCCGGCGAGGGTTGAGGGGTGGGCCTTGGCTTCTTTCCTGGCGTCACCCTTCCCCTTCTCAGGTCATATAGACTGTCCTTCCCCCTTATCATGTCCCAAAGGGCCCGCAGAATACTCCTGAGAAATGCTCCCAGGGTAGAGAAAGGGGTGAACTTAACACATATCACCTGAGGATGCAATGCAGCCAGGTCTTCCTTTGGTGCGTAAACGAGACTGTTTGCATTGAAATAAGTCAATGATGGCAAGTGCATCCAAGTACAACAGGACCAATCAGACAAGCACCTCCCAACTCCTCCTGCCCCCTTTCTCTGATGCAAAGAAGGCACAGGTCCTGTACCTGGAACAGGTACTTGATGAAAATGCGGGAGGAGGAAGTGGTGTCCTCCTCTGTCAGGCGCACACAGTTGAGTACGCTCCACGGCAGGGCGTCCGTTGCCAGCAGGTGTGCAAACAGTGCTGCTACCTGCAATTGGACAGACATACGCACATGCGCTTGGGGCGCAGCACCCCCTCAGGAGAGGAACCTGCAGCGCCTACAAGAGATCAAAAACGAAGCAGCTGCTTGTTGACGTTACACGCCCTTTCCCACCCGCAGCCACCCCGCCTGCCCTGGCTTTGCTCGCGTTCGGGCTTATGGGCGGAGGGCCCCCGGCCTGTGATGCATGGATTGGCACTTCTGCTGCCACCGCTGCTGCTGATGGTGCCAAAAAGAAAGCTAATGAGCAGCTGTGTCGCGCGCGCATGCGCACACACACACAACTCCATGGGGGGCCCTCCCAAGTTCTTAACAAGGAGGAGAGCCTGCGCACCCCCTCGTGCACGCACGCACATTGCGGAGCTTGTTCGTCTCCAGGCGGTGGATGACGGCGTACTGGTCGCGGAAGCACTGGTCGAAGTGGCCCTGCAGTCTCGCAGTGGTGTGTGCAGGTGCAGGTGTGTTGGACAGCAGCAGTCCAGGCGGGGAAGCACTGGTCGAAACAGCCCTACAGAATCCACCTGCACTCGAGCAGAATCCACCTGCACCTGCACCCCACCCCATCCCAGGGTCCCCAGCGCACGCCCTCGCACGCCCTTGCCCAGAGCGCAGGAGCGTTTGCGCTTGCGCACACCCCCACACAGCCAAGCGCGCAGGGCCTACAGGGGCGCTTGCGCACACCCACAGCCCAGACGCAGGCAGGGTCACGCTAAGGGGAGCACCCTGCTTGCAAGCACGCGCACACACGCGCACACACGCTCACACACGCACACGTACGTAGGTGCGCGCACAGTGTGGTGCCATCAGTTGGGGGCTGCGGCACCCACCCGAGCTCCTCTTGCTTTGCGCACGCGCCAAGGTGCACATGCAGCCACTTCCCCTCCTGTCTAGACCCCCTTGTATTGGGTGACTTTTGATTTTTATGCAGTGTGATGTCAAGGGACCCTCTGATGCTGACAGGCGATGTCAATCCCTTTCGCACTCACCATGTAAATGCGGTTGATATAGCAGAAACGCTGCGCCAGAAGGCCGTAGAAGCGCTTGTACGTGCGCTCCTGCGGTGCATGCACACAGCCACGCGCAGGCAGGCGGGAGGGTCAGCGCTCACGGGACTAGCAGCTGCTGCTCTATCCTGCCGACTGCAATGAAGCAGGGCTGCAGATGTGCAGAGAGGTGCCAGAGGGGTGGCACTGCTGCAGTGGGCGCTGCAGGACAGGTGCATGGAAACCGCAGGTGCCTGTGCAAGTGACATGTTTGACCTTCCACCCAGCTGTCAGTGCCCAGTGCTGAGGAGGCAAGCTGCAGTGCAGCGTACGCACTGGGCCTGGCTGTTGGTGCCCGACGCCGAGAGGGCGAGCTGCAGCGCAGCGTGCGCACTGGGCCCCAGTCCACAGCTCACCTGGGCGCAGCACTCAATCACCATGGTCAGCACTCAATCACCATGGTCACCTGGGCGCAGCACTCAATCACCATGGTCACCATCTCAATCACCATGGTCAGCACTCAATCACCATGGTCACCATCTCAATCACCATGGTCACCATCTCAATCACCATGGTCACCTGGGCGCAGCACTCAATCACCATGGTCACCATCTCGATCTCCTGGCCTGGCTGGATGCCGATCTTCATCAGCTTGTGGCCAGCCTGCGCGCGCCACGCCGTGGTGCTTGTTCAAGCAGGCATAAAGCGGGCGCGCACGTGCGAGCGTGCGCGCATGTGTGGATGCGTGCGTTTGTCGTGTGAGCTCCGGGGTCCTGTGAGCCTCGGGGTATTTCCTGGGTGACCTAGAGATCAGGACCAGGCTTGCTGTCCTTGTTGCGGGGCCTGTATTAAGACAGGACAACCCAGCTTGCCTTGCAACAACCAACCTTGCCTTCAAAGGTTCAAGCACGCGTTTCCAAGAAAGTCCTCTCACCCTTATCCTAGTGCAAAGCCCTCTTGCACAAAAGTGCCTCTGCTCACGAAGGTCCACCTCCTGAGACGCGAAGGTTCACCGCCTGAGACACGAAAGCCTGCAGAGAACGGTCGCCCCTGCCCATGCAGGGCCTGAGCGCAGCCGTTGTGCCGCGTGCGTCAGCCCAACACGCCTCCCACGCAGGGCCACACGCATTCCATGCAGGCCTGAATGCAGCCATTTTGCCGGACGCGTCAGCCCAACACACCTCCAGTCCAGGGAACCTACCTGGATCCGACACGTCCCATATAAATGCATCGAGGCAGCCCCTCCCCATTTCGTGCCCAAAGAATGCACTCCCCTCCATATGCAAATGCAGGGCCTGCGCGTATATAGCACAGCCGATACCCCTTGCAGCCTCCGATACCCCTTGCAGCCTCCGATACCCCTTGCAGCCTCCGATACCCCTTGCAGCCTCTGATATCCCTTGCAGCCTCTGATACCCCTTGCAGCCGATACCCGACACCCCTTGCAGCCAATACCCCTTGCAGCCGATACCCCTTGCAGCCCACCTCTTCAGTATAGCACAGCCGATATAGCGTATAGCACAGCCGATATAGCGTATAGCACAGCCGATATAGCGTATAGCACAGCCAATACCCCTTGCAGCGCACCTCTTCAAAGTCCAGGGAGCTCATAATGGTAAGGTAGATGGTGCGCCTGAGGTTCACCAGGTTGGTCTGTGTGGCGTCCTCAATCTCCGCTGCCTCCTGCGTGCGGAACGGCGACGAGGGTGGCAGGCACGGCCGTGCGTGAGCGAGCGAGCGCGTGAGCGCATGAGCGATGCACGACGCAAAGGAAAGGGGCATGCCTGCAGCATCTGTGGACTGTGCTAGGACAGTAAGCACACAGCGCAAAGGTGGCACCAAGATGCAAGCGGGCTGTCAGCCTCAAATAACGCACCCATGCTGTGTGTTGCACAGGACACACGCGCACACAAGAACGCACACACGCAGTCACAGACAGCCACACACACACACACACACACGCGTGCAAAGCCTGCAGCAAGCATGGCATGCTCACCTGGTCCTTGCGCTCTTGCTCCTCCGCTTCTTCTGTGTCTTGCTCCTCAGTGCCATCCTCTTCACCCTCACCCCTGCAGGCGCGCACATGCACGAGGGCGCTTCTCAGGCACGCACTTCTTGAGCTCTTATGGTCACAGCCATGCAAAAATCCAACAGACACTGTATGCCATCAATTGTTTGTGACAGGCAGGCAGCTAACTCGACACTCAACACACCTGTGCTGTCTCATGTCAACCTCTGAGGGTCAGCCAGCCATACCCTGTAAGCAACTCCCATTTCTATCTGCAGCCATGCCTGCTGCGACCACCTTTGCATGAGAGTAAGGCTGCTACACTGCAAGCACGTGCTTGCTTGGCTAAGGCCGCACAAGCACTCCCCGGGCAAGCCTCTTTGCTGCCGCTCTGCACCAAATTCCCCCCCCGCGGCAAAGCCCAACAACACGCGGCAAGCTACCAGCTCAATTCAGTACCAGCTGGGGCGCTGTTGTGCTGTGTGCTGGTAGCAGCAGCCCATGGCTGGGGCAAAGCTCCGTTGAGCAACACCTCAGCTCAACCCTTACGTGTGCACTTGTTCATGCCCACATGGGGCGCATCGAGGTCAATAGCATGGCAGTGCACACGCGTGGCAAGCGGGGGCCCCCAGCACCCACCCCTCTTCCTCGTCGCTCTCGTCGCCCAGGATCTCACGGCTGATGGCCTTGTACTCGCGCTCATGCTGCTCATACTCCGGGTCAAACTTGAACACGTCCAGGCCCACTTGGGGGTCATGGGTGTCATCCAGGGACATCTCGTGCGTGATCTGATCATCTGCGCGTGCGCATGTGCGTGCGACCGCGTGCTCACATACGTGCGCATGCCCCTTCTCAACTGCCCTGTGTACACCTTGAGTCTCCTGTGAAGCAGGAACGGCATGCAGGATGAACGGTGCTTAAAGGTGGACTGCATGCTGCCACTGCTCTCAAGCAATGTTATTGGGGTCCCATGGTGGTGGCCTCCGCCCATGATTGTGGCATGGGCAACTCTGTGGAAGGCCAGTGCACTTGTTGCAAGCGGCTTGTCCGGCCCCTGCATGCTCCCCACACGTGCACAAGGCGGCGTGAGGCAAACATCCGTGCACCTGCATCCACTGGGCTTGCCGCGCACTAACACACACCCTGCTGTGTGCACACCTGCACGAGCCTCGCTAGATGCCCGACACATGCGCTCGTCCAGACACAAGGGCATGGACCCACGGCTGGGTGCCTGATAATAACACCCACGCCCAAACACTTCTACACCCACAACCACACACTGTCACACCCACATGCATTACCCCTCCCCCCCTTCACACACATGGGCACACAAACACGCGCACACGCACACACACGCACATACACATGCACGCACACGTACACACGCACACACGCACACGTACACACGCGCACACACACGCACGCACACACACACACGCACGCACACACACACGCACGCACACATACACACGCACACGCACGCACGCACACACACATACACACACGCACCGGCATCCACCAGGTCCAGCTCTGGCGCAACAGCCTTGAAGCCGCTGGCCTCAAACCCGGCCTTGCGCACGGCAAACAAGCCTTCAATCACGAATTGAGACCGCTTCTCAATGTTGCCCTCGTGCAGTACGGCGCGGAAGCGCTCAAACACGCTGCATGCAGAGCACCGGGAGCGGGCAGCGGTGTCAGGCGCACCGACAGGGGTGCCGGCACGGCCTGGAGCGACACAACCAGGTGCGTGCACAGCTTGCAAGTACTCACACAAGCTGTGCGCGGAGCCGAGCCCATGGCAAGCAGAGCAGCAGGTGATAACACTGAGGCAGCAAGCGGAAACGCCGGCAGGGGGCGCTGACAGGGGGCGCGGGCACGGCACAGCGTGGAGGCAACATGTCTTGAGGCACCATGTCTTGAGGCACCATGTCTTGAGCGTGGAGGCACCATGTCTTGAGGCGCATTCGGCGTGTGGGGCGTCAAAGGAGCGGAGCATATGGGATCAAAAGGCTGTTTGGCAGAAGAATGGCGCTGCTCGCGCACCCCGTTGTGCGCGGATCGGTGGGAGGTCAACAGAGGCGAAAGCACGCGCTGTGAGGGAGAGGTGAGGAGCAGCCACGCACCTGTGCAGACCTTGCGGCGCCACATCCTGCAGGAACGCGCCCACTTCCTTCACAAACTCGCATGCCATTTCCACGCTGTCACCCGAGGGGCGCTCCAGCATGAGGATCAAGATCTCCAGCGCCAGCACCTGCAACACGGCGCAACAGGAAGGGGCATGTCAGCAGCAAATGACAGTTTGGCTTGACTGTGTGGCATAAGCGAGAGAGTAGGTTGCGAAAAAGGTATACTCTTACGTAGAACATTTGCCTGATTTGTGTGCCAAAAAGCCAAGATATCCCGTGTACGGGCAAAACACTTCAGCAACCTAGAAACAAGACCAGGACTGTGCTCTGGTTGGCCGACTCAGCGTCTGTGGCCTCCTGTAGAGCCCCTTCTGCCTCCTGTAGAGCCCCTTCTGCTGCGGCTGCGCATGAGATGGCAGTCAGGCAGGGGCCTCACCTCGTGCGCCACGCCTTGGTTGATCAGATGCGCCAAGAAGCGAGCAGCTGCAGTGCAGACTGGCTTGTCGTTGCGCTTGTAAGACCTCATGAACTGGAGGCACAGCCTGCACGACCAGGTGGTGGTTGCGTGCATGTGCACGCATGTGTGTATCAGTACGCGTGTTTCTATGTGTATCTGTCTGAGTGCGCATGTGTGCATGAGCGTGTGCTTGAAAATGTGTGTGTGTGTGCGTGCTAAACCCGAGAGTGTGTATGTGCTCGTGCATTTGAGAGTGTGACCATATGCCAACTCTGGGCCCCAGGTACAAGGCTACACATTTTCTTTGTTGGATCAAGCCCTTGAGGAGGAGGCATTAGTTCCAACCCCCCAGCATCAGCCGGCACCAGCTTTGCCTGAAGCACACCTGTGTAGCAGCAGCTCCCCCAGCTCAGGGAACTTGGTGTTTACGACTGCCACGAGGGCTGAGTACACAGGGGAGAAGGAGGGTGACGCCAGCTGGGACTTCATCAGTGAACGGCAGAACAGACCGCGCCCGCGTACCAAGTTCTGCGCAGTAGAGCAGGGGGCAAATTACACAAATAAGATGGGCAGTGCTGGGCTCAGAGCACATGAGGCTTTTAGCAGATGTGCGCGTCCCAAAGAGCTGTTGGAGCATCAGCAGCATCAGGCCGAAATAAGTGAATGTCCGCGTAAAGTATCTCCAAAAGAAAAGGAAGGAATGAATGAATGAAGAGGACGCCTTCCCTTTTGATTTGCGTCAAGAGGAGTGTCCAGGGAGTACCCAGGGTGAGAAAAAAACTCATTGCGCTACCCTTAGTCTGGTGTCCCCTGCAAGCATGTCCCTGCTGCCATGGCTAGAGACTATTTGGCAAGTCCAAATAACAAAAAACAGAAATCGTGACTCTGTGGCTAAAGTCAACTCTGGTCCGTGCTTCAAGCTGGGTTACAGATGTATGTGCATTGCAGAGTTTTCATGGACGACCAGCACGGACGAAAGTGCCCTGCACCCAGCCTAATCATTTCATAACCTGTTGGCTTGCTTGCACAATTGCGAGCCATGTGTGCCCTTGCGCAAACAGCGTACACCCGCCCTGGACGCACCTCACGGAACACTTCTGCAAGCAGGCTCTTGATGTTGGCGGTGTTGATCTTGTTGATGATACCATTAATGGACTTCTTGAGAGCCTGCATGCACAGAGTCAGTGCCACATCCATCTGCTGGCGTGCTCTTGGGAGTCTGAGGGAGAATGATGGAAGCAACTTCACACGCCAGACCTGCACCCCCGCCTGTCCACGCAACAGGAGGAGCTGTGTATGCAAGCTGCTGCCACTTGTGACCACTTGTCTTCTCTTCGGAACAGACATATCAGCATGCTATGTGATTCCGTCACCAGCTTTCACCAGCTTAACAATGAGCTCACTGGAGCAGGTGTCCTTAGACCTTACATTGCGATCGCAACGATGTGGACCACCACGTCCATGATGTAAACCATTGTAAACCTTACAGCCCCAGCTGAAATGCTGAGGCAATAGTCTGTCACGAGCAATGACGTTCCCACTGTGGCGCGTGAGCGCTCCCGCGCGCACATGAATGCAGTGCACGCACCTCCCATGTCAGGCGCTGAAACTCAGGAGAGGCCTGGTCCTGCAGGTCTTGCATCATCCGTGCCAACTTAAAGGGAGGTACGTACACACCTCCTGTTTTGCCTGCGCACACCCATGCGCGGCAACACAACATGCCAGGGTGTAAGTGCGATAACATGTATGTGCGTGCATGCGTGCATGGTGAGCTAGAAATGGGATCAAGCATGCACGGGTGACCTAGCCAGAGCGCTGGATTATTTCCTCGCACATCTTACCGGCGTAACGCATTATGTGCCAGGCGCCATGTCATGCACAACCTCAAAAATCTAGGGCATGGTGGGGATGAGAAGGACAAGTACATTTCACAAAATCAGAAATGCTGTCTGCAGCTTGTGTTGATGACTCCCTTTGCTGTGGTTGCGTGCAGGCAGCGCCGCAATGGCTGGTCCTGCACCAACGCTGTCTCATCGTCACTCACGGAGGTTGGGTACTTTTCGCTCCAGAGCCTCCACTGCTTCATTAGCTGCCGCAACTTTGGCCTGGGCATCCCCTTCCTGCTTTTCTCCAACAGTTGCAGGCGCATCCTTGGTCTGCGGCCCTGTCATGAAAAAGCACGCATGGGTACCCGGGTCAGAGCTTACTGTCAGTCCACTCTACATCTCCTTCCTTATTGATCAGGCTATGACTTGTATTCAACACAGCGCCTGATTGACTTCAAATCGCGCTTCAGCGCCTCACTGCATGCCTGAACAGGGCTCATAAGTACACCATGCAGTACATACCTGCATCCTCATCAGGCCCGTTGGTACCAACAGGCCCCACATCAGACCTGGGCGCAAGGACAGAGACAAAGTGCAAGTTTTGTCCTTGAAGCAGGGTCTAACAGTAACACTGTGATGTGCTAGCAGGGCAGCACCATGGGTTCCGGAAGGTCACATACTTGTTATCTTTGTCCACCATCGTGTCACTCTCCGCAGGAGGCATGTGCTGAGCTTGACGAGCCCCAAGAGAGGCTCGGAGCACACAGCCTTTGTAACCGGTGGACTACTGCTGTAATAAATTCCCTTTAATTGTGATGTTGACAAGCATACAGCCGGGGCGGCTTCTCCTTTCAATTTACCAATTTGTGCATAACTGATAAATCTTCCCACTTTAAGTCATAATTTTCTTATCTAAAATTGTTGTTTAAGTGTTGTGAAGTGTTGGAATGTACCGACAGAATGCACATCTCAGGATGAATAGTCAATGAAGATCCAGCAAGCTAGAGTCAGCTAAATCAGTTAAAATTGGACAGGGCGGAACATAGGGTCTTCTTCATATTCATGAGCCCTCTCCCGCTCGTCTGCCTCATTAATGTCTGAGCCAATGTCCACCTCCTCTGGATTAATAGCAGCCCCAGTGGTGGGCATTGGAGGCCCAGCCGCCTCGTCCTCCACATCCGAGCTCCCTAGATCAATCTCTTCGGGGTTGGCAGAGGCGGGCGGAGGCGGCGGCAGGGGCCCGCCCTGCGCCTGAGGCAGCACAGTGTGCCCTCCCATGAGCAAAGCACCCCCTCCCCTGCCACCACCTCTACCCCTGCCTGCACTTGATGGCCCCTGGGCGTACGTGGCTGCTGCTTCTGCATGGTCCAGGTTGTAAGGCAACTGCAGCATGTCCAAGAGCTCCACAGTCTGCGAGCGGAAATTAATCACAGTTGAAAAATCACATGAGGTGGTCAACCGGCGCGGTTGGAAGGTTGTGGCTGCAACAATTATCAGCTCTCATTTTCTGCTTGGACGCCGCGATCCGGACAAATCGTTCATGCCCTGTGTTTGAGGCAAATTCCCAAACATTGCTAGTAAATGAAAACCGTCACGCGCACCAGCGCTTGCAGAAACGTACATGCACTTTCCATTGATATCATCGTTCATAACCTTCAGCTGGCAATGACCAGCAAAAACCAACAAGCCAAAAGTTATGGCCCTCGGTTAATCACAACACTCGCTCGGAGCGCCCTTTTTATACCTGTGGGTTGCGTACAGACTTGGTGGGCATCCTTCCTTTTGCTCTAGGGCCATGGGCGGAGGGATTAAAGGCTGGAGCTGTTGGTTGGAAGTTGTGGGGTATGACGTGACTGCCTCTCTGCTTGAGCACCTGCAAGAGCAGAG
>LKMJ01007371.1_pt1 | contig 10337 bp, 10 predicted proteins | sample 643391 | NCBI WGS metagenome assembly LKMJ01 (sample SAMN04112250, study PRJNA286221) | soda lake metagenome | biome: soda lake; feature: Kulunda Steppe; material: water; isolation source: sample PL-Br10 brine of Picturesque Lake | place: Russia: Kulunda steppe | collected 2010-07
AGGTTTCGTAATGCACTTGACAGTTCCGGTGATAGTATTTTTATTATTGAGTATCCATCTTTACAGATTATTGATGTTAATGAAACCGCATGTTTGGAACTTGGCTATACGAAAGAAGAAATTCTAAATCTTAAGCCGGTTGATATAAAACCTTACATGTCGAAGCAGGAACTTTATGATATATTGAAAAAAGTTATGTATTGTGGTATTGAAGAGCCTGATAATTATAAAAAGTTTTGCTGTCAAGAGAAGTTTGAAACATATCATCAAAGAAAAGACGGGACTGTTTTTCCAGTGGAAATTAATATTCATTTTTCTAATACGCCATATTATAAGAATGAGCTTTTGTTTGTTGCTTCAGCCAGGAATATAACTGACCGAAAAGACTCAGAGAAGAAAATATCAGAGTATGCTTTGAGGTTGGAAAATGAGCTTGAACGGGCAAAAAAGATTCATGAAAGGGCCTTTTTGTCTGAAATACCAAAAATTGAAGGGGTTACTTTGGATGCTCATTTCTTTCCCGCCCATCGCCTTGGAGGGGATTTTTACAACTTAATACAAATTAAGGATAAACTAATTATCTATCTCGTTGATGTGTCAGGACATGGTCTAGATGGGACACTAATTACATCTTTTGTAAAAGAAACTATTGAAAGCTATGTTACTTTTAATCCTGACAAAATTAATCCTGAAGAGATTCTAAATCACATTAATAGTCAATACAGAAAGGATAACTATCCAGATGACTATTTTGTATGTATATTTTTTGCGGTTCTTGACCTCAAATCGTTTGAGATGACTTATGTAGGGAGCGGTATGCAGTTTTCCCCCTTTTGTAGACTTGGAGATGGGAATCATACTTTCCTTGAAAATAAGGGTTTGCCTATATCGTCTTCTCTTCCTTCAGAATTACTAACCTTTGCTAATCACAAAGTTAGACTTACACCCGGGTCTACATTATTATTTTTTACCGATGGGATTGCAGAGCAGGAAAAAGAAGAAAGTGGAAACAAAAATAATAAACACTATGAACACTATGTAAAAAGACTTAAAAATATTTTTTATAATTACTCGCATCTACCGCCGGAGCTAATTAAAATTATTATTAATGAAGATTTTTGTGAATTTAATAATGGTTCACTGCAAGGGAATGATGATATTACTTATGTCGTGCTACAGTTAGACCCGGATGATAAAAAAGAATATCATTGGGAATTAAGAAGTGAAGCCAAAGAGTTGGAAAAACTTGAATCTGAGATATATCCTGCTATATTTGGGTTTCTTAAAGAAGATTATTCTTTTCAAGGATTGCACGAGTTAGTTATTAATGCAATGGAACATGGTAATAATTTTGATCCTGAAAAAAAAGTATACATTACAATTACTTATACCAAAGAATACACTCTTGCCGTTATTGAAGACGAAGGTGAAGGTTTTGATTGGAAAAGATTAAAGAAGAAACCCTTACGTATTGACTGCAAGAGCGGGAGGGATAGAGGACGGGGCCTGATAATGACCCAAATATTGTGTGATAATATCTATTACAATAAAAAAGGTAACAAGGCTTTTTTACTTATGTGATTTGATTAAAAATGCAAAATGTGTATGAACCATGAAGTTTGCTTGGCTAAATCTTATAAAAATTTTTAGATATATACAGGCACAAAATCTATTTACCTCCCATATTATAATTGTAACCTTTTTATTGGAGGTGTTTTATTTGTTCCCTGTACTTACTGCTATAGCGTATGCAATCAGAGAAGTAATATTACTTGTTTCTTATATAACTAATAACTCTTTTCCAAAGCCCTTATCTAAAGAGGAAGAAGAAAAGTATTTACAAGCACTTTCGAAAGGAGATGAGCGTGCTAAAGAAGTGTTGATTGAAAAGAATTTAAGGCTTGTAGCTCACGTAACAAAAAAGTTTGAAAACAGTGCTGAGGATACCGAGGATTTAATCTCCATTGGGACAATTGGTCTAATAAAAGCAATAGATACGTTTAATAATAGTAGAGGCACAAGGCTTGCGACTTATGCTGCAAGGTGCATAGAAAATGAAATACTTATGTATTTAAGATCAATCAAAAAGAATCAAAAAGCATCCTATCTATATGATCCTATTGGAAATGATTCTGAAGGAAATGAAATAACTCTTTTCGATGTTTTAGGAAGTGATACTGATGAAGTAATCGATAAGGTTTCTTTTTCCTTAAATAAGGACAAAATTTATAATATTATTGATAAATTATCTGAAAGAGAACAAATGATTCTAAAATGGCGCTACGGTTTATTAGCTCAAGAAAAGAAAACGCAAAAAGAGGTGGCCGATGAACTTGGGATCTCTCGCTCTTATGTTTCAAGGATAGAAAAAAGTGTAATCAAAAAAATATCCAAGGAGTTTTTGGCTTCCAAGGATTTTTCATCAACTGCACGATCATTGAATTAAGCTTTGTTTTAGGGCCTTCAATAATGATATAATATACGTGACTTATCTTAAGATGGACTTTTGCGGGAGTGAAATAAGCATTGAAATTAAAAAAGTTATATCCGGATTTGTACTTGAATTCAATCTATGAGATAGATTTTGAAGAGTTAAACAAGAAAGGAATAAAGGCTTTAATAACAGATCTTGATAACACTCTGGTAGCCTGGAACGAAGAAGAAATTGGCAAACGATTGGGATTTTGGTTTGAAGAAGCTAAAAGAAATAACATGAAGATATGCGTTGTATCTAATAACAGCCAATCAAGAGTATTTAACTTTGCCCATAAAGTTGGTATCCATGCAATTCCTAGGGCAAGAAAGCCGAGCAGGAAAGCTTTTAGAAAAGCCCTAAATATCTTAAACCTATCACCTTCACAAGTAGCAGTTGTGGGAGATCAAATATTTACTGATGTTCTTGGTGGAAACAGGGTGGGGTTATTTACTATTTTGATTAGACCCATTACCGAAAGGGAATTTATTGGGACCAGATTTATGAGGAAGATAGAAAAACATTTTCTTAAGAAGATGGGTTAACATAGAATAAAATTACAAAAATAGGCAAAAATAGAGCAAAAAAGGGAGGTAGATTTTTTGAATAAAAGGGTTTCAGTAGTTGAAACTCTTTCTGATGAGAGAAGAGAGATTTTAGAGGATGAAAACAAATTTATGGAACGTTTAAGATCGGTGGTTAACGAGGTCAAAAGTAAAAGAAAAGATCTTAATTATTATGAGTTAAGGGATTTAGGGTTCTTTCCTTATGGTATGGGAATTAAAGTCAAGCTTTATTTTGTTCATATGCCTGGCGATGCTTCTGACATAAATAAGGCTTGACAATATATTTGAAAGTGCATTTTGCACTTTCTTTTGTTTGCTTGAAAGGGGGACAAGCCTACAATGGATTTATTTTTACAAATTATTGTTTGGGTATTCAAGTTGGGTGTCTTATTAATCACTGGTTTTGCTGTGTTGTTTCCCTATGACTTTTTGAGATTATTCGGGGCCGCGGGAAGAAGTAAACCATTTTTTCTTTATCTAATTTTTATAAGGCTTATGGCACTTTTACTTTTTGTAGCAGCATTGATTTTTTTCTTTATGGCTTAGAATGTTAATCAATAATAATGATAATCAATAAGAAAGAAAATAAGGAGGTGAGGCAAATTGCTTGATGGTAAAACTAATACTTTAGGAGTGATTGGCGATCCTATTTCACATTCTTTGTCACCTGTCATGCATAATAAAGCTATTTTACATTTGGGGATAAATTATTGTTACGTTCCCCTGCTGGTAAAAAAAGAGCAGCTAAAAGAAGCTATAGAAGGCATAAAAAGTTTAAATATTACGGGAGTAAATGTAACTTCTCCTCATAAAGAAGAAGTTTTTAATTATTTGGATGAAGTATCAATAGAAGCTAAAAAGATTGGTGCAGTAAATACAATTGTAAGAGAAGAAGAACGGTTGATAGGGTATAACACTGATGGAAGGGGGTTTGTAAGAAGTATTCAGGAAGAGAATTTTGACCCGGAGGGTAAGGTGGCTGTGATTCTTGGAATTGGTGGAGCAGCTAAAGCTGTCGGGTTTTCACTATTAGAACATAATATAAAAGAGTTAAGATTCATCAATAGGACTTATTCAAAAGCAAAGAGTATTGCTCTAGAGCTAAACGAATATTTTGACAGCGAGAAGGTTAAACCCTACTTACTTGAATACGATAAACTGCTTGGATTATTTGGAGACGTGGACCTTGTGATAAATGGGCTTCCGATGGATCCTGTATCTGAAAAAGGTGAGTGGTTTATCCCTCTGAATGAGTTAGATAATTGTAAAAATACTATTGCAGTTGATTTTCGCTATCTACCTAGAGAAAGTGAATTTTTGAAAGCATGTAAAGAAAAGGGGCTTATTACAATGAATGGTTTAATGATGCTTCTTTACCAAGGCGTTCTGGCTTTTGAACATTTTACTTCCCAAAAAGCTCCAGTAGAAGTGATGAAAAGGTCATTATTTGAAAATATTTAAAAAAATATATTAACTTATTCTTAGATGATGCAGGTATATTATGTAACAACCTAGAAAGGGTATACTAACTGGAAAAAACTGAAAATTAGGAGGAGTTTATAATAAATGAAGAAGAAGCATCCCAGGAAAAAACCTCGGACTTTGAATCAAGGTTTCCACGTATAGATCTATCTAGCATTAGTATTGCTCCTGATGTTGCTTCCATAATACCTGGTTATTTGGCTGAAAAGTATAACGTGCTCCCAGTAAGAAGAAGTGGTGACAAATTGATATTAGCTATGGAAAATCCGTCAAATGTTCTTGCCATTGATGATGTAAAAATGGCAACGGGTTTTGAAATTGAAGCGGTATTTGTTTCAAAAGATCAAATAGAAAGGGAAATAGATAAGTTCTTTGGAATAAAGGAATCAGTTGAGAAGGCGATTGAAAAAATTGAGATTCCTACCTTTTCTGACATTTCAAGTGATGAATTAAAGTCATCTGAAGTGGACAGCCCAATAATTAAAATAGTTGACTACCTGGTTTGTAAAGCTATTAAACAAAATGCTAGTGACATTCATATAGACCCTCAAGAAGATGCTTTTAGAATTAGATTTAGAATAGATGGTATCCTGCAGAGTATAATTACTCCTCCAAAACATGCCCAAAACTTGTTAATCAGTAGGATTAAAATAATGGCCAGAATGGATATTACAAATAAGCGGATGCCTCAGGATGGCAGGATTAGTTATAATTTTGCTAGTTGCCATATGGACCTGAGGGTTTCAGTAGTTCCTACTATGTTTGGAGAAAAGATGGTTCTCCGCCTCTTATACAAGGACAGAGTAATCTTTCCTTTAGAAAAGTTGGGGTTTCAAAGAGACAATTATGACAAATATATACGTTCTTTAAAAAAGAATTCAGGTATGATCCTTGTTACCGGTCCAACAGGATGTGGCAAGACTACGACCTTGTACTCTACCTTATCCCATCTTAATACTACTGAAGAAAACATAATTACGATTGAAGATCCAGTAGAGTATCAACTTAAAGAAGTAAACCAAATTCAAATTAATGAAAAAACTGGCCTGACTTTTGCTAAAGGACTTAGAGCAATTCTACGTCAGGATCCGGATATAATTATGATTGGTGAGATAAGAGATGTAGAAACTGCAAAAGTAGCTATTAGATCTGCACTCACGGGTCACCTGGTATTTTCTACTCTTCATACAAATAATGTAATTTCGACATTATTTAGATTTTTGGATATGGGGATTCCTTCTTATTTAATAGCATCATCCATAGAAGGGGTCTTATCTCAACGTTTGATCAGGTTAATCTGTCAAAACTGCAAAGTAAGCTATGAGCCGTTAGAAGATGAATTAGAGATATTCAAGATTTATACAAGCAATAGTAATTTTAAAAGCTTTGTACGAGGAAAAGGATGCAGAGATTGTAACAACACTGGTTATAGAGGGAGAACTGCTGTTTACGAATTGCTAATAATAAATGATGAACTTAAGGAAATGCTGGGCAAAGAAATTTCCATTAAAAATTTTACCGAAAAAGCAATAGATATGGGTTATATACCTTTAATAAAAAATGCTATAAAAAAAGTAGAAACCGGGCAAACAACTTTGGAAGAAGCTATTAGAGTTGCTTTTTAGACGTGGAAGATTAAATAAATACGCTGGAGGCATGATATTTGACCCCTGTTTATAATTATAAGGCAAGAGATGATGACGGTATAATGAAAAAAAGTGATTTGGTAGCTGCTGATCTTAAAGAAGCTATTATAATTCTTAAAGAAAAAGGTCTATATGCAATTACAATAAAAGAATCCACAGATCAATGGGGAAATGGGTTTTTTAATAGATTTTTTAGAAGGTACGCAAATGCTAGAGAACTGACTGTTTTTTCACGTCAACTGGCAGTTATGATAAGGGCAGGGATTTCAATTACATATTCTTTAGAGATTCTGTCTGAGCAATTGGAGAATAAAAGATTTAAGAAAGCACTTCAATCTACAGTAAAGTCTTTGGAAGCAGGGAAAAGCCTTCAAGAGTCATTGGGAAACAATGGAAAGATCTTTCCGTCAATTTTTATTAATATGATCGGTGCCGGCGAAAAAGCTGGAGCTCTAGAAAATGTACTGGAAAGGATGGCATTTTACTACGAAACAGATTATGAGATGCAAAAAAAAATTCAGGGAGCTTTAATATATCCTTCAATACTTTTAATTTCTGTAATTATAGTGTTGTTTATCATGACTGCATTTGTACTACCAGAGTTCAGTGCAGTTTTTTTGGGCTTAAATATGAAACTTCCTTTTTTGACACAAATAATCCTTGGACTTGGCGAGGTATTTCAGTGGATTATTATGATAATGTTTTTCATAGTTGTTTTGGTTTTTTTGACGTTAAAACTAGAAGTAACTTTCGGTGAGAATCGAAGTAAATTCAGAAAATATATTGATCTATTAAAGCTTAGATTACCTATTATGAAAAACATAGTTCAAAAAGTTATATTAGCAAGGTTTTCTAGAACCCTATCTACGTTAATTAGTAACGGCATTCCACTCTTGACATCATTAGAATTAGTTAAAACAACTATAAATAATAAAGTTATAGAAAAAACGATTCAAGATGCCTACAACAACATAAAAGATGGAGAGTCTCTTTGTGGGCCCTTTTATAACAAAAAACACATACCTCCTTTAGTAAGCAAAATGATAGCTGTAGGGGAAGAATCGGGATCACTTGATGAGATGCTTGTAAAAGTCGCCGATTATTTTGAATTAGAAAGCAAACACACGCTTGATAGGTTTAGCTCTTTGATTGAGCCTACTTTGATTTTATTTATGGCAGTTGTAATTGGTTTGATTGTTGTTTCTTTTGTGCTTCCAATGATGCAGTTTTGGCAGGTGTTTTAGTTAATTGTTAATCAGAAATCTAGTAATTAATCATCAAGGCTTTACTTTAATCGAGTCTGTACTTGCTATACTGCTTTTGTCAGTTGTTTTGCTTCCTTTTATGGGAGCATTCAATCAAAGTATTCATATAGGTGCACAGGCAGGTAAGAATACGCAGGCAGTGTACTTGACTTCTGGTAGGATGGAGCTATTTAAAGGATTATCATATGATGAATTAGTCAAAATAATACAGACGGAAAAAAATTGGACAAAGGTTACTTTGGGCTATTATGATTCATATTTTGATATGCTTGAGATGTATGATTATTACCATGTTATCGAGGAAAATTTTGAAAAAAAGGTGAAGCTTATCAATATTAAAGTTAAACTTAACTGGTATGAGGATGAAGCTTTGAAAGAATATGTCTTGTCAACTTTATTGGTGGTTAGAACGACAAATTAAAACAGAAAACGAAATAAGGTGAAGACATGTGGGCTTAAAAACAAATAAAAAAAAAGCTTTTACTTTGCAAAAGTCGGGTTTTACATTAATTGAGGTGGTCGTTACAGTTTTAATTTTTACTGTTACGCTTAGTGCAGCTACTCATTTTTTTTGGAGTGGATATAGCACCTGGAACAGGACGAATGAAATTACTGATAATCATCAAAGTGCAAGGTTTGCAGTTTATAATATAACTAAGAGAATTAAAAAGTTTAATAAAGATAAAATATATTTAGTTGAAGGTGGGAGACGTCTTTTCCTATGGGAAGGAGAAAACATTGACTATGACATTCGTCTTTTACACAAGGATCTGTGTATAGGTGATTATCCTTATGCTTCAAACATTGAAAACTTAAAATTTTCATATAAGAAAATTATTTTTAATGAAAATAGTTACTATTTAAGCGATACAAATAAGGAGGGAGAGAGAATAAAAAGAATTGATAATTGGGATTTAATTAAAGTTGAACTGGTTACTAGAAGTAAAAACTCAAGTTATAAACTTGAGACCTTTGTTTCGCCAAAGGCTGAATTAAATTGAAAGTAGTTAAGTGAGACTAGAGAAAGGTGACTTTAACTTGCTTTATTTTTTATCTTATGTATTCAGGACGTGCTTTGATGGATCAAATAAAGAAAAGGGTAACATTCTAATCTATGTGTTATTTGTAATTGCTATATTATCTCTACTTGCAATATATACCCTCCAAATATCTTTATCTGATAGGGTTATTTCAGATAGCATTATGATTGAGAAAAAAGCATATTATATGGCTGAAGCGGGAATAGAAGCAGCCAGATATAAATTTGCCAATAACGATTTGGAAGTTAATGAAATAATTAAAGGTAGTTTAAATGACGGTTCCTTTGAAGCTGAAATTGTGGAAGCAAAAAATGTTGGTGAAAATGAAAAAAATGATGACAAGAAAGAAAATGATAATAAGGATAATGATAATGGCGAAGTTAAGCAGTTAATTAAAATTGTTTCAAGGGGAGTTTTTATGGAGGGTAAATATAAGAAAGAAGTGGAATTTGAAATTATTAAATAATCCGTAGCACGGAGGCGTTAACTATTAAAACCTTTAAAAAAATATTTTCTAAAAAATCACCTATTGGTATGGATATTAGTGAAACTGGATTTAAACTAGTTCAATTAAGTAAAAAGAAAAATAATATATTCCTTAATAAGTTTGTCAGTTTAAAATTTGATGATGATGAAAATAACATGGACAAGGTATTAACAAATATTGCAAAAGAAAAAGACTTTTATGGCAAACAAATTAATCTGGCTATGAAAAGTCATGAGGTGTTTATTCGCCAGTTTTTGTTACCTGAAATGTCTGAAAAAGAACTTTCTAGTGCTATACCTTACGAAGCAGAAAATCAGCATAGAATTGCAATGAAAGATATGGTGTGGGATTGGTTTAATATTGGGAAAGACACTGGAGTATCAGGTAAAGTAAGGGTAATGTTTGTATGTGCGAAAAAAGAAGCGAGTGCGAAGTATTATAAAATTTTAGAAAATACTGGTTTATATTTAAACTCTCTTGAAGTTGATGTATTTTCTATTTTCAGGGTAATTAAATATAATGGATTGTTATTAAATAATTCCAATGAATTAATCATGACTATTAATATGGAACATACAAATACTACTCTTCTGTTAACGTTGGGTGAGAGGTACCTTTTTTCTAGAAACATTCCTATTGGTGAAAAGCATTTTACAAGCGTTATTATTGATATTCAAGGAGTAAGTGAAAAAGAAGCTAGAGATTTAAAAAATGAAACTGATTTTTCCATGCATCCTACTATGTCTGAAATAGCAGCTAAACTTATTAAAGAAATCAAAGACTCAATAGATTTCGTCTGCTTTCAAAACATCAATCTAAAGGGAAAATATAAGGTAATATTTGCCGGGGAAGGGTGGGAGACAAAAGGAATTTTGAGTTTTTTTCAGAATGAACTGAAAATGTACCTGGAAGCTCTAAATCCTTTTGAAAAGCTGTTAGCAGAAAGACCTATTGAATATAAGAATATTTCTGCAGGAATTGCAACAGGGTTAGCCCTCAGGTGGTGGAACTAAATGGAGATATTAATAGATTTGAGGTTAAAGGAAGCTGTTAACAAAGTAAGGTTTAGAAGGAGATTTATCTTGACATCTTTTGTTGTTATTATTCTTTTTATTTGTTGGGGGGTATGGTATTTTTCGCTGTACTCTGAAAATATACGTCTTGCAGAAAAGATAATCCATCAAGAATCTTTGAATAAAGAGCTAAGTTATGATCTTTATGGCCACGAAAGTATAGAAAAAAATGTTTCTACATATAAAAAAAAATACGCTAATATTCAACGCATTAAAGAAGATAATATTATGTGGTCAATACATATTGAAAGCTTATTAGAAGCTTTGCCGGCTGCTGTGTCTGTTAAAGCTTTTAAAATAGATAA
>LKMJ01007403.1_pt1 | contig 10337 bp, 10 predicted proteins | sample 643391 | NCBI WGS metagenome assembly LKMJ01 (sample SAMN04112250, study PRJNA286221) | soda lake metagenome | biome: soda lake; feature: Kulunda Steppe; material: water; isolation source: sample PL-Br10 brine of Picturesque Lake | place: Russia: Kulunda steppe | collected 2010-07
CGAAGCAGCCCTCCACCAGCGCGACCCGGCACGTCTCGTCGAGGCGGGCCTGTGCCTCGGGTCCCTCGGACTCGGCGAGCAGGGCCCGGCCATCCAGTCCCGCGGCGTCGGCAATCTCGCGCAGGGTGTCGGCCTCGGCGATGTCCCGCTCCTCGACCCAGCAGGCTCGCATCAGCGAAAGCGACAGCTCGGCGATATCGTGCCCGTGGGCCTTGGCCGCCAGCGCCAGCCGCGCCGCGGGGCGGTCGTCGGTGGGGAAGTGCTTCGGCTCCACATTGAGGGGCAGGCCCAGCCGCTGGGGCCAGCGCCTGAGCTCTGCCAGCCGATAGGCCTGGCGAGCCGGGGCGCGCTTGGCGAGGGGCAGGCCCCCGGTGCGCGGGAAGATCGCGCCGAGGGTGATCGGTATGTAGTCGACCGTGGCGCCATGGCGGGCGGCGATCTCGCCGAGCCGCGCATGGCCCAGGTAACTCCAGGGGGACACATGGGTGTAGTAGTAGGTGATCTGGCGGGGCATTGGCTCTGTTCCTTGTCGCGTCAGCGGTAGGTGTCCTGGAATTGCTTGCGGAGCTCGTTCTTCTGCACCTTGCCCATGGTGTTGCGGGGCAGGGTGTCGGCGAAGAACACCCTCTTGGGCTGCTTGTACTTCGCCAGCCGGCCATTCAGGTGGGCAAGCACCCCGGCCTCATCGATCCTTGAGCCGGCCTGCCGCACCACCACGGCGGTGACCCCCTCGCCGAAGTCGGGATGGGGCAGGCCAATCACCGCCGACTCGTATACCCCCTCCAGCTCGTCGATCAGCTGCTCGACCTCCTTGGGGTAGACGTTGTAGCCCCCCGAGATCACCAGGTCCTTGTCGCGGCCGACGATGTGCACATAGCCCTGATCGTCGACCATGGCCAGGTCGCCGGTGATGAAGAAGCCGTCCTCCAGCAGCTCCTCGCGGGTCTTCTCGGGCATGCGCCAGTAGCCGATGAAGACGTTGGGGCCGCGAATCTCCAGCATGCCGATTTCGCCCCGTGCCACCGGCCCCCGGGTTTCGCGGTCCATGACGCGGAACTCCACGCCGGGCAGCGGCATGCCCACGGTCCCGGCGCGGCGCTCGCCATCGTAGGGGTTGGAAAGGTTCATGTTGGTCTCGGTCATGCCGTAGCGCTCGAGGATGGCATGGCCGGTCTTCTGCTCGAACTCCCGGTGGGTCTCGGCGGTGAGCGGGGCCGAGCCGGAGACGAACAGGCGCATGTTGGCGGTCATCTCCGGCGTCAGACGGTCGTCGGCCACCAGGCGGGTGTAGAAGGTGGGCACGCCCATCAGCACGCTGCCGCGAGGCATTTCCTCGAAGATCACATCGGCGTCGAACTTCGGCAGGAAGAGCATGCTCGAGCCGGTCATCAGGGTGACGTTGCAGGCCACGAAGAGGCCGTGGGTGTGGAAGATCGGCAGGGCGTGGATCAACCGGTCCTCGGGGGTGAAGTGCCAGGCCTGGCGCAGGGTCTCGGCGTTGGAGCCGAGGTTGCGGTGGGTCAGCATGGCGCCCTTGGAGCGCCCGGTGGTGCCCGAGGTATAGAGGATCGCCGCCAGGTCCCGCACCCCCAGGGGCACGATATCTTCACGGGGCGTGGCGGCGGCGGCCTTCTCCATCAGGCTGCCGTCGGCGGCGGTGCCCAGGGTCTCCACCGCCGGGCAGCCGGTCTCGGTCGCGATCCGCCGTGCTTCGTCCAGTACGGCGGCGCGGCAGACGAACAGCGCCGGCTCTGCATCGGAGAGGAAATAGCGGATCTCCTCGCCGGTGTAGCCGGTGTTGAGAGGAAGATAGACCGCACCGATGCGCAGGCAGGCGAGATAGAGCAGGATGGCCTCGGGGCTCTTGTCGACCTGTACGGCGACCCGATCTCCCTTCTGCACGCCGATCCCGGTCAGCGCCCCGGCCAGTCGGGCGCTGGCGGCCAGAGCGTCGGCGTAGGTGTAGCGCTGACCCTCGCGGGTGGTGATGAAGTCGGCGTCGTCGCGTTCGCGCATGCGCTCGGCGAAGGTTGCGAAGAGGTTGTGGTTCATTTGCTGCTCTCTCCCTTGGCCATCTTCCGAGCCTTGCGGGCGAGGTCGCGGACGTCGCTCGAGGAGGCCACGGTGGCGTTGGCGGTATAGTTTTCATGATTGCGCTCGATATCGTCGAGCACATAGAGGTAGTTGACCATCAGGCCGGCGGCCTGCTTGAGCCCCTTGGCCGAGACGTCACCCAGCCAGTTGACCCGGTGCAGCTCGGCGCCGTTGCCCAGGTGGAAACGGGCCACCGGGTTGAGCGGCTTGCCGCGAGCATTCTTCTCGTGAACCAGATAGCGGGCGGCCAGCGGCTTGACCACCGCCTCGAGTTTCGCCGCCCGTTCGGGCTCCCGCTGCCACTCGGCCGCGTCGAGTTCGCCGAGGGTCTCGCGCAGCGCCCTGGGCAGGCTCTCGTCGTGGCGTCGCTCCTCGAGCCACTGTCGAAAGCCCGGCACCGGCGACAGGGTCACGAAATACTTGAGTTGTGGCAACTCGTGTTTCAGCTCCTGGACCACCTGCTTGATCAGGAAGTTGCCGAAGGAGATGCCGCGCAGGCCGGTCTGACAGTTGCTGATACCGAAGAAGGCGGCGCTGTCGGCATCCTCGGGGTCCTCCACGCCGCCGTCCTCTCCGCCCAGGATCGGCTGGATGCGGCTTGGCAGGCCCTTGCACAGCGCCACCTCCACGAAGATCAGCGGCTCGTCGCCGATCGCCGGATGGAAGAAGGCGAAGCAGCGGCGGTTACGGGCGTCCAGGCGGCGGCGCAGGTCGTCCCAGTCCTGGATCTCGTGGACCGCCTCGTAGCGAATGATCTTCTCCAGAATCGAGGCCGGGGTGTTCCAGTCGATGCGCTTGAGCACCAGAAAGCCGCGGTTGAACCAGGAGCCGAACAGGTGCGCGAAGTCCCGGTCGATGCCGGTGAAATCGGATCGTTCACGCAGCAGGGCGAGCAGGTCCTCGCGCATCTCCACCAGCGCATGGGTGCCTTCGCTGGCCAGGTTGAGCCGCCGGAAAAGCTCCTGACGGCGCGGCTCGCAGGCCAGGAACAGCGCCTGCAGGCTATCGTTGTCCCGCGCCTCCCGATAGGCGGCATAGGCGCCGTCGATGGCCTCGGGCTCGGCGGCGAAGTCCGCCGCCAGGCGTTCGAAGAAGGCGACCTTCTCCTCCGGCGAGAGCCCCTGGTAGAGCGCCAGGGCGCGGCTCGCCAGGGCGATGCTCGAGGCCTCGCCGTCGCTGGCCAGCAGCGCCGCGCAGGCCTCGACCACCTCGCCATGGTCGGGCGGCGGGGCACCGGCGCGGCGTCGGCGGCGCAGGGCGTCCCGCCGGGTAATGCTGGTGAACAACTCCTGCAGAAAGCTCATGTTCATGGTCTCGTCTCCGTTAGCCCATGATCAGGTTGGGCAGCCACAGGGCAATGCCCGGGAAGAAGCACAGCAGGAGAATTCCCAGCACCATGCATAGCGCGTAGGGCAGGCTGCCCATGAGGATATCGCGCAGGGAGATATCCGGTGCAATACCCTTGATGATGAACAGGTTGAGGCCCACGGGTGGCGTTATCAGGCCGATCTCCAGGTTGATGGTGAGGATCACCGCGAACCAGTAGGGATCGAAGTTGGCCGCCAGGATGATCGGCAGCAGGATCGGCGCGGTCATCACGATCACCGCCACCGGCGGCAGGAAGAAGCCGGCCACCAGCAGGAAGAGGTTGATGATGCCCATCAGCACCCAGCGGTTGACGTCCAGATCGCTGATCGCGGCGGCAATGGTCTGGGTGATGAACATGGAGGAGAGGGCATAGGCGAACACCTCCGCGGTGGCGATCACCAGCATGATCATTACGCTCTCGCGCAGCGAATCACGCATGATCAGCTTGATCGGCTTGACCTGCCACATGCGGTAGATCAGGACGGCGAGGGCCACGCACAGGAACGCCCCGACCCCGGCTGCCTCGGAGGGTGTGGCCACCCCGCCGTAGAGGGCGAACAGGATGCCGGCGATCACCAGCAGGAAGGGCACCACACGAACCAGAGCCTTGAGGTTGGTATCGACGTTGGCCTTGATGTTCTCCTTCACGCGCTCGGCGGTCTGGGACATGGGGTTGTTGTAGCCCCCCTCCAGGCGGCAGGCGATCATGGTCCAGATCATGAACAGGCCGGCGAGCATCAGCCCGGGCATTATCCCCGCCATGAACAGACGACCAATGGAGGTCTCGGTGGAGATGCCGTAGATGATCATGGTCACCGAGGGCGGGATCAGGATGCCCAGGGTGCCGCCGGCGGCGATGCAGCCGGCGGCGACGCCGTCCGGGTAGCCCCGGTTGCGCATCTCGGGGATCCCCATCTTGCCGATGGCGGCACAGGTGGCGGGAGACGAACCGGAGAGGGCAGAGAAGATGGTGCAGGCGCCGATGTTGGAGACGGCCAGGCCCCCGGGCAGCCGACCCATCCACAGGTCCAGCGAGCGGTAGAGGTCGCGTCCGGTGGGTGAGGAGGCCACGGCCGCGCCCATCAGGATGAACATCGGGATGGCCACGAAGCCGAACTCGGCGATCCTGTCGAAGAAGGTCTCGCCGAAATAGATCAGCTCGGGGAGCCCGCGATCATAGAGCAGAGCGAGCAGCGACACGCCGCCCAGGGCGAAGGCGATCGGCGTGCCGATCGCCATCAGCAAGACCAGCACGACGGCAACGATGATACCCAGTGTAATCGGATCCATGCCTAGGCCTCCCCGCGCAGGATTTCAGCCACGTATTGCAGCGTCAGTAGGGTGGTGCCCACGGCCATGGGCATCAGGGCAGGCCACAGCAGCGGGTTCCATACGGTGCCGGTGCGCCAGTTGAATTCGTAGGCCTCCACGACATAGACCCAGGAGGCGAAGGCCAGGGCGCCGCAGAAGGCGAGCCCGACCAGTGATGCCAGCAGCAGCATGGCCTTGCGGGCCAGGCCGCCCAGGGCATCGGGCAGGATGGTGATGGCGACGTGCCCGCCGGTCATCAGCACGTAGGGGCTACCCATCAGCATGGCGCCGGTCACCGAGAACACGGTGAACTCCGTCTGCCAGCTGGTGCTCATGCCGAGCAGGTAGCGAATGAAGACCATCTGGCAGATCACCAGCACGCCGGCAATGAACATCACCGTCGCCAGGTAGGCGCTGACCCGGGAAAGCACATCCATCAGCCGTATGTAGCCGCCGATGACGCCGGGACGTCGAGCAAGGGTTGGGGAATTGGCCATGGCCGTTGACTCCTCCCGGTTGTCAAAATGGGGGCCACCCCTTGGGGATGGCCCGGATCACATTGGGAAGGGGAGGGCGCTACTCGACGGCCAGGGCGGCGTCGATGATGGCCTGGCCGTTGGGCACGTTTTCGGCGAAGTTCTTGTAGGAGGTCTCCCGGGCGATATCGAGCCAGGCGTTGTAGTCGTCCTCGCTCATGCGCACCACCTCGATGCCGTTCTCCTCGTAGACCTCGACCATCTTCTGGTCGATGGCGGCCGCTTCGGCGGAGAAGTACTCCTCGGCGGCCTGGCCGGCCTCGGTCAGCGCGGCCTGCTGCTCCTCGGTGAGGCCCTGCCACACCTGTTCGGAGATCAGCACCGGCTCATACATGAACCACAGGGCGAAGTCGCCCGGCTCGGTCAGGCACTCCACCTGCTCGTAGAGACGGAAGGAAACGAACGACATCGAGGAGGTGTTGGCGGCGTCCAGCACCCCGGTCTGCATGGCCGTGTAGACCTCCGACGAGGGCATGGAGGCGATCGAGGCGCCGGCGGCCTGGAGCATCTGCTCGAAGGCGGGCCCGGCGGCGCGAATGTTCTGGCCGGCCACGGTGTCAGGCGAGGTGATGCACTGCTCGCTGGAGGCGAAGCCGCCGGCCAGCCAGCTGTCGGCCAGCACGCGAGCGCCGTTGTCCGAGATCACCTCCTTGATCATGCCCATGTATTCGGAATCGTTGAGGCGCGCGGCATGCTCGTGGTTGCGCACCAGGCCGGGCATCAGGGTGGCGGAGAACTCCGGGTGGCGGCCGCTGGCGTAGTCCAGGGGGAGCAGGGTCATGTCGAGGCGGCCGCGGACCAGGGCGCCCCATTGTTCACCGGCGCGGAACAGCGACTGGCCCGGATAGACCTGAATCTGCAGGCCCACGTCGGCTTCTTCGACATGGCGAGCCATCAGCTGGACCATCTCGTCGCGGATGTCGCCCTGGCCCCCGGGGAACTGGTGGGAGGCTCGCAGGACGGTGTCGGCCGAGACGGAACTTGCGGCGATGGCAAGGCCCAGGGCGGCTACGGCGGGCAGGGTATGGCGTTTCATTGGGCGTCTCCAGCATTGTTGTTGTGTGCTTGGCATTTGATGTGATGTTTATCAGCGATGATGATGTATATATCAATAGTCTTGACATATGCTACTGTCAAGGTGAGGACACGTATTTCGGGCTCAGAGAAGCTGATCAAGAGGGCCCGGCGACTTGATCAAGGGAGGTGTCGCATGACGGGTGCCAAACGCTCCAGTGCACAACGACTCAGGGACGCACTGGAAGATGACATCATCAACGGGCGCCGGGCGCCGGGAGAGCGCCTCGACCCCGAGGCACTGGGGCAGGAGTTCAGTGTCTCGCGCACACCGGTGCGGGAGGCGATCCAGCAGCTGGTGGCCAGCGGACTCGTGACGGTATCGCCCAAGAAGGGCACCTTCGTGGCCCGGGTGGGGATCGAGGCGCTGATCGAGATGTTCGAGGTGATGGCCGAACTGGAGGGGATGTGCGGTCGCCTTGCCGCGAGGCGCATCAGCGAGGTGGAGCTCGCTGCCCTGAAGGAGGCCCATGCCCGCTGCGATGCCGCCGCCCGGGCGGGTGACCCCGACGAGTACTACTACGAAAACGAGGGGTTTCACGCCTGTATCTACGCGGCCAGTCATAACGGCTTCCTGGCCAGCGAGGCGCGTCAGCTCAAGCAGCGACTGAAGCCCTACCGGCGTCTGCAGCTGCAGGTTCGCCACCGGATGAACACCTCGCTGGACGAGCACCAGGCCATCGTCGATGCCATCGCCGGCGGAGACGCGGAGCGCGCCGAGGCGCTGCTGCGTGAGCACGTGCTGATCCAGGGCGAGCGATTCAGCGATTTCGTGGCCAGCGTGCGTCGTTTCGAGAACCCGCTCAGCGGCACGGGTTGAGCACCCGGGGCGCGAATGGATGCCATCAACGCCTCGCCTGCGGTAATCTCGTCAGCCTGACAACGACAGGGGCGGGTCGCCCGGAGCGCCCGCCCGCGCTGGACTGACACGAGGCTCTCATGAATCGCATCAAGACGCTGACCCTGGCCGTGGCCGCCACCGCGCTGGCCGCATCTTCACTGACCGCCCAGGCACGGGATTTCCGCCTGGGCTTGATCACCCCGCCCCAGCACATGTGGAGCACCGAGGCCGAGGCCTTCGCCGAGACCCTGCATGAGCGCTCCGGTGGCGAGCACAGCGTCAGCGTCTTCCCGGCCCAGCAGCTGGGCAACGAGGCGCAGATGGTGCAGCAGCTGCAGACCGGGGCGCTGGACATGGCCTTTTTGACCATCGCCGAGATCTCCAACCGTATCCCCGACTTCGGCGCCCTCTACGCCCCCTATCTGGTGGACGGCGTGGACCACGCCGCACGCCTGCTGCGCTCCGACACCGCCGCCGAACTGCTCGAGTTGATGCCCGCCGAGGTGGGCCTGGTGGGGGTCGGCTACGGCATGGTAGGCATGCGCCAGGTGCTCAGCCGCGACCCCATCGTGAGCATGGACGACATGCGCGGCCAGCGCCTGCGCATCACCCCCTTCGAGCCGATCCGCGACTTCTACACCGCCACCGGCGCGGCGCCGGCGCCGCTGCCGCTGCTCGAGGTCTATGACGCCCTGGCCAACGGCCAGGTGGATGCCATCGACATGGACTTCGATTCGATCCTGATCCTGAAGTTCTATGAACAGGCTGATAACCTGTTGATTTCCAATCATATGATGTTCCCCATGGTAGGGGTGGTCTCCGGCCGGGTGTGGCGCGAGCTCTCCGCCGAGGACCGCGAGCTGATCGAGACCACCATGGCCGAGCACCTGGAGAACGTGCTATCCGGCTTCCAGGAGATGGACGCCGCCCAGGAGGAGGAGATCCGCGCCCTGGACCTCAATATCGTCGAGGCCGATGCCGAGTTCTTCAGCGAGGCCATCGCCGAGTGGGAATCCACCTGGGCCGAGAAGGCGCCGATGCTCGAGGCGCTTCGCGAGGAAGCCGAGCGCCTGCGCCAGTAAGCAGAAGGAGAGCCGATGCTGTCACGCCTCTCCGACCGCCTGGCGCGCCTGGAGGAGATCGCCGCCGCCGCCCTCGCGGCGGCGGTCACCCTGCTGATCCTGGTCAACGTGGCCTTCCGCGCCGCGGGCAGCCCCCTCTACTGGATTAGCGAACTGGCCATCTACGCCATGATCTGGATGACCTTCCTGATCGCCGGGGCGGTGCTCAAGCGCCGACAGGGCATCGCCGTCACCCTGGTGGCCGATGCCCTGCCGGGCTTCGCCCATCGCCTGCTGATGGCGCTGGTGGATCTCGTCGTGCTCGTCTTTGCGGTGCTGCTGCTGTGGCTCTGCTGGCGCTGGTACCAGCCGCTGGCACTGGCTCGGCTGGACTTCGACGTCCGCGCCTTCCAGGGGGAGACCTTCAACTTCATCTACGCCGAGAACACCTCGACGCTGGGCATCAAGAAGTTCTGGGTATGGTTGATTGTGCCCTGGTTCGCGCTGTCGCTGACCTTCCATGGCCTGGTCAACCTGGGTTCCGCCCTGCGCGGGCTGCGTGACCCGGCGGAGGCGCCCCGGCCCCCGGAGGCCTCCCCATGACGGTCGCGGTCTTCGTTCTGCTGCTGCTCGGGGCGGTGCCTATCGCCCTGGTGCTGGCGCTGACTGCGGTGGTCTATATCCAGGTCTCGGGCAACAATGTGCTGTTCGAGTCCTATCCCCAGCAGCTGTTCGGGGCCATCGAGAGCTACGGGCTGCTGGCGATCCCGCTGTTCATGCTGGCCGGCGAGCTGATGAACGAGGGCGGCGTGACCCGGCGGCTGATCGATCTGGCGCGGCTGCTGGTGGGCGGTTTCCGGGGCGGGCTGGCCTACATCAACCTGGTGGCCAACATGATGATGGCGGCGATCATCGGCTCGGCCGCCTCGCAGATCGCCATCATGTCGCGCGCCATGGTCCCGGCCATGGAACGGGAAGGCTACAGCCGCTCCTATGGCGCGGCGATCACCGCCGCCGGGGGGCTGCTATCGCCGATCATCCCGCCCTCGATGCTGTTCGTTTTGTTCGGAGTGATGGCCCAGGTGCCCATCGCCGAGATGTTCATCGCCGGCATCCTGCCGGGTCTGCTGCTGGGCTTCAGCTTCTTCCTGGCCATCGCCGTGGTGGGGCTGGTGCAGCAGTATCCGAAGGGGCGCTGGCCGAGTCGCGCCGAGGCCAAACGGTCGCTGGCCATGGGCCTGCCGGCGCTGGCCATTCCCCTGATCATCATCGGCGGCATCCTGCTGGGGCTGGCCACGCCCACGGAATCCGCGGCCCTGGCCTCACTGGCCGCGCTGCTGCTGGGGCGCTTTCTCTACGGTGATCTGCGCTTCGCGATGCTGCCCACGGTGCTCAAGCGCACCGCGGTGAATGCCGGGCTGGTGATCATGCTGATCGCCGCCGCCGGAGTGTTCGGCTGGGTGATCATCTACGAGCGGCTGCCGCAGATGGCGGCGGCCTGGATCGCCGCGCTCACCACCGATCCCTTCCTGTTTCTGCTGCTGCTGATCGGCGTGCTGCTGCTGGTGGGGATGATCATCGACGGCATCGCCGCGTTGATTCTGGTGGTGCCGATCCTGCTGCCCATTGCCACCCAGCAGTTCGGCATCAGCCCCTACCAGTTCGGCGTGGTGGTCTGTCTGACCCTGGTGCTGGGGTTGCTCACCCCACCGGTGGGGGCGGGGCTCTATATCGCCTCCTCGATGACCGGTGCCCCGCCGATGCGCATCTTCCGTTCACTGTTGCCCTTCCTGCTGGCGAGCCTGGTCACCCTGGTGCTGCTGGCCTGGCAGCCGTGGCTGACCACCGCGCTGATCGGGCGCTGAGTAGCGCGGTTCAAACCAGGTCGCGGTGCTCCTCTTTCGCCTTGCGTCGGTCGCGCATCACGGCGCGGATGATCAGTATCAGCACGACCAGGGTAAGGGCAGGCCAGATCAGTACATAGAAGCCATAGAGTGCCGTCATGCTCGGTTTCCTTGTGTGACGAGTAATGTGTGACGTGTGGCGGTGCCG
>LKMJ01007405.1_pt1 | contig 10336 bp, 8 predicted proteins | sample 643391 | NCBI WGS metagenome assembly LKMJ01 (sample SAMN04112250, study PRJNA286221) | soda lake metagenome | biome: soda lake; feature: Kulunda Steppe; material: water; isolation source: sample PL-Br10 brine of Picturesque Lake | place: Russia: Kulunda steppe | collected 2010-07
ACAACTATTGCCGGGGGTGGCCCTCCAAAGTCCCCCAGAACCCCCGGCATATTGTTGTACTTCGTCCAGTGTATATTATACTATGGATTCGACAGTTTGGCCAGTAAGCGAATTCTAGCATAAAGCGATTACCTGAATTCTCATAGGTTCGAATCCGGGAGATTTGAGATCGCATTAATAGAGGTATCTAGGCAGGTCAATGAGGAGGCTCTCTGATAACATGGGAATACTCGTCCTTGACATCGAAACTGTGAGTCCATTCGGAGAACCACCCGAGAACTCCAACGACAGAGTACTACGAATGGTTTGCCGTCGGCCTCTCATGCGCCGACGAATTAACGACCACGCCAGAAACCGAAGTCCTGTTCCGTCGCGGCGGCTGAGACGACTCCGACACCATCGATCTCTACCAGCGAATGTTCGACTGGGGCGACCAACGGGACGTAGAGCGCCTGCTCACCTACAACGGTGCCTGGTTCGACGGAAAGCATCTCCTCAACTGGGCCAGCGACATCGACGACACCACAGACCATACCTTCCGAGACCGAACCGAGACGCTATTGCAGAAGCATATCGACGTCGCCCTCGCTGCCGCCGACGAGTACTCGGACGAACTCTGGGACGACCAGCACATCCTCCCAGACTGGAAAGCATACAACCTCGCAGAAATTGACAACGACGGTGTCTGGTACGACGATTACGACTTCCCAGACACATACCTCTCAGACATCGACGGAGTCGCCGTCCAAGGCAAACACATCGGCCAAGTCCTCGGCGAACGCTACATCGGCAACGTCGAAGCAGCCATCGAGGCGACCAGCGTCCACCGAGAACTCACACGATTGCTCGAAGATTACTGGACGAGCAACGTCGCCGACCTAATAGAACTCTACGCAACAATCGGTGGCCCAGCCATCGACGATACATATCGACGTACGCCAAATCAGATTATCTGAAATGCCTCTTGACATACTCTTTCGAATCCCTTGAGCTGAGTGGTTTCGTATCGCTATCTTTTCTGACGTATAACTCATCCCCACTGAATTCGATGGGCTCGTCACTGGGTTCTACCTTCACTACACAGACCGACTTCTCGCCCAAAGTCTCGAATTGAACATCGGTCTTCTGTGTGGCAAACGTTTCACCCAAGTGCTCCGCCAGAGCGTTCTCAAGCTGCTTTTTGAACCCCTCTTGCCCTTTCGTGATTGATTTGAAATCCTTTTCGAGACCTTGAACGTTCCCGTCTTTGTCGACGCCAATGATCAGGTGACCTCCTGCGGCATTAGCAAACGCAGCAATATGTTGAGCGGCTCTCTCTTTTGCGAGGGTGTCAGATTCCGTATCAGGCAGGAGATGCTCTTCAAATTCGACGGTTTTGCTTCGGCCCTTCTTTATCAGCCCCCGAGTGTCTTCCTTTGAGGAGCTAACGAACTGGTTGAATAGCCAGTTCTGGAACACCTCTGCAAACTCGTCATCATTTGTGGCCTTGTTGAAAAATTTCGTATTCTGGTCAATCATATCCAGCATCTCCTGTCGAGTGACGTTCTCAAACTTCATTTGGGCCTTCTCAGTGCTGTTCTTTTCTACAGTCTCCTTCAACGCGTCATTCTCTTCCAAGCGTTTCTTCAGATGCTTGATGAAGGTCTTGTCTTGTTCATCAACTTCATAACCAAACTGCTGGTTCAGCATCTCAACGATGTTCTCTAACGGAGACTTCTTCTCCCCAGTCCTAGCCGTCCCGTCTTTCGACTTGTGGGTAGGTCCCAAATCACCGTTTGATTTCTCAAGCGACCGATTTTCTTCAGAAGCAACCTCTTTGATGCGGTACTGCTCCAGGTCAACGAATTGCTTGACCTCGTTCGGCATCTCCCCCCGCTCCACGTCCAGTTTCCTAAACAGGACTCTCGAAAACTGGTAGAGCTTGTGCAGTTCTTCATCCCGGAAGTTCACGACTTTGATCAGGAACGAGTAAAGCTGTATGAAGTCTCGCAACTTCTTGCGGAACTCTTCCTGAGTCTCCTCGTCCTTACTTCTGTACCGTTCTTTGACGAGATCGAGCACAGCACTCAACTGATCTTGTGTCGTGTCGTCACCGTACCAGAGTTCGGTGAACTCCTCAACCTCGCTGTCTTCGAACAGCCTGAAGTCACGTAAATCGTCTTCAAGATCGTAAACAAGCTGCGGGTTAGTCCCCTGCTTGACCCTCGTTTTGGTGTAGAAATCCTCGAAGGCAGCCTGGATGTCTTCCGGATCGTTCTTGAAGTCAACTACCATCGTATCTTCCTTATCCGGATGGGTTCTGTTGAGCCGAGAGAGGGTCTGCACCGCCCTCACGCCCCCGAGCTTCTTATCGACGTACATCGTGTGCAGAAGAGGCTGATCGAACCCAGTTTGGAATTTGTTGGCGACGATAATGATCCGAGCGTCATCGTCCTCGAATCGGTCCTCAACTTTAGTATCGAGGTTCTTGTTGACCTTCTTTTCCGTGAGCTTCTCACCCTCGTATTTGAAATCAGAGAAGGCAGCCAAGGCCTCAAAATCGTAGCCGTTCTCGGAAAGATACTCGTCGAATGCTCTCTTGTACTTGACAACCTGTTCTCTCGACCCCGTGACGACCATTGCCTTCGCTTTCCCGTCTATCCGGTGCATCACTTCTTCAGCGAAGTGCTCGACGATGATTTCGGTCTTCTTGGAGATAACGAGGTCGTGACTGTCAACAAATGACTTGAGCAGTCTCTTCGCTTTTGACTCTTCGAACTCCGGGTTGTCCTCTATAGTCTTTAGCAGGTTGAAGTAGTCTTGATACGTCGTGTAGTTCTGCAAAACGTCGAGAATGAATCCTTCCTCGATGGCCTGCCGCATACTGTACAGGCTGAACGGCTCATACCCACCGTCTTCGGTCTCCTCGCCGAACATCTCAAGGGTCTTCTCTTTGGGCGTGGCGGTGAAACCGAACGAGCTGACGTTCGAGAGGACACCCCTCCCCTCCATGTCTTGAGTCAACCGATCCTGAACGGAAATCTCTTCACCGTCCTCCCCGCTCTTGATAGAGGATTCTTCGGAGAGGGCTCGCGTTTGACTGTCTTTGAGTTCGCCCGTCTGGGAGGAGTGAGCCTCGTCGATCAAAACGGCAAAATTCCTGTCAGAGAGATCCTGCATCTCCTCAACGATGTAGTCGAACTTGTGGATCGTGGTAACGATGATCTTCTCCCCGCTTTCGAGCGCCTCCTTCAGTTGCTGGGAGTTGTCCTCGACGTTGGCAACGACACCTTCGACCTGAGAGAACTGCTTCAGATGGTGCTGTAGCTGGTCGTCAAGCACTCGCCGGTCGGAGATGACGATCACCGAGTCGAATATCGGCTCGTTTTGATCGTTGTGGAGTTCGGCAAGCTGGTGCCCGAGCCAGGAGATAGTGAAGGTCTTGCCGCTGCCCGCACTGTGCTGGATGAGGTATCGCTGCCCCGCACCGTTTTGTTCCGCGTCGACGACGCCCCGCCTTACCGCTTGGAGTTGATGGTACCGGGGAAAGACCAGGAAATCGTCGTCTTTTAGATTCCCCCGATCGTCGCGCTCACGGAATTCGGTTATGAAATTCTGGACGACGTCGAGAACGCTGTCCGGGCTCAGCAGGTACTTCCAGAAATAGCTCGTCCGGTAGCCAGAGGGATTTGGGGGATTGCCGGCACCTTCCTCATATCCCTTGTTGAATGGGAGAAAGTAGGTATCCTGCTCATCAAGCTCGGTGGCCATATACACTTCTTCAGGGTCAACGGCGAAGTGAGCGAGGCAACGACCGGGGCTGAAGAGCTTGTCCCTCGTATCCCTATCCGTGCGATATTGATCCTTGGCGTCAATAACGTCCTGACCTGTGTATTCCCCTTTCAACTCAGCCGTGAAAATTGGAATGCCGTTAAGGAAGATCACGAGATCGACTTCAAGATTCGATCCCGACTTATACGTGAGCCTCGGTATGACCGAGAAGATGTTCTTCTTGTAGTTTTCGACCGCCCTCTTGTTGCGGTCCGTGGCCGGTACGAAGTACGCGAGTTGCTGGAACCTTGCCCCACTGAGCCTCAAACCATTCCGGAGTACGTGGATAGCACCCTTCCGTTTGATCTGTCTGTCGAGCGTGTTCAGGAACTTGTCTTCGGCACCCTCACCGTGGAAATCTTCCAGCTTCTCCCACTCGTCGGTCTGGGTCTCCTTGACGAACTCCAAGACCTCCTCCGAGATTAGGGCGAGTTCTTTGTCGTAATGGCGGTTTTCCCGTTCACGGTAACCACCTGGATCAAACCGCTCATACAACGGTTCTAACTCACCTTCCTTCCATTCCGTGTCCTCAGAGGAGAGATCGTCTACGATAACCTCCTCAAACGCCCTTTCACTGAGTTTATCAGACATCATACCTCACCTCGGATATCAATCTGACCGGTCGCAGCCTCAGTAATTAGGGCAGTTCTGTATTCTTTCAGATGTTCTATAACTTGTTCAACCTGGGATATCAAATTATCAATTTTCTGTGTTTCTTCCTCTATTTTTTCGAGAATAATTTTCTGTTCAGATAGCGGAGGGATAAATACACGGATGCCCTTCAATTTGGATGCCTGAATACCCTTTGCAGTTGATCCCGTCTGATTCTTCATCAGCTGTGTTTGGTTGAACTCCGAATTCAGATAATATTTCAAGAAATCTTTCTTAAGGAGATCTGTGTTCACTTTAAGCAGAATTATTCTTTGAGCCAGAGCTACTGGAGTTTCTTGTATTTGGGCTACCTCACCCATCGGTGCCTCTGTTGTTATCAATACGTCCCCTTCCTCAGGTATTCCTCTCGTCATCCAGTCCTCATACACATCCTCAGTAACATATTCTTGATTTTCTGAGAAATCTAATTTCCCGTTATCAATATTTTTCGCGGTGATCAGAGTTATCCCAGAATCACTTTTCTCGGGAGTAGCTCCCCTGTAGTCTACAAATTTATCCACAGTATTCCTCAGACTCGTTGTCACCCAATCCTCAGGAATGCTTTCAAACCAGTCCAGATCAACTGTTTGCTGTTCGGAATTATTGATTCCAGATGTGACTAAATTGTTGATTATTGCTGCACGTTTTTCCTCAAGCAGCTTAACTAGCCGCTCTTTCTTGTGAATTAATTCATCTGTCTTTTCCGTCTCATGATTCAGAAACTCAACAATCTCTTCCTGGTCTTCTCTGGGCGGAATCGTTACTTCAACCGATTTCAAATGTCTAGAATTTAGTTCATCATATGTTGATCCAGAACCTAAAGATTTCAACTCTTGTGCGGATGCTATCAGGAAATAATAGAAATACATCTCATTGTGGCTATCTTCTTTAAACACTAGTGACTTACAGCCTTGATTAGTCGTTATTTTGACCCCAGCCACTCCAAGATGGCCAATAGGTGCCCTACTTGAAAGCAGGATACTGCCTTCTGGGACTAAGGTTGCCCCACAGGCGGCTAATCCTTCTTCAGTCAACTGTCTCTTGGTTTCAGTTATTATGTCTTCAGTCTCTTCCTGAAGATCGTCCGGAGTTGCCCAAGCAATATCCCCCTCCCAGTAAGAATCTTCAGTACTCTTTGGTGTTGATCCATTCTTGACGTCAAATATATTCTTCAACCTGGTAGTTTCCCAGTTTTCAGGTATATTAGACAGCCAATTAATGTCTGTTATTTTGTATTCCTCATATGGACTGTATTCTCCGTCGCCATAATCACTGAAATCAGAGATAGTGGCTGCCCCTAATTCCTTCATCAGTTTGTCACCTCTTGGATCATATCGACAACCTGTTGTTCGACTTCCTGAATATCCTCCTCAATTTCTGCGAGAGGCCGAGGTGGTTCGTATTCGTAGAAGTAGCGGTTGAAGTTGATTTCATATCCGATTTTACCGAGTCCCCCGTCCTGAGGGTCGGTCATATCTTCGTTAATCCATGCGTTGGGCTGATAGGGTTGGACCTCTTCCTCAAAATACTCTCGTACGTCTTTCCCGAGTGGAACATATTCGTAATCGGTTAAGTCCGTATCTCGTTCTGGACGGCCTTTGCTGTCACGGACGATATTGGCGTCAGTATCTTTCTCCCCTAGTGCGTTGAAAATATTTCCTCGAACGGATTTCTTGAGGTCAAGTCCTGCTTTATCGATTGCCTCGTTGAGCTTTTCCTCAAACTCTTGCTTGTTTCTGTATAGCTCATTATCCATCCCGTGAAGCATCTGGATGATGGCTTCCTGTTTTAATTCGCCCTCATCATTTCCGGAGAGGTTCTGGAAGGCCCTTTCGTCTTTTATCCGCTCAATCCGATCTTCGGAGGCCTTGAAATTCTTACGTAGTGGGCGTTCGATTCGGACTTTCCGGTATCCGAATTCGACTACGTCGTGTATCTGAGAATATCCCGAGTCGTCGTATCCCTGGTAGAGTTCGAGGATTTTCTGTATTTGATCCTCAGTAAGCTCCTTCCTCTTGTCTCCCTTGTTGTCGTCCATCAAGGTCCAGAACTCTTCGCCGGACGCGTCTATCAGCTGAATCTTCTCCTGACGCTCTTCGGGCTTGTCATTGGAGAGCACCCAAACATAAGTGGTAATTTTGGTGTTGTAGAAGAGTTCATCGGGCATCCTAATCGATGCCTCAAGCCAGTCGTTTTCGAGTATCCATCTCCGTATGCTACATTCGTTTTTACTGTCTGATACATTAGGATCTGATGTGAAAAGCGGAGATGTGTTTGAAATGAAAGCGATTCTGCTGCCCCCGTCCTCTTGATCCTGCATCTTAGACAGCATCGTCTGAAGAAAGAGAAACTGGCCATCATTCTTGGCTGGAAGCCCTGCGCCGAATCTGCCTCCGTACCCTTGTTCGTATTCCTTTTCTACGGCTTCTTTGTCGCTTTTCCAGTCCTTCCCGTATGGAGGATTGGCGAGCATATAGTCGAACTGCTTGTCCGGGAAAGCGTCTTCAGCGAGGGTAGAGCCGTCCGAGATATTGTTTGCTGCCGTGGCGTCTTCTCCCTTGATGAACATATCTGACTTGGCAATGGCGTGTGTCTGGGGATTGACTTCCTGACCGAACAGCCAGACTTCGACGTCGTCGTTGAACTGTTTTATCCGGTCTTCAGTCTCGGTCAGCATCCCACCGGTTCCACAGCAGGGGTCGTATACGTGGAGGATCTGATTTTCCTCGAACGCGTCTCGGTCTGGCTCGATTGCCAGCTCGGCCATCAGATGGACGACCTCTCTCGGAGTGAAGTGCTCTCCAGGGTTCTCGTCGAGAGATTCGTTGAATCTGCGAATTAGTTCCTCGAAGATGTCCCCCATGGTGGAGTTGCCGACTCGGTCGGGGTGCAGGTCAACTTCTGGCTGTGTGAACCGCTTCACGACCTTGTAGAGGAGATCGTGCTTGGCGAGTTCATCAATCGTAGATTCGAATCCGAAGTTGTCGAGAATCTCCTGCATCGCCGGGGAGAACGAGTGGACGTACTCCTTGAGATTCCGCTCGATGTCGCTCGGCTCGTTAAGCAAGGTTTCGAGCGTGTACTCAGAGTAGTTGTAGAAAGGTGCGTCCGCAGCATCTTTTAATACTTCTTGGAGAGCCTGTTCATTCAGCTGATCACTGTACTGTTCGTAGGCTTGCCGCACGTCCTCATTATTTGATTCAAGAACGCAGTCGAGCCGTCTCAGAACAACAAACGGAAGAATGACTTCCTCGTAGTCGCCTCGCTTGAATTTGTCTCGGATTAGATCAGCAGTACCCCAGACGAAATTCGATATCTGATTAAAGTTGTCAGTCATCTATTGATATGATAGTAGGTATGCCAAATAAATCGCTTGGTGTCTTTGTCTTCCTTGCACAATGTGAGAACAACGAATTGATATGTGCGTTGGATCGAGATCATGCTATATACACATCTAACTAAGATATGATACAAGATTATCTCCGCTAAGATCAATACGAATGTCAACCGCCGTATATCTAGTAATTATAAACAGGGCAGCAGTCCCTGCTGCTCCGAGGCATAAAATCACGATCCCGATTCCAACAGCTTCTGGAATCGATGCGATACTCATCAACAATCCACTGGTGGTGATTATCAGTTCACCCATAGATCATCAAACGAAGAACTACTATTAGGAGTCCATCTCAGATAATAACAACTGAGATTGTAGAATATCACGAACCACTACCGGATTAATAAATAGATTTAGCCTGCCATACCCCCTGTCCACCTAAGATACAGTCGGCCAACATCGGCAAGATAAATCTCCTTACGCCGTCCATCTGGTTGTGTCTCAACCAATCCCTTATTTTCTAATTTGCCGATATGGTAGCTGATATTTTGAGCTGATACACCAAGCTCATCGCCAATTTCACGCCCAATTACTCCTTTTTTACCCTGTGCATCCCATCCTCCGAGCTGTTCTAGTACAGCACGCTGAGATTCACTCAAATCGAAAGTGAGTGGTTGTTTTGGGGCTGGCAATGAGATGATGAGTTCATCTACCGATTCATCTGCCTGAGGCTTAAGAACGTAGTACGGGCGTGCCCCAATAAAGAACGCAGAGGACGTTGCTGCTCCAGCCATCAAATTAGTACCGCCTGTTATATTCACATATAGCTCTTCTCCGGCGTGGTCTTTTGCAATCGTGACGATTGTATCTACAACACTCCGGAGATCAAATGCATCTATCAGATGTATTTCCAAAGCGTAGCCAAAGGACTCAAGATCATCCGCAAGTTCATGAGCAGTTTCAAGAAATCGATCACTCACGAGTAAATGAACGTGTTCTGCGGAGCTATGACCGCGTAGCCCACGTTTGACGTGCTCTATACTCCGCCCATGAGGAACGATATGAACACTCATTCAACAAGTGAAACAGTTTCTGTAACAGTCAGGGCTCCGTATTCTTCTCCGTCATCTCTGGTCTTCTGTTCGGCACGGAATCGAACAACATCCCCGACCTCCGGGAAAAAGTCGATATCGTCAATCTGGAATCTACTTCCTTTGCCGTTCTCACCGTCTTGATAATCGGTGATATACCCAACATCAACCCTATTTTGTCGATGGTCGAGATCACGAATGAATCCGTATCGATATTTTTTCAGTCCATCATCATGAGAGATCTCTCCTTCTAATATATATTCTCGCTCTTTACGCTCTTCAGGATCCATTTTCAATACTTTCTGCCAGAGTCTGAGAACATCCTCCAACACATACCAGAGTGGAACAACTGAGCTGACAAGCGTTGGGTCGGGACCGTCACCGAGTGGTTGAATTTTATTTGGATGACTAACGATCAAATCCCGATGTTCCTTAAAATGGGGTACAGCCCACTCATATGTGATCTCTGGTTGGGTGTTCAATATAACCCCAGCGTAGAGCTTAAACCAGTATACACCGTTATCGATACTGTCCGCGACAAAGTGTTTTCCTCGCTGCTCGTAATGCATCAGCGGCTCATAACCGCGTTCTTCACCAATCTTACGGAACAATGCTTTCAGGACGTCGTATAGGGCAGAAGTCTGATAACGATCATTAAATGCTTGGATAGAATTCTGTCGGACCCGTTCATACAGGCCATAGACCTGCTCATACGGATCTTCCTCCATTTCCGTTTTACCACCATGCTCTTCCAGTATCCGGTCAACTATATCGTCACATGCATCTATCTGATCTTGGAGGACAGTACCATCAACAGTCGCTAACGATGTTGTCGGAGTGTCACTCATTACTGTCACCCCCTTTCAGGAGGTCAGTCGCATCGCTAGCAAGTGCTTCCTGTTGTTCTTTTAGTCGTTGTTTATTTTCTTCTAATTCAGCGATTTTCCCTTCATGCTCTCGAACCGCAGTTGCTCGATCGGCAACCTCCTCCAGGCCATATTCAGGCACAAGTATTTCTCGGAGGTTCCGTACCGGAATTCGATGTCGAGCGGTTGTTCCCATACGTATACTACCAAGCTGGTTCTGACCGTGTTCGGAATTCAAAAACGTCTGATATACCAGAGCTGCATCTGGTGAATCAAAGCGTACAACCGCAAGATCTTGTGCCGGTGCAACAGGCTCATTAGGTATATATGTGTACGCTTCGGTACCAATTGTTGATACAAGAACACAGTTTCTATCAGCTATGATGTTTGTTTCATTTCGGAAGATATATCGATCACCGTGTCGGCTTGGGCCCTCCGAAACATCACTAATCGAAAAATACGGTAAAACGATCAATATCGGAAGAAGACCGTAGTTCTGCTCTAAGATGAGTGTCCAAACCTATTGTTGATTTGATTTCTCGTTATTGGCTTGCTGAGAACGTCGCCACAGCACAGCCATAATC
>LKMJ01007406.1_pt1 | contig 10335 bp, 10 predicted proteins | sample 643391 | NCBI WGS metagenome assembly LKMJ01 (sample SAMN04112250, study PRJNA286221) | soda lake metagenome | biome: soda lake; feature: Kulunda Steppe; material: water; isolation source: sample PL-Br10 brine of Picturesque Lake | place: Russia: Kulunda steppe | collected 2010-07
CAGCTGGTGCGCCGCACCCTCGAGCAGAAGGATGCCGAGCCGGCCTCCACCGAGCCCCCGCCCGAGATCCGGCAGCTGGAGAGCCGCCTGGCCGACACCCTGGGTGCTCCCGTCCAGGTGCGTTACAACCGTCAGGGCAAGGGCCGCCTGGTGATCGAATACAACTCCCTGGACGAGCTTGACGGAATCCTTTCACATATTCAGTAACCCGGTCGGCTCCCGCGGGTCGCGTTGACCTCCCTTAAGGGCCCACTTATACTGCGCGCAATTTTCCGGAGAGGGGTGGGTTGTGCCCATCCACCAGATGACACCGCGACGCTTCAGCCCTGCCATCCAGTCGCTCGGTCTGCAGCTCGCAGTCACCCTTCTCCTGACGGTGCTCTTGCTGGTGCTGTCGTTACCGTCGGCCGCCATCTCGATGGCGCTCGGCGGCGGGATTGCCGCCCTCGGAAACGCCGTGATGGTATTTGCGGTCTTCGGGGCGTATCGTGCGTCGGCCGCCCGCAACCTGGCCGGGCGCATGATGCTGGCTCAGGTATTCCGGCTGCTGCTCATCGCAGCCGCATTTGCGGCGGTGTTCGCGGGTTACGAGAACCCCGACCTGCTCGCCCTGTTCGGTGGCTTTCTCGCGGTGCATCTTCTGCCCGTGTGGTGGGTCCACCGGGCATCCGCCCAAGCAATGAAGAGATAGCGACATGGCTTCAGAAATGGACGACCATATCAATCACCATCTCACGAACCTGACCTTCGGGTATCACCCGGAGAACGGGCTCGGCTTCGCGATGAACGCATCGGAGGCCGCCGAGATGGGTTTCTGGGCCATCCACGTCGATTCGATGATCTGGTCCATCGGCCTCGGCCTGCTGTTCATCCTCAGCTTCCGTTACGCGGCAAAGCGGGTCACCGCCGGTGTCCCCGGTGGCTGGCAGAACTTCGTCGAATGGATCATGGACTTCGTCGACACCAACGTGCGCGGTTCGTTCAAGCACAAGAACGACCTCATCGCGCCGCTGGCACTGACTATCTTTATCTGGATCTTCCTCCTGAACCTGATGGACCTGGTGCCGGTGGATCTGATCCCGCACCTCGCCTATCTGCTGGGCATCCCGTACTTCAAGATCGTGCCCACGACCGACATCAACGTGACGATCGGTCTGGCGCTGGGCGTGTTCATTCTCATCATCTATTACTCGCTGAAGATCAAGGGTCCGGTGGGTTTCGTCAAGGAGCTGACCGGTGCGCCGTTCCAGACCTCCATCACCCCGCTGAAGCCCCTGACCTGGGTGGCCAACTTCGTGCTGGAAGTCGTCGACCTCCTGGCCAAGCCGGCTTCTCTCGCCCTGCGACTGTTCGGCAACCTGTACGCCGCCGAGATGATCTTTATCCTCATCGGCCTGATGTACTCCGCCGGGCTGATGTTCGGGCTTGCCGGGGGGGTGCTGCACGTCGGCTGGGCGATCTTCCACATCCTCGTGGTGCCGCTGCAGGCCTTCATCTTCATGGTGCTGACCATCGTCTATCTGGACATGGCTCACTCGGAAGACCACTGATAACCCTTAACTTCAACTGACCGTCTCAACTTCACTGGAGATATTACGATGGAAATGGCTAACGCTCTGGTTATTATCGCCGCCGCTCTGATGATGGGCATGGCCGCTATCGGCGCCGCGATTGGTGTCGCCACCCTCGGGGGTCGCTTCCTCGAAGGCGCCGCCCGTCAGCCGGAACTGATCCCGATGCTGCGCACCAACTTCTTCATCGTTGTGGGTCTGACCGACGCCGTCCCGATGATCTCGGTGGGTATCGGCCTGTACGTCCTGTTCGTTCTCGGCTAAGGGCTGATCGAGTCACGAGGATCCCTCACCACTCGTCAACCTGAGGTAGCAGGATGAATATCAATCTCACCATCATCGGGCAGCTGCTGGCCTTCAGCGTTTTCGTATGGTTCACCATGCGATTCGTATGGCCGCCGCTGACCCAGGCCCTGGAGGCACGGCGCAAGAAGATCGCCGACGGCCTCGCGGCCGCCGAACGCGGCGAGAAGGAACAGGAGCTGGCCCAGGAGCGAGCGACCGAGGTCATCAAGGAGGCCAAGCAGCAGGCCAACGACATCGTCGCCTCCGCTCAGAAGCGTGCCAACGAGCTCGTCGAGGAAGCCCGCACCACCGCCCGCGAGGAAGGGGAGCGAATCAAGGAATCGGCCCAGGCCGAATCCGAGCAGGAGCTCAACCGCGCGAAGGAAGAGCTGCGCAAGCAGGTCTCCGACCTGGCAGTTCAGGGTGCCGAGCAGATCCTGGCCAAGGAGATTGACGCCAAGGCCCACGGTGACCTTCTCAAGAAGCTCGCCGCAAAGCTGTAAGGAGAGGCTATGTCAGACCTGATTTCGGTAGCCCGACCCTACGCTCGCGCCGCCTTTGAGCGGGCCCGCGACGGCCAGGATCTTGCCGGCTGGGCCGAGCAGCTGGAGTTGCTGGCGGCCATCGCCCGCGATTCCCGCGTGCACGATCTCCTCACGAACCCCCGGGTCCCGCGTGCCCAGCGTGCCCAGCTCATGCTGGACATCGCCGAGGGCAAGCTCGACGACGGCGTGGCGAACCTCGTCCGTCTCCTGGGCGAGAATGGTCGACTGCCGGCCCTGCCGGCGGTGAGCGAGGCGTTCAATGCGCTGAAGGCCGAGGCGGAAAGTCGCGTGGAGGCCGAGGTCATTGCCTCCCGCAAGCTCACGCAGGCGCAGGAGAAAGAGATCCACAAGGCCCTGTCCAAACGACTCGGTCGCGAGGTGGATCTGACCTCCTCGGTCGACAGCTCCCTTATTGGAGGGGCCATCATCCGCGCCGGCGACCTGGTCATCGACGGCTCCGTGCGAGGCCAGCTGGACCGCCTGGCTGCCAATTTGAGTCGCTAAGAGGAAATTATCATGCAACTGAATCCCTCCGAGATCAGTGATCTGATCAAACAGCGCATCGACCAGTTCGATGCGGGCTCCGAGGCCTCCAACGAAGGCACGGTGGTCAGCCTGCAGGATGGTATCGCCCGCGTACACGGCCTGGGCGACGTCATGCAGGGCGAAATGCTCGCCTTCCCCGGGGACGTCTACGGCATGGCGCTCAACCTCGAGCGCGATTCCGTGGGCGTCGTGATCCTCGGCGACTACCAGAACCTCAGCGAGGGCGACACCGTCAAGTGCACCGGCCGCATCCTCGAGGTGCCGGTCGGCGACCAGATGCTCGGCCGTGTCGTGAACTCGCTCGGTCAACCGCTGGACGGCAAGGGCCCGATCGAGACCGATCATACCAGCCCAATCGAGCGCATGGCCCCGGGCGTGATCGAGCGCCAGGGCGTCGACCAGCCGCTGCAGAGCGGCATCAAGGCGATTGACGCCATGGTCCCGGTCGGCCGCGGCCAGCGCGAGCTGATCATCGGCGACCGTCAGACCGGCAAGACCGCGGTGGCGATCGATGCGATCATCAACCAGAAGGACTCCGGCGTTAAGTGCATCTATGTCGCCGTGGGCCAGAAGGCCTCCTCGGTCGCCTCGGTGGTGAACAAGCTTGAAGAGGCCGGCGCGATGGACAACACCATCATCGTGGCCGCCAACGCCTCCGAATCGGCCGCGATGCAGTTCATCGCTCCGTACGCCGGCTGCGCCATGGGCGAATACTTCCGCGACAAGGGCGAAGACGCACTGATCGTTTATGACGACCTGACCAAACAGGCCTGGGCGTATCGTCAGGTGTCCCTGCTCCTGCGTCGCCCGCCTGGTCGCGAGGCCTATCCGGGTGACGTCTTCTACCTGCATTCCCGTCTGCTGGAGCGCGCCTCCCGCGTCAACGAGGATTACGTGGAGAAGGCCACCAACGGTGAAGTGAAGGGTAAGACCGGCTCGCTGACCGCGCTGCCGATCATCGAGACCCAGGCCGGCGACGTCTCCGCCTTCGTGCCGACCAACGTCATCTCCATCACCGACGGTCAGATCTTCCTTGAGACCGATCTGTTCAACTCGGGCATCCGTCCGGCGATCAACGCCGGTCTCTCGGTTTCGCGAGTGGGTGGTTCGGCTCAGACCAAGATCATCAAGAAGCTGGGTGGCAGCGTCCGTCTGGATCTGGCCCAGTACCGCGAACTGGCGGCCTTCTCGCAGTTCGCGTCCGATCTGGACGAGACGACCCGCAAGCAGCTGGATCGCGGCAAGCGCGTGACCGAGCTGATGAAGCAGGGTCAGTACAAGCCGATGTCCATTGGCGAAATGGCGTTCTCGCTGTACGCGGCGAACCAGGGTTACCTGGACGACGTCGACGAGGACAAGGTGGTCGACTTCGAACGTGAACTGCAGGCGTGGCTGCGCTCGAACCAGAAGTCCCTGCTCGACGAGATCAACAGCACCGGTGACTACAACGACTCCATCCAGGAACGCATGACCAGTGCCCTGGACGAGTTCAAGTCCAAGAACACCTGGTAACGGGAGCGCGCAATGGCGGGCACAAAGGAGATCCGGACGCAGATCAAGAGTATCCAGAATACTCAGAAGATCACCAAGGCCATGGAGATGGTGGCCGCGTCCAAGATGCGCAAGGCCCAGGACCGCATGCAGGAGTCCCGGCCCTACGCCGAGAAGATCCGCGACGTGATCGGTCACGTTGCCATGGCGAACGCCCAGTACAGGCATCCGTTCATGGTCGAGCGCGACGTCAAGCGTGTCGCCATGATCGTGGTGTCGACCGACCGGGGTCTGTGCGGCGGGTTGAACACCAATCTGTTCAAGCAGGCCGTGGCGGAGATGCGGCGTTACCGTGAGGAAGGGGTCGAGGTGGACCTCTGCGTCTTCGGTAACAAGGCACTGCAGTTTTTCCGGCGGCTTGGCGGCAATATCGTGGCTCAGGCCACGGATCTCGGTGACCGCCCGCACCTCTCTGACCTCATCGGAACCGTCAAGGTCCTGCTCGACGATTTCCGTGAGGAGAAAATCGATCGCGTGGTCCTGGTGGAGAACAAGTTCGTCAACACCATGACGCAGCAACCCCGGACCACGCAGCTGCTGCCGACGGCGCCGAGCTCCGACGACGAGCTCGAGTACCACTGGGACTACATCTACGAGCCGGAGCCCTACGAGGTCCTGGATACCCTCGTCGAGCGCTACGTGGAATCCCTGATCTATCAGGCCGTAGTCGAGAACGTGGCCTGCGAAATGGCTGCGCGGATGGTGGCGATGAAGGCGGCCTCCGACAACGCCGGGACGATGATCAAGGATCTCCAGCTGGTCTACAACAAGGCACGCCAGGCCGCGATCACGCAGGAGATTTCCGAGATCGTCAGCGGCGCCGCCGCGGTCTAGAGACCGGCTCCCGCAGGCCCGACGCGGCAAGAATTACGACTTAGAGGATTGAACGCATGAGCTCTGGAAAGATTGTCGAAATCATCGGCGCTGTCGTGGACGTGGAGTTTCCCCACGGCGAAGTGCCCAAGGTGTACGACGCCCTCACCCTGGAAAACGGCCTGACCCTCGAGGTCCAGCAGCAGCTGGGTGACGGGGTCGTGCGCACCATCGCCATGGGCAGCACCGACGGCCTCAAGCGTCAGACGGCCGTGACCAGCAGCGGCGGTCCGATCTCCGTGCCGGTGGGTCAGGGGACCCTGGGCCGCGTGATGGACGTCCTCGGGCGGCCGGTCGACGAAGCCGGCGAGGTGGAAACCGAAGAAAAATGGTCCATTCACCGCAAGGCGCCCAGCTTTGACGAGCAGGCGGGTTCAACCGATCTGCTGGAAACCGGCATCAAGGTGATCGATCTGCTGTGCCCCTTTGCCAAGGGTGGCAAGGTTGGCCTGTTTGGCGGCGCCGGCGTGGGCAAGACCGTCAACATGATGGAGCTCATCCGTAATATCGCGATCGAGCACAGCGGTTATTCCGTGTTCGCCGGCGTCGGTGAGCGTACTCGTGAAGGGAACGACTTCTATCACGAGATGAAGGATTCCAACGTCCTCGACAAGGTGGCTCTGGTTTACGGCCAGATGAACGAGCCGCCGGGCAACCGTCTGCGTGTGGCGCTGACCGGTCTGACCATGGCGGAGTACTTCCGTGACGAAGGTCGCGACGTGCTGATGTTCATCGACAACATCTACCGTTATACGCTGGCCGGTACCGAGGTTTCGGCACTGCTGGGCCGCATGCCCTCCGCGGTGGGTTACCAGCCGACTCTGGCGGAAGAGATGGGTGTGCTGCAGGAACGCATCACGTCGACCAAGAAGGGCTCGATCACCTCGATCCAGGCGGTCTACGTGCCGGCGGACGACCTTACCGACCCGTCCCCGGCCACGACGTTTGCGCATCTTGACGCGACCGTCGTGCTGTCGCGCCAGATCGCCGAACTGGGGATCTACCCGGCGGTGGATCCGCTGGATTCGACCTCGCGTCAGCTGGATCCGCAGATCATCGGCCAGCAGCACTACGATACCGCGCGCGCGGTGCAGGGTACGCTGCAGCGCTACAAGGAACTGAAGGACATCATTGCGATCCTTGGCATGGACGAGCTGTCGGAAGATGACAAACTGGTCGTGGCCCGGGCCCGCAAGATCCAGCGCTTCCTGTCGCAGCCGTTCTTTGTGGCGGAAGTGTTCACCGGTGCCCCCGGCAAGTACGTGTCGCTCAAGGACACCATCCGTGCCTTCCAGGCCATCGTGGACGGTGAGTACGATCACCTGCCCGAGCAGGCGTTCTACATGGTGGGTACCATCGAGGAAGCCGTCGAGAAGGCCGACAAACTCGGCTAAGGAGCACCTGTCATGCCAATGACAATGCATGTGGACGTGGTCAGTGCCGAGGAGTCCATCTACTCCGGCACGGCCGAGATGATCGCGGCCCCGGCCGAGGAAGGCGAGGTCGGCGTGTATGCCGGTCACCTGCAGATGCTCGTTCGTCTGAATCCCGGCGAACTGCGCATCCAGGAAAAGGAAGGGGCGGAGCCCCAGCCGGTGTTCGTCTCCGGGGGGGTGATGGAGGTGCAGCCGCGCCACGTCACGGTGCTCGCGGATACCGCGGTCCGTGCGAAGGACCTGGACGAGGCCGAGGCGCTCGAGGCCAAGAAGCGGGCGGAGGAAGCCCTGGCCGACAAGCAGGCCGACTTCGATTATGCCAAGGCGCAGGCCGAGCTTGCGGAAGCCGCGGCCCGGCTGCAGATGATCGAAAAGCTGCGTCGGCGCCGCTGAGGCGACGGACACGGCAGGGAAGCAGTGCAAGGCCGCCTGTTCTGGGCGGCCTTGTTGTTTGTGGCCCCGACCGGGCACTCGGGATGGAAGGTGAAACGTGGAAACACTGCATCTGATCATACTGGCGGCGGGCAAGGGGACGCGGATGCGTTCGGCCCTGCCGAAGGTGCTGCAACCGCTGGGTGGGCGCCCGATGCTTGCCCACGTGCTGGAACGGGCGGACGCGCTCCCCGCAGAAGCCAGGCATGTGGTGGTGAGTCACGGACGCCAGGCAGTGGAAGGTGAATTCGCGTCCCGACAGGACATCCACTGGGTGGATCAGGGACACCCTGGCGGGACCGGCCATGCGGTGGCCCGCGCCCTGGAGGCTGTTCCCGACGGGGCACGGGTCCTGGTGCTGTATGGCGACGTGCCGAGGATTCCGGTCGCCGATCTGGAGGGTTGTGCTCGCGCCCGTGAGAGTCTGGCGGTGCTCGGAACGCGGGTGGCCGATCCTCGAGGCTACGGGCGGCTGATCGAAGATGCGCAGGGCAACCTGGAGTGCATTGTCGAGGACAAGGAAGCCAGTGCGTCGGAAGCTGCCGTCACGCGGATTAATACGGGTGTGCTTGCCGGGGATGCGGTCGCGCTGAGGCGATGGCTGGGCGCATGCGCACCGGCGCCGGGTAGCGAACGCGAGTGGTACCTCACGGACGTGGTGGAAGTCGCTCGCGGCGAGGGTCAATCGGTGGCACTGGTCGACAGCGAGGATCCCGATGCCGTTCTGGGCGTGAATGACCGGGCCCAGCTTGCGGTGCAGGAACGTCTGCTCCAGAGGGATATCGCCGAAAAATACATGCGCGAGGGTCTGGCACTGGCCGACCCGGCCCGATTCGATTGCCGCGGTACGCTGCAGTTCGGGCAGGACTGCCGTCTGGACGTGAACGTGGTCCTGGAGGGCACGGTGGTCCTCGGGGACGACGTGAAAATCGGCCCCGGCTGCGTGCTGCGTGACTGTCGTATCGCCTCCGGCGCGCGGCTGCAGCCGTATACGGTGGTTGAGGGCGCGCGGCTCGGTGAGCGGGCCGAGGCGGGCCCGTTCGCGCGCCTGCGGCCGGGCGCCGATCTTGCCGAGGACGTTCGTGTCGGCAATTTCGTCGAGGTGAAGAACGCGCGCCTGGATTCGGGTGCGAAGGCCAACCATCTCGCCTATGTCGGGGATGCCCGTGTGGGTGCCGGCGCCAATCTGGGCGCCGGCACCATCACCTGCAATTACGACGGCGCCAACAAGCATCACACCGAGATTGGTGCGGATGCGTTCATCGGCTCGAATACGGCGCTTGTCGCACCGGTCACCATTGGTGCCGGGGCGACCGTGGGTGCGGGCTCCACCATCAGCCGTGATGTCCCGGACGGGGCCCTGGCGCTCACGCGGGCACCGGCACGAACCGTAGAGGGCTGGCAGCGTCCGGCCAGGCAGCCTGAGTCAGGCGCAGCCGGCCCCAATCCAACCAAAAGCGGGGACTGAACCATGTGCGGACTGGTTGCCGGAATCACCGAACGCAATATCGTCCCGCTGTTGATCGAAGGCCTCCATCGCCTGGAGTACCGCGGCTATGACTCCGCCGGCATTGCGGTCACCGGAGCCGGCGGAATCGACATGGTGCGGACCGAGGGCAAGGTGGCGGCGCTGGAAGATCGCGTCGCCCGGACCGGTATCCACGGTCACGCTGGCCTCGCCCACACCCGGTGGGCGACCCATGGTCGGCCGTCCGAGGTGAATGCCCACCCCCACCTGTCGCGCGACCGGCGTGTCGCCATCGCGCACAACGGCATCATCGAGAACCACGCGGCCCTGCGCGATGCGCTGGCCGACGATGGCTGGGCCTGTGCATCCGACACCGACAGCGAAGTCATCGCCCACCTGGTCGAACAGGCGCTGGAGGCGGGTCACGAACCGGTGGCGGCAGTCCGGAGCACCTGCGCCCGGCTGCAGGGTGCATGGGCACTGGCGGTGAGTGTTTCCGACGCGCCCGATCGCATCATCGTCGCCCGCCACGGGTCCCCGCTCCTGCTCGGACTGGGAATCGGCGAAAATTTCGCCGCCTCGGACATGCAGGCCCTCCTTCCGGTCACCCAGCGGTTTATCGACCTGGAAGAAGGCGATATCGCTGTGCTGTACCGCGACCGGGTCGAGATCGAGGACGTGGCCGGACAGCCGGTCGTCCGCGAAGCTCGCGAAACCCGGTGCGAGGTGACGATCGCCGACCGCGGCGAATATCGCCATTTCATGCTCAAGGAAATCCACGAACAGCCCCGGGCACTGTACGACACGCTGGCGGGGCGTTTCGGGCACGATGGTGTTCTGCCCAATCTTCTGGGTCCGGACACCGACCGCCTGCTGCAGGAAGTGAGCTCGGTCCAGATCGTGGCCTGCGGCACGAGCTACCACGCGGGGATGGTCGCGCGGTACTGGATCGAGGATTATCTCGGCATGCCGGCACAGGTCGAGGTGGCGAGCGAATACCGTTATCGTCGGCATGTCGTGGCGCCGGGGACCCTGTTGCTGGTGCTGTCCCAGTCGGGAGAAACTGCTGATACTCTCGCGGTCCTGCGCCAGGCGCGGGAAGAGCCCTTCGCCGCGCGTCTCGCCATCTGCAACGTGCCCGAGAGCACCATGGCTCGTCTCGCCGATCTGGTCCTGATGACTCAGGCGGGCCCCGAAATCGGAGTGGCCTCAACCAAGGCCTTTACGACCCAGCTGGCCGCGCTGGCGGTGCTGGTGCTCCTGTTGGGCGATACGGCGCGGGCCGCCCGCCTTGCGGATGGTGATCGCCAGGACGGGATCCGGGCCCTGCAGTCCCTGCCCGCGATGGCGGAAGCCACGCTGCAGCTGGACGGCCGCCTGGCGCAGGTGGCGGAGCATCTCGTGGAACGCCACCACGCGCTGTTCCTGGGCCGCGGTGTGCACTATCCGATCGCCCTGGAAGGCGCCCTGAAGCTGAAGGAGATCTCCTACATCCATGCCGAGGCCTACCCGTCCGGCGAGCTCAAGCACGGTCCCCTGGCGCTCGTGGATGCCGAGATGCCGGTGATCGCGGTCGCGCCGGATGACGCCCAGCTGGAGAAGCTCGCCAGCAATCTCCAGGAGGTGCG
>LKMJ01007407.1_pt1 | contig 10335 bp, 10 predicted proteins | sample 643391 | NCBI WGS metagenome assembly LKMJ01 (sample SAMN04112250, study PRJNA286221) | soda lake metagenome | biome: soda lake; feature: Kulunda Steppe; material: water; isolation source: sample PL-Br10 brine of Picturesque Lake | place: Russia: Kulunda steppe | collected 2010-07
CTGGGAGAACGAAACCTGGTCGGTCGAGATGCGCCGCGAGCTCGACACTGGCTACATCGACGACATGCCTGTCGAGGAGGGTGAGACTTATACCTTCTCGCCGGCGCTGCACCACGGTGTCTCCCAGCGCTGGCACTGGGTTGCCTACCCGCTCAAACTCGCCTTCGGTGCGGATGCCGACCTCGACTGGTACGGCGAGGATACCGACCTTGGCACGTCAGTGATCCGCGCCCAGGAAGTTGAGGGCGAACCAGACTGGGACGAGATCGACACCTACACCATTCCACTCATGTTCCCGGGGATGACCGACTGGACGTGGCTGACGAGCGGCGAGCATCCACGTGTCGATGATATTCGAAACGCCGAGATCAACATCTGGGATCACCACGACGAGAGTCCGGAAGATTTCGCAAAGCGCATGATCGACCTAGAGGAGATGATGGCACCACGAAAGTAACCAACGAAGCCGTCGCAGTGGCCTGCATCGGTTTCGCTCTCGCGGCCGGAATGGTCGTTTTTTAATCACAACAATCCGCTTTTGTCGACACCGTCCAGTGATGCAAACTGCAGCGTCGTTTCACCATCGATCCTCACGGAATCAAACGTCCCATCTCCCTGTAGTTTCATCGCCATCAGATCGCAAGCACCCCCGATAGTCGTCGAGGAGAGGTCCAGATCCTGTCGACAGACTGCACGACGAAAGACGAGATTACCACCGATCTTCCCAGACGAGAGGCTCACGTCGCCACAGAATGTGACGGATGAAAAGTCTGCCCGCTCGTCGATCTGTGCGTCCTCGAATCCGACGCTCTCGGTGAACGTCGTCCGTCTGAAATCGACTTCGTCGTGAATCGACACGCCATCGAACGAGCTGGGGCCACCGAAGGTCGCACCGAGGAACGCGACGTATCCGTCGAACATCGTATTCTCGAAGCGCGTGACACCATCGAACGTCGTCCCGATACAGTAGACCGTCTCCGTCTCGATAGTCGACCGAGACAGATCGAACTCGCCGCTGCAGTGTGCATAGGAGAGATCGATACCGACAGAGTCCGGGGCAATCGATACATCACAGAGTGTTACGGATCCGAACTCGGCGCCGATAAATCGGTGTTTCGCGGGGTTTCCCCCTGTCTCCGTGGGTGGCGGTGCTTCGAGCGTATCGAGAAACGCTTCTTCGACAGCCTGATCGCTCTTCTCCTCAAGAGGGGCGTGAAATAGACATCGATCTGTCCCCTCGACAGCGTCGTACGGGCAGTTCCAGACCCCCTCGTGCAGTGCTTCGGGTGAGAGATAACACTGTTCGCCTGGTGAGCCATTCCACGTCTCGGGACGGTCTGGATCGAGAGTGTACTCACAGCGTGCCATGACCGGAGAAACAACACTCCAGTATTTCAACCCTCGTTCGGTTCCCAGACGCTGATCTGTCGAGAGTCAACGTATGAAGGACTTAATACAATGTAGTATCCAGATCATCTCTTATGCCGTCGATGGCTCTATAGATCACTATGATCGCTGTGTTTCGGGATTCGCATGAGAGAGGGGAGAAATAGACGATGACTGTCACCGAGCCAGACGACCAGCAAGCACCCCTTCAGGCTATCATCTCTATCCCTGACCGCGATACGCTCATGGATATGATGGAGACATTGGCCGAAGCTGATCTTCAGATCCAGACCGAAGACATCACACACCAGTCCGCAGACGGCTGCGGCCAGACAGCAATCTATCTCGAGAAGCTAACCGACAAACAACGCCACACAGTCGAGATTGCACTACATGCCGGTTACTACGAGCAGCCACGACGGGCCGATCTGACCGATCTCTCCGATACAATTGGAATCTCGAAATCCGCGGTGTCACAGCGACTTCGGGCCGCTGAGACGAAAATAATCAAACAGGCGTTCGGGCAGTATCGATAATCACTCAGAAGGTTTTGGGTAATCACTTCAGAAACGATTTGACGAGTTTTGTCTCTGCTGCGTTGAGCCGCTGTGAGACTGCTGACTCGGAGATCGACAGCTCCGCCGCAAGCGCTGACAGATTACTCTCGCGTGGTGTCTCGTAATACCCAGCATTTACTGCTGTTTCGAGTGCCTCGCGTTGTTTCGTCGTGATCTTATCAACAGCGATTTCGACTGTCGACTCACTATCCTGTCCACGAAGTATCCACTCGACGGAGACTGTTGCCTCGATCGCGTTTAGCTCCTGTAGTAACTCTCGGAGGACTGCCCTGTTCCGAACAGTAACCACTGTGATAACCATTCCATTACGTACCGCCTTGATCTCCGGGATGCAGTCGTGTTCTTCGAACACAGGGCAAATGCATTTCGAATGCACCGAGGATTTTAGATACTGTGTTACCCCATCTGTCTTCTTAACTTCTGTGTGACACTCACCACAGTCTGTGGCTGTACAGTCTGTGGGCTGTTCGACAGTTTCCATGCAGCTCTGTGGGATTTTGAGCCGCTGGTTCAATCCGCTGGCCTCTGTTTGTTGATCGACGACAGTGCAGTTCGAATCGGGATGGGGCGTTATCGCTAACTGTGCACGAAGTGTTCCCCCGTCTGGGCCGCCGGTATCTGAACCGATGTCACCGGAATCTGCGCCTGCCATATCTACCGGTTTCTGTGACACCTATATAAGCCACCCCTCTATTCCGATATTCTGGGAACGAACGGCAATCCGTGAATAGCAAACGTTGTACTAACACCGCTCCGCTATGTTCCGGGCTACTACCTAGTTTGAGTATTTATATTACCACTGTATAGCTCGTCTGTTGAATCAGTATTTAAAACACTAGTATCTATTCTCACATGCTAACAACGCTGTCCCATTTTAATTACTGCGTTTCACAAACGATCAGGTAATGGCACAGTCACAACACCGGCGTTCGGTCCAGGAGCATTACGAACGGTTACTCTGGTCGACGATGGACTGGCTCGGGGTGACCGATTCGATAGAGCGGAAAGTAGTTGCGGCGGTCCTGATCCAGTTCGCTGTCACCGTGTGCATCTTCCTCATTCCGTTCGTGTTCTCCGGTGTTCTCTGGTATTTGCTTTCCGGTACGCTGTTTCTGGGTGCGACCATCGCGATGGGCAATACACTGTTGATCGTTCGGCGCGATTTCAGCGGACCAGTGATGATGCTCGAACAGCGGGCAGGGGAGATTGCTGCGGGAGAGGTCGAGACGGAGATCGAACAGTCAGGGCAGGCCGACGAGATCGGATCGCTCCAGCGTGCCTTTGCGGAGATGCAGGCGTATCTGGTGACGGTTTCGGCTCAGGCAGAAGCGCTCTCCCAACAGAACTTCGACGATCCGGTGTTCGATAAGGATATTCCTGGCACGTTTGGGGAATCGCTATCGCAGATGGCCGAGAACCTCGAAGCGCACACCAACGAGCTGGAGACCATGACCGACCGGCTCGAACGTCGGTCGGAGAACCTGGAAGCGCTGGTTGTCGCGTTTGGAGCGCGTGCCGAACGAGCCCGCGACGGTGATCTCACTGCCACACTCGACGAGGCGGAGCTGACAGTCGACGACGAGCAGTTCAGACAGCTCGCGAGCAACTACAACGAACTCGTTACCGGACTGGGGGAAACAGTTAGTGAGGTCACAACCTTCGCATCGGCGGTCTCCTCGGCCAGTACCGAGGCAACTGCGAGTATGGGCGAGGTCGACGAGGCAAGCGACGAGATTGCCCGCTCGGTCGAAGAGATTTCGCAGGGGTCGGCCCGGCAGACCAGGGAGCTCCAGCGGATCGCAAACGAGATGAACACACTCTCTGCGACAGTCGAAGAGATCGCTGCGTCCGCAGACGACGCTGCCGGGACGGTCGATCACGCCGCAAAGCGGAGCCTCGACGGGCAAGCCGCTGCGAAGGATGCGATCGACGAACTCGATGAACTCGAAGAGCGGATCAGCCAGACGGCAACCCAGGTCGAGACACTCGTCGACCAGATTGCAGAAATCGACGAGATTGTGGGCTTCATCGACGAGATTGCAGAGCAGACGAACATGCTTGCGCTGAACGCAAGCATCGAAGCAGCCCGCGCTGGTCAAGCCGGAGAAGGATTCGCTGTCGTCGCCCAGGAGGTCAAAAGTCTCGCCGAAGAGACCCGAGACTCTGCAAGTGAGATCTCTGCTCGTATCGAACAGATCCAGGCTACCTCCGGTGAGACAGTCTCCGACGTGCAGGCGATGGAGTCACAGGTCTCGAAAAGCGTCGGCACGATCGAGACGACGCTGCAGGACTTCGAGGAGATTGCCGGCGAGGTCAACGCTGTCAACCACACGATCCAGGAGATCAGCGATGCGACTGATGAACAGGCCCAAACGACCCAGGAAGTCGTCGAGATGGTCGACGAAGTCGCGAGTTTCAGCGAGGAGGCAACCTCGGAGGCAGAGACGGTTGCGGCCGCTGCGGAAGAACAGACATCGGCTATCTCCGAAGTGACGAAGAGTATCCGGTTGGTCTCCTCGCAGTCTGACGATCTGCAACAGTTGCTCGGGGAGTTTACTGTTGCGGATACTCGTTCGGCAAAGCAGGTCCCACAGCAGTTCGCCCGTGCAACCCAGGATTGAACCACCCTATTTTTCGCGCTGTAACCGTTCACGGCGGTTCTCGTACTCTTCGTCGGAGAGTTCTCCCCGAGCGTACGTTACTCGTAGCTCTTCCAGTGCAGCATCAGTTTCCTCGCCAGCAGGCCGACGGACTGCGCTGTAGAGAACATACCCAAACACGACTACGATCCCGAGCACGAGCAGCCACATACCGAGCCACATCCAGGTCGCTCCCGTCCCACCCCACATTGCTCCATTCCACATGTGTCCCCAGCCCCACAGTCCCATCATCGGCAGCAGTACTGCCATCATCAGCAACGGTATGAAAAGTAGCGCAGCGACGATAACCAGCACTGTTTTCATGAGATTGTCTTCAGTGGCCATTGGGTTACCGTTGCATCTGGCGAGTGATAAACCACTGACTCGGTTTTTGACCAACGGGAAACACGCCAGTCGGTAGGCGGATAATCACCAATCGAAGGCCAGTATTACCATCGACAAAGCTGGAACTGAACTCGTTGACAGCAGTTCGATCAAACGGAATCCACCGACAGAAATTTGTCAGCAAATAATGTAGTATTTGGTATGGGTGGGGAACAACTCAGCGACAGTCAGCGAGACGAACTAATCAGCGCTGCCCGGGCAACAGTTGGTGACGAGCTTCGGAGTGTCACTCACTTCACCGAGGATGCAGTCGAGCAGTTGTACCTACGAAGCGACCTGGAGAAAGGAGCTGATCTCGTTGGATTTGCCGACAACGAGCGGTTCGGCTTTCACTCCCAGCAGCGATACGAGGAGACAGAACTCGGCGAGTACCAGTTTATGATCCGAATCTTCGAGCACGGCTACCTGACGCGGGTGATCGTCGGCGAGCAGGGTGTCTGGGTGACCACCGACGAGATGGCAATCTCCCGGTTCGAAGAGTTAGGCACGGCCCTGGCAGCGACACTGCGGGAAATTTGATCAAAAAGAGCAGTCCAGTCACAATCTCAACGCTGGGGGCTGAACGACTGATACCGGTCACCGATCGAGATCGCTGCTTCGGTCCCTTCGATCGTTGCCTGGTAGATATCGCGTGACTGCCTGGCATCACCGACAACGTAGATGTCGACAGGAATTTTGGCGAGTTCGCTGGCGAGATCATCGACAGGTTTGTGACCAACTGCGAGAACGACTGTTTCGGCCTCGTAGGTCGACTTGCTCCCATTACTGGTTTCGGTGACGACAGCGGCATCCGTTATCGAGATAACTCGCTCGCCAGTCTGCATTTCGATCTCGTCGGTCGTTTCGAACTGCTGGAGCATATCGAACCGGCTGATTCGCTCCTTGTCGGCGGCAATCTCGGCTTCCATCTCGATGATCGTCACATCAACGCCCCGGTCCGCGAGGATCGTCGCTACGTCACAGCCGACATCACCGCCACCGAGAATGACGATAGGGCCGCTCTCGACGGTGCGCTTCTCGCGAATCACGTCCCACGATTGGACGACGTGTGACTGCTCAATACCTGGAACGTCAACCGTCTGTGGGCGTGCGCCGGTCGCGACCACGACTGAATCCGGCCGTTTGGCTTCGATGAGATCGCGGTCGACGGGTTGTGCAAGGGTGACATCGATCGGTCGTTTTTCGAGTTCTGTCTCGAGATACTCCCGATACCACTCGATTTTTTCTTTGCCTGGCGGGGCAGCCGCCATATCGAGCTGTCCGCCGATACGATCTGCTCGGTCGTAAAGCGCGACATCGTGGCCGCGTTTCGCGGCCCAGATCGCAGCCTGGATACCGGCTGGTCCCCCGCCGGCAACGAGCACGTTCTGTCTCTTGGCTGCATCGTCGAGGGTTCCAAACACCCGTTCCCGGCCAACAGTCGGGTTTACCGTACAGCCCATCTGCTTGTCGCCGAAGATCCCCTCGTCGAGACAGCCTATATTACAGCCGATACAGCGATTTATCTCCGCTGTGTTGTCGTTTTTCGCTTTGCTGGCGAAGTGTGGGTCCGCGATATGTCCCCGACCGATGGCGACAAAGTCGGCTCGTTCATCTGCGAGAATTTCTTCAGCGGTTGCGGGCTGACGAACGACGCCCACCGCGATTGTCGGGATATCGACCACAGCCCCGATTTCGTCGGCGAGATACGAGCGCCATCCCTCATCGAATCGCATCGGTTCGAGCGTCTGTGCTGGCGACCCATACGTCCCGGCAGAGACATGCAGTATGTCAGCACCGGCGGCTTCCAGCTGTGTTGCCATCTGTTTACTCTCCGCGATCCCATAGCCGTCATCGACGAACTCGTCGGCGCTGATCCGAACCGAAAGCGCCAGGTTGTCGCCGACTGTATCACGGATTCCCTCGATAATCTCGACCGGGAATCGCATCCGGTTCTCGAAACTCCCGCCGTATCTGTCTTCACGGTCGTTCGTGCGTGGTGAGAGAAACTGCTGTATGAGATAACCGTGTGCGCCGTGTAGTTCGACACCGTCGATACCTGCGTTCTGTGCTCGTTTCGCCCCAGCGACGAACTTCTCGACGAGGCGTTCAACTTCATCGGTCGCGAGTTCTCTCGGATTTTTTGCGCTGTACCCACCCTCGACGACCGACGGAACGACGGGCTGCTCGCCACCAGTTTTTGCAGGTGAGGTCAGCCCGCCGGCGTGGTGAAGCTGGACGAACAGTGTTGCACCGTGGTTGTGAATCCGGCGGGCGAGTTTCGCGAGCCCAGGAATACAGCCATTGTCGTCGATCCTGAGCTGATTGACGATCGTATCTGACACCGGGTGGTCGATCGCTGCCACTTCGAGGATGATTAATCCGGTCCCGCCGCGTGCGCGCTCGGCGTAGTAGTCGATGAGCTGGTCTGTTACTTCGCCCTGATCGTTTGCGTAGTTTGTTCCCATCGGGGCCATCACCAGTCGGTTCCGAACGGTAACTGGCCCGATTGCTCCCGATTGAAACAGCCTTGTAAATTCCTCGGTCATCGTTCTCGATCTGTCGAATCATTTGGCTAGACCGCTGATTCGATACTCTCCGCTCTCACGCACGCGAGGAACTCCATAAAGTATTATCTGGCTATTGCATCGTATCGACACTCTCGATTTTCCTTGTCGAGTATAACCTCGTAATTCGGCAGATATGGCCGTGCTTACCATAGTCGGCTCGTATGATAGTGATTATTGCGGTTATTTTCGCGTTCAGATCACAAATATGGTTGTGTCACGCCGTGACACCTGCATTTTGCGCTGGCATGGCGTCGTCGGGCAGTGCCCGACTGCCTGGGAGACGGAGTCTCACTCCGTCGACGGCCTGTGGCCGTCTGCCTAGGAGAGCCTTGCTCTCCTTTTGGTAAAGACTCGCAATAATCACTATGAGTTGTTGTTCGGTTGATCGAGTAGGCTCGGCTAATAGCCTCCGTGTACGCCTGTGGATCAGGACAACCAGCGTACTACTATTTTTCCCCAGCGTAACCACTATGCGATGGTCTTTCCGATCCGCGTCAACGACGTCATGAGTTCGCCTGTGTACACAAAACCGCCAGATTCGACGGCTGCCGAGGCGGCTGCAGAGTGTGTCGAAAAGGATGTTGGGTCGCTGGTGGTCCTCGAAGACGAGACTGTGACGGGTATAGTCACTGGAGTGGATCTCTTGGCAGTTCTCGCAACTGCAGACGAGCCAGGCACTCGGGAACTGCAGGATATCATGTCATCGCCAGTGGTAACGACAGCACCGTCGACACACCTGGGGGAAGCCGCTCTGACAATGTACGACAACGATGTCGCTCGGCTCGCAGTCGTCGACGATGGGTCACTAGTGGGGATGATCAGCACTGACGATATCGCGCGACACGTCCCACAGGTGTTGCATCGGGCCGAGATCGATGAGCCCTCGGAGGAGATGGAGTACCGATACGACGTTCGCCACGAGACAGCTTACGAAAAATCCGACTGGAGATTCGAATGCCAGACGATCGACGACGAAACACCAACTGTCGGCGATCGCGTGGAGTTCAGCAAGGAACTCTCCGAACAGGATGTCCGGACGTTTGCTGCAGCCAGTGGTGACACAAATCGCCTGCATCTCGACGAGGAGTACGCCGAACAAACCCGGTTTGGGAAGCGGATCGTCCACGGCACCCTCGTGAGCGGTCTTATCAGTGCGGCGCTTGCAAGACTCCCCGGGCTTACGATCTATCTCTCACAGGATCTCTCCTTCCAGTCACCGGCCGAAATCGGTGAGCGAACGACGGCAGTCTGTGAGATCGTTGGGAGTTTTGGGCGAAACAAGTACGAACTCACGACGGATGTCGTGACCGAAAACGGTGAGCAACTCATCGAGGGGGAAGCGACCGTGCTGGTTGACGAACTTCCCGAGACAGCTTCCCTCGAAATCGAAGCAGTCACGTAGCGTCTTTGGTCCGATTGGGTGCCACATAACTTTACAGCAAAACTGGTTAGTTGGGCCGATGACAGTTGATGCACTCCGGGAGTACGGTCTCGAAGAGATGAACGACGAAGAGATTTCCAATCTGCTTCGAAATAAGGGATACGGCGTGCTCGGATTACCGACGCAAGCAGCACCATACCTGATCCCGCTATCTTTCGGGTACGACGGTGAGTCGGCTCTATACTTCTCATATTTCGTCGGTGAACAGAGCAGGAAAGAAACGCTTAGCCAGGCGGCTGACACTGCAACAGTTCTGGTGTTCAGCCCCGACTCTGTGTTTTCCTGGGAGAGTGTGTCCCTTATTGGGTCTATCAACGAGATTCCCGAATCCGAGTGGGACGATCACGAGAGTGCTCTCGACAATGCGTGGCATCTTCAACTGTTCGAGAAGGCACAAACAGCAGGAACACTAAAACTGTTTCAGTTCGAGATCGAACAACAGGTAGGCTTCAAATCGGTTGGTCTCCCACCGGGGATGGAGGGCGAGAATTTGACAGAGGACGCGGAGTGATCGGCGACTCTCCTGGCTGCACGTTTTTACGTCGAGCGTCTCCCAACCAGTATCAGTCGGTCGGTTCTGTCGCCTTGATGGAGACAACTGGCACTGGAACCAGACGGACAACACGTTCGGTGACACTCCCGAGAATAAACCGGCTCACACCGGTTTTTCCGTGTGTTCCCATGAACACGTAATCGATGTCGTGTTCCTCGACGTAGTCGGCAATCGCCTGGTGTGGCACTCCTCGCAGAACCGACGCCTCTACCGGGGAACAATCTGCGTCGCTAGCTTTCTGGATCACATCGTCCACCGCGTGCTGTCCAGTCACTTCGAAGGCGTCCCGGATTGTGGCATTCTCCTGTACATCCTCGGGATGGACAACGTGAATCGTGTGCAGCGACGCATCTGTCGCCGTCGCAAACTCGATTGCCGCTGCCGCGGCCACGCGGGCACTCTCGCTTCCGTCGGTCGGCACCAGCACCCGCTCGATCTCGGCGGTGATGACTGTCTCGGCGTGAACCGTGAGAACAGGGACTGGCGACTCTCGAAGCGTTCGTGTGGCAACACTTCCGAGCACGAACTGGCGAACGTTTTTCTCACCGTGTGTCCCCATTACGATACAGTCGATACCGTGCTTGCGCACGTATTCGAGTATCGTCTCGTGGATGGGGGCAGCTGTATCGATGACTGTTGTTTTCATTTCGATGTCCAGATCGCGGGCAACCGCTTCGGTGGCTCCAACCAGCTGTTCACCGTCGGATCTGTCACCGGTTTCGAGGACGTGTAACGCATGCAACTCTGCATCGAACCGGTTGGCGAGAGCGAACGCGGCCTGTGC
>LKMJ01007408.1_pt1 | contig 10334 bp, 9 predicted proteins | sample 643391 | NCBI WGS metagenome assembly LKMJ01 (sample SAMN04112250, study PRJNA286221) | soda lake metagenome | biome: soda lake; feature: Kulunda Steppe; material: water; isolation source: sample PL-Br10 brine of Picturesque Lake | place: Russia: Kulunda steppe | collected 2010-07
GATATCTCTAGAAAGACCGCCGAAAAGGCAAGCGTCGACGAGGGCCCCGGGGAGCAGGCGGGCGAAGCCCCAACTGACGACCTTCAACGCGCGGGTGAAAAACTCGAGGAGGCATACGAACACCTGGATGAAGGAGAGGAGGTGGTTGATCGTGCCCAGGACACTCTCGGATACACCACTCGCGCCCTCTCCACCGTCAGTAGGAAGGCACTCCGCGGCTTCGAGCAGTACATCTACGAGAACGTGATGACGGCAATTTCGCCGTATTACTTCGACAATGAATTGGTGAGCGCCAACCTTACCGACAACCGAAAGCGAATTGCTGACGAGCGGGAGTACACCTTCGAAGTGAACATCACCGACGACGAACTCAAGGAGGAGGTCGAAAAACTCCTTCGGGATTATGAGGAACACTACGACCGCGGGTGCATCGAAGCACCAACCAGCGATGAAGCCATCATCGTCATCGAAGAGGTGGAAGAAGTCGACGAGGACGAGAGTGCGCGAGCAGTCGCCAAGCATTAACTGTCTGACTGAACGTGCTTTTACGCTTCACGGGCCGTAAGCTGCTCCTGTGAACGGTGAGAGCGACGAGGACGACACCGAGGCCGTAGACGAGTTGTTAGCCGTCCTCGACAGGGAGCAGGAACTACTTGATCGTATTCGAGCGACGCGCGAACGTCGCCGAAAGTCCCTTCGTGAGGAGTTGGCGTCTCGGATCGATGTTGGTGACGTGGACGAAGAACGGATCGACGAGTTTGCAACGAAACCGTACAAGGTGCTTCCAAAAGGGGAGAACGAGGCGTACGTAGTCGTTCCTCGGTTCGTCCCGTTCCATATCGGTTGGCTACACGACCAGGACGAAGCCTGGAACACGTTCGTCGTAAACAAATACGTCGATTGGATCGATTCCTTACCGGACGAAATCCGTGACAAGGTGGGTATCTCTCCTACTTTCGGTGATGTCACTGTTTCCGATGGTATCGCAGAGTTCGCCACCGAGACTGACCGAGAACGGGCGTGGGAGCGCGACGAGTACCGTGAACACTTCTATCAACGCCGCGGAGACACTGCGGTCAAACTCAACCGCGAGTCAGAGTTCGACGTGATTGCCCAATTCATTGACGACGGCAATCTCCCTTTTGACCCTTCACCGATTGTCGTTGAGGAATTGCGCCCCGAGCCTACGACGCTTGAACTGCGTGAGTATCAGGAGCGGGCGTGGAAGACTTTCCTCGAAACAGGGATGGTTGGGGTGTATTGGCCACCAGGCGCAGGAAAAACGTTCCTTGCGATGTATGCTGGTGAACGCTTACCAGGTCGGAAGTTGGTCGTCGTACCGTCGAACACACTCAAAGAGCAGTGGAACCGTCGCCTGCGGGAATTCAGCCGTCATCCGTGCGAGTGGGAGGTGCAGACCTATCAATACCTCACTTACGGGGACAACATCGAATCGTACCAAGGCGATGACCTCGAGTTTACGGTGTTCGATGAATGCCACCGCCTTCCGGCTACAACCTACTCGAAACTCGCTACGATCGAGACGACACACAGAATGGGGTTGAGCGCGTCTCCGTACCGTGAAGACGGGCGCACCGAGTACATATTCGCACTCACCGGCAAACCTGTGGGTCTCGAATGGCAGGAGTTGATCGAACTCGGGGCCGTCGATCAACCTGATGTCAAAGTGTTGCTCTACCGCACCAAGAGACAGAAACGGGTTGACGTGTCCGAGTTGGTTGCCGAGCGTACGGGGAAGATCCTCGTCTTTTGCGATTCGCTGGACGAAGGTGAACGTCTCTCCGAAGAACTCGGTGTCCCGTTCGTTTCCGGGAAGACGCGCAATCGTTTGGAGACGTTTGAAGAGAACCGAGTCGTCATCGCAAGCCGCGTCGCCGACGAAGGGTTGTCTCTACCCGACCTTGATCACGTAATCGAGTTCGATTTCCTCTACGGAAGTCGCCGGCAAGAGGCACAACGAGTCGGTCGAGTGATGCACGGCGAAGACGGAGCGGGAGAACACGTGGTGATGATGACCGACGCAGAACTCGAAGATTACGAAAAGCGGTTGTACGCGCTGGAAGAACAGGGATTCGGCGTGCGGTTCAGTCGTCGGGCGTGAAGCACTTCACTCGTTGAGCGAGTGTTGCTGATACTCGGAATCGCAGGGCGGCCCGTCGGTCGCCCATAACTGTTGCTTTCCGGGATCCATAATGATACTAGCGTTGGTTTGCGAGAGACTACCCGCCTCCTTGTCCGGGTGTCGGCAGATGCTCCTTGGGCGACCAACGTGATCCCTGAGAATCGATTTGACATCCTCAACCGACACGCCGACCGCAGATTCCACTTCCCGTTCAAAGAGACGTTCAGCCCGGAGAAGTCGAGGCACAGAATGCGGAACGCGCCGTTCGAGAGTACTCTTCACGCTGTGACGCCGACGGAAGTGGTTCGTGTGAACTAAGAGTCCGTTCGTCGGGTGAATGAACTCGAAGGAGTCAGGTGCGGTTTCGATGTTCACTGCCTCACCAACCTCCCTGGCGAGTAGGTAGTTGCGCGATGTCGGCCGTGCTTCGCCGATGATCGCTTCGATGGCGATGTCTAACCGCTTGGCGTTCAGGATTTCTTTCGCTCGAACGTGAGCGGGTTTTCGATACGGGTGCTTCCCGTCGGTAGGCGTGGTGAGACCGTTCACCGCGAACGCGATGCCCGCCTCGTTCAACCCGAACTTCCCTCCGACGTTCCCCGCTTCGGTCAGCGCAAGATAGTTGGGGCCATCGTCCCTGTGAGCCTTGAGCAGTAACCGTTCAACCGGCTTTTGCCAGTCCCAGTTCTGTCCGATGAGGGTGCGTCCGCACTCCGTCACCTCGGGTTGTAATGCGAAGCTCGTGCAACCGTCAGCGTCTCTTTCATTACTTTCGCCGTCTCCGTCAGCGTACGCGCTGTACAGGATTGTATGACGGATGTTGATCATCGCAATTTCCTCGAGGGAGTTGTCGCTTCCTTCCGCGACGCCTCGCATCTCGGTCACGTACTCTTCGTTGAACTCCTCAATCTCATCGATGAACCGTGTCGCGTGCTTGCGAGCGTCCGTTTCCGCGACTCCGTTGGACTCGAACTGTTCGATGTAAAAGGAAACGTTGTTCGCTATCTCGTCAGCAAACTCTTCGCCATGTCTGATTCCTCGGCCTTTCGGCCCGCCAGTCGCCTGTAGTAAAGGGAGACCGGTCATCAAACAAGAATACGATGAAAGCACATAACCGCGTTTCCCCTTTGACGCCCTAGCCGTTCACTTCAGTGTCCATTCGTTTCCGTCGATTTCCAGGCGCGGATCCAACCGTTCGAGGTCGATGGTGATGCCACTTCCCGGATGACCGTACCGTTCGGACATCCTTCCAGGAATCAACATCTCCCCCTCCGGGATTGGATCGACATCGACGAGTGGGTTTCTCCACCGCCCGACTTCTACGATGTATTGGTAACCCTCGCCGTCATTGATCATACGGACAAGGTACCGTTGGTTGTATTTCTCCTCCTCTGTGTGGAACACTGCCACTCCACCATTATCGAGCATCTCATCATCTACCTCCACGCTGGGATAGGTGATCATATCCGGGAGTTCATCCACCGGTTTGGTGTACAACCACGCACCCAGAGCAGCACCTGCGGCAGCACCGAGAGCCACGATGATGAGTTGCACTGTTGGTGGGAGGAACGAAAGGATTGAGGCGAGGAACCCAGCGAAAAACAGTGGGGCAAACGTGGCAGAGAGGCAGTAGACCACGTCCTTCTTGTACTTGTTATCGCCGTGTTCCTCGAGCATTTTCAGTCCTCTATAGGACGTCTCGCCGCTGTCCTCGGCCATACCCTCCAATAAGTCAGGTGAACGAATAATCCTTTCTCGTCGTGAAAGCCCTGCTTCGGAGGAAGGAGAACTCGTTGCGGGTGTCTCGTACTGTAGGGTTGCGTAACGGTTACTTCGTCGTTCTTCCTTCGTGTCGGTGTTGGCGAACAACGTAAACGGTTGAGACGACAATCTTCCACGTGAAAATGACATTTGCAGATCTCTTCGCTCCAGGTTTCGCGGTTCCTGGTGGCATAGAGTTGATGGTACTGCTTTTAATCGTCGTCCTCTTGTTCGGAGCCAAGCGCGTGCCAAAGCTGGCGCGTGCATCCGGTCAAGCACTCGGCGAGTTCCACATCGGTCGTGAGAAGGCCGAGAAAGAACTACAAGACGAACTCGGCGATGTCTCAAACGACGATGTCGGGGGGGCAACCTGAAGAGGGAGAAACGTAATTTTCATCTCGTTTAATCATTGGTATAGAATGACCGCAACGTTTTGTGGTGAGTCATTGACAGAAGTTGATGTCGGATGTTTCAATCGGGAGATTCGGCAACGAGTCCTGGAACGCATCGAAGCAATGGGAACAATTCACGGTCACCGAATCGGCCCGACTCGAATCGACGAAATCGATCGGGTTGCTGGAACCGCGACTGTCGTTGTCCACGTTAAACGCACCGGCGTCATCGGCATCGAATTCTTCGACGAGATTGAGAACGGCATTGGGCGTTGACTGCGAAAGGATTCACGTCGGAACGATGGCGACCAGGGGCAATCTTCGCTCTCGACCTTGCACAGTTGGATTCGATTCCGAAGTATGAGGCAGCCGAGTCGGAGCAGACGGGGCCTCCTGGGTAAATATTCAAGGCACACGAGCGTCAACGGCGTTCTGTGCATCGTTGACCAGCATTCCAACTAGCACCACTAACCACCCTACAACCAGCACCAAACTACTATGGCGAAGTATTCGACCAACTCTGGCAGCGATTCGGACGACGAAACGGACGAGATCACCGGTACGCTCTGCGAACTGTGCGGAAGCGAATCGGATGATTTGAAGCGTGCAAAGGTCGCCGGCGCAATGTTGGCGGTCTGCCCCGACTGCAGGCCCCACGATGACGCCGCTAGCGACGATGAGTCCAACGGTGATCGAGACGGTGAGGGCGAAGATCGCGTCCGCCGTGCAATCCGCAAGGCTCACGAACACACCAACAAACCGGACTCATCCTGGGTTGAGGAGGCGGAATACACCTCCGACCGACTGCCGTATCTGAAACAGGGGTACGGAGAACTCGTCCGAGAGGCACGGGAGGATGACGGAATGTCTCAGGAGGAACTCGCCGACAAAGCGATGCTCGGCATCAAGATCATTCGGGTCATCGAGAACGGACAAGCAACGGGCGAAAACATCGGACGAAGCGACTTCGAGCGCATCGAGGACGTCCTCGGAATTGACATCATCGAAGAAATCTGATTGGGCCAAGCGAACGGCCAGTGCGTTTTCGCGGGATCCTACTTTCAAACGACCGTCCGCAGCCCAGTGGTTAAGGACGGTTTCCAGGTCGCCCCTTACCGTTGGGAGTGCCTCGGTCAACGTGGAACGTGTCCGGTAGCCCGATTCCATCGCGCTTCAGCTTGAACCCGTACAGCACGCCCACGACGACTCCCATAAGGTGTGCGAGTTGCGCGACACCACCAGCACCGATTCCACCTCCGACGCTCATCAGGACGGAGTAACCGGCGAACAAACCAGTGATGACCCAGAGCGGCATCGGTAAGATGAACCAGAGGTAGACGGTCATCCGGGGATTGAGGACGGTAAGCAGTCCGAGGACTGCGGCAATCGCACCGCTCGCACCGACCACACCGGATGGGTCAGATGAAAGGGCAGCGGTAGCACCCGCTTGAGCGAGTCCAGCAATCGCCCCCGCAGCAAGGAAGAGGAGAACGAATCGTTTGGTTCCGATTCTCCGTTCGGTGAGCGGCCCGAAAAAGACCAGAACGATGCTGTTGACCGCGAGATGCCAAAGGCCGCCGTGGGCGAATATCGACGTGAACCACGTCCAGACGTATTCGAGATTCTCTGAGTGTAAAACAAAAACTGAGGTGGCAGCTTCGTTTCCGAACAGATTGATGATGACGACCTGCGCGGCGAACGTCGCCCACATCAACCCGAGGAAAACGAAGGTCATATTCTGCTCGAATGACGAGAATTTCCCGGAAAGACCGCCAACTCCTATCGCCGGAAGTGAGTCACGCACCCGATCAGTGACGGATGTGGAGTCGGGTTCGTTATGCTTACCTCCTCCGTCACCCGCTTCGACGAGGGATCTGTCACAGGCGTGGTTCTCGGGGAGTCTGTGTTCGCTGCACATCGTCCCTCCGCACCAGTTACACTCGTACGGGAACGTCTCCTCGGTGCCGCACTGTTCGCACTCGGCCATCTGCCTTTCTGTAGATGTTCGGCAGACAATACGCCTTCGGACGTGCCCCGACTTCTTGACACGGGTAGTTTTGTGAACACTGCTACTGAAACGCGAGTGAGATTACCAGAGCTATCCGTGAATATTAGTCCGATCGACTCGAAACCTGGAGCGCATCAACGTATGAAGCTCGCAATGATTGGCTTCGGACAGGCCGGTGGGAAGATTGTCGACCGGTTTGTCGAATACGACGCCAAGAACGACCTCGGGGTCGTGAAAGAGGCCATCGCGATCAACACCGCGGACACTGATCTTCAGGGTCTCGAATGCGTTCCCGAAGACAACCGGGTGTTGATAGGGGCCGACAAAGTCCGGGTCAAAGGCCACGGTGTTGGAGCGGACAACGAACGCGGCGCCGAAGTCGCGGAGGCTGACATCGACATCCTCCTTAACAAGATGAACGACATCCCCGTTCACGAGGTAGACGCCTTTCTCATCGTCGCCGGTCTCGGCGGCGGTACGGGAAGCGGCGGATCGCCGGTGTTAGCTCGAGAACTGGGTCGTCGGTATACCGAACCGGTTTACGGCCTCGGTGTTCTCCCCGCTGAAACCGAGGGTGGACTCTACACGATGAATGCCGCCCGCAGTCTGAAGACCTTCATCGACGAAGTGGACGCCCTCATGTTGTTCGACAACGACGAATGGCGTGAGTCCGGTGAATCCGTTGCAGGTGGATATGATACCATCAACGACGAACTCGTCAAGCGTTACTGCCTTATGTTCGCCGCAGGCGAGGTTGGTGTCGGTGACGGAGTGGCTGAAAGCGTCGTCGACTCGAGCGAGATTATCAACACGCTCGACTGTGGAGGCCTCGCTTCCGTTGGATTCGCGTCCGACACGGTTGACTTGAGTGGACAGGGATTCATTTCATCGATGTTCGGCAGTGACGACGGCGGAACGGCTGGTGATGACGCCGAAGACGTGAACCGAATCACCAGTCTCACTCGCCAGGCTGTTCTGGGGCGATTGACTTTCCCGTGTGAGATTGACAGTACGAAGCGCGCGCTCGTCGTCGTGTCTGGCCCCGCAGAGAAGTTGAACCGAAAGGGGATAGAGAGTGCGCGGCGGTGGATTGAAGACGAATGTGGCACGATGGAGGTTCGTGGCGGCGATTACCCGGTTGACTCTGACCAGGTCTCCGTCACCGTTTTGCTCGGTGGCATCACCGACTCCGACCGTATCACCGAGATGCAGGAGAAAGCTGTCAAGGCCAAGCACAACATCGACGAACTGCGGTCTCAGGATAGCGATGATCTTTCGGAGGTCGCCAAAGAGCAGGACGACATCGATCCCTTGTTCTGACTTCCCGAGGTTTTGTGGCCCCGTTGGGCAGAGTGCGGTTGCTTTTTGATTGAGGCGTCGATTGGAGGAAGGCGGTGGAGATTATTCGTATCGGAGGAACTTCCGATCGTAATCCGGGTCGCCGTTTCGTGGGTGGATTGTGACGAACGAACCGGAGGGAAGTTTCGCCAACCGGTTCGGTACGGTTCGGATTTCGGAGTCCCACCCAACTTTCCCTTGGCGTGGGGTGAGTGCGACTACGAGGTCGTTTTCATCACACTGGTCTTCGAGGTGGGTGAACAGATCATCCCAACTACGCCCGCTTTCGAACTCCGCTTCGATTTCTGGTTCGACGAGGTTGAACAGGTCGTCGTATCGATGTTCTTCAGCTCCGACCGGAAGGACGGTAACGGAGGCTCCGAATCGGTCAGCTATACGCTTGACGTAGTGGACGGTTTCGAAGAACCCTTCGTGATGGTCGATTCCTTCAGGGAGGACGACGTAGATGTTCTCCGTGGTGTTGACCGGTTGGTCGAGTCTCGCAATGAACGTCAGAAGCCGAGTCCGCCTCAGTACGTGATCGATAATTGATCCGAAAACCCGTTGGCGAAATGAGGTCTTCGCGTCCCATCCCATCAGGATGAGATCCGCTTGCACTTCGATCGCTCCGCGGACGATGCCGGACGCCGGGTTGTGATTCACACGAGTTTCCGTGTCGACGGGAATCTCCGCCTCGTCGCCGGCGTCTGAGACCTCATCGAGTCGCTCCTGGGCTTCCGTGACCTTTTCTTGTGTCTTCTGCTCATCGTCGTCGGGATTAACGACTGTGAGAGCGTGAACCGGTTCTTCGTTCTCGTCGTTCTTCAGTGCGCACGCGAGTTCGAAGAGTTGGCGTTGCCGCTCGGCGTAGTGGGATAGGGGCAACAGGACGCGCGGGTCATCTATTTCGTCGTCTCCTCCTCCAACTTCCTTGTCCAAAGCGAGTTTGCGTGAGTACCGACGCGTCACCCACGGACTCACGACCGCAGTGACGAGCAACATCAGGACGACCGCATTGAGGATCTCACCGCTGAACAACCCGACTTCGTACCCGACGAGTGTGATGGCGAGTGCAGCAGCGGCCTGGCCAACGGTGAGGCCGAAGAGTACGCCAACTTCGTTCGTGTCGTAACCTTGGATCAGGCCAACGAGCCACGCCGAGATGGCTTTCATTGAGAACATAACCCCGATGATCATAGCGGCCACTTTGAGCGTGTCAATTCCGTCGAAGATGACGCCGAAATCGACGAGCATTCCGACGTGCAAAAGGAAAAACGGGATGAGAAGCGCGTTCCCGACAAACTCAATCCGGTTACGAAGCGGGCCGGTGTCCGGGATGAGTGGGTTGAGGGCGACGCCGGCGATGAACGCTCCGAGAATTGGGGACAGGTCAAGGAGTTCTGCCGCGCTCGCTGCGGTGAAGAACACAACGATGACGAACAGGAACTCGAAGTAGCTCTCTTCACTGAAACTCTTGAAGAACCAGCGTGCGATCGGTGGAACGATCAACCAGACTCCACCAAAGAGTGCAATCAACGACACGCCAACACCGATGCCCAAACCGAGTGTTAACCCACCGTCGATGGCCCCCATCGCAACGGCAAGGACGATGAGTGCTAGTGTGTCCGTGAAGAGAATGCCGCCGAAGACGGCTGTTATCGCTCGGTTTCGAGTCACGCCGTACTGGTTGACAACTGGGTAGGCGAGCAGTGTGTGCGACGAGAAAACCGCAGAAAGGAGAAGCGCGGGCCACAGTTCAAGACCCAACACCGAAATTGACGCGAGAACGCCTACGATGAAGGTGAGGCCGAAGCTAGTTAATCCGAACAGTGCGGCACTCTCTGGGCTTTGGGAGAACCCACGCAAATCGAGTTCCAGTCCGACCGTGAAGAGCAGGTAGATGAGGCCGACATTCCCGAGGAGAACGATCGCTTCGCCGTGTTCAACCAATCCCGTTCCTCCAGGGCCGATAATCGCCCCGATGAGGACGATTCCAACGATTCCAGGTTGTCCCAAGCGCCGAATCGCCAGCGGGCCGACGAGAAATGCGACCAAGGCAAGCGTGAAGACCAAGATGGGGTCATCGAGTGGGAGCGACGGGACATCGACCAAGTCGTCTGTTCCTATCATAGTTTAGAGTGAGTTCTGACTCGGAAGTCGTATGCTCAATTGTCGCCGGTTGGCACATAATCTTGTTGCGCTGGACGAGTTTGCAGCCTCCACAACTGCCGGGGTGAGGGAGTGAGGTTTACGGGCGTTCCGTTTGTACGCTCTGGAAATGGTAGTTGAACGACTCGTCGCCGGAGTCCGGGATGATATCCGCGCGTTTCATCGGTTGTGGATGGATCTAGCGTTCGGGCAGAAACGGCGGGAGGAATCGGACTTGATGGGGCGATGGAAACCGCAATCCCCCGCTCTTCGACTCGCGTACGTGGTGTGGTCAGGTGCGGGCTATGCGTTCATCTTCCTCTTGTACCCGTTCGCGTTCCTCGCCTTCCTACTCCGGGCTTCAGCGACGAAGATCGACCGAACCGCAGCAACACTCGGATTCTTGGGTGTGTTCGTCACGACGCTCATTGTCTGGGGTGGGTTGTCCACCGCCGCGTATGTGCATCTTCCGTGGGAAGGGTTCCTTGGCGTCGCGGCAGCCACTGTGACTGCCGCAGTTTCATCCGTTGTCGCACTCCTCGCC
>LKMJ01007409.1_pt1 | contig 10332 bp, 10 predicted proteins | sample 643391 | NCBI WGS metagenome assembly LKMJ01 (sample SAMN04112250, study PRJNA286221) | soda lake metagenome | biome: soda lake; feature: Kulunda Steppe; material: water; isolation source: sample PL-Br10 brine of Picturesque Lake | place: Russia: Kulunda steppe | collected 2010-07
CGGAGCAAACCGTATATACGGTTTGGGTGTACGGGTTATATAACTTGCCCCCTCCGTATACCTACGGTATATACCGTAGGTATAAATATACGGTTATATATAATTATACGGTATTCAGCAACCCTAGAAATGACCAAAAATCAACATCTCACCAACCACTATTTTTTCACTCCAATTCTTTTGCAATGATGTTTTAAATTACAAGAGCACCAAAACACCAAAAATCATGTAATTTGGTGCAGTGGCTGATCTGGTGTGGACATCTGGCTGTGAAAAGTAGGGTTCATGCCTCGGCCCATTAAGCATGGGGCCCCTGACGTAAATCTTTCAAGCTCTAGTGCTATGAAAAGCTGGCAATCAGGGCTACCATTTAAGACTAAGCTTGCAAGGTTTATGTCAGGGGGCCCATGCCCTGGGATCATGCAAAGACCATACCCATTTTGGGCCTCAGATAACCCCCTCTGGCAAATTCATCAACCCACAGGCTCAGGTCGAGTCATGACTTACTGCCGCACAACAGCACAGACTTGATGCACGATACATGCCACTTGGGGCAAAGGCAAGCCAGGGAGGGAGCCAACATTAAAGCAGTGCTCCTCTGCGCGACTAGTGCAGTCCCTGTTTGCCAGTACAAGACCCCGCACCCACCCAGCAGGTGTGGCGCGCAAGGCTCTTGGTGGCCATTAGGACATATCATTAAGGCCCGGCTCCACCATGCCCACCCACCACTAAGCTCCAAAGCCTGCCCCTCCAGGGGTCTCTCCATGAACAGGACAGGTTGACGCGCACGCAGCCAGGGCCTGTTGTCCACGCCCGTGAACGCTCCGCGCCACAAGCCAGCTTGAATGCCTGGTGTTGAAAAACACCATTGTGCTGAAGCAAGCACTATCAGTCCTCTTAGGGGTAACCTACTAAGTTGGTAGGCCACCAAAGATGAGTAGTGCAAAGCTCAAGAGCAATCAGCGTTTCTCAAAAAGGCACTTATTTTTGGCTGGCATACATGACAAGGCAAGAACTTGAGACCTCCAAAGAAACCAGTCACTTCAAGCGAGCCAAATCGGTCCGAGCCACTGGGCCCTGGTGCTACTGCTTACCTCTTAACTTCTTCAGCTAACTATCCACAAGAGCACTTGTTTTAAAAAAACTGGGTTCTGCAGGCCAAGCACTTGGGCACGATCTAGGCAATTGGTTGGTGAAACGATTCCACCGGAACTTTTCAGCTTACACACTTAGTATGCTAAGGCATCGTGTGTGCTGAACAAAAGCTGGTACTAGGTCCAGAGGTCTGTCAGGTCTGGGTTAAGACAATCCAAGACTTACTTACTTTTTCATCTTGCAGTCTCATTATTGCAAATTCTCAGCAAATTCATAGCTCATGAGGCATGTGAAAAAGGAAAAAAGATTAAGCAAACAGGGATGTAAGGAAGAATTCAACATCTGGTGCAAGCACCAGGTAAATTCCCATCATCAAATTATAAAGAGGGACGTTTAACCCCTGTTAAGTTGGTGGTGGCAGGAGAGCTCTGAAAAGAGCCATTTGTTTTTTTGTGCTATTTTTCAACCTCCTACATGTCTTCATTATTTTTTGTTACATATTGAATTAGATTGGGTGTGGGATCTTGTGCTGGCAAACAGGGGCTACTATAGTCGCGCGGAGGAACACGCTTGGTGGTGGCTGCCCTCCCTGGCTCGCCTGTGCCCCTAGTAGCATGTCTCCTGCTCTAAGTCGGTGCTGTTGTGCTGCAGCAAGTCAGGACTTGACCTGAGTCTGTGGGTTGGTGAACCTGTCTTCTCTGCTTTGGACGTGTGGGTGGGTGTGTCTGATTTTTTGCGCTTGCACTTGTTGTGTGGAAGCCTGTTGTGGGGGTGGGGTCTTCCAGACATGCTTCTCTTCCTTCTCTGACCTGGTGGGGATAGACATACGGTACTTCAGACCAAAGTGTCTCCTTTTCCTTAATTGATGTACGGGGTGTTTCACTGCCTAAGTAGTTTTTCTTTCTTTTCTTTTTCTGAATGAGTGCTTAGGTGAAGTGCAAGATTTTTTCTTTACACCGGATACTGAGGGGTAGCTCAGCATGACATTTATCAATGGTTTCCATAACTCCAATAGGATGGTGTGCAGGCTCACTTTGTGGCATTGCTGTGCAATGTTGTCTTTCATTACACTTCATGTGTTCCAGCTGGCAGTATACAAATAGCATCTGGTAAAGAACGAGATCGAAGTTCATTTGCTGAAAGGTTTGGTAGAAGTCATTGTGATAAAATCCATTGGCTACATGTGCTGGGAATGTCAGATCTTGTTGAGTCAGCCAGGCTTCTCTACCAATGTCTGTGAAGATGATGTTTTCTCCAAAGTCACCTGTGGTAGCTGAGCCTGTGCCGGCCTGCCCACGGGCCAACTGGTAGCCCTAGCCTGAGCTGTCCTCGTAGCCTTGGGGGCGACCTCTTAGCTAGTTGGCTTTTCTGGCAGTTCTCCTATGCCTAGTGTTTTCCAGCTCTTCTGCCTTGCCTGCCTTAAGGACATTGTTGTGTCCGCTCGCGTCATGTAACAAACAAACAAACAAACCTTTGCTCACCACCCATCTCATTGAGATCAAGTACTGTGAAGACACTCGCCTTGAGCAGCAGCTCCAAGCTGCCCATGCTCAGCATGGTCACCCTAGAGGCAGCATTGCAGGATACCATGTTCTTCACGTTATTCTCTTAGGTGTGGGGGGTGTTATTTACATTCCTCACACTTTGGTTCCTCTAAAGAGTCTCGGCATTGATTCACAAAGAGTCGAGAAACTTGCTCTCAAGGTTAATGCTCATTCTGTGCACTATGCTCATAAGCTTGTTCAGACCAGACGTTCTCTTGAGCAGTCTCCCCACCTTCAAACCAATCAGGAGAGGTCTGCTGGCTTGTCTGCCCGCAACCTTCCTGATCCTCACTGACCCCCCTTTTCTTTTCTGGTGAAGGGGCTTTTCTTCCCAAGTGGCCACTTTTCCTTAATTGATGTGAGGAGCTTTTTGCTGCTTGCGTGGTTTTTCTTTTCTTTTGCTCAAGGTCTTTAGAATCATCCGTGGAGCAATATTACGTCTTCCAGTCATCATATTTTTAACTGAAGCATTCTGAAAGCGATTAGCTAGTGGCTCTGCCATAGATATGGGCCAGCTTCTGAATGTAAAGAACGTCTATTCTGAATTTCATGACATGCCTTTTCTGTGATACATCTATTCTTGTATTGTTCCATAATGAATTACTTGTTGTAAGGTTCACTGACGCAAGCAGTCTCATCCAATGATTGTGGTAACCTGAGTCTGTATTAGCATCTCCAAGTCTGTGATGCTTGTTCATGTGAACCTCCAATTTTGGCATTTTTCCTACATGCTTTGCAAGGCTGGTTCTAGTGGTATGGTGGATATTATCATCTTTCCCTTTCGCGAGCCAGTATACATGGGAGAAAGGATTGCCATCAGATGAGGTTGGTTGGACTGCCTTGTCAAGATCATAATTATGGAGAGCAGCATCATGGCATGTTTTAATACAGCACCAGCAGACTCATTTCCAACCGCACCAGTATGGGCTTTGACTTTGTTTAAGTGTATGGGAGTGCCTAAATCATAAATTATGGAGAGGATCTGCTCCAAAAGTTAAACATGTACATGCTTTTAGTGAAATCCAGGGAATGTGATCTGTTACCTGGACTGCAATATGGTGTCTTTGGCTATGTGGGTGCACTTTGCCTCCAATGCTGAAGATATGCCAGTCACTCCTGCTCTGTTTATGGTGTTGCTTGCCTCAACTCCACCAGATTCAACATAACCAGCTACTTTTGTCAAATGTATGAAGACGCCTGCTCGAGTACGTGTCGATTTTTACAAGTTAGGCAACTAACATCAGTGTAGGCCCACAATCGCCAATCAATCTGAAACCTTGGGTCTAAGATTATGTTTTTGAGCGCTGTAAGGCTAGGAGCTGTTGTGGTAAACCTGGGTTTTTTTTGTAAGAGCTGAGCCAATAAGTTCCTTCAAGATAATCTTGATATCTGGGGGTACTTCAGCCGTCCTTTGAATGTGGTCAGGGCTTAAAATTTGCTCCTGGAATAGCATATGTCAAGGCTACATAGCACATTGGTTCCTAGCAAATAGCACGTTTTGTACCTCTCAGGTGTATCCGCAATATACCCTGTGTTTTAAGCCCAAGGGGTTGCAATGCTGACAAACATGTCTGAAAAAGACAAAAAAAGGGTCACTGGCAGCTTGGGTTCAGGTGAATATGTCTGAAAAAGACAAGAAAAGGGTTACTGGCAGCTTGCGTTCAAGTGAACATGTCTGAAAAAGACAAGAAAAGGGTCACTGGCAGCTTGCGTGAGCATGTCTTAAAAAGACAAGAAAAGGGTCACTGGCAGCTTGCGTTCAGGTGAACATGTCTAAAAAGACAAGAAAAGGGTTACTGGCAGCTTGTGTTCAGGTGAACATGTTTGAATAAGACAAGAAAAGGGTCACTGGCAGCTTGCGTTCAGGTGAACATGTTTGAAAAAGACAAGAGAAGGGTCACTGGCCGCTTGCGGTGAGCATGTCTTAAAAAGACAAGAAAAGGGTCACTGACAGCTTGCATTCAAGTGAAGCCTCTGAGCACAGCCAGAGGAAGAGAATAGGAGGGAAAGACTGCTTAGTAATCACCCTGGGAGCAGTAGAGAAGGAGAACAATGCATCCAGAGCAAGCACATGACATTTCTCGATCCAAAGAGAGGGTGAAACAAGTCAGCGCAGGTCAGGTGGGTTTGAGACAAGCCTGTACCAACAGCCCCATCACGCTAAGAGACTGTTGCGGACCATGGTCTGTTCTCCATGATGAGCCTGTTGGGCAAACTTGCAGCAGTGCTGAAATGTTCCCTTCATAAGTTTTGCACTGAATTGGACTGGGTGGAGTGAGGGTGCTGCCACGCCTGAAGCCCCCCAAGGGTTTGTCATGTCTACGCCATGAAATGCATTATCACAAAATTACTCTAGGATTCAATACGTTAGATCTTAATAGCAATAGCTATGATTGCATCAAAGTCGAACACAAGGTACAATTTACCTGAGCCCCTAGCCAACCAACTAAACTAACTTCTAGGAAGCATCGTTGTGCCTGCATTCACGCAGGACAAAGCTGGCACTGCACTGATCTGGTGCCACCGCCCTGTGCTCATGCTCTGGATTAAAGGAGAGCTTCCTGCTCAAACCAATTATCTGTTGCGTACTAAATAGTGTGGCCATACATGGTGTGTGTGACCCTCTTGATCTTATGATGATATTTTTCCAGTGAAGGGAGGATTAGGGTAACCTCTATAGGTTTTTCCACCAGCCCCTAGGGAAGAATAGTGTGCAAGACTATGTGTCTACATCCCTGTGCTCTGAGGAATTTTCTTCAGATTTGTGTGTTGATCTGTTTCAATCTGAAGCTGCGCATCATGGTGTGCATCATCAAAGTACTTGGTTTTTGATCAGATGCATTTCCCATGAATGATGGGCTGTGACATGACTTAACATGTGCATGATACCCTTTTTCATTTAAGGAGATCAAATTGATGCTGCATGACTTTGTGGGATGGAGGTATCCACATTGATTTGGATGGAGCTCTTGGGGATGAGTAGTATTTGCGGCGCAAACTTTCTGGAATGTTGGTGTTAAGTAAGGTCCTGCTTTTTCTAATTTTCCGGTTACACAGCTTCTTTCCCTTGCTTGAGTCCCAATTCCTGTACATACAGATAAAATGCTTCTTGGGTGCATGCCGAGAGCAGCTTACAAGAGCACATGGTTAGGATTTGTATAACTCATGACCCAGAACGTATGTTTAGATAAGGTCAAGGTTGACAGTCAGCCTGGTCGGTAGAATTATTCAACCCGTCATCACCAGCCAAAAAGTAGGCCAAGATGTGTGCAAGTAGGAATCATACGGTAAGTGGCTTGCAAAGCCAAACCTGTAGAATTAGAGGAACACAGGTTAAAACCTTGAACCGGCCAAAGCCTGCTTGCGGCTTGCAACTTGAATCTGGCTTACAGAGCAAGTATCCTGTGATTGAGCATGTGCATGTGTGTGTTCTCAGCAAACTACTTACATGTTGGGCCTTGATATCACCTCCAAAACTGTACACACTGATGATAACTTGGCTAGTCACAGCACCTGACAACACCACTTGAGAATCTTTATCTTACCCATCATTTCAGCAAGGTCCGTCAAGAAAGAAGCACGGTGCATGTGCTGTCAAAAAACAATCAACAAGCGGACAAGGAAAACATCTGAATAGGGTAGCAGTCAGCATTTGCACCCGCAAGCTACAGAAAGGCATACAGGTTGAGTACTGCATTGTAATAACAGGCAAACATGATGGTAGCCACAGGGCAGGTGGTGTTTTTTTGAGAACTTGCCTGATCTACACTCAGCTCTATCATCCTCTCCTTGGATGTTGGAGGACAGTTTGGTGCTTGGCTCTCTATCATTAAAAGTCACTTGGGGGACCCTATGGGTGAGGTCTTTTAGTATTATATGGGGCTAGATCCCAGCCTCAGGATACTAACTGTATATTTCAACACATCATCTTGCTCAAGGAGCTGCGCTCCTTCCATTGCTGTGTAAAAAATCAGCATTAATGATAGTAGGGTTGCATCGTTTAAAATTGGCGCATGTCATGCAGCTTTATACTTTGGGCAAAGGTACCAAGGCACCAGCCTAATTACAGAACGTGGCTTCTCTATGATTTAAATTTAAAATCTGATTGTGCATCATAGAAAGCCTTGAGACCTTTTGCAGTATGCTCACAATATCTCAAGGGATCTGAGCTCAACGTGCAAGTGCCACTACTCAAATGGCGGAGCATCCTTTGCTGCAAAACACAAAACGCGTGTCTCAAAGTACACTATTTCTTCCGGCGGCCTTCTAAGTCATCAATTTCCTTAAGCTTCTGCTCAATCTCAGGCTGCCCAGCATTATTGACTCCATGCATCATTGTATTTATTGCCTGCATAAAAAACGAGCAGAAAATGGTTCAAAACAAACTGTATGCAGCACTTGCAACTACATACGTCCGTGCAAGGTCAAAACATTCTCATGAACAGTGTCTTCCAATGTTGATGAGTAAGTCACTTGTGTTTCACTATGGAGAAACTAAATGTCCATTCATTGGCAATATGTAGCAGACATTTACTCCCATAATCACCATCAGGAAGGGTGTGCTTGCTAATTGCAAGCAAAAAAGGATCTTGCCTCTTTGATCATGCGTATGGCTGAATTTTTGGATGCCTCTGGTGTGGGTCTAGCCATTTTTTCGTAGCCAGCACTCTTGGGGGTTGATTCATCCATGTCAAAGACCTGGAACGGGGACTTATAAGGCGCGTCTGCCTGCAAGAACATGCGCACGGATGGAAATGTTTGTGCCTTGGACTCATTATCCATGGGCAATACATGTTCAATTGCGGCACTGCAGCTCATTGCAAAATCAAGCAAATTGCGTGAGGAACAAAACAAATATGCTATGATGGTTGTGGCCTTTTAATACAGGCACTGCTGACCTGCGTAATATGAAATGCGTGATACCAGGACACAAGCAGGAGAGTGTAAGATTGACAAGTTCCAAATGGAAAGTAGGAGGCGCAAGCTGCCACGCCCGTGTGGGCGACCCTTGCAGTCATCAAGTCTGCAAAAGCTCATCCTAGCACTGTGCGCAGGGGTTTGTTACTGGGCCACAACCATAGGGTTTTCCTTTTTACAAAATTTCCTGGGGCCCAATGGCTTCAATCTTTCAGTATTTTCAGACATGCACGTTCTTTGTTCTGCACTTAGATACTGTGAAAATGTTTTGTAGAAACTGTCCAAGGTCAGAGGCAAGAGGGCTGGAAGCTGGCAAAAGCTTTTTTCTTTCATGCAAGTGCTAGCAAGGCTCTAGAAGCCCCAACAGTTGGCCATTTTTTGCACCAAAAATGTGCAGAAGTCCTATGCAGTAGTGAGTAGGTTTGGAAAAAAGGATTGAAATTTCTGTGAGAGTCCAGTTTTTAATCCCTGGGGCTGTTGTTGCTCAAGGTATTTGACCAGAACACACAAGTCCCCAAACCCCCAACCTTTTCATCTCATTTCTTGCAACTTCTCATATCCACTAAAATTCTTAAAAATGCGGATAATTCCAACCAACATTAGCTAAACGTCAACCCCTAATAAGGCAGCCTGGCCCAGAGATTTCCAGGCTACAAAGCACAAAGGTTGACAATCTTCACAACTATGTGCCCAGCATCCAATGACTCTTTGATGCACCTGCTCAAATATATGCCCAAAGTTCCAGAAACCAGTGACAGGCCTCTAGACTTAGCGCCTGAGGGCATTGAGTACATGCCTAGCATGTCAACAGCATATAGAGGCCAAGACCTTTAAGGCAGGAGGCCATGAAAAGGCTAAGGTTTAAGCTCAATATACACATCGCTCTTAACAGTACATCCCTTGCAGCGTACATGGCAGGGGTATTACTCTGGAGCAGTTTCACCTGGGAGGGCTTGTATCCTTCCTGCTGGGCAAGCTCTTCCTTTGCGCGGCGATCATCAGGATCCTGGGAATTGGTAGGATTGGTGCACGGATACCACCTGACATATGTGTGTCAGCAAACTACATGCATGGCACGCAGCATGGATGCATAGCCGTACTACACATACTTGATACGCTTGGAAAGCAAACTTACGTGTGTGCTGCCTACATGTAAATACATAAACACACGCGGCAGACACATGTGCACACAAGCAAACCTTTGCAGGCTAGGCCCCCCTCTGTGTACCCACCTGTCCGTACCCCCTCATACTGCGCGGTTTGTCCTTTGACACAAACTCGTCCACTGTGCCTGTCACAGTCCCTGCTGTGTTGATCCCACTGCGCGGTTATTCAGGCACATGCACAGAGAATAAAATGGTCACCACGTCTAAATGCAATGGCGTTTGTCTGATGGGTGCATGCAAGCAAGCATGGGAGCATGCTGCTGCCTGTGTTTAACATAAATGAACTCTCATTGACGTCCCTCGCTTCAGGGTGTCTTCTTAAAGCAGGGTGTATGCTTAAAGTGGGCTGCTTCTTTGGCCACGTGTCCTTGATGTTCAGCCTCCCAAAAATTGCGTCACCAACCTCGTGGGGTCAGGATCACGGTAGCCTGTCTCATCAGCTCCAATGGACCGCATCCATTTTTCCTGTGGGTAGATAAGGCATGTGGCTGGCATTGTGCAGATGACCCAAATCTAAATTTGAACAGACATGAACGTGTCATAAATACCTCACACATGCAGAGAAGTCGGTGCCTGCACTCTTGAGTACGATCCAGTAGGGTATTTATTGCAGAAAGAGCTTGATGGCTCTTGTTAAACAAAAGCGGCAGGAGCTGGTAACCAGCCAAACTGTAGGATAAAACCTGCTGAAAACTAGTTGAGCTTGTACATGGTTGTCATATTCCAAGTCATACTTCATTGTCTGGGCACAACATTCACCTGTAGCCTTTTAGACTCAGCCATATTCTCTTGAATAGTCTGCACCAAGAGCATTGCCAGGCTTGTATGGTAAGTGTTCTGTTGGTTAAGTTTTGCCAGCTCTCGGTAATCAGATCAGATGAACACAAGCATGATGCAGCCCTTGGAAATGTCCTCATACTAGCGGTTAACATCTTACATTGCATCTTGTGAAACTGATAGGTGCATGGACCAAGTCTTCTCACCCGCCGTTCATCCTCAGTTGGAGGCGGCTGCTCCCTGACATGGCCAATCCCTCCCTGCAGGAAAGCCGGCACCATTCACTGCAAATTCATATTAGCCAGGCACTTAAATTATGCTACCAATTACTTAATGAATCCCACCTCTGGCACAAAATCTCTGTCTGGATACACGCCTGGCTCCGCCTGCTTGCTCAATTCAGTGCCCCTAACTGTCTTGTCTGCTGGATTGCCTCGTGTCTCATCCGTAAAGCAGCGACATGTCACTCCTCTAATTCTATGAGCCTGGTAGGGCCTTGTTAGTAAGCGCTGAAACTGAGGACGCAGCATCCCTCCAGAGGGAGCTCTCAGGCAATACGCTCGCCTCAGATCTCGCCTCAGATCACAATTTTTTACCTATCAGATCGCCGATGAACGCTTGAAAAGTTTATAATGTGCGATGAATGTTTGAAAAGTGTATAATGCTCGACTCGCTCGAGTTTCTCAACATCGAAGACTGAGTGCAACAGTTAGCCCTGGTGGTGTATCGTTTCCAGTTCCACAGGCACCTGAGAGGTGAAAAAATGCCTGGGAATTTGGAATCGTTGCTGCCTGCACCAGATATTCTGGAAATCAGCCAGGTATCCAGGCACA
>LKMJ01007410.1_pt1 | contig 10332 bp, 7 predicted proteins | sample 643391 | NCBI WGS metagenome assembly LKMJ01 (sample SAMN04112250, study PRJNA286221) | soda lake metagenome | biome: soda lake; feature: Kulunda Steppe; material: water; isolation source: sample PL-Br10 brine of Picturesque Lake | place: Russia: Kulunda steppe | collected 2010-07
GTGGGGACCAAGAGGTGGGGGGCTTGGGAGGGGAGGAGGGCCTGGGGAGGCAGGGGGGCCAGGTGGGAGGGGGGGGCTTGGGAAGGGAGGGGGGCCAGGGAGGGAGGGAAAACCGGGTGGAGGGTAGTGTATGGTGGTAAGGTAACATGTAGAACCTGCTGGCAGCCAAGCTGAAAGCGTCAGGAGCTGGCAGTGTCCAGCAAGCCCAGCAGTCAACCCATCTGGCTGAAGGTCTAAACCCATCGATACCTTGGGCTAAACCTAACTTGTAACTTGCCTAAGCAATACCTGAGAGGCTCCGGATACTTGAGCAGGCGGCGGGGCACCTGAGATGGAAAGTCGATTATTCACCCTCGCAACCTGGGGGTTCGAATCTGACTGGAGGCCAAAGAACCGGCTAAGCTGCCCTCGTTTGGAGGATACAGCCTTGAAACCTTACCTTACCCAACTTGCCTAAACTTCAAATTGTTTCACAAATGTAGGACAACTTAGGTACACAATACTTCGAAACAAGCCATAGGTGCCTACTTTTATTTGATGCAGGGAGAGGTGCACTGCCTATGTTTCATTCCTTTTTTCACAACTGAGTGCCAGCAGGGGCATTCCCCATGGTGGAGTCTTCTAGGCAAAGTTTGCAGCCTGCATTCCGCAGCCTTCAAGGCTTTCTAGAGCAAGTTACTTTCAACGAAGTTCTCGGTCACATCCTGCCATGCATTACATCATTTCAACAAATGTTTGCAATGTCACGGTGGCAGAATGTAATAAAGAGCCCAGCCTTGGGTCGAGAGGGAATTAAAACAAAGCAGAAATTCTGCTAGGAGGGAATCATCCACTGGCAGAAGATGGAATCCAGTCCTTGCTTCTTACCACTGACCAAATGGCCAGCTGCTTCTAAGCATAAAAAAAAGTAACAAAAGTGCAAAGCGGTCTCCAAAAAATTAAAAAATCTAGACTTAAGCTGGCCAGCTGCTAAAGAAGAACTGATTAGTTTTGTATGCAATTGAAACGCTCCCTACAGAAATTTTAGAAAGGAGGACACCAAGGGTCCAGCAACAATCATTGTTACATGATGTAACCCCTTGTTTGTTACATGATGTAACCCCTTCACTAGCAACCTAGTACCCCACCACAAAAGTAAGGCCAGAGAAGCATAAACTAGAATGAACAAAAAGGAAGCAGCTGTAAACACAGAATAAACTTTGAGCAGACCAATGAAACAACAGTAAACACATCGATAGTACCTGACAACAGGTGAAACATGCAACCTGGGCGTTCAGAGTGACAGGCATGCAACGAAGTTAACCAGAAGCAAACAGCTCAGGCATTCAAATTATGGGTGACCAGTAATCAAAATGGTGCAAAGTAGGGCATGGTAGCTGCATTTTCATCTCAAAATTTGGCCCCTAAGGCAACATTCGGATCAATGAGTCAGCACTGAGCGTTCACTACCTGAGTAATAAGTGGTGACTGAGATCAAATGAAGGCCTAAGCAAAAAAGAGGGAGCAACTCTTCCAGCATCTACCTTTCCATGACGAGCAGCCATAAAGGGCCACTCGCCAAGTTCCATTCATTTGCAAAGCTTATGGCTGCTCAGGAAGGAGCACGTGGAAGAGACTGGATTTTAAAAGAAACTCAACTGGCTCAACTGGCACCACTGCAAACTAGTGTGTACCACTTTGCACTAGCTCATCTCACCATACACTGGCGCTCACCACTATACATACAAGCGAACCTTGGCAAGGTATCCATGTGGTTTTTACTTCATCACGAGCGCTGGACAATTCTCAATCAAGCTGCACTCGGGAAGCGAAGCACAAGCATTATTGGCAAGTACACCACAAAAAACCATCTTTTGCAGTACAGGTGCGAATGTACGCATGATGGCAATAAATCAAGCCATGGCTATCCTTTACCCGACTTGTATTCTGCCTCCTGGCTCTGATTGGCAAGGAGGGGCCCCTTTCCTGTTCCACCATCGCAGCACTCGTGGCTATTGAAGCAGCACAAACCCACGCCTCATCCTTCTTGCCTGCTGCCCACTCAAAGCAGACCCAAAAGAAAGCAGACACATATCCCTATCGATTGGCAAGCGCGGTATCCAAGACGGAGCTCTGTCTTTTTACACTGCTGCCCACTCAAAGCAGACCCTCACACGGAGCGCAATGCCCATGCCAGCGGCCCCACTTGTTGAAGAATGCTTGTACCTACAACTGTTCTCAACGGCACAATAGACTCTGCCATCTCATTTCGGACCTTATGGACTATTTTTTGGCTGGCGAAGACCAGCAACAAACCAATCAGCCTAACGACCTGGCTGGCGGTTGACCCTAATCTTGTAATCTTGTAATCTTGTATCTACAGTGCACTTTGTACTGACAGGGCACCTACAGGGCAGCTCTGCCCTCAAAGGTTGCTCAAGCCAATGAACCACATGCGCGCGCGCACACACAAATAAGGGAGCCTTCCTTGTTTTGGGGAACCCCACACCCCAACCGTACAGTGCTGTGTGGTTAGATTCTTCGACCAACCTGCTGGGCATACTCAGCACCCTTGCACTGTGAAGGCTCAAGAGGCTCGGGCCGGCATACCTCGAAAGAGTAGGCGCACCCATCCAGCATTACTCGCACACCCCATCCACGCAGGACAGCCCCGCTGCGCACGCGCACCCCACTGCCGCCCTCAGCGCCTTCACAAACGCCTGCAGCTGCGCCTCACTGCTGAAGTCACGCGCGCCTGGCGCAGACTCCACATGCAAAAATGTACCCGTCACAGCGTTAGCCGCCGCAGCCGTCCCACACTCCTTGCCTGCCTGCACGCCATTCACGGCGCGGCCCTGCACGTTTGTAGAGCCCACTAGGAGGCAGCTGCTGCCGCCTGGGGTGCGCACCACCAGGCCTGTGCCTGCGCCCAGCACCGACACAAATGTGTTCACAACACCATTGCGTGCATTGCTCGCGTCAGTATAGAAGTCTGCACTGCCTGTGGCTGCCGTGACAAAGACGTCGTCGTCAGGGCAGCTCGTGGTGCCCTTGCCATGCAGCTGCAGGTAGGCGCAGCCCCCAGGTGCGCAGCCACCGCCGCCCGCTGCCGAGCCTTGCCACTCCAGCATGCTTAGGCTGGCCCGGTGGAATAGGCTGTCAGTGATGTGAGCGGCGTCAAACGCAGAGTAGGCTGGCTGGCAGGCAGAAGGTTTGCGGTGTGCGTGGCGGTGGGCGCCAGCCGCAACAAAGCTCTTGGCTCGGATTGCATGAAAAATGAAGGCCGACTGCTCGCCTGAAGAACAGCAAGCAGTCGTGGTCAGGCACAAGCAGTCGTGGTCGAGCAGGCACAAGCAGTCGTGGTCAAGGGCAGCGGCAGATAATGGGGTGGCGTGACGGACAGCAGCGCACAGGGTGACACAAGGGCGTGCCGCGACCCTTTTTGAACCTTTTTGACCCCTGTTTGAGCCTTTTTGAGCCTTCTTGAGCCTTTTCGAGCCTTCTGAGCCCTTTTTTGAGCCTTATTCAGGAGCTATGCGATCCTGGAGAGCGTCCACGGGCAACCACCAGCACAGGCATTGTTGGTTTGGTGGTGGCCAATTTTCACTGATGTAGGCAAGGAGGCCTTTCGTGAGCTTCCAATCTGTGCACTAACACATTGTGCTTGGATACGAGGGACATTGATACAAGAAAGCAACAGAATCTGGCTCGCAGGTTGCAATAGGAAACTGGAACACGATCAGCATGCGGCCATTCTGCTGTTGGCTTGCAAACAGCTCCAGCTCCCTTCAGAAGCGTGAGCATGAAGCATCAACAACCGAGCTGATGCACAGGAGTGTTTCATGTATCCAGGTTGCATATTTTCCGCATGGACAGAGGAGGGCCGGCACAGGGAGTAACAGAAAAGAGCCTGGGAATAAAGCCTGCCCTAAGACAGCTTCTGCATAAGAAATTCCTAGCAAAACAGGCTGATTGAGCTTGTGTGAGACCAAGCAGTCTAGCCATTAGCAGGGCCCGTGCAGCCAGTGCACCTTGAGCTCTCGTGGCAACAGCAGAAGGACTCACGCCATGCTGCAGATCACGCCATGCTGCAGAAGCACTCACGCCATGCTGGTGGCTTGCCTGTGCTGGTGTCAAACAGAGGATGCGCGACCTGGATGTGGATGTCGTGGTGAATGTCCTCCCTGTGCATTGCACTGATGAAGATTGGACTCCCTTTGCAGAACCGGAGCTTGGCCTCTGAACCTTTAGGACACGCATTCCTGCGAGCGTCACACAAAGCACCATCCTTCTAATCTCTTTCTTCTGATTTGAGCGCTTTTAGTTTTGGTTTGGGGTTGCAGGCCTTTTAGGCTTCAGCTAAGCTGCCCTCGTTCGGCGGATACAGCTATGTAACCTAACCTAACCATCCCTCTAAATTGCTAGGGTGCGTGTTTCGCAATAGACATGTGAGGTCACGCACACAAGCTGACACATTCCCTGAATGCAGTAAGGGGTAAGGGTTAGAGTTGCCCTATCCCAGGCATTTATTTTGTACTTTACACTAAGCAAATGGCTCTCATAATTGCACCTGCAAGCCTCTTCGAACAAGCATCCAGTTCTCGTTCTCTCTTGCCAAGATTTAGCTTGAGCTTTCAATGCGTGTTATATTCAAATTCTATGCCCTAGCAATACAGGTAGCAATTATGAACCAATCACGTACACATTTTCTCAGCTTCGCTGTGGTGCCTAGCCAAATTATGCACTCCTCACTCCCTAGCAAGATGGAAGGATTCCAATGCAGAGCTACAGACTGAAAATTGTAAGGTAAGTGTTTTCAGCGCATGTTTGCATTGGACACCTTGGTTTGCTTACCTTTCATGCAGCACACAGTACTGAACAGCGTCAATCTGGTAGATGCGCGCAGTGTACAAGCTCCTCACAGCGTCATTGGGCAGAATGTCAGCGCCACATGCACCCTTTAGGAACAACAGGGAGCTGACTGCAGCTTCAAACCCAGATGCTTCCTCATCAGTTGGTTGAATAGAGTCCCAATCGCTCTCCACCTGACATAAAAGGATAAAATCACTTCACACATGCTAATCCCTGGACACTATGTAATGGGGCGGGTGAGGTTAAAAAGGAAGATGAGGTTAAAAACAGGCAAACTAACCTTCTCCCATTTGAAGTATGTTCAAGTGCCAAATTCATGCTAAAGTCTTTAGTAAAGATGTGCACAAACACTTTCAGAGGATGCCTAATTCCAAGTTACTTTGGTGTCATAGATGACTTGACACTAGCACATAGATACACAGTGCACAAAAAAGAATGATAGAAAGTGGACCTCTTTGTGTGAACAATTGCGCGCAGGTGTAAGTAGGTATCGAGGCTTATTCAATGAAGGCACACACTGATACGTGGCATGCTTCCGCGCACCTGTATCTCATCAGAACGGATCATGAAGGCTTTCAGGCACTGGTACAAGGAAAGGGTGCTGCTAATTGACGCACTGCAATCCACGGGCTCGTGGCCAGGGGGAAGGGGCGGGGGAGGAGTGTGGGGAGGCACGGGTGCCGCTGACGAAAAAATGCAAGGCAATAGTGGAGAAGGCTCATCATTGTTGAATTTGAGTGTGAGCAATTATTTGAAGGCTGGACCTCAGGAACGGATTACCAGCTTACGAGCAGTGAGAAGTGGCTTGGGCATGCCAGGTGACTTCATGGAATGAGCACATGGCATGTGACTTCATGGAATGAGCACATGGCTTGGGCATGGCAGGTGACTTCATGGAATGAGCACATGGCTTGGGCATGCCAGGTGACTTCATGGAGTGAGCACATGGCATCACTCTCAAGGAAGGATTGATCCTAGGATGTCCTAGTAATTGCGGTCTCTCTGGAACAAGTCCTCCAATAAAACATGATCCTTGACTAGATTTGCCGGACAGGCATTATTTCAATTCAGGTGCCTGCATGGTGTATAGCAAGTTGCTATTAGCGACACAATAGGGTACTCACGTATGGGCGGTTCTTCAGGCGAAGAGGTGGAGGACTCATCAGGTACCGTGACAGGACTTCTGCTGCTGCCGCTGCTGCTCCTACATGTGGCTGCCTCCATGTACACAGGAATCAGGCCAAGCACGATTGCAAGCACCACCACCGAGGCAAGTGCCATGATAACGACCACCTTCACTGGCGAAGAACCAGGAGGATCATGGGCCCCAGCACACACCACTCCATCCTTTCCAGGCACCACCTTGGCTACCATGCATGTCAAGTAAAAATTTGCTGGCAAAGGACCCAGAGCATACCGGCGTCATAACAATCCATCAGTGGCGTCATAACAATCCATCAGCTCAAAATAATGAGCATATAAGTATTTCTATTCAGTAGCATAGATTTAATGGTACACTTATGAACAGGACTGGTCAAGATCAAATTCGACAAATGTGCTGACGTCCAGTGTTCCTATTACTTCTAAATAGGCCTAACATGGCGCCAAAAGCATCGGAAAATTCTTCTGCCCTCAAAAGAGCAAGGGAGTCTGAAGATGGGTACATTGCAGGATTTGCAAGCCTGGAGGATCTACTTGAGGTGCTGGCACGTGAAGGCCTCTGAGCTGCTGTGCTGAACAAGAACAGGGACACAGCTTGACCCTGGACAAGGTCTAAGAGCGACTCAACAGCCCTGTATTAATCGCTGCACTCTAACAGGCTTGTATCTCAATCTAACCTTTCTTTACAGGCATACATCCCACAAGAAAGGCTGCCTGATGTGCGTCGCGTCCTCTACGGCATGAACCAGGGCATGCCAGGAGCGCGCTCGCTTTGCCTTGGAAATGCAGCTAAAATGTGAGCTTGCCTGTTTGGGTGTGCTTGAAAGAATTGTTCACCAATTATTTTCAGGTCAAGTGGATACAGCACATCAATAAGGTTCTGCCTGCGCGGCAACCTAGTATGGTCCTGGGCGTTTGGGCTCGGGCAAGTCACCACTAGGCTGTTCTACCGCAGGGCCTGGCTCATTTTGGAAACGCAGGGCATGGGCGCAGAAGCATGCCCAGGCACTACCTTCAGCTGCATGCCTGTCTGTGTGTACCTACACAGGGAAGCAATCGCCCGAGGTTTTGACTTGAAGGCCTTCGCCTTCAGCGCTGCCCGAGAGCAGCTGCGCCCCCCGCGAGTGGTCCGCATCGGCCTGGTGCAGCACAGCATCGTGCTGCCTACCACAGCCCCTTATGCAGAGCAAGCCCAGGTGTGGTGGCAGGGTGAATAGGGTTTGGCCTGGGGTTGCTTGCATGATGGCATGTGTGGTGGAACAGCAAGCCCAGGAGTAATGGCGGGTGCGATGCAAGGTAGGACCCTGCAGTTTTCATCCAATCTCAGTGTCCATTCCAGTGCTCAGCGTGTGGGTAGGGAGAGCCAGAGGGGCTGGCCTGCTTGCACGGCTGCCAACCTGCGGGCGGGAGCTGTGCAGTGTGCTGATTTATTTTACAGCCCTGCCACATTGAGTTTGGTAAGACTGCATGGATTGCAGAGCAGCAGGTGAGGACTGCTGGTCAGGGCTGTGGAATGATTAATTCCGAATAATACCCGTGTTTTAGTGGTTACTTGAAGCTCGCCATTTCAGTTTGCGGATCTTCCGCTTTGTCCGTGCTGTTGCCACTGCCTTTGCCAAAGCTCCAGCTTGTTCTTTGATATGGTGGCCTCTTGGTGGTCTTGGTGTCTTCCAAGGATGTGCTTTAAAGAACCTTCCACTTGTCATGCACATCCTGGCAAGCAAGGGTTGAGAATGAGATGGGCCGAAAGGTCGGCACCCAGCACAGCTGCTTGCATCCCTGCTCCCCCACACAATTTCAGCGCGTCCCATTGCCCACTTGTGATCTGAGCAGCGCATCCCTTTGCTCATGAGTCCTCCTTTGCATTGCACACAGGTTATGATATTGAGTTTGTGCATAAGTGTGTGTGCGCGCATGTGTGCGCCCTCATGCTTGTTTGAGTGTGAGTGTGAGTGCATGCTAACACGATTTTTGCTCTTTGCTTTGTGCAGGCCATCCGAGACAAGGTGGGCCTCATGGTGGATACTGCTGGAGAGGCAGGGGTCAGAGTGCTGTGCTTGCAGGAGGCGTGGTGAGTTTTAACAGGGGAGCAGGAACTGAGACATTAGAAAGGAACTGTGCTTGAAGGGGGCGTAGTGACTTTTGGGGGAAAAACTTATGAGTGACCGGGAACAAAGACAGCGGAAAGATATGGCTGCTTGGAGACTGCAGTGTGGGCTGTCCACCAGACAAATGATTTGGTCTGCAAGAGCGATGTGTGACTCCACATGGCCAGGCAATGATTTGGTCTGCAAGAGCGATGTGTGACTCCACATGGCCAGGCAATGATTTGGTCTGCAAGAGCGATGTGTGACTCCACATGGCCAGGCATGGCTAAGCATGGAAGGACAGAGGGGGTCCTTTTCACACGGAAGGCATCACTGAGGGCTGAGCTCACACCAGCCCTTTCCCCTGTGACTGCTGTGTGGCTTGTAGAAGGGGCTGTGATGTGTATGATCTTGTATGCAAACAGTTTTGACTGATAATTGAATCGTAAACGGCTGACATGCTTGGTGCCTTGGGCAGTGCCGCGCTTGGCGGGCTATGAAACACAGGGCCTGCAAGGTGTGCGTCCAGAGGCCACAAGGGCACTCAAGAGACACACATGGGGAATTGTGCATGTCACATGCAGCATGTGGCATGGGCGGTACTTGTTTGCAGGCCATGCACCCCTCCTGCTGTTCTAAACCCGTCCTGGTGCAGCACGTGCTCGACCAAAGCATGCACAAGGGGTCATGGAGCAACCAGCCTGGACGGCTCAGATCCAAAGGACGTGGCCTACTTTAAGTCAGCTGGAGTGCATGTGCATGCTGTGCCACCAAAGCGGAGCGGTACCAGGGTGTTGTGCCCTGTTAAGGGTGTGTACACTTCTCATTCCATCCTGGTGCTTCATATGGAAAGCAGACACATGTCACCCTGCCATGTCCATCACCACACACGGCGCGCAGGCACATGCCCTTCGCTTTCTGCACACGTGAGAAGCAGTGGTGTGAGTTTGCAGAGTGTGCGCAAACGGGGCCGTCAGTGGCGTTCTGCCAGGCCTTAGCCCGCAAGTGGGGCATGGTCATTGTGTCACCCATTCTGGAAAGGTGAGCAGGGGACAGCAAGCAGGTCAGCCGTCACTAGAGGGATGAACAGGGAACAGCAGTCACGCTAGCCGTTGCTAGAGGGACGAGCAGGGAACACTTTTCACGTCAGCCTTTGCTTGAGAGATAAGCAGGGGATTGTCAATTCTCAGCCCAATGCTGAGAAGCAACCTTGCAGCATAGCTGGAGATCAGATAGGACCCTGAACATTGCCAAGCCAGGCTCGCTCGTCCTCAATGAAGCTTAAGCTGGCCATACAAGGAATAATGTTGCTGCTCACGACCGTGCACAGGATTGATACCCACATCAAAATATGCTGGCATTGATGAAGTCAAGGCCCATTCTAAGCCAGACTTCTCGTGCAGACCAGAAGTGTGCTTCGTAATCGCGCAGACTGGAGTGGATGCGAGTATGCATGCACATGCATGCCGGCTAAGGTGCATGTGCGTAATGCAGTCATTGAACAAAAGCAAGATGTGTTTGTCTTACAGGGATAGTGCCCATGGAGATACAATTTGGAACACAGCTGTCGTCATCAGCCATACAGGCGCAATAATCGGAAAGCATAGAAAGGTGAGATGCTTAACCTCAGTGCACACTCCCTTTCTGAGTTTGGAGTCCTCCCACTGGCTTACCTCATACTTCTGCATACCTAAAGTTACCGCATGCTGGTTGCCTATCAAACCAAAAAATTAGGCCTTCCCAATGAAGGAGGCTACTCAGCTATTTTCCCAGCCTGGCTGCCGGCCAAAAATGCAGCCGCTAGGTCGCACAGCCATCTAGCTTGACATTTCTATATTCTCATAAGCACCTTTGCCGATCCACGCCACCTCATTTGGCATACTCCTTCTCAAGCTGGCCATTGGGACATAGAGTCACTTATTGATTTGCTATGAAGTCATGGATCACACAGGTCACACAGGTCACACGGGTTTCTTCTTTTGATCGCCCGTGCTTCCTTGCAGAATCATATACCAAGAGTAGGGGACTTCAACGAGTCCACATACTACATGGAAGGTTCGACAGGTCACCCGGTCTTTGAGACAGCTTATGGCAAGATTGCAGTCAATATTTGCTATGGACGTCACCATCCCATGAATTGGCAGGTCAGTGCCATGCGTGTGGACAAGCTGTCCAGGTCAAGGCTGTGCGGGCAATGTTGAAGGAGTGCGTAAAGCAGAGAGAGAGAGAGAGA
>LKMJ01007412.1_pt1 | contig 10332 bp, 7 predicted proteins | sample 643391 | NCBI WGS metagenome assembly LKMJ01 (sample SAMN04112250, study PRJNA286221) | soda lake metagenome | biome: soda lake; feature: Kulunda Steppe; material: water; isolation source: sample PL-Br10 brine of Picturesque Lake | place: Russia: Kulunda steppe | collected 2010-07
TCTGTTTCTGTTGAAGAATCACCTGTGCTAATTGAACTTGGTGTACTATCTGATATTGAATCTCTCATTGAACCAATATCTGATTGCGTATCACCTATAGAACCTTTAACATCATCTATATCTTCTTCATCAGGTAAATGAGATTCTAACATATCTTTATCATCCATACTATACTCGTCATTGTTTGCTATAAATTCATCAACACCCATATTAATCATATCTTCAACATCAGACTCAGTAACATCAAAATCACTGCTTGAAGATATATCATCAGCTATATTAGATACTAAATTATTTAAATCCTCAACATCATCTACATTATCAAGACTACTGAAATCAACCTCACAATCAACCATATCTTCAACATCATTACTATCTACGCCTAATTCATCTTGTAAATATTGTTGAACCTCATCGTTGTCCTCTATTTGTTCGCTTATTTGCTTACACATTTCTTCCGTTTCTTCTATTTGATTATCTAAGAATTGTTCAGGGTCTTGTATTCCTGTCCACTCATCTAACAAATTACTAAACATATCATCACCTATCATATCGAATAACTCCAAAATATCAAATATATCATTTATATCTGTGAAATCAGGAGATTCCAAACTCTGAGTTTCTATTAATATATCTTCATTAGGTACAGGTGAATTAACAGTTGAATCAGATATATGTATACCAGACGGTAAATTAGATTCAAAATCTTGTATATCTTGTGATGAATCAAAATCATCCTCATCCATATTTTCAATATCAGAATCTATACTATCTTCTAATTGTCTATCCCATTCATCCCTTATTTCACCTTGAGTCGCATCAGCAGGTAAATTATCAAATCCATGTTTATACGCAATTAATTCTACCTCATTAATCAATTCTTCATCTACATCAAATGAAAATTCGCCTTGACTATTTGTTGTTGTAGTTTCTCGTTCAATAACATTATTACTCATTAATTCATCCATTCTTTCTGAATATTCAGATAAATTACCATCAACATTTTCTAAATCCATCATATATTTACTAATATCTTCTATAGAACCTATCTGAACTACAATCGGTATAGATTCAGAATCTGTGTCATGTTCTACAATATAAAATCCGGGCGGTAATTCAACTTCTAAACTGTAATGAGTCTTACCAAATAGACTATTTGTTGATAATGTATATTCATGTGTATCTTCTTCAACAACAGATAATTCATCTTCAAAAGCATCTAATCGCGTTATTTTTACAGGTTCAGAATTACCTTTTACTTGACCCGGTAATGACCTGTCTACTGGATTTACACTCGGTCTCAAAATATTATCAGCATCCCATACTGTAAATGTAACAGGCGTATCTAAATCCTCATGAATAAACTTCGGTTCATCAAGATTATTACTACCGACCTCAGCAGGGCCTATTGTATACTGACCATCCCAATCATCTTGAGAGTGCATAGTCATATAAGTTATATCTTGTCCGTCTACTTCATCCACTAAATCAAAATCAGCGTTAAATGAATCTGGTGCTGGATTTTGTATCTTTTCTAAAGTGTCTTTCATTTCATCTGTTGCTTCTTCCTCATCTACAGACCACATTTCTACATTCGCATCAGATAGAGGACTGCCAGATTCCGACTCTACTACTCCACTAATACCTTCCGCATCGTCATCTATTGATTCTTCATCCGTGAATATAGCTAATTCAGGATAAGAATCTGTTGATATCCATATATTTATAAAGTCGAAACCGTCCATATTATCGGGTGCGTCGTCGCCTGTCATTTCTTCTGTAGTTAATGGAATACCCTTTTCATCTCCGTTATTTAAATCATCGTTAAAATAGGAATCGGTATGTGAATCCGCTGTCGATGATGATTGATATAATCCGCCGCGGTTCCACGTATCATCTAAATCAACAATATCAACGCTTGCGTATGATGTTATAATATTTGTGTCTGAGTCTACTTCTCCGATTAACTGTGCTGTAAATATATCGTGGTCGTCTTCTTCATTGATACGGTTAATTTCACCCTTTGCGTGTGTATCTTTAACATCTATACCGTGCGTTACGTGTCCAATTAAACCGCCTGCGTGCTCTCCGTTAATATTTAGATTTGTATTTGTTGATGCTGAATTATTAACGTGATTGTCACTGCCTACAACGTATCCAGAAAGACCGCCTACTCTAGCGGTTTCTTCATCTGTTGATGTTATTGATGTATCTACAACTTTAACATTATATATTTCCGTGCCTCTAGCTTCTCCGATAGCTGCCCCTACTTTTGATTTAGCTGTTATATCTGCGTTATGTATTTCTATATTTTTAACTTTTGATAAATCTGTATCGTCGTCTACTGAGTCTGAGCGTCCAATTATTCCCATCCATTCGGCGTCTGGTCGGTCGATATGTAGATTTTCGATTTTATAGCCTTGACCGTCTAAGGTGCCTGTAAATTCGGTCCCTGAGGCTCCGGGTGCGAAGTATCCGGCTCCGTCGTCCCATGTTTCTGTGTCGCTGGCGTCTATATCATTGCCTAAGATATAATGTGCGTCGAGTTCGTTTTCGATTTCTTCTAATTCTTCGGCGTTCGTTATAACATATGGGTTTTCTTCGTTTCCGTCTCCGTCTAAATGCGAGTTATCGTCTGCGAGTGCTGTGCCTGATAATGCTATAAATCCGCCTGTGCTTATTAAAATAAATATTAATATTGAAATTAATATATGAGTATATATTCGTATATTTTTAAAATTATAATTCATACTACTATAAAAATATACATAAAGATATATAATTTATTCGCAAAGAGCCAATTCACTAATATATCGTGACATATATAAGGTATTAATATGTAGGATTATATATGAATGATAAATGTCAACATTGTGGAGGAGAAATAGAAACAAAAAATACAATCAATTCTATATGGAGATTACATAAATGTAATAGATGTGCGAGAGATGGAATTACAAAAGTACTCCATATAACGCAAGCAACACAACCAACACATAAAAAACAAGATATAAAAAAAGATAATACCGTTATAATATACTTCGGTGATGTATTCGACTCAGAATGGACAAAAGAATCTAAAAAACTCTGTTATAAAAACAGAGACCTACCAGAGGGTGTATTATTTTAAATTAATATCTCTAACTAATTTATATTCTCCTTCTTTATCAATATTTAACAACTCTTCTTTAGAATTAATAATTGTAGAATCTTTACTTCCTATACCAGAATCAAAGAAAAATTATTTGATGAGATAGCTAATTAACAGCACAACTACTATAAATTAAAATCCTACAAATATTTAAATCATAATGCTATTAAAATACCTCACAATCAATCCTAATTAAACCAATACAAATCTATTCGGACTGTGTTCTAATCTACTGACGACACCTTTATTCTCCATACTACGCAACACAGGCAACACTTCTAATTGCTTCAAACATAAAGACTCACAAATCTGTTTCACTGTCGCTGAATATTCTTTCTTTAATATAACAAATACTAACTTTGCCTTTTCACATGAATCTTTTAATTCTTCTGGAATCATATATTCAAAATATAGACTTACCAGTATTTATATATTCTGTTGAAAGGAGAATTGGTTATAGGTAGAAGCACAATGACTTTAGACAAATATACCCAATTTGAACTACCGTTATTATTCTACCTACATATCTCTCTTATGACTATGGATACTTATAGTTTACGAAAAAAATTGAACAGAATGTTCAATTAAGCAATTGGTGATTAGGGTATGACTACCCAATTAAACCTATTCAATGCTATGTTATATATCTATTCACCGGATGTCAAAAGCGTGTAGAATTTAATTCTACACTACACCAAAATAGGGGTGATAATAAATCATTTACCCGCACGTAATACAATAAACACTATCCTACTTAAACATTATTCAACCAATTAAAACATAGGGAATTAATGTTTAATGACATATACCCACGTGAATAGATACAATATGTTAATTCCCTACAAATATTAATTATAATTATGATTACTTAAATATTATGCTAAATCAAAAAGGTGAATAGAGGCTGGATTTGCCTCAAATAAATGTTATCTACCATACACTAAATGTTTAACTATTCAACAATAGATGTATCTCAATAAAATAATAACAAAGGTGAATATATGTGGAGTTTCACCACATATATAGGAGATGGGATAGTGCGAGACAATCCCTATATTATATTATATAGTACAACACTATATAAATACCGATACTTTAATTAATAAAAATGATTAATTTATTCTTCTTGTAAATCCCAACTCATTTCTTGGAATAATTCTTTTGCGTTATCTTTTCCATATACTGTTAGATAACCATCCTCATTTGTCTCAATATCAAATATATTTCCAACTATATTTAATACTCGTGTAGGTGGTTCACCTCTAAATTGGAAATTATCTCTAGCTACAATACAAATATCCATAAATTCATCATCAGTTAATTCTGATGCCCAATTATAATCTAATGGTAATTCTAAATATCCTAACCCTAATGCTATTAATGCTAATCCGGGGATATAACCATCAACTTTATCACAAGTCCACATATATTCGTCTACTTTATAATTGCTCATTTCTTGAGTACATGAAAATGCGAAATCAAACTCATCCATTGGTGTTGTATAATAATCAGATTTACCTTGGTAGAACATCTTTGAACTTTCAGATGATTCGATTTTATTTCTACCTGAAGGTATTATACTATCAATAATATCTATTACTTCATTATATACATTATCATTCAACAAACCATTCTCAGGTGTATTTAATCCATTCTCACGAGCTATATATTTCATAGCATTAGTTGGAACACTATCATCATCACTAATTATATTATTTTCTTTTGCGTGCTTCCATAATTTCCATGTTTCTTCATCACTTAATTTACCATTTGGGTCATCTACATCTCTCACACCCGCATCACATAGTAAATATGAAGCTGGAGTATAACCAACTTTCCTCTTATGGTCATAGACTGTCTCAGAATCCATTACAACGAAATAATTCTTCTTTGAACCTTGATGATTAATTGGGTTCGCTCCTCTTTTACCGAAATCAGCAGGTAAAACATCATGAATACTTAATGAATATATAGCTGATTGATTAGAGTTTGATTCTTGACCTGAAGCACTATATCCTTCTTTTGTTTCTTCCATAGCTTCTATTGAATCTTTAACTGTATCATAATCTTCCAATTGTTTTGCTTCTGTTGATTCTTGAAGAATCTTTATTAATTCACTTCTGCTATGATTTTGTAAATATTCATCTAAATCAGTCTCTGTTTGACCTTCTGGTAGTGGTAATTCAGCAATATATACATCTAAATTAAAATCATCCATATCTTTAATTCTATCATATATATTATATGCTGTTTTTATCGAACCATATAATCCAGCACCCAACCCAAATTTATTATGTTCATCAGGTTCATCAATATCTGGTATTATATATACTTCATCTTTATTACATTCAACGAATATATCTATTAATTCTGAATAATGACGTTCTTTAAATTCTGTTGTTACAGCAGATAATACTGGTAAACCTTCATTATCTACTTTCATTGCGTCAGCAATACCTTCTGCGATTAAAGCAAAATCCGTATCTTTTGATATAGAATGTTCACCCCATATTGGTTCATCTACTTCAGAGTAATCTTTATTTTTAGCTAACTTACAATACTTTCCACTCATGAAATCATCAATTTCACTTTCATTCGGATTTTCACGAGCAATCGCGTATTCTACTTGTCTTTCACCGTCTTCATTAGTTGTGAAATATGGGAATATAAATCTATCTATAAATAATGGTTTAATATTACCACTCTTATTTGTATAAAACGCACCAGTAGATAATATTTCTTTACGATTATATCCTTCTAGTGCGAGATGACTATATGCTGACCCATCACCTTCTGACCAACCTATTAAATACTTATCAACCATTGATTTATCCCAATTTCTATTTTCTTCAACATATTCGATAATCTTATCTCTATCTGTGCTATTCCAAAACTCCACCAGTTCTTGTAGACATTGTTTAGTTCTCATTGTTAATCACCTTTTTATTGTATTTTGGCATTGGTAAAGCCGAGAAATTCTCGAACCCTTTGAAAGCATCTCTAAGTAATACTAAATTAGATTTGCTTCTTGTGGCACCAACATACCACGTTCTTAATTCGTTCTTATATGCTTCTTCATCTTCTTCAATTTTATTCTGTACTTTAGATGGAATACCATCATATAAAAACACGTTATCGGAACCCATTCCTTTAGATGCGTGAATCGTATGAATCTTCGCCGTTTGTGTTGATTCATCCAATCTCTCCCAATCATTTTTATCTGCCATATGTAATATATCTTCAACATCAACAGAACTTAATAACGTACTTTCTAAATCGTCCTTTATATCTACAAAAAACGAATCACGAAATATCGTAGATATTTTTACAAATTCATACTTTTGACTCATTGTATCAAATAAATCATAGACCTCTGTTTTTTTACCTTTAATATACTTCGTTGGAGTAGAATCAATTAATTTAGCTATCTCATCAGTATGTACTTTATAATCTTCCATCTCACCATCAACATCTAATACTATACTTTTTGAATATGTTTTCTCAATTTCATATGGAAGTTTTTCTATATCACATAATATATTATATAATTTAATTATACCATCATTACCCCAACTACCAAATGGAGCTTTATATGGTATATCTGCTTCTCTCAATGATTTCGCTATTGCTTTTGCTTGAAAATTTGTTCTTGTTAAGAACAATGCGTCTTCATCTAACTTTACAAATTCATTATACAAAGATGCTGGATTATATTTATCTTTAGGTATAATCCATTCATTCCTCTTTTGATTAAATTTCATCTGTGGTGAAGATATATCAACAATATATCCACCATCACAGTTTGGTTCTACTTCAGGTCTATCATATTTTTGTTCAATGATATCTTTTGCGAAATCTAAATGATTTTTTGGACATCTATATGAAACAGGTAATTTAATTAATGGTAAATCAATATTATTGAAAAAATCAGGAGATGTACCTTGATAACTATTAATAACCTGTAATGGGTCGCCAGCAACAATTACTGTTGTATCATCTAACTTATCCATCCACATCGTTAATACATCATTTAACAACGGATAAACATCGTGTGTTTCATCAACTACAAGTAAATCAGCATGTTCTGGTACTAATTCCAAATCTCTAACACCCATGATTAATTCATGGAAATCATATAACTCATCAGTTTCATTTATACCTTTAATTTTATCTGCTGGAGGATTCTTTTTAAATTCTTCCCAATCATCCATAACTTTACGAAGATTAATATGTATATCAGACGCTTCTTGTATTCTATTATATTTTTCTGAAGGTAAATCATCCACATCTGTATTTGTTGTCTTCAACCAATCTATAGCTGAAAATATTTCTTTACCAGCAGCAACTTCATTAATATCATCTGCTTTATATTCATAACCATATTTCTTACAGAATAAACTACGTTCATAATCCGTAGCTTTATTATGAATATTATATTGTGTCATATTATTAATCATACGACCGCAAATAGCATGTATTGTTCCAATATAACTATTATTAGAATTGAAATCCTGAGAAATGATTCCTTTATCTTTTAATCTAGATATTATATCTTCAGCTAATGATTTTCTATAGGTCATAAACACAACATCTCTTATTGTCGAATCTTCATTATCTTTTAAAAATTCTTCAATTCTCCGAACAATTTGCGTAGATTTACCTGCTCCCGGTGGGCCAGCTATCTTTACACTAGTATTAACATCGTATTCTTCACGCTCCACTATCGGATATTCTTTACTCATTTGAACCACCAGAGAACCTACTTGTGTTCTCTTCTTCTTCCTCTTCTTCCTCTTCTTCTTCAGGTCTCACAATATCTTTAGGTTCAGCAAATTCAGTTGGGAATCTCCAATATGATTTCTTCTTATAATCGTGTGTTAATTCCTTTGATAATGAAGGTGTCTGACCACGACCTTTTTTAGTCATATCTTTCTCAAATTCATCTTCATTATATAACTCAGATTGTAACGCACTGCTTGTTACATCTTCATTTTCACATTTAGATGTTATTTTAGTTGATAATACATATACATTATCATTTCCTTCATCATAATACATCTTATTATTATCAAACGCTTCACCTAATTCAGTGAATGCTCTTGATTCCTGAATATATTCTCTGATACTATCAATTACTTTCTGTCTACTTCCTTTAGTTTCCGTTACAATCACTCTCTCAGATATGAAATTTCTAACCCAATGCTTCCACTCTTTGTTACCATTCTTCTCTGGTGTGTGTACATTTAAACCAGTTCTATCGAATATCTTTTCAATAAACATTCCGTGATTATTATGTTCTCCGATTGTTTCCACATTATTCCACTCATCATTATTAAAAACCCATTTATATATCGGGTCAATATGTGAATCCGTAGAACATGTTTTCATAACATAATCAACATGATTAATTAAAAAGGTATCTAATTTCATATCATTCGGAGAAGTACCATTATCAGAATCAAGTTCATCTAACCTATCCTGATAAATATTTTCAACTTTTTTCTTACCTAAATTTGAATTATGATATAAATTCTGAATCTCTATATCCATATCAACTTGGACATCATCAGAATCAGCCACAATCTCAGCATATTTCTCCGCAGTCATACCTGTTAGATTATTCTCATTCATTGGGTCTACTCTATTCATCCCGTCTATATACGCTTGTTTCGCTTCTGGGATTGTTTCCGCACTATCCAAATTATCTATAATTTCGTCGTCTATTTTGTTTATTTTCATATTATATTCACCTTTGTTATTTTTTGTTATTTATTTCCCTCTAATGGGTACGATACTAAACTTCCATCATCTTCTACTACTCTATACGATTTACCAAACTCTTCACGGAGTTTCTTTGGGAATAATCCTCGATGTGCTCCTTCAGGTATCTTAAATTCAAAGATTAATGGTAAGTAATCTAATTCCAACCATTCTTCTTTTATCTGTGCTTCATCTGTAGGAATCAGCTCTAAATGACTATCAAACCTAACTAAACGATAATCATTACCGTATTTATCACGTAAATCTTTTGGTAATCCTACTCTTCCGTTCTTTCCTACTTCAATATCATATGTCTTTTGCGGTATTTTATTCATCCGTACTATACACTATGTTAGTAACCCCCTATAAAACTATGGGTCGATTATACAATAATTTATTTTCTGACCAAATATATTAAAAATGCCCATGTTGAATATCGTCATATAATACATTATTATTAATCTATAAAAAAGATATCTTAAAATAATTTAAATATACTACTTGTTAACAATCTATAATGGATTCAAAACTATTTTTCCATCTTGGTCAGATACCTCAAATTCAGTTGGTAAATCTTCACGTATATTCTTTGGAATAAAATCGCGTGTATCAGAAGAATCAATCGTAAATTCAAATATTAAAGGAACCCCAGAATATTCTAACCATTCTCTATCTATTTGAGCTTCATCTTCTGGAATAAATTCTAATCTATTACCCAAAACAGCTACTTTATAGTTATTACCATATTTTTTACGTACATCTGCTGGAATACATACTCGGCCTCTTTCGTCAATTTTCAACTTATGTGATTTTTTGTTCATATTATATATATTGTACACATATGTTATAAGTTTATGGGTTAATCACCCACATATTATATAACTTAAATATATCCAATCTTATCTTGAACTATATCATTCTCATCCTGATGACCATGTTAATGCTTCAGGCTTTTTCGCATTTTCTATATATAAGGGACTTTAAGCAAGGGTGGCTTCTTTTTTTTAAAAATAGAGTTATACCTTTTTTGGACATCAAGCAGAAGATTAGAAAAAGTGAATATTGAGTATTTTCGAGAAAATGCCACCTGATTTGATTAGAAAGACTGAGATGACTATATTCTGATTTAAGATTTTGAAGAAATATAAAATATTTTATAATTGTTACTACTTACCATGCTAATCGTTCAGGCATTTTCGCAAGAGAAAAAAATTAGCATTATTATCAATTAATTAATAATATTTAAATTACATTAAAAAATAATCTTAAATACGTTTTATGGTAGGTAGAGCATACTCAGAGTATTGTAAACTGTATTCTCGATGGTTTAGATACACCTTCAAACCAAATTCAAGGAGTAGAACACACTCAGAGTATTGTAAACTGTATTCTCGATGGTTTAGATACACCTTAGAATCAAA
>LKMJ01007414.1_pt1 | contig 10330 bp, 14 predicted proteins | sample 643391 | NCBI WGS metagenome assembly LKMJ01 (sample SAMN04112250, study PRJNA286221) | soda lake metagenome | biome: soda lake; feature: Kulunda Steppe; material: water; isolation source: sample PL-Br10 brine of Picturesque Lake | place: Russia: Kulunda steppe | collected 2010-07
AGGCGGTTTTGAGCCCTATCACGAGTGAACAGCGTGAGCGAGTGATTCCGGTTCAAAACCGCCCGAACCCATAATATTTTGCGGCGAACGACAGTGAGCCGTAAATATCTGCCGTAAGGCGGTTTTGAGCCCTATCACGAGTGAACAGCGTGAGCGAGTGATTCCGGTTCAAAACCGCCCGAACCCATAATATTTTGCGGCGAACGACAGTGAGCCGTAAATATCTGCCGTGAGGCGGTTTTGAGCCCTATCACGAGTGAACAGCGTGAGCGAGTGATTCCGGTTCAAAACCGCCCGAACCCACTACAATTTCGGCGAGCGACAGCGAGCCGTAATTTCGTGCCGTAAGAGAGGTTTTGAGCCCTATCACGAGCGAACAGCGTGAGCGAGTGATTCCGGTTCAAAACCGCCCGAACCGGTGAAAAGAGACGAGGTTGTGAAATCAGCGTGGGACATAACTGCGGAGAGCCTCGGCAACATCGACAACAAGAGAGTCAGCCAATTCGCCCTGTCGATTGTCGAGGTCGCGCAGTTTGATCGTGGTCACGTACCAGGGAGAGACATACGCATCCGTCTCCGAACCACCCTGCACCCACGCCCCATCTGGAACAGCAATTCCATCGGGGTGGTTCTGCGTCGTCATCGCAACGACGATCGCTTCGACGTCTGAAAACGGGTGTGACGTATCACTAATAACAAGCCACGGGCGATAGGCCGGACTCGATTTGTGGGGTGCTGGTCCCCACCAGACCTCACCACGATCGACAGCCATCTACTGGGCCTCGCTGTCCGCGTCCACACCGGGCCCCCACTCGTCCGGGTCTTCCGGACCGAACCGCTCGGTTGCAGCGCGGGCGGTGGCTATTGCAGTGAGTGTCTCCTCGGTATCCTCGTCATCTGCAATTGCCCAGTACTCACCGCGGTGCCTGAGGAGTCCGCGCTCTTCGAGACGAGACAGAACGACACCGACACTCCCACGCGCTACCTCGGTCGCCTCGTGAATCTCTTTTGGCGTGAATGCCTTTTCGGGAGACGATGCAAGAAACGAGAGGATTTTCTCTGCATTCGTCTGTCCACTCGCCCGGAGTTCGTCGAGGGATCCCTCCTCAAACCGCTCGATATCGATTGGCATACACCGCCCTATGTAATCGAATGTAATAGATGTAATGGAACTGGACTACTGGAGACGGCAACGTGTCGTTCGCCGTCAGTGCTGGTTTTGTTACCTACCCTACGCTGGTGAGGCTTGACATCCCTGCCGTGGGGGCGGTTTTGGACCCTATCACGAGCGAACAGCGTGAGCGACGTGATTCCGGTTCAAAACCGCCCGAACCCACTAAATTTGTCGAGCGGCAGCGAGGCATCACATCTGTGCCGTGAGGCGGTTTTGAGCCCTACCAGCCGCGCGCAACGGAGTGAGCACGTCTGGTTCCGGTTCAAAATCGCATTCTACACTTTCGCACAGGGTTTCGCACAGATGAGTCCCACGAGGAAAGGAGCCACATGTTCAGAGTTTTCACGAAAAAAGAGACCACATGTGTGGGGTTTCCTCATAGAAACCCCCACAGCCAACTGTTTATTTTTGGCTGGCTCCTGGTTCGTGTGTGAACTGGCATTCGTCTCGTCGGGCGTATCTCGCGGGGCTCGCCACAGCAGTTTGGACAGCAGCTGCCGGCTGTACGACGGACGACGGGGACGAGCAAAAGACGGGGACAGACACACCCGACTGTGAGCCAGCCGAAGCAGCCGAAGCAGCCGATCCCGACAGCGAACCAGTCCATCCGGAGTACGAGCAAACGGAGGTCACGGTCGAATCGACAGACAGCCAGAAGTTGGGATCGGTGATGGCCGCCATCGCGGATACGCCCGAAATGCGGTATACAGGGCTGAGTGACACCGAGTATCTCCCGGAGAACAGAGGAATGCTGTTCGTCCACGAGGAGGAAGCTGATCGGACCTACGTCATGCGGGAGATGGACTTCGACATCGACATTGTGTACGCCGACGCGGATGGCGTGATTACTGAGATCCACCACGCACGTGCGCCCGAACCCGACGAGGACGGCAACAACCTGCGGTATCCTGGCTACGGACAGTACGTCCTCGAAGTCGTCTGTGGGTGGACAAGGGATCGCGGCGTCGAAACCGACGACCAACTCCGCTTCGATCGCTAGAACTCGGCCGTGATATCCGTCGAGGAGATAATTCCGATGTAGTCGCCACGCTCGACGACTGGCAGGTGTTTGATCCCAAAGCTGGTCATCATCGCGGCGGCCTCGCCGATCGCAAGCTCCGGAGGAATCGTCTCGACAGACTCGGTCATCAGCGCTGTCACGGCCATTTCGGAGGCGTCCTCACCGTCGGCGATCGCACCCAGAATGTCGGTGCTGGTGATGATCGACGGCTCGCTCGTGGTAACGATCAACGCCGAGATGTCCTTCTTTCGCATCTTCGTCGCGGCGTCACTTACCGTCGCGCCCCGGGATATCGTCTCCACTGGCGTGGACATAATATCCCGAACGCGAGTCTGCTGGTTCGTGCTCATATCCCTGTTCTCTCCCGGCAGGGTCTTGATATTTGGCACGATCTTGGGGAAGCATTTGGCTTTTATACCGGTCGAAACAACTGTTCATTGTGTGACATGAGTCAATACTGACTGCTGCATGTAGAGGTTCCATTCAGCACTCGATTGTCATTGATTTCACACCAATTTGAATGAATCAGCCGGTCAGTAGCGGGGTGAACTGAGCGGGAGCGAAGGAGAGTTTTAATCGTCGCCGGGTTTGTATGCGTCGCCACGCTGTTCAATCGTATAGATGTCCAAGATATTCTCGTCGTGGTTGCACTCCACCCCAAGACGGAACTGGCCGATGCGAAGCTTCGAATGTGGTGCCCCAGTCAGCGGTTCGAGATAGTCGTCGGGGTCCCGCCAGCGGTCGGTGACGATTTCGTCTAGCTTGTCCGTAATCCGGTCCTGTGCAGGGGCGTCAAGGTCGTCGTAGGTTCGCTTGGCCGGCTTCCGGAACTGCCAGTTCCACTCCTCGTTACTCATCGTCTCCGAGCAACTCGTCGCGGGAGAACGTCTCGCTCTCGCCGGTTCGACGCGCGTGTTCTACGGCCGCTATCTCCTTCCAACTCTCGCGTGTCAGTTCTGGATGGCGAACAGCATCGCGGAGTGCATCACGAATGAACTCGCTTCGGCTGTTGTACCCCTCGTCCGCCCATGTGGCGTCAATATCATCAAGCAGTGTCTCTGTCACTCGAATGTTGATATTGGTCTTTTCGGGCCCTCCGCCATTTGTATCCGCATCAGACATACAAATGTGTTACGCGCTGAGTCAAATAAGTGTTTGTCGTGAAAGGTTCGCACACTCCATCTTGCACAGCAAGCCCTAACAGAACCCGGAGGGGACTGTTTCGCTATCTTCGGTAAGAGCCAAGCATTTTTTCCACCGGTCTACCGCGGCTCCTCCGGATAGACGGTCAACGACGGAAAGTATGTCTCATAAAAGGCTGCATCGAAGCTGACCAGCCCGTCGCCGTCGACGCTCGCATGCCCACCGATACTGAAATCCGCGGCGATGTGCTGGCGTGGTGCAAGCTCCTCACCACACGTCTCACAATGGATGTATTTCAAGAATGGATGATGAGTACTACGAGAGATTTCATACCAAAACAGATCAACCAGTCCTCACTCGTTCAGACCGTTCCGGTGAGCTGATACTGCCGGCTGTAAATTCGTCATACGGACAGTTGTAAATGTTTACCGGTAGTCGTCACACCGTGGAGACGACATACCGAAATTTCTTACAACTGTCCGTATCAAAAGACTCGCCACCACGGGGTGGCGAGATTTTTAATTTTGTTACAGCCGGTAGTATGATCACCCGCTCTCTTCTCGACGCACAACAACCGATTTTTCCTGCACGTACGCCCGGACTCGTGAGGCGAACAAGCCCGCCCCCGGCCAGTCCGCGTCGATCCCCAGACGGGCGGGATCACCAACGTACGTGTCGACAGAGTCACCCGCTTGCGTTGGGACTGTGATCCGGCTGTACAGTCCCTGTTCGACACCCTCGTAGCGATCCAGTCGCTCGATCTGGTCTGTCTGGAGCATCCGACCCTCGACGCTGCCACCCGGAAGCAGTGTCGGATACTGGCCATCGACGCGGTGCAGTCCATCGAGTACTGCTGGGCCGCCGTAGGTGACAGTATCCAACAGCTTGCTTGCGGTCTCGCGGTCGGTCAGCGTGCCGTAGACGAAACACTCCACAGCTATCTCTGGTTATCGCTCGTCGATCGGGACGACGCTGCGGTCGTCCGGGCCGATGTACCGGCCACGCGGGCGGATGAGGCGGTTTTCTTCCTGGTATTCGAGAACGTGGGCAAGCCAGCCACCGCTGCGGGCCATCGCGAAGATCGGGGTGTACATATCGATCGGAATGCCGAGTTTGTAGTACACTGCGCCGGAGTAGTAATCGACGTTCGGCGCGATCCCCTTCTCGGGCAGATTCTTCTCCTCGGTGAGATAGCGCTCGATCGTGTCGGTGTATTCGAGCCATTTGGTCTTCCCGGACTCCTCGGTGAGCTCTTCGAGGCGGCTCTGGAGGATCTTCGCGCGTGGGTCTTTGACGTTGTAGACGCGGTGGCCCCAGCCAGGGATGCGGCGACCAGCCTCGGTCTGTTCGGTGACCCACTCCAGTGGATCCATATCGCTCTCGTCGAGTTCGAGCAGCGTCTCGATGACGTCCTGGTTCGCGCCACCGTGTAGCGGTCCTGAGAGCGCACCGATCCCGCCAGTGATCGAACTGTAGACATCGGCGTACGTCGAGCCGATCACCATCGCAGTGAACGTGGAGGCGTTGAGGCCGTGGTCTGCGTGCAGCGTCAGCGCCATATCGAACGTCTCCTCGGCGACATCGGTTGGCTCAGTCCCCGTCATCATATACAGGAAATTACTCGCATAGGAGAGTTCGGGTTTCGGCTCCAGTGGCTGTTCGTCACGACGGATCCGGTCATAGGCCGCGAGAATCGTCGGGATCTTTGCGACGATCCGGCGTCCTTTGCGCCGCGCACTGTCGAGATCCTCCGGTTCGGCATCGGACTCTGGCTCGGCCGAAGAGAGCATCGAGACCGCCGTTCGGAGTGCAGCCATCGGCTGTTCCTCAGCCACAGCAAGCGTTTCGAGCGTCGCGATGAGGCCGTCGTCGATCGACTGCTCCTCGCTCAGTGCGTCAGTAAACGATGCAAGCTGATCGCTGTTCGGGAGTTCGCCGTTCCAGAGCAAATAGAGGACTTCCTCGAAACTCGTTTCCTGTGCGAGATCTTCGATGTCGTACCCGCGGTACACGAGCTTGCCAGCATCACCGTCGATGTCACTCAGCGCAGACTCGGCAACGAGCACGCCTTCGAGGCCCTTCTTGAGTTGGTCGGACATTATACCAGTACTTTCCCTCCGTCTGGGATAAATCATTATCTTTCGTCTCGCCAGCGAACCCGTTCTGTCCCGGGGAGCGAGCGAAGAGCAGATACATGTCCAGCAATCACCGGAGAACAATCAACAATAATATGGATACATTCCGAACTATCCAGGATTCTTCAATTCCTATTTCTGGGTCAGATCCCCGAAATAGCGACCGCAGACCGAACCCCTAAAGAGCATGGGACCGTCGATTACGAGTAATGACGAGTCTGGGCACGGCGCGTGCCGATCCAGGTGAGATGGACACCGGGCGGCTGACAGTCGGTGAGGGACCGGACGGTCAGTCGATCGGGCTGCCCGTTGCGGTGATCAACGGCGAAAAACGTGGGAAAACACTGTATATACAGGCAGCGAGCGATGGTGACGAACTCAACGGCGTTGGCGTCGTTCGCCGGGCCGTCCCCCAGATCGATCCGGCGGAGCTTTCGGGGACGATCCTGATCGTCGGGATCGCGAACTACTTCGCCTTCCAGCACGGGGAACATCGCAACCCAATCGACGATACGAAGCTCAACCGGACCTATCCCGGCGACGAGAACGGAACCTCGACCGAACGGATCGCGGCTGCAACCTTCGAGGCGGCACAGCGATCTGATCTCATTCTCGACCTTCATCAGGGATCGACCTCGCGGATGATAAACGAAGTTCGTGTGCGGTGTGGCCGTCGCCACCGCCTCCATGAAGAGTGTCTCGAACTCGCGAAAGTGTTTGGCTGTGGCCGCGTACTCGACCAGAAGGGGCCGGAGGGACAGCTCGCCCGTGCCGGCCCGGACGACGGTATTCCGACGATCGATCCCGAGCTTGGGGGGTCGGTTGGCCTCGACGAGGAAAGCGTCGAAATCGGCGTCGAAGGCGTCTTCAACGTTCTCAACCACTACGACTTTCTGCCCGAGAGTGTCGGGTTGTACACCCAGACTCGCGCGAGCGGCTTCGAACAGTACGGCGCACCCGCCGGCGGCTTCGTCGATTTCAAAGTCGAACTCGGCGACCGCGTGAGCCGCAACCGCACGCTGTTCGAAATTACCGATGTGTTCGGCCAGACAAAAGCGAGTGTCTCCGCCGATTCCGAGGGAATCTTCTGGCGAACTCGGCGGCTTCCACAGGTCGCGACCGGCGAGTACGTCTGTTCTGTCGGGACTGATCTGGATACGTACTGATGGCGCACCTGGTGTGTGAACAGCTACCAACACAGCTTTTACTGTCGGCTGTCTAAGGAGATGTATGGCGTCGGAAATGCCGGGAAATCCCGCGGCGCGCGAACTCGGCTACTGCCCATGTTGTGGCTATCTCACGCTCTCGGAGGGCCAGCCCGGCTCGTATGAGATCTGCCCGATCTGTCACTGGATGGACGACCCGATCCAGTTTTCCGACACCGAATACGTCAGTGACACCAACCACGTGTCACTCAGGATCGCCCGGGAAAATTTCGAAGAAGTGGGAGCCGCAAGCGAGGCCGTCGTCGAGGAGACACGCGAGCCTGACGGCGAGCCTCGCGATCCCAACTGGCCCTACTGATCCGATTTGATCTCGTCGAGTTTGTCGAGCAACTCGTCCTGTGAGGCGTTCGACTCGAAAGAAACCTCCCCCTCGTGTGTGTGTTCGTGCACCGAGACGCCGTCGTTGTCGTCGATGTCACCTGTCTCCGGGTCCTCTTGTTCGGTTTCGTCGTAGCTACCAAAACCCATACGTGCGTGCTTCGCCGGGGGCAGGGAAAGTCTCTCCGGTTTTTTGCCGGTTTCGTGTTAGTCTGACTGAACGTCTCCGTTCACTGGATCGACACGCTATCACCAACTGCTGGCGCGCACGCGTCGTAGCCATCTGCTTCGAGTCGGTCGGCAAACTGGTCGCATTCGTCGCCGTGGACGACGAGAACCGGCGTGTCGCGGTAGGCAGAGAGAAACGTTCGGAGGCCGTCACGGTCCGCGTGTGCCGAGAAGTCGTACTGCTCGACCTGTGCGCTCACCGGCATGATCCGGCCGTCGAACGGTGCGCTACCGGTCTCGACGAGCTCCCATCCAGGGGTTCCCTCGACCTGGTAGCCAGTAAGTGCGATCTTGTTAGTGGGGTCGCGACGGATCTGTGGAATGTAGGAGACGACCGGGCCGCCACCGAGCATCCCCGCTGTCGTGAGAATGACCGTATTCTTCTCGGTCAGGCGCTTTCGCTGGCCGTCGCGTCCAGTGACAAAACGAGCGTTCGAGACAGCGCGTTTGAGTGCGTCGCCATCCCGGACGTAGTCGGGGTGTTGCCGGAGTGTCCGGGTAATCTCTGTTGCCATCCCGTCGAGATAGCAGTCGATGTCGTTGGCAGCACAGACGAGCAGGATCTCCTGTGCCCGACCGATCGCAAACACTGGGACGATTACCGTCCCACCCTGCCAGATCGTCGTTCTGATGCTTTCGACGAACCGTTCTTCGAGCGCCTCCCGGTCAGAGTGGGACACGTTGCTGTAGGTGCTTTCGGTCAGTACAACGTCGGCCTCGGGCCGGGCGGTCGTCTCGGTGACCAGCCGCTGGCGATCCGTGTGGAAATCACCGGTGTACAGCAGTCGCGTCTCGCCGTCGTCGACGAGGACGTGTGCGCTGCCGGGGATATGGCCGGCGTTGTAGAAGGTTATCTCGTGGCCCGCAGCCTCGAATGGCACCCTGTAGCCGTGCGTCTCAGAAACCTGTGTTACCCGACGGACGTGGGTCTCCGTAAACGGGCACTGTGGCGTATTGCCGTGGAGTTTGAGCGTATCCTCGGCGAGGCGAAGCGCGAGCGCCCGGGTCGGCGGCGTCCAGTGGATCGGTGGGCGCGCGCTCCCGGAAAGCAGTGCTGGCACCGCACCGGCGTGGTCCAGATGGCCGTGGCTGACGACGACTGCCTCGGGATCGACGTTGCCGACCGGGTACTGTGGCGGGTTATCGGTTTTGATGCCGTAATCGACCAACAGCGAGTCGTTGATCAGGAGTGCGCTCCGACCCACCTCGCCTGCGCCGCCGAGGAACTCAATCTCCATGGCTCGAATACGTGGGAGTACTCATGGACGGATATCGCACCTCGCGAGTAAAAGCAGTGTGTTCGGACGGACGGATCGTATTTGATTGAGTTACGTTTTGTTGGTTGTGTCGTTCTCAAGCCGTCGTTTCAACAAGTAGCCCATGCCACCGAGGCCAGCGAGTGCGCTGCCGGCACCGAAGCCGGGACCAAACCCATCGTCGTCGGTGGTATCCTCGCCGTCGTCGTCAGTGGTATCCTCGCCGTCCTCGTCGGTGGTATCATCGCCATCGTCGGTGGTGGTGTCACCGTCCTCGTCATTGGTGCTTGCAGCCGTCACGCGGTCGGCTCGGTCCTCATGATGTCCCACTGTGGTGAGGCGAACCTGCGAGTCGATACTATCACCATTCGCGGGGTCCTCGACCACCGTCGGCGACGTAGCCACGAGATCGGAGGGCTCGCTGAATGCCCATTCCTGCTCACCTGTCGCCGCATCCACCGCATACAACGTGGTGTTTCCCCCGGCGTAAACGGTCCCATCCGCGACAGTGAGCGACTGGCCGACCCCGCTGACTGTCCACTCCTGCTCGCCCGTCGTCGCATCTACCGCATACAGGTCTTCATCCGCGCCCGTGACGTAGACGGTGCCATCCGCTTCCGTTGGTGCTGACATGACAGGCTCCGAGGGCCCATCGAACGCCCACTCTTGTTCGCCCGCCGCTGTATCTACCGCGTACAGCCGTTCATCCTCAGACCCAACGTAGACAGTGTCATCAACCACAGTCGGCGACGTCGAGACCCTGTCCGAGGGCTCATCGAACACCCACTCTTGGGTCCCATCGCTCGCATCTACCGCGTACAGCCGTTCATCCTCAGACCCAACGTAGACAGTGCCATCAACCACAGTCGGCGACGAAATGGTCCCAAGTAGATCAGGGAACACCCACTCTTGGGTCCCGTCGCTCGCATCCACCGCGTGCAGCCAATCGGAGACGACGTAGACGACCCCATCCACGACCGTTGGTGACATATCCACGGGAAGGGAAAGGTCGGTGTACACCCACTCCTGCTCGCCCGTCGCCGCATCCACTGCATACAGTGCTCCATGGTTAGTGTCGTGCCGAGTACCGACATAGACGGTTCCATCCACGACCGTCGGCGAAGAGTGCACGTTTCCGGTGGGCTGGGTAAAGCTCCACTCTGTTTCTCCAGTCACCGCATCCACCGCGTACAGTGCCGAGTCCTCACCGTCATGATCAACAGTCCCGCCAGACCCGAAATAAACTGTCCCATCCACGACCGTCGGCGATGAGTCAACAATCCTCGGCGGTTCAGAGAACGTCCACTTTTGCTCGCCTGTCGCCCCATCTACTGCATACAGCGTCCCATCCCAATCCCCGACGTAGACAGTAGGACCGTCACTCTGTTGAGCGGTTGCTGACTGGGAGAGGAACCCTGTACCAACTGCCAGAGCGCCGGCCGCCTTCAGCACGTCTCGTCGCCGAAACATCCGGCTACTCATTTGCCCACCTGGTCGTGTGAGTGAACGATTAGTATCATACACGTATTTTGCACAAATTTCATTTAACTCTGCCCATTACAGCGGTAGCGAGGCGAAAGCCCACCCGTTCACCAGCAACTGTTAACACCACAACCGCCCTATCATCCCTCGTGTCAGAATCCGCGTTCATGCCCGGTTTTCGCTCTCTCGACAGGGAATCAACCGACGAGCGACTGCCGGTCGAGGGCGAGATTCCCGACTGGCTATCGGGATCGCTCATCCGCAACGGCCCGGGGAAGTTCGAGACAGACGGCAGCCGACTGCGTCACTGGTTCGACGGGCTGGCCATGCTTCGAAAGTACGAGTTC
>LKMJ01007415.1_pt1 | contig 10329 bp, 14 predicted proteins | sample 643391 | NCBI WGS metagenome assembly LKMJ01 (sample SAMN04112250, study PRJNA286221) | soda lake metagenome | biome: soda lake; feature: Kulunda Steppe; material: water; isolation source: sample PL-Br10 brine of Picturesque Lake | place: Russia: Kulunda steppe | collected 2010-07
ACGCTCTTCCGATCTCTAATGTGTTTGTGTGTGCGTGTGTGTGTGTGCGTGTGTGTGTGCGTGTGTGTGTGTGTGCGTGTGTGTGTGTGCGTGTGTGTGTGTGTGTGTTACCAGCACGCGCACATGTTCAAGTCAGTGTTGCTCGGGCATGCGCATGTACCTGATTAAACGTGTACCTGCGTGCGCATGTTTGCAAGCACATGCATGTTGCGTGCTCGCTTGTCGGCGCCTGTGCCATGCCTGTGTTGCATGTGTTGCGCTCCCTTTGTGTCACGCGCTGTGTTTGTGACTGTGTCTGTGTGCACTGGGGAGCACTGATTGCCCCTCTTCTGCATTTTTTGACAAAGCCACACCCATCATGCAACGAGCCAGGCTGACTTTGGCATCTCCGGTACAAGCTAGGCTGGCTTTGGTGTCTCCAGTGGAAAGAAATGCAGCCAACAGCCCTGTGCGCACCCGTGTGCACGCCCGTGGACGCAGGGAGGAGGAGAGGCGCCAGGCCAAGCGCGCACGCGGCATCCTGGCAAGCTCCCTGCCCTACACCTTCTTCTCCTACTTTGGCGTCACAAAGTGCGTGCCCCGCCCTGCACCCTGATGGTGGCTAGGTGCATGCGTGCATGCATGCCCTGCCCCTCTGCACCTTCTTCTCCTACTGTGCCGTCACTGAATGCATGCCCTGCCCCTGCACCTGTGTTGGTCGCCGAGTCACTTTTGTTCACCCAGTGCAAATGTGTTTGTGTGTGTGTGCGTGCTCTGCCCAGCTCCGCACCTCCTGTGCACAGCCTACCACGACCTGGCTATTTTCTGACCATGGCCTGACGACGGACTTGGTCGCAGGGAAGCCGGGAAGTCGGGCGTGCTGTACTCTGCAAAGGCTGCGCTGGTCAACAAGGAGGGAAAGCAAGCCTACATCCTGGTACGTGCGGGGCGCCCGCCATCGTGCCCACATTCCCCCACCAGCCCCTAACACACCGTGCAGCCACCACCAGGCACACCTGCCTCCCTGGAGAATGCTCCCAGGGCTGCGCACCGCAAGCACTCACATGCGCTGCCCCTTGCCTGCGCCACTGCTCCTTGCCGCTGGCACTCACCTTACAAGCCCCCTAACCTGCTTGCATCACTACCATGCGCAGCAGCGGCTATAGCTGACACAAGGGAAGCCACACACTTTTAACAAGCCGCCCTACACGTTGCCATATGCAGCAGTAGCAACCGGAAGACACCAGCACAGATATGAGCTGCCTTGCTGTACTGCCCTGCACCTCCCTCTAGCCCTGCCCTTTCCCCCCCAGCTGTGTGCATCACTGTTGGCATCACCTCCTCACCTACCCCCTCTGGCCCCTCTCTTCCCTGGACCCCCTCCCATTTGCCCCCCTGCTCTCCACTCCCTCCTCATCACAGCCTTGCCCAGACCTCACGGATGGCTACCTACTTTTCATAAAAGCTCGCTCAGCCTTTGCTGGCCCTCGACTTCCACTGCCCCACCCAACCCTCCCTGGCCTCCCCAACTCACTGCAGATCGGACGCTTTGACTGCGATGACGAAGCAGCGCGTGCCCGCGACGTGGCCGCCATTGCGCTAGGCGCCAGCACCAACCCTCGCCTCAACTTTGACGCCGACCATTACACGCTTGAGGCAGTGGAGCTCATGGTGCGCGCGTGGCGTGCGTGGTGATGCATAGCGGATGCAGGTGGTGTGGCGAGAGCAGGGTGTGGCGCAGGCGTGCTTGTTGCGTGTGTGGATACAGGCACTGTAGGCAAGTCAGGGGCAGAATGGGCAATTTCAGGGGCATGCATGCCTGTGGTGCTAGCACGCTCGGACCTCGGAGCGCATGTGTGTAGATCCTGTGCACGTGTGAGCACACACATGCGCACAGGGCGTGCATTTGCATTGCGCTTTTATCAATATGTACGTTCTCCTGCAACTGCGTGCCTAACAACTTGTTTGCATGCACACACGCGTGTGCGTGCGCGTGCACACCCTGCAGCTCATGACGCTGAGTGAGGAGTACCCTGCGCACTTCCGCATGAGCATGCTGCCGGAGGCCCTGCGCAACGCAGCCAAGCTGGGGGTGCGGGACGACCGCAGCATGCTGGGTTCACATGGTGCGTGCATACCTGTGTGCGCATGTGTGTATGAAGCTCTGCGCCATGCAGCCAAGCTGCAGGTGCAGGACAACTGCAGCGTGCGGTGTTTCATGGTGCGCGCCTGTCCGTGTGCGTGTGTACGCGTGTTTGAAGCGGTGGTGGCTGCCGAGCACCATCTAGCCATTTTTGCAAGGATTGGGCCCACTGCCAAAGTTGGGGTCGCCTGTGGTATACGAGCGGCAGCAGGCATGGACAGCTTGACAGCAAGGGCGCGCGCGACCTAGGTTTGCTGGGTTGTAGATGATTGGCAGGTCATGGCTGGCCCAGATTGTGTGAGGGTTCCTCTCTGCAAAATGGGGTCCTGTGTTAGAAATGGGGCTCACATCCATGCAAGTTTTTGCGCACGTAAACTTGCATGCACACGCGCACATACACATGCCAACGCCAACATATGCAGACATACATGCACGCACGCACGCATACACACACAAAGAACACGCACAAACGCATACACGCACACGCACGCGCCTGGACACGTACAACGCCTGTGCGTACGCATGCCAGCATGCAGCCTTAGCTGTTTGATGTGCGTGCGGCCTTTCCCCAACTGTGGGACGTGCGCAGGCAAGAGTGGCGTGGGCCGGAGCAGCACGGGAAGTGCCAAGGGCGGGCCACGCACCAAACCCGTGTCCGCATCTGTGAATTCGGTGCACCGAAAAGGCCAGGTGCGGCAGCAGACAGAGGCAAAAAGCTCACTGCCCCAGAAGGCTGCAGCAGGCCGGGCCCGCACAGGCGGGGGCGGCGCGTGCCTGAGCAGCATGGATGTGTGCACATGGGGGTGGAGGGTGTGGTGCCTGAGGCTGCGCATAGCAAGGGCCTGCCCTTGTGCCGCATGCACGGGTGCTGCGCACATGCGCACTCGTGCTGTGCACATGCGTCCACTGTGGTGCTGAGGCGCTGTCCATGGCCCAAGGCAAGGGCATGAGGTGTTGCAGCTCGTGCCAGCCTGTGTGCAAGGCCCTGCCCGCACCTCTGCCAGAAGCGCTCAACCAGAAGCCCAAAACCACGTGCATTGCTTGCTGTGCCTCTGCAGCCGGGGGGCGCCACGCTGGCGCAGCTGCAGCAGCAGGCCGCCATGCCCCTCAGCCCGTTTGCAGGGAGCAGCGGTGGCCGGCGCCTGAGCAGGGGCCAGTCCAGAGGACTTGAGGTGAGCGTGTGCGTGCCTACATTGTTTGGTTGAGGTGAGCGCGTGCGTGCCTGCGTTGTTTGGTTCAGGCTCAAGACGGTGGGGCCCGGCATCAGGGGAGAGGGGAATGGCGAGGCACGGCTGCATGTAGTTGAGGCCGAGGTTTCTGAGGGCAGTGTGTGTTTGGGGAAATGGCGTGGCGCAGCTGTGTGTCGTTGAGGCAGAGGGGTTTTGAGAGTGGGGACTTCTTTTGGGCGGGCTGTGGTGGTGTGGCACAGCTGCGTGTGGTTGAGCCCAAGGGCTTGCGGGGCCCGGCACCAGGAGTGGGCTGGTGGCATGTGCCAGCACTGCATATGGCTGCAGGGCAGTGGCACCAGGGAGTGGGCTGGTGGCACAGTGGCACTGTATATATGGCTGCAGAGCAGTGGCTGGTGCCTGCATGTGAGGGCTGCAAGGAGCTGGGTTGTCTGGAGGGTGGACGCCTGCAGGTGGGCTGTCGTGCGGGTCGCAGACAAAGGGGCCCGCTCATGCTGGAAGGGATGGCAAGTTGCTCAGGAAGGAATGGGATGCTTGGCCGGCATGATGATCCCGACAGTGCACAGGTCAGCCTCCATTGCGTGAGGGAGAATCCACCTGCCTATCAGCCAACTCCCTCAAGCATTGGCGGCTGACCTTTGCTGGGGGTTGATGCCTGTGGCACCAGGAGCAGCAAAGTAGGGGGGGGGTGTGCGCAGCCCTGGGCCATGGAGCCACCCATGCTCTAGATTGCAGCGCCAGTCAGCAAGCACGCGCTCATGCAGGCACTCTGCTTGCCTCACAAACACTCATTTGCACGCACACGCACACTAACATATACACACACGCACACACACACATGCACGCACAATGCACGCACGCTCAGGTCAGGCTCTGCTGATGGGGCCCATCTCACCGTCCCTTGCATGTGTGCTGCCCCCCACTTTTGTGTGCAGGGCTCTGAGGCTTGGCAGGCCGCGCGCCCACCCTCGCCCCCGCAGCCCAATGCCGTATGCCTGCGCATCACAGTACTCCCCCCCACACCCAGCGCTTCCCCCCCACCCACCGTGCCCTCCACGTCCACCACCACCACAGCAGCAGCAGCAGCAGCAAACGTGGAAGCACCCCTGCCAGCACCATCCGACGCGGCGCCTGCAGCCGCAGGGCCCCCAGCCAGCGCTGGTGGCACGCAGGCAGCCCTGCAGCAGCAGCCGCAGGCGCCGCCGCCGCCGGACCGCCTCGTGGCCGTGGCGCTGACGCCCACGTTTGACAGCGCGTATGCGTGGGGCAACCGCCGTTGGCAGGACAGCACGCAGCATGAGGACCCTCTGGACATGCTGGCCCTGATCGCTGCTGAGGAGGTGGACTACAAGGTGGGGGGCAGCAAGACAGGGCTGTGGCACCACGCGCCGCCGCCGCGGCGGCCGCCGCTGCTGTCGCAGCAGCAGCAGCCGCTGGGCGCCGCGCCCGGCAAGCGCAGCAGGGCTGAGCTGCAGGAGAGCGAGGACGCGGGCAGCGAGAAGCGCGCGCGGCTGGGAGGCGAGGAGGAGGGCGGCGAGGGTGGCCCGCCGCTGCTGTGCGCATCGGACCCGCGCGCTGTGCAGATCTCGGTGGCAGAGCACTACCTGCAGCGCCTGGCGCGCGAGAACTACGAGGTCTTCAGCGCGGCCGTGAAGAACATTGTGCGCAGCCGCAAGGAGGCAAAACGCAACGCGGATGACAGCGCGCATCCGGAGGGCAAGGTAGGCATGAGAAGCGTTGACGAGTGTGTGAGCTGTGGATGCAGCGCCTGTGTGCATCGTGTAAGTCAAGCTGCGTGTTCACACGCGCAGCAGAGGGGCTGCTGTGTCCGTCGTGTACATCAAGCTGCGTGCTCACAGGCGCAGCAGAGGTGCAGCTGTTGGGGTCCCAGTGGGTGGGTCTGGGCATGTGTTCCCGCTCGCCCTGATACGTCTTGCAGCCAGGCAGGCTGAGTGGCAAGGCATTGCTGCATCACATGAAAATTGAGCACAAATGTCAAACCGCTTCCATCCCCATATATTCCTCCCTGGCGATGGCTGGCACTTACCTGACGTGTATGAGGGGGCGAGCATGCCTGCCATGCCTATGCGCGCATGTTGTGCAGGGTTTGCTGAGTGCACAGCGGTCCATGGACGGCAAGCCTACTGCTAAGGTACCGCGCACACAGGCCTGCGATGAGCAGGTGAGCAAAAGTACCACAGTGCGAGAGCACCTCCGGCCATGCACGCGCGGTGAACGCGCAAGACATGCATCCAGACACACATGGCTGTGTGGTTATCTTCGCTGTTTTATCATAATTGCTTGCTGGTTGTTTGTTTGGCATACAACATGCAACTCCAAACTTGATGCACCAAGCATTTCCTGAAACATCTCAGGTTCGATAGGCTTGGCCACAGTCGTGCCAATTTCATTTGCCCAATGACACCTCATCCCCCGAGCCCATTCCTTCTGTGCTTCTCGTGCCCATTCCATGTGGAAAAATTGTGCTTCACGGAAAGCACGCATCTCCTTGCTAGGCTCACAAATCCCTGCAAGGTAGCTGTGTAGACTGGCTGGCTTTCCTTGCTTCTCTGACCTCGTGTTTCCAAAGCTTTCGTCACGATGCGTGTGTGTGTCGTGCATGCCAGAGAGCGGGTGGTGAATGATTGCTGTCAGGCACCCTGTGGCTTTTGCTGAGGCAAGGACTGCTGTGCTGGTCAGGCACCCTGCTGCCTTGCTGCGACAAGGACTGCTGTGTTGGTGGGACACGGGCAATGGCACGAACACGTGCCCACATCCTACCAGGAAGGGGCATTGATGGACAGCCCCTGGGCTTGGGAATCAAGCACTGTAGATGTCTGTGGCCGCTCTCATCAAAAGGAGACCTCAAACAGGGCCTGATGATGATTCCTCTTACACGCAATCACCCACACATGGCAACCACTTCATCCCAGCCGCATCCCACATCCACACTCACACTCACCACACACACACAGCCACAGCCAGCCCGGCGCACGTGGGCACACATACGCACACACACATGCGAGTCTTTGTGCACCCGCCTCCTGCTGCCGCAGCTTAAGGATGAGCCGGAGCACGATGGCGGGCAATCAGACGCCAGCAATTCCCCGGCTCCGCCCCCGGGCGGTGGCCGGCATGATGCCGGGCAAAGGGAGCGTTCCGGGTCGGACCCTTGGCCAGCAACCTCCCCCAGGCTGGCCCCTTTCAGGCAGCATCTGCCCAGCAAGGCAGCCGCGCCCACGCTCATGCCCAAGGGCGCCGCCCCACCCCACGGCCTGCCCCACAGTTCGCAGCGCCTGCTTGACGCTGATGCGGGGGTGCGTTTCTCGGACGGTCCCAAAGGCGCGCGCGTCGCCAGCCCGTTCCTCAGCGCATCCCTCAGCACGGAGCCACAGCCCCGCGCGCTGCCGGGCCTCCCTCGCCGTGCGTACCAGGCTGCCCCTGCCCCCGCAGCCCCGCCCAGCCGCGACCCCCGCATGGTCCCCCTGCAGCCGCCCGCGGCCGCCACCCACCACCCCAGCGAGCCGCAGCACTCCAGGGCGGGCGGCGCGGCCGCGGGCGTCGGGGTGCCACCCCTGCCTGCGCAGCCCCCTGGCCCCCTGCCCCAGCACCCCCAGCTCGCTAGTGAGCAGCCTGGCTGGGCTGCGCCCGCCTCTGCAGCGCTGAACCAGCAGCAGCATGCGGCCACTGCAGGGGGAGGGGGCGCCCAGGCCGCCTTTGCGGCTGCAGCGGCGTCCGCGGCGGCAGCAGCGGCAATAGGAGGCCGGGTGGCGGGCGGTGCTGCCCTGCCTGCAGGGCCAGCTGGGCAGCAGGGCATGTGGGGCCAGCATGAGCAGCAGCAGCAGCAGCAGCAGCACCTTCTGCAGCAGCAGCACCTGCAGCAGCAGCAACAGCAGCAGCAGCAGCAGCAGCAGCAAGTGCAGCTGCTTCTGCTCCAGCAGCGAGCGCAGCAGCAGGTGCAGCAGCAGGCGGAGCAGCAGAAGTGGCAGCATAGCCAGAGGGTTTGGCAGCAGAAGGAGCAGCAGCTGCGTTTACATCATATGATGTTTCAGCACCAGCAGCAGCAGCAGCAGCAGCAGCAGCAGCAGCCTGTCTTGTTCCCATCACCAGTCGTGTACCAGCCGCAGCATCAGCATCAGACCGCGCCCTCTCTTCTTGTTATGCACTCTGCTCCCCCCCCTTCCCAACAACCCCCTCTGCCTGCAGGCCTACCCCCCCCGCTTCCCTCCTCGCTGCCACCTTCTGTGCCTCCACCCCTGCCTAACACAGCCCCACCACCTCTGCCACACAGTGCAGCATCGCAGCCACCGCTGCCATGGCCACAGATGACAACGCAGCCAGTATGGGGGAGCCTGCAGCAGCAGCAACAACAGCATGCGCCACAGGCATTCAGCAGCTCGTTGCCGTACATGCCGCGTCCCCAATAAAGCTGTAAAATGTGCTTGGTGTTGAATGTATCGATTTTCTCGATTAGGGGCACCAAGAGGCTCCTTGGCTTCTGGGGTTGGGGGGATCACTGCAGGATCAGTAGAATAAGCCTGCTTTGCTCTGACTTAAAACATCTGAATGCACCTCGTGGCCTGTTGTGTTTCCACTGTTTTGCCTGGTCTTTGTTGCCTCCCATTTCTTAATGTATGAGAATGGGGCGCTGATGCAAGGCCAAGGCACCGGCATTCCGCCCTAACTTGTGCATGTCAGTCGCTCAGTGGCAGGGCAGCGCCTGCCTGAGGGAAACAAGGAGTGAGGGAAGAATGTATGCAATTCATTGAAGCAAAGTTCTTTGGCAATCAATGGTACTGGGGGAGGTGCAGGTAGCTATAAAACCTAATGACTAAGAAAGCTGCCAACCAAACCACACTGGTTTTGACCGCTGGCCTCACAAGCTTTTGCTGTGTTTACCTCAAGGTCCAGGAAGGTTAGGTTACATAGCTGGGGTCCAGTAAGCCTCAGGGCCGACCTAGGGAATCAAACTCCTAAGAAGTGACCACAGGCACGTGTTGCGTGGGCATGCCAGGCCCCTGGCCGGGCGGCCAGCGCCTCAGGGAGGCGTTCCGGAGTCTAGGGCAGGAAGGTTGCAGTTAATTGAAATTACAAAGACTGTGCACAAGATGCTCAATAAATCAGCTGCCAAACATGCGCCCCTTGTTTCAGAAAGTTCCTGGTACAACTATTTACACAATGTGTTCGAGCAGGAACCAGTGGGCCAACCTGCTGCTCAGACTGAACAACACAGACGTGTGAGACGATGGACAGGCACTGAATTGGCCATGGAAAGTTTGGTCAAATTGCCAATGTGACTGGGGTGCAGACACAACAATGCACAACCTCTAGGCCCACACCCTTTCAACTTGAAAGCATGTTGAACATGCCAGAAGACAATCATGATGAGCTGCGCACTTTGGTCGCCACCCGCATTTCTGGACTTTACACAACATCCTCTACTGGGTTCAACACAATTTCTCCAAACTTCATTCACTGTGCTTGCAAGCGCATGCCCAAACAAATGAGAGAAGGCTCCTCACATTGCTGCTCTCTTCAACTTGAAACTGCTCATCGGAAAAGCCAACGTCATGATGATCCCCAGACCATGGAAAGAGGCAAAGCTTACTCCCAACCACAAAAGGGGGCCAGTGGCTGCACAGCCAGGTAACTACAGAATTATTATGATAGATATGTTGTCACATATACGGTATAGACTCTGCGCCAATTTGCTATGCTCTATGATTTAGGACTGATCCACTGGATGGCATCCAACACATCAACGGATAAGAAAGAAAAGAAAGAAAGAAGAAAGAAAAAAAGGAAAAGAAAAACTACGCAAGCAGCAAAAAGCTCCTCACATCAATTAAGGAAAAGGGACCACTTGGGAAGGAAAGCCCCCTCACCAGAAAAACATCAACGGATCATAATGCGCCAGTGGTTGCTTGCTGCAGTTGATGACTTAAACAAGCTTACGGTTGTAATCCAAGAAACAAGCTGTGGGGCCATTTACGCAGTTGCCAGATGCCTGACCATATCCTGCCAGGTGTTTATCTCAAAGACTAGTATCATGCTAATGAATATAAAGCAGTGTCCACCTTATAAGACTTGTATCATGCTAATTAATATTCAATGTTGGATGGGGATTGGACAGCTTTTGTGTAGCTATCTTTCGATGTTAAACAGGGATGTCCCCTCTCCCCTCTGCTGTTCACCATCTACTTGAACGACATTCAATGTCAAGTTGACAGTGTAGCAGACGGTGTGAGAGGCGCGCTCACTGGCATTCCAATCTTTCTGGTGACCCACATGCTGTTCGCTGATGACTTTTCCATCATGCCCAATGTCCCTTACCACATGCAGTGTGAGGGGACATTCATATACCGGGTATGTTATACCCTCTGATTAGCAGGCGCGTCAGGCAGCATTCGCATGCCTTTTGTTACAGGTCCGAAGGATGTCAGAGTTCATTTGCGCGCACACACTCCCGCAGTGGGGTCCATTCCTTGGTGTGGCAAAAACGGATATGTCACATCATATGTGCTTTTGTGCTGGTGAGATTCCCTTTCTCAACGCACAACAAACCCTGCCATTCATTTCAGATACCATGGATTATTTTTTGGCTAGGGATGACCTGCACAAACCCATCAGCCTAACGACCAGGCTGGATATTTTTTGTCTGGCTGGCAGTGCCCAGCAAGCCTGTAAGGAACGCTGTAAGAAGGGTCTTTTTACATGAACGACATTGATTGTCTGGTTGAAGGGGTGCAGGGGGCGCTCACCGGTATTCCCAATTTCATGGTGACCCACCTGCTGTTCGCAGATGACCTCTCTCTTATGTTCAATGACCTTACCAATGTGCAGACCATGCTCAACAAATTGAGAGCCTACGCTCGAAGGAAGTCATTGACTGTCACACTGAAATCTGAGGTGATGTGCTTCAACTCCAGGTCTGATAACTTGCCCCCACTTTACTTTGATGGTACGCAGCTCCCCTACACAGATACTTTCAAATATCTTGGCATGGTGTTTGACAAAACT
>LKMJ01007416.1_pt1 | contig 10328 bp, 7 predicted proteins | sample 643391 | NCBI WGS metagenome assembly LKMJ01 (sample SAMN04112250, study PRJNA286221) | soda lake metagenome | biome: soda lake; feature: Kulunda Steppe; material: water; isolation source: sample PL-Br10 brine of Picturesque Lake | place: Russia: Kulunda steppe | collected 2010-07
GTTTCTCCCCGATGAGTCGGGACTGCTCGTCACCGAGATCGAAGGGAGCCTGAAACTGCTCGATCCCGAAGACGGCTCCGTCGAAACCATCGACGGGACACCCGAGGTGTACGCAGCAGGTCAGGGTGGACTGCTCGATATCGCACTCGGCCCAGAGTTTCCCGATGATCCGTGGGTCTACCTGACCTACGCCGCACAAAACGACGCCGGCGAGTCGGCAACGCATCTCGGCCGCGGCCGACTCAACCGGGAGAACACACAGCTGGCATCGTTCGAACAGCTCCATATCGCCGAACCGTTCGTCAACTCGACCGGCCACTACGGCTCCCGCGTGATCACCGGTCCTGACGATATGATCTACATGACATCGGGAGATCGGCAGTCCAAAGATTTCGGCCCCGACCACGTTTCACAGGATAGATCGAACGAAATCGGGGCGACACTGCGGCTCGAACCCGACGGCTCGATCCCGGAGGACAACCCATTCGTCGACGACGACGATGCCGCAGATGCAATCTACAGCTACGGCCACCGGAACGCACAGGGGATAACAATCCACCCCGAGACGGGCGATATCTGGCAGAGCGAACACGGCGAACGCGACGGTGACGAGATCAACATCATCGAACGCGGCGGCAACTACGGCTGGCCGGTTACACACTACGGCTGTGAGTACGGCACCACCGATCCTGTCGGCGACCAGCCCGACGAGCGCGAGGATGTGGTGAACCCAGTTTATTACTGGGAGTGTGAGAGTGGGGGATTTCCGCCTGCGGGTGCGACCTTCTACGACGACGACACCATCCCCGACTGGGACGGCGATCTGTTCGTCGGCAATCTGGCCGGCGAGTATCTCGGCCGGTTCACCGTCGATGGCCGCGACGTGGAGGAGGTTGATCAGCTACTCGACGGTCGCGGCTGGCGAATCCGCGACGTGACAGTCGGTCCCGAAACCGGCTATCTGTACGTCGCCGTCGACAGCCGTGATGGACCGATTGTTCGCCTCCGGCCCGAATGAGTTACTGGTACCGTCGGACCGTCCGAGCGCCATACAGCCCGACGATGTATCCGACGACCGCGAAACAGACTGCAAGCAAGAAGTTCCCGACGAGCAGCCGGAGGAGCACGTCACTACCGGCAGAGAGCGAGAATCCAGCTGTCGAGACGCCGGAAACGGGGCCCAGCAGCGCAACGCCGACGGCGAAGCTCAATGCATAGATCGTTCCTTTCGCAAGCGGGTTCAAAATGAGCACCGCGGCGAGCAAGGCGAGCCGGTTTGCCCAGCTGCACCGGTGAGCGATTGCCCCGAGAATGACGACACTCACACCGAAATTCGGCAGCGCAGTCAGAAACAGTCCGAGCGAGAAACTAACTCCGGTGTGATGTGGCGGGTGTTCCTGACGAAATGCCCGTCTGAGCCGTCTCTGGACGCTAGTCGCATACGCACGAGGAGAGACAGCCATCGTACGCACGCTGTCCACTACTCAATAATGAAAGCTATCATCGCGCCTGATAGCAGTTTGTCCGGTGACAAGAAAAAAGCAGGAAACTGAAACGTGGCGTTAGTCGTCCGTGCCAGTTGGTGACTCGGTCGGACCAGTCGAGAACACGAACTCGTGTTCCTCGTCCGTGTCGAACTTGTTGACAATCTCACCGAGTGGCTGTGCGTAGCGTTTGAGCCGGTCGGCACGGGCCGACACCTCGTTGAGTTCGGCAGCCTGCTCTTCTGCGGCACCTGCGACGTTCTCCGTCTCGGTCAGGAGATCGTCACTCGTTGCCGTCGCCGCTTCGAGTTCGTCTCTGAGTGCACGGAACTGATCGAGTTCGGACTCGATGTACAGCTCCGGATTCTCCGCTTCGAGCTGCTCGAAGGTGTCGATGACATCATCGAGCTGGTCGACGACGTTCTGGAGTCGGTCCTGTTGTTCGTGTGCGTCGTCGGAGATCCGCTGTGCGGAGTCTGCAACGTCCTCGGATGCTGCACGGATGCTTTCAGTGCTCGACAGCACGAACTCACTGGACTCCATCACTTCGTCGGAGAAGGTCTGGAGCTGACCGACCGTCTTCTCTAGCTCGGAGACCATGTGGTTGAACTCGGTCGCGATCCGATCCATCGCTTCACTTTCGTCGTCGGTCTCCATCTGCCTGGTCAGATCACCGGAGCTGACCTGCTGCATGATGTCGGAGTACTCCTCTGCTTTCTCTTCGAGATACTCCGCGAGTTGCTCAGCTTCGGTCCGGGCGATCTCTGCTTCCCGGCGGGAGTGTTCGGCTTCCTGAATCCGGTCACGGAGCGAATCACGCATGTTCGCGAACGCACCCGTCAGCCGACCGAACTCGTCGGCACGCTGGACCGTCAGATCGGTCTCCAGATTGCCGGCTTCGAGCTCTTCAGCTTTCGAGGTAAGGCGGTTCAACGCCTTCACCGTCCCACGACCGAACGTGAAGCCGATCACGATGAACCCAAGCAGCACTGTCGCGACGAGGATCGCAAGGCTCGTCGTAATCGTCTCACGCAGCGAGAACGCCGCTGCGGACGGCGCGTGGGTTACGGTAACCAGCTCCTGATCCTGAATCGAGGAGTAACCAGCGACGTGCTCCTCGTCAAGTGTTCCCTCTCGATCGAAGGACTCGACGAAGCCAGAGTTGCCCGCCAGTCCGTCCACGATGAACTCGGGGAGATCACCCTCGACGTAATCCTCGAACTCGTCGACACCAGCGTCAATCCGTGGTGCGTCGGGATCGACATCGTCCTCACCGAGCCCAGCACCAGCGACAATCTGTCCATCGGCGTTGACAATCTGCGTGAACTGGTTTTCTTCGTCAGTACCGAGATCACCCGCGAGCGCGTCGAGGTCGGACTGCATCACGAGTGCGATGTTTTCAGTGTCGATACCGTCATATGGCCCGTCACCGTCGACATCAACCGGACTGATGAAGTAGACGTTCGACTGCTGGATAGCCTGAACAGGCTCGGAAATGAACAGTTCGCCATCCTCGCCGTATTCGACATCACCGAGCCACGGTGCCTCGGCAGTTGGGAGGTCGTCGAAGTCGACACTCCCATCAGGCCGTTCAATCGGGAGGAGTGCGCCACGACTCGTGGCGTAGATCTCGCCCGTTTCGACGTTCATATAATGAACATCAGACACGTCGCCCGGAAGCGCAGGCATCTCCTCGTCTATCCGCTGTTGGATAACGTCAGGATCATCACTCTCGATGTCACCCAGCCCGGAGAGACGAATCGCTGTATCACCGCGTGCTTCCTGCCAGCTTTCGACCTGTGCGGCACTCTGGTCAGCAATACCAGTGTACTCATCACTGACACTGTCAGTCAGCTCACCCGATGTCTCTGCGAAGGTGACCGCGCTCACCGCACCGACAAGCGCAAGCACTAACAGCAGTGAAATAATGAACTTTGCCAAGAAGCTCCCCGCAATAAATCCGGGGAGGATACTGTTTACTTCTGTAGTATCTTCCGTCGTCTCTGAATTATCTTCGCTCATATCGTATCACCTCACGTAATCAATATACCGACTTGGTACTCGCGTTGCGAAGTCAGCGACGTCAGCGACGACAGCGTCGAGTTCAGCCTGTGCCGTATCCGGACCGTTCCGGACCACGTTGCTCATCGCACTCGCTGCTTCGTTCATGATGTTCATGTTCTGTGGCGTATCGACCGGCACTGGTGGTGGGTTCTCCGGCGGTGATGGGACACCGGCCATCCCAACCTCAAACGCCTCCTGGTAGCCCTCGCCTGGGATTTCTGGATACTCGTACATGTCCTGATCCCAGATCCACTCGAAGCGGGCGTGGCCCGCGCGTGGGGAGTCGTGTTCCCACTGTTTGGTCGAGAGCATAAAGTTCGCCGCCCGGGAGTTCGCCCACTGGATGAACAGCCAGGTTGCATCGGGATTCTCTGAGAACCGGCCGATCCCGGTCGCCCAGATCCACGTATCGACGACAACGTCCCGACCGTCCTCGGTCTGGAGTGGTGGGAGCCACTTCGTCTCCGCCATCCGTTCCTCGTCGATGATCCCCGATGTCTGTGGCGTCGAGTAGATCATCGCGACATCGCCACGGCGGTAGGTATCGTTGTTCGCATACCAGTCCCGCGTGTGCGGGTTGGGATCCGGTCCGTAGTTGTGCAGGATCGAGCCGAACCGTTCGAGCGATTCGACACCGTTGTCGGAGTTGAGTGTCGCGATCTGCTCGGTGTACTCTGTCGCGATCTGGCTGTCATCGTGGCCATCCTCACGGAGATCGAGAAGTGCCTCCCGGTCAATCCATTCGGCGTCGTGGCTCTGGAACATCGTCGCCCAGTTCGCACTCGACAGCGTCGCCGACGCCGTCCGCGAGACCATCCCTCGCTGGTCGACTTCGTCCGACTCGGTGATGATTCGGGCGTTCTCTTCGAGATCGGCAAACGTCTCCGGCTCATCCAGATCCAGGGTGTCGTAGGTGTTCACGTCGTAGCCCACACAGCCGTAGGCCTCGATCCCGTTTGCGATACCGACGAGCGATTCCCCTCCCTCGTCGTCGGGGAACGTCATTAGTTCGATCGTATCATCCCTGTAATCGTCCGGCCACCCGAACCATTGCTTGTCGCTTAGGTCCTCTTCTTCTTTGTCGAGAAACGGCTCGAGATCCCTGACCCAGTTGTTGAAGTGATAGCCACCGGCGGGCCAGAGCCCGACCATGAAGCCATCGAACGGATCTTCCTCCTGTTGCATTGTCCGTCTTGCCTCACGCCAGAACCGGTCCTCTTCCCAGAAATCGAACTCGACGTCGATCCCGGTTAGCTCCGTGAACGCATCTTTCACTTCAAAGAGCGTTTCGGAGTACTTGTGCAGCCCCATCCCGAACCGGAGGGTGATATTGTCGTTCTCGAACTGTTGCCAGTCGATATCCGCCTGTTCTGCGTGGTCGTTAAGCTCCTGTTTCCAGAAGTCGACAGAGCCCTCTTCGATCTCATCAGCATCACTGTCACCCACGCAGCCCGCCAACCCCGCAATTCCCGCCCCGCCAACAGCAGCCACAGCCTGGCGGCGCGTTAATCGAATCTTATCTCTTTGCCCCATGGTGTGAAAATCTTATACATTTCCTACTGTATAAGTATTACTCAAGTTAAAGTACAATATAAAATAATATCCGTGTGCATTAATGATTAAGAAATGCAGCGTGCGCTATAAAATTCAATCGATAAAAGCAAATAAATAGCAGACTGAGCAAGGGTGGACTAGTAGTAAAGAAAAGCAGTGAAACAAAAATAGATTATTCTAATATCATGTAGACAAATGCCGTTAGTCCAATTATGACTAGATAGAGAGGATAATGGATGAAGTGATAGTTTAGAGAAAAGTACAGCAGGTTATCGATTTTATAGTTATTAACCTAAAAATAAATTATAGCACATACATAAATATAATAAATACATTGGCTATATTAGATACAACAACAATTTTTATTTCGTATAAAGTAAAATAAATAAATAATAGTATAACTGGAGAAAGATTGAGTCAACTATCGTGACAAGATTCAGGAGCACCATGCCCAGTTATCAGTAGTGATTTTGTTCGAGAGGAAGAAAACCACACGACAGGGGTAGATTGGGCCAGCAATAAAAAAGTGAGATGTTAAAAGAGATACCAACACAACGTTCTCTCACGAGTAGTGTATAAAGAAACGAGCGAGCAGATAGCAAGCGTATAAAAACAGGATCAGAAATGGTAGCAAATCAGATACGTTTGGGGTGTCGTATCGGGCAGCATCGGCAAACAGATCGATCTCCGCTGGGCCGCGCGGGCGAACAAAGCTACTGTTCACCCATCGCCTGACCAGCGATTGTCCGGCCCTGTGGAGTCAGAGAAACCTCCTTTCGTTCTCGAACGACATCGATGACATCCAGTTCGATCAACTCGTCGTAGATCTGTTCGACTTTCTCGACATCGACGCCGACAAAATCAGAGATTGCAAAGGGAGAAACACCCGAGTAAAGCGCCATGACGACCCGTTGTTCGGTCGCGGTAAGATCGAGATCCGCGCGATTTCGCTCCGCTCCTTCTTCGAGTAGCTGTCTAAGCACCGAGATGTGGTACTGCCGGCCGGAGAGGTACGTCTGGAGGCTTGTTCCTTCCTCGTCGGTGTGTTCGACCTCGATGACGCTCCGTGGCTCACCGGCGACTTCCCGCTGGTCGGTCTCCATCTCACCGATGTCGTCGCGGTCGATGATGAACTTCTGGCCGTCTTCCAGCACCATCCGGACGGTGTTCTCGGTGACAGAGAGGCGGCCGCGCTGCCACTCACTACCCTGAATGACACCGCCGACGACCGCGGGGTGTTTGACGTAGATCACCGCGCCATCGAGAATTGCTCGGAAGAAGTTCGTCCGAAATCCCTGATAATCCGATGTTGTTACCAAGATTACGTCGCCATCAATATCGAGTGCGGTGTAGTACGACTCGGAGGCAGCGTTGCGGTTGACATCAACGCGCTCATCAAGCACGTCGATCTGTTCAAGAGCCATTTCGATCTTTTGGCCAGTGATGAGCAGCAATCGCTCGGTCGTCAGCACGATCCGGCAGTTCTCCCACTCTGCATCGGTGAGTTCGTTCCCGTTTTTGATGGCGTGGAGATACTTCCCCTTCGTATCCTCGATTTTCTTTTCGGTGTTGCTCATGACAGGCAGTTCGTTATCGGCTGTACGCGACAGATCCAATTATACGTTATGTCCGGCTGTGCTCCTCGGCCGCAGGCGCTATCGAGTCACTGCTCGTTCATCGCTTCGCTCGCGAGGTTGCGCCCTTTTGCATTCAGTGTTACCTCCGTTCGTTCACGAACCTTGTCGACGGCACCAGCATCGAGCAGTGTCTGGTAGATCTCTTCGACCTCGTCAACTTCCAGACCGACAAAATCTGCCATCTCGAACGGCGAGACACCGGAGTAAAGCGCCATCAACACCTGGTTTTCGGTGTCGTCGAGTTCATACTCGTCCTGTCGTTTCTCGATGGTGGATGTGAGTAATGCAGCGAGTGCCTTTGTGTGCCACTCGATGCCCGAGAAATGTGTCTCGACGCTCCGGCCTTCCTCGTCGGTGTGTTCGACCTGCACAACCTCCCGTTGTTCTCCGGCAACCTCTCCAGCGGAGGTCGTGATAGTCCCAACGTCGTCGATCGGAAAGGAGACAGTCTCGTTATCCGGCAGCCCGAGCGTGATCTCCTCATCGTCGAGGCGAAAGCGAGCTTTCGACCACGAGGCATCGTCCTGCACAACGCCGCCGATGATAGCAGGGTATTTGACGAGAATTACCTCGTCGTGCAGTGCCGCCCGGCAGTACTCTGTCTTGAAATTGCCCAGTTCCTGGGCGTCGACGAGGATGACGTTGTTGCCGATTTTCAGCGGCGTCGCCCCCGGTGCATCCAGCCCGTCGGGGACGGGTGATTCCTCCTCATCGGGAACAAGAATCTGTGAGTGGGGAATCGCTTGCTTGTTGCCACTCGTCGACAACACCAGTCGCTCGGTCGTCAGCACGATCCGGCAGGAGCGCCACTGCGCATCGGGTAGTGGCTCACCGTCTTTGACCGCGTACAGATAATCCCCCTGTGTATCGACCAGCTTCTGTTCCCCGTCACTCATACCCGGCTATCCACACTGTAACGTGTCCACCTACATAACTCTCAACATCGCACGGTTGACAGCAATCTCACACGCCGGAAGACTGCACAACACATTTTCCGCCACGACGCATTCGAACAGGTATGAGCGAGGATTTCGACAAAGAGGCGGAACGGGAGAAGCTCCGCCAGAAGTACGAACAGGACAAACAGAAGCGAGAAGCAACAGAGCAGATGAGCGAACTCCTTCTACAAGGGGCGACGATGACGAACGCCCACTGTTCGGAGTGTAGCGATCCGATCTTTCGATACGACGGTCAGGAGTTCTGCCCGACCTGCGAGAAACCGGTCGACCGAGGGAACGGAGAGCAAGCGGAAGAAACCGACGAAGAGAGCATCGAAGTGACCGCACCCAGTGAGGAGGGACGGGTCGCTTTCGGTGAGGAGCAGAACGGAACAGCACAGAGCGAGGAGGCAGCTCAGTCAACCGAAGAGACAGCCCAATCAATCGAAGGGACAGCACAGTCATCCAAAGAACAGAGTGAGACAGCCACAGAGACAAACGAGCAGTCACCAGATCGTGCCGGACGACCAGCCCAGCACAGTCCGCCTGCCACCCAGCAAGCGCCCGCTGGGAACCGGGAACCACCACAGCGCGGCCGACAGGCAGAGCAAGCAACATCGACAGCCACCCAGCAAGCAACGACCCAGGAGGTCCCGAGTGTCGACCCCGGGACAGCAAGCATCACAGAGGCAAAGCAGTCTCTCATTCGGACGCTAACCCGCTTTAGCAATCAGGCCGAAGCGGCCGACGATCCCCGGCAAGCCAAGGAGCATCTCGAAGCCGCACGGGAGGCGGCCGAGACGCTGTCCGCGCTTCGCAGATAGTTCACTCTACTTGATGACGAGGCTCTGGGGCAAGATACTGCGCCAGTTCGATGCCAAACTCCGTGGCGAGTTCTCCAATCTGTTCGCCGGCCAGTAGTTCGTACTCGTTCGAGAGGGCTGTCTCGACGTGTGCGCCAAGCGCCACGTCGAAGAGGGCATCGCTGTCGAGAAATGTCGCTGCAGTCGTCCACTCCCGGTCACGCTCGACGACGTAGCGATCACCACCGATGAACGGGCCACAGGCATCAGCATCGTCGTACGCATCGTAGAAATTCTCCGCGTGCTCGCGTACGTGGACTGGTGGTCCGTCGTGGCGCTCGACTGCCGGTCGGCTCGCAACGGCGAGTTCGAACAACAGGACGGCAGTGTCGTCGGCGAAGATTCCAGACCGGAAGACGTCGAAGCCGAGCCGGTCGAGTTTGTCGGCGATCCCGTTGCGCGAGCGCCGGAGCTGTGGCCAGAGCTGGTCGTCGACGATATCGGGTGTCGAAAATCGGATCGCGAGCGGTGTCGTCCCCCGGCGGTCGAACTGCTCGCGAACGGTTCCAGCGTCGAGTGGCTCACTCTTCGGTGGCTGGAACAGCGATTCGCGTGGATCGGCAAGCAGCTCGCGGGCGAAATGCTGGGTGCGTGCGAGATTGGTCGCCGAGAGCACGGCAGCGACGTTTCGTGTCGGATCGGTCGGATCGATGACGACCAGCGAGTCGTCGAACGACTCGGTGCCGTGGTCTTCGGGGTCGAGTCTGACCGGTGGCTGCCAGTCGGCGATTGCTTCGACGAGCGGCCGGAAGCCACCGTACTCGCAGACGAGTAGTTCGGTCAGAAACCCGGAAAAACCACGTGTCTTCAGATCGCTTCCGTAGACGCCGATCCCAGTAAAGAACTGCTTGCAGACGCGAACGTCGCTTGCGAGTTCGGGCGTGAGCTGTTCGGAGACGTACAGCGTGTGAAACGGCGTCCGGTCGACGGCAGATTGGATCTCGGTGGCGCTGTCGACGGCATAGCAGGGGACGAGATCGACTTCGAAGCCGTCGAACTCGCCGACGATGTAGGGGTGTTCTGCGAACTCCTCGCGGCCGTCGGGTAACACTGCGTGGCCGATCTGCAGCCCGAATGCTTTGAGCTTCTCGCGGTCGAGCGAGGGTGGAAAGCAGACGAAGAGATCGATATCCCGGTCGCCGACGAGCCAGGTATCCCGGGCAGTGGAGCCGACCTGAATGATATCAGCGTCGGCGGGGACATCCGCAAGCGCCTCCTCCGTGCGGGCGACGAGATCCGCAACAGCGTCCGCGAGCGCAGTTCGCTCCCCAGCGTCGGGTTCGACACGCTCGCGGATTCTCTCGACCGTTTGGTCGAACGTATCGCTCATGGCAAGGCGTTGCCGGCAGGTACGTGAAAGCGTGTCGGTGCAGGACAGAAACGAAACGCCTATCAAATCCATCCGACTACGGAAGGATACAGCCGCCGTAGCTCAGTTGGTAGAGCACCACGCTGTTAACGTGGTTGTCCCAGGTTCGAGCCCTGGCGGTGGCGCTTTCTGTGTCGAGCAACACGACGAGCGTAGCGAGGAGTCTGCGAGACACGAAAGCGTAACCCGCAGGGCTCGAACACGCAAGTCGCAGCCCGCGCAGCCGAGCGAAGCGAGGCAAGCAGGACCGTCTTGCACCTGTTCGAGCCCTGGCGGTGGCGTAAATTCTCTTTAGTAATCGTCATAAATTTTGAATGGATAGGAAACGTTCAATCCAACTCTCTGCGAAGCTGAGTTTGTGTGAATATGTGTGGTATGTGTCGCGAATGAGGCTGCGGTATGTGTCGAGATCTTTCGCA
>LKMJ01007417.1_pt1 | contig 10327 bp, 6 predicted proteins | sample 643391 | NCBI WGS metagenome assembly LKMJ01 (sample SAMN04112250, study PRJNA286221) | soda lake metagenome | biome: soda lake; feature: Kulunda Steppe; material: water; isolation source: sample PL-Br10 brine of Picturesque Lake | place: Russia: Kulunda steppe | collected 2010-07
ATTGTCGAGAGAAGGTGATTAAAAGATAGGCTATTGGAGTCCATCGAATCGATTTGGATGCGATACTCACGAGATTCTGATCGAGTTGGAGCATAACTCGATTGTAGAATCAAACGAGTTTTGGCCAGTACAATACGACTCTTTGGATGAGAATTCAGACAGAATCTAATGGTGATGGTTGGTCAATTGCGTTCTTACTAATTTGTTCTAAAGTATTTTCAGGCGTGCTAAGAGCCAATCTAACCGTTCTCTGTCGTCGGTCATCAGACGGGTGAAGTACAACCTCCTCAGAGTCACGGATGGTTTCTGCTTGTATTCGGGATTCAAATTTTGCTTGATACCAGTGTTCAGAGTCACTTTTAACATATTTTACCGACTGAGAGAAATCTTCTTTCTTGCTCATAATTGAGCCATCATCATACATCCCATTACGACTTATGTTATCATTTTAACCCAAATCAAGACTGCTAAACAAGTTGACTGTATGTCTCTTCGAGAGATAATATATAAACTATTTTGGTAATTTCACACAGATAAAAGTAGATTGGTAGGGTATAGCTTTGATAAAAGGTTTAGTTACTAGGGTGTGGGATATCCTATATCTGAATGCTTACTAATCAAAATAAAATATCAAAATATGGTGGGAAAGCTAATTGCTCCCTCCCTCAATTGGAGATGGCAATATGAGCAGCAGTGAGCCAACAGGATTATTTGATGCCTGTACCCCTCGGGAAGACGTCCTTGATGGTACACTGCAAGAAGATCAGTTTGCAGCGAGCCTGGCGACTGTCGCCCATTCACCAGACGATGCAGCCCCGGTCTACAGGGACGTAACACAGTTCTTCGATATGACGTACCCAACTGCGGGGCTACAAACGCTACTCAGCAACCTCGCTGGGCGATTCCTTGCAGGCGGTGGTCAGGACAGTGGTGGCTACTCTAGCAGTATTCTGTGTCTCGATACCCGCTTTGGTGGTGGGAAGACACACGATCTCATTGCATCATATCACTTAGCAACAAATCCAACTGCTATCGAAGATATCCAGCGCCACCTCGTCGACGGAGCGAGCGACGTTGGTAGCTCGTATCTGGATGCAGTCGATGATGGCTTGTCGGTCGACACCTCGGTCTTCGTGGGCGGACACGTGGATGCACGCAACGCGCGAAGTGACCGAACAGATCCGGACGCCCCGAACACGCGAACGATGTGGGGCGAAATTGCCTACCAACTCTATGGGCTTGAGGGCTACGAGTACCTGAAAGAATACGACCAAGATCGAAACGCCCCTGGTGGGAATACTCTGAAAGGACTTTTCGATCTCGGTGACGACCCAGCACTGATTCTTATCGACGAGATCGCAGCCTATCTTGAAGGTGCCTCTGCGGTCGAAGTTGGAGAAACTACGCTTGCCAGCCAGACTCTAAGCTTTGTTCTCTCGCTGCTCGAAACCGCATCAGAGGTCGACGATGTTACTGTCGTCTACAGTGTCGCCGATACCGCATTTGCAGAGGAAGCAGAAGAAGTTCGAACACTTGTCGACGAACTCAATCAAATCGGACGACGGCAACACAAGACTGTCACGCCAACCTCTGAAGACGAGGTTGGACAAGTACTCCAACATCGTCTGTTTGAGGATATTGATCACACTACGGCTGCATCAGTTTCTGAGACATATTTCCAATACTATGCCGATAGCGACCGTCAATTCCCGCAGGAAGCAAACGACGCGAGTTACGTTGAGCGTCTAGAACGTGAGTACCCGTTCCATCCGACGATCATCGATACACTAACGGAAAAAATCGATACCATTCCGAAGTTCCAGCGCACACGCGGTGCGCTCAAACTGCTGGCCCGTGCAGTCTACTACCTTTGGAATCACCAGCCCGACCACTATGAGCGGCACTGGATTCGTCTGTATGACCTTACGCCTGCAGACAACGCGCCTGACGGGAGTATCGATTCGACGCTGCGGGAGACACTCTTCGAGTTTGTCGACCTTAGCGCGGCTGTCTCGGCTGACATCTACAGTGAGGATGAAACGGCACACGCACAGCTTGAAGACCGCAAATGGATCGAGAAGGAAATCCCAGCGTTAGGGAGTCACCTTTCGACGACCGTGCTCTGGCACAGTCTTGCCTATGGTGAACAGGCAACTGGTCTCACACGAGCGGAGATGAACGCCGCACTGGGGCATCCGGACGTTAGCTTCGACAACTACGACTCGGCATTGGAGGCACTTGGAGGCGGAGATATGCATGTCGCGTGTTACTACCTCTACGATGAGGAGCGTGTCCGGTTCAAATCCGATCCAAACCTCATTCGGATCATCGACCAGCGTGTGGACAACACGCCGGACGCACAAGCGAGGAACCGTTTCGAGTCACGACTTGAGAACTCAGAGATCGGTACTGGTGGCTTTGCAACCGTCGTCTTCCCAGAATCGCCTGCCGACCTTCCAGACGAGGTTCCTCAGCCGCAGCTCGCAGTGATGCATATCGACACCGCACCAGTTTCCGATGGGGGGAGCGAAATTCCAGAGAAGGTTCAGATGCTGTATCAGAAGGCTGCCTCGAAGCATGGGGGCGAAACCGGGAATCGGGTCTACAAAAATTACGTCCTCTTCTTGGCACCCGACCAGGAGCGAATCGAGGGTGCTATCGACGAAGCACGCCAGTTGGAGGCTATCGAAGCTCTATTGGATGATTCTCAGCAGACGGCAGACCTCTCACCCGAACAGATCGAAGAACTTCGTGAACGACGTGACCAAACACACGGCCTTTTGGGCGAACTCGTCCGTGGGGTGTATCGTCACCTCTACTACGTCGACCGTGATGGGCTGACACACTTGGCGATCAACGCAACAGAAGCCAATGGTGGGACAACTCTTGTGAATGCTGTCGAAGAAACCCTAGAGGACCGGCTGATTCGTGCTGATGCTGCCGCAAAGGGTGTTGCCTTCTTCAAACAGAAGCTCTGGCAGCAGACCCAAGACAGCATGACCACCCAGCAGTTGGTTACTCAGTTCGCAAAGAAACCTGGACTCCCGTATTTGCTTAACACAAAGCCACTGCGAAAGACTGTCGCCAAGATGGTTGATGAGGCTGGTTACACATACTGGGACAGCACTGCTGGAGACGCTGGGGTCGCCTACTGGGATGGCGATGGGGATGATCACCCAAAGAACTGGAAGAAGACGAATCCGCTTTCGGCATCACCTGATGTCCAAACCAGTATTCGGGATGCGGATGTAAAGATCGGTGACGAGTACACCGTCTACACAGACATTGACGCCCTTCTGACCGTCCACCACGATTCGATCCGTCCGCCGGAGACTGAGGAGATCACGTGTGCAGAGGATGGCTGCGACACTGAAGTCGACGAAGAGGGTGACTACTGCTCTGAACACGAAGAAGGACCTGTCAAAGAGCATTGCACCAACTGTGGGAAGATTGTCGATGATTCAAGCGAACTGAATCCACGTGGGATCTGTACGGACTGTGCCCAGCCGAATGATTGGGATCAGTCGACCGGTCTGATGACGGCATCGAGAGCGTTCAACGAAGTACGAACCCACGCGCTCGGGAAAGCAGCATCCGGTGGCGATCCAGGAATCGACCGCGTTACCATCGAGGTCGGTGGGGAAGACCAGCTCTCGAAAGGATCGTTCATCGCACAGCGCCAAGCATTCAAGAACCGTGCCGAGAACGTTTCGGTACGAATGGTATTCGAGACGGAATCAGCAGCTGGGGCCCGATATGAGGCAACGTTCACAGGCGACATCGACGAGTTCTCGCGTGTGACAAATCAACCGGACCCATTCGACGGTGCCTCGCGGGTCGAACTCAAGTTCCGCATTGATTTCGACGAGCCGGAGCCGATCACGAATACCGAAGACGATCTGCTGGCCGAACTACAGAGCGAGCTTGGACAGACGAGTATCGATGTGAAGGTTCAAGCCCGAGGACCGGTCGAAGTGCCTGCAGAACTCCAGCAATGACATCACATCCACCATCCAACGTCGACTCGGTCACTCGGCCGCCAGAGAGCGAGACGTTCACCCCAAGTAGCTTCGGGAGCAGCGTCTACGGCGGTCGACCAACGTTCGCCATCGTCCGGCATGACGATGCTGACGGTGCATCGCTGACCTTGTACGAGCTATTGCCTCACTCACAGGCAGAAGCTCGTCAGGACCGCCTGCGACGTGAGAACCCAAATCGTGGGCTCGTAACAGAGCCATTCGAGGCGGTGTTTGGAGAGTCGGCTGCGCCGGAGGTCGACAGATGGGACTGGGAGGAGTGGACTGCAGTGAAGATCACGCGGCTCTCCGAGAGTCGACTCCGGTCGATCCTCCCACTTGTGCGTGAGACCCTCAGCGGAGCCGAGTTGGACGAATCGGTCGTGACTGCGACTGGTCCCGCCGATGTGTTCCTTCCCGAAACTGTCGGTGTGCGGCTTACGTTGGGCTTTCTCGGTGTGAAACCGATCCAGCGTGTCGACCGGATGCGGGCGTTGTGTCGTGGTATCGCGCGAATGAGTGATGAAGAGTGCTACTACTGGCATGCGAAGTGTCGATCACCATCGTCACCGAGCGGCGAGAAAGCACTGCGAACGTTGCTAACTGACCACGTGAGGTAGACCTATGAGTAATGATCCAAATTCAATCGACGACCTGAAGCCACTTGCAATTGAGGGGAAATTACCGCTCAAAGCGGTCGGCATCGAAAATCTTCGAGAAGCGAACCCACAGTACCTTCCACCGCATAGATATCTTCACCCATGGTTCGCACGTAGACCAACTCCTGCATCTCGCTTAGCTATTTTAGCCTCTGTTCTTCCAAAAGACACTGAAACAGATGAATTGCTTCGCTGGATGCAGATTGGACCGAAAGAAGGAGTAGAAAATGGGAGTATTAGTGATTATGTTGAAAATAAAAAGAATACTGAAGATTCTCGAAGCGGTAATCTTGAAAGCCACTATGGATATCCCCGACCGTTTACTTCATCTCCAAGTGATTCAGAACTTGAGGGACTACATACCACACTTCGAGATATGTGGGGAGGTGAACTTCCAAAAGTAATTGATCCGACTGCTGGGGGAGGCGTCATTCCATTCGAGTCGCTTCGCTATGGCTTACCAACGAAGGCTAATGAATTGAATCCAATCCCATCAATCATATTGAAAGTACTGCTAGAGTATGCTCCGGGGGTGGGTTCACTACGCAATGAATTAGATCATTGGGGTGAAAAAATCAATGAGCAAGTGAAAGAAAATGTAGAAGAAATCTTCCCCAACGCGGAATCAGGACAAACACCCGACAGTTATGTGTGTACATATGACGTTACATGCCCATCTTGCGGAACCGACATCCCGCTTGTACCAAAATGGTGGATTCGTACTAGAAAAAGTGCTGATAAAGTTGCGGCAAAGCCTATTATTGAAAATAATGGGTCAATATCTTATGAATGTCTTATTAATCCAGATAAAGATGATCTTGACGGTTTTGATCCCGGCGAAGGAACGGTTTCTCGCGGGGGTAATGCACAGTGCTTGAACTGTAATGTAGTAATGGAGTCTGATGATATCAAAAAATGTCTTCGTAAAAACGAATTTAGATACGACATATATGCAGTCCGTTACGTAAAGGATGATGGAGGCTACGGTTTTCGGGCTCCTGATGAGGTAGACTTCAAGGGCATTGAACGCGCTGAAGAAAGAATCCAATCAGATTTTGAGTTGTCTACTATACTTAATACTGAAATTCCAGAAGGTGCAAAAACGTCAGAGCCTCGGAATTACGGGATTACAAAATGGAGAGATATGTATTCTCCTCGTCAACTTGTGGCGCACTACGAGTACCGAAAAGCAGTACAAGCATTTAAGAAGGAAATTTATTCAGAGTATTCTGATGAAACTGCTGAAGCCATACTCACACTTATAACTCTGTCAGCTAGTAAATTGCTTGACCGGAATTCGCGTCTTTCTGATTGGGATACAAGCAAAGGATACCCCAGTCGTGTTTTTAAGGGTAAAAATCTAGGATTTAAAAGATCATTCACTGATAACAATATCACCGCAGGTGGTATGGACTTCCTATCACAATTAAGAAAAATAACAGAATCATACGAAGAACTGTGTTCTTATGTTCCCAGGCAGGCTGAACGAGGTGATGTTACGTCGGTTGATGCCGCATATCTTCCATATGAAGATGATGAACTTCAGGCAGTAATTTGTGATCCTCCATACTATAGTAGTATCATGTATGCTGAACTATCAGATGTTTTTTATGTCTGGATGAAAGAATATCTCGGAGATGTGTTCCCTGACATTTTCGATTCAAAATTAACAAATAAAGATGACGAGGCAGTAGCAAATCCAAGTCGTTTTGAAAATGTTGCGAATGATTCCTCTTCAAAAAGACAGATGGCTAATGATTACTATGAAGAAAAAATGAGCAACATATTTTCTGAATTATATCGTGTTCTAGAGCCAGGCGGTGTAATGACCGTGATGTTTACACATAAAGAAACAGACGCCTGGAATACGTTGACTATGTCTCTAATTAATTCTGGATTCACAATTACATCTACGCATCCAATCACGAGTGAAATGCCACAACGTGCCAGTATGCGAAACAGTGCATCAGCCGATAGTACACTCCTACTAACAGGCCGAAAACCTCATGAGAAGATTAATTCAGACAATACAACTCCGACATTATGGAGTGATGTAAAATCAGACACCCGAAAAGCTGCGAAAGATGCTGCTCGTGACCTCATTGACTCTGGGCTAAGTCTCACAAAAACAGACATTATTATTAGCGCGTTTGGCCCAACACTACGAGTATTCGCAGAAGCGTATCCTGTTGTTGATGATGAAGACAACGAGGTAAAACCGCGACGTGCACTTGAAGAAGCTCGGGAGGCAGTGACGCAAGTTCTTGTTGATGAATACCTCAAAGTAGAGGGTGTAGACGATCTTGATGACATCACCGAATGGTACGTTCTGTGTTGGTTGGTACACACATCACAGACCTTCTCATATGATGAAGGTCATCAACTCGGTCTTGGCATTGGTGTAGACATTGATGAAATCAAACGCAGCACGAAGACTTGGCGGAAGAGTCGTGGGGAGATCAGTCTTCGTGGACACGCGGATCGAGTACAGAATATCAATGAGAAGCCAGAGAACAGGTCTAGCCGTATACCAGTGAATCCCAGCGATCTTTCGTTCGGTCTCGCACTCGATAAAGTCCATGCGGCAATGCACGTTTACGACGTTCAAGGTGAGAGTGCCTGCTGTGACTGGCTCCGAGAACGTAACTTCGATTCCGATTCGACGTTCAAATCCACACTTCAAGCTCTGCTCCAAGTACTCCCCCATGATCACGAGGATTGGGAACTCGCCCGTGATCTTACAGTCGGTCGGACACGCGACGTGCTTGAGCTTGACTTCAGTTCGAACGTCTTTGCCGAGGATAGCGACCAAATCCAACAGAAGGGTATCGACGACTACTGAATAGCGATTTCGCAGGGTATCTTATCCATTTCTGATCCCACATTAGACTTATTTTCACGCTCCTTGATAAGTCGGTATGGTATCAGAGCGGGCAATACCAAGAACTGGGACCGAACAGCTGCCTCCTAATATTGAGGACCTGAGATATCAGTTGGATCAACTCGTCGAGGAGTTTGCAGATGAACGAAACAGTTTCGATAGATCCCCTGTAAACGGCAGAATTTATCCTGCGGATTCAATCGATTACCGCAAAGATTCCGGCCTCGTCCAATGGGGTAGTTCCCCAAGCTATTGGGGCGGTCTTTGGTCACTCACGTGTTGTAAGCATAAGATGCGCCAAGAACACTTCTTCGACTACTTTGAAGAAGTTGAGCCTGGAGTACTCCGTCCAACACAGCCGCTCTTTGTTTTCACATGTGCAGGGAAGACGGGATCGGATATCCCTGAGAGGTCGGCTGACCGTCGACGATGGTTGACTAGCGTCGCTCTGGTGACTCACGCATTCCGGGGGATGGATGACTACGGACGGTTCCTACTAGAACAAGACGAAACCGCATGGAAAAATCGAATAACGACGCAGGACTCTTCTCAGGAAACTACTTGGGCGAAGAAGAAAGGAGATTGTCACGCAGTAATCGAAGACGGTGAAGTAGTTGGTGTCGATTCACCGTATCCAGAGCACGATCACGTTTCTAGTTCAGGGACCTCTTCGTGTGGTTGTAGCACCACCGTCAATCCGGAATATGATCATATATATCACGAGGACAATGATACCTCCCTATTAAAATTCGCGTCAACGTCGGATTACTGGATGAGTTGGTCAGAGCCGCAGTTCTATTGGACCGTCGGTAATGGCCCGGATGCTTGGGGCGGAGGTCAAGGAACGCGTGCCTATCGCAACTCCGATGAATCACAAGAAGGGACGATTATGTCCGAACTCCGGAGCATTCTATAATGACTGTCGTTCTCGTCGGGGTCGGAGCCGACACAGAGCACCTGCGTCCAGCACTGGAACTGACGGAGAAAGGTGAGTTTGATTATATTCCGATTCCAGAATCGTATCCCACATCCGAGGACTCTACGTACGGTAATTGGAAGTTAGAACACCGGGGCGGCTACGCATCCGGGATTGTCGACGAAATCAGTCCCAAAGGAGCGGACAGTGATTGGATTCGGGATACTGAGCAAATTGCATCCCATCCAGTGCATCACGATCCCAACTTCGAGGCGATGACATTTGGGGATAGGCGAGGCCAAGGTGGAAAGGGAACGACATTGGTGGAGCATCTAAATTCGACGGGCGAAGACGTGCTCGGCTTTTATACCGGGATGAGAGAGGGCCCTGATGATTCGAACCTGAACCGATTCCTCTATGGGTACATGACAGTTGAGGCGGTCCACGACCTCTCTCATCTTGATGGGGACGAGTATCATGAGGCAATCAAACAGTTTCCGGAGAATGCACACGCAAAGCGACTCGATGCTGCCGGAGCTCCGAAGCACGACGATCTTGTGATCGTCGAGGGGTGCAACCCGGCCTCAAAAATTGACTCACCGATTAAAATCAGCAAACGACTGGACCGACCTCCTTGGTATCAGGTGAGTCAACGCTTCGCGGATGAGTATAATGTGAAGGGTGGGCAGAAGGGTATCGGACGAAAGTTCCCGCTAATCCTGGACATGGATGGAGATTCTTTCATAGCCAAAGTCGAATGACCTGAATCGCTCTTTGAGAAGGTCAACCGTTCCACATTATATAAGGTTTGAACCAATAGAATATCAGGAACACGTAATGTCGCCACTCCCTGATCGAAGTTGGTCGTCTATCTACGAGAGCCAGCCCAGTTCCGAGGGCTCCTATCTCGTCGACGAGTTCTACGTCCCCGCTCTTGAGCGGTCGATTCGATACGATCGGATCGCAGGCTACTTTTCGAGCAGTGCCCTCGCGGTAGCTTCGAAGGGAATCGATGCCCTCCTAGAGAACGACGGCGAGATGCGGCTGGTCGTCGGCACAGAACTCTATACAACTGACCGCCCCGTCCTCGAAGCGCTCACTGACGAACTCTCCGACTCGCTGGAGGAGCTGGACGACGAACAGCTGGATGCTCAGCTCCAGCTTCTCGCTCGCCTGCTCCGAGAGGATCGCCTTCATATCAAAGTCGCTGTCCCCCGCGAAAGTTCCTGGCGCATCTTCCACCCGAAAATGGGAATCTTCCACGACGACGCTGGGAACGCGATTTCCTTCGAGGGTAGCGTCAACGAGACTGTCGGCGGCTGGAAGAACAACTACGAACGGTTCAAAATCCACCGGTCGTGGGTCGACCAACAGTCCGCATACGTCGATAGCGATGTCGACACCTTCCAGCGGCTCTGGGAAGACGACCACCCCTACGTCAAGGTCCACGACCTCCCGGAGGCCATCGTCAAAAACCTCATCGACTGGAAGGACCCCGAATCACAGACACAACTAGAGGAAGCCGTTCAGATCGCTCGTGGGGAAGCACCCCCGACCGAACGCGACAAAGCCAACATCATCGCCGATGGTCACCTCTCGCCGGGTGGACTGGCCCTCGCCGAAGAAGCGAGCACGATCACGCCGTGGCCACACCAGCGTGTCGTCTCGGATACGCTCGTCAACACCTACCCGAATAGTTTCTTGCTCTGTGACGAGGTTGGTCTCGGGAAAACCATCGAGGCTGGCCTCACACTGTCCCGCCTCGGTCTCACCAACGAACTAGAGACAGGGCTGTTGCTCGTCCCAGCAAGCCTCGCAGTGCAGTGGCAAGAAGAGATGTGGGAGAAGTTCAATC
>LKMJ01007419.1_pt1 | contig 10327 bp, 10 predicted proteins | sample 643391 | NCBI WGS metagenome assembly LKMJ01 (sample SAMN04112250, study PRJNA286221) | soda lake metagenome | biome: soda lake; feature: Kulunda Steppe; material: water; isolation source: sample PL-Br10 brine of Picturesque Lake | place: Russia: Kulunda steppe | collected 2010-07
AAAACGTTCTCCCGAAGCGTCTCACCCTCGTACTCCTGACGGATGAGGCCTCGCTCACGCAACTCGGGCACGACGAGATCGACGAAGTCCCGGAGGGTGCCGGGCCGAGTCACTTCCTTGAGATTGAACCCGTCGATCTCGACCGTCTCCTGCCAGACCTCGAGTTCGTCGGCAATCTGTGCCGGGTTGCCGACGATCACCGGCGAGGTCGACCCAAGACCGGCGAACCTGGCGACTTCCCCGACGGTCCACTCGCGGTCGGGATCGTTCTTGGTAAACGCGTTGATTGCCCCCTGAATCGCGTCGGTTTCGATGTGCTCGACTGGCTGGTCAGCCTCGAGCGCCGAGAGGTCCATGTCCATGAACCCACTGAGGAGTGCCAGCGTGCCCTCCACGCTGACGTGTTCCCGGTAGGTATCGTACTTCTCGTAGGCCAGCGATTCCGTCTCACCGGGGATCACGACGATACCGGGGAAGAACTTGATCGCATCCGGATCGCGGCCGGCCTCACTGACCCGATTTCGCATGTCCTCGACGTACGCTCGAGTCGCCGCTTTCGTGGGCTGGGAGACGAAGACGGCTTCGGCATTGGTGGCTGCAAAGCGACGACCCCGATCCGAGGAGCCGGCCTGATACAGCACGGGCGTTCGCTGCGGGGATGGCTCACAACTGTGGGGACCAGGGATGGAGAAGTACTCACCCTCGAAGTCGATGGCGTGGACCTTTGCTGGGTCCGTGTAGGTCCCACTGTCGGCATCACGCACGATGGCGTCGTCCTCCCAGGAATCCTCCCACAGGGCATAACAGACGTCCATGAATTCGTCGGCACGATCGTAGCGCTCGTCGTGTTCGATCCGGTTTTCGAGGCCCAGGTTTCGGGCGGCGCTCTCGAGGTAGGAGGTGACGATGTTGAACGCCACGCGGCCGTCAGTGACGTGGTCCAACGTCGAGAATTCCCGAGCGAGCTGGTAGGGATGGCTGTAGGAAGTCGACCGAGTGACAGCGAAGCCTATGTGGTCGGTGACTTCGGCCATGGCTGGGACCAGTGCCTGTGGGACATTGGAGGGCGTCTGAATCGCCCGTTTGATCGCGGGGTCGCGACTCTCCCCGTAGACGTCGTAAATCCCTCGCACGTCGGCGAAGAAGATGGCGTCGAGCCCCCCTCGTTCTGCCGTTCGCGCGACCTCAGTCCAGTACGAACGATCGGAATACCGGTGTGATTGGTCACCAGGGATCGTCCACGTTCCCGGCGAGACGTGCTCGACAGAATTCATCGTAAACAGGTTGAAATGGAGTGGCTCACTCATTGTCCCGACGTTCTCACCGCCAGCACAAAAGGAAGGTGACACCGGTAAGTCACTCGAGCGAGGAGACTCGTGGTATCATACCATGTGTGTGGTTCGCTTCCCGGATGAGCGACTGGTGCCGGTGGAATTATATTGACGACGGTGATACGGTACGGTAGTGAGCGTCAACATCGATAGTCGGGTCGTCGGGCCCGGCAGCGACGAGTTCCTCGAGCAAGCCTGGCACTTGAAAGAGACCATTAGCCGGGACGAGGGTGTGCTCAAACAACGACGCAACTTCTTCACCGACGCCTACCGCCGGTCGACGGTGCACTGTTACATCCAGGACGGGACGGACCTCATCGGGTTTGCGGCGGTCAGACGCGACGGCTACATCCTCTTTCTCGCCGTCGCTCCCGAGTGCCGAGGCGAGGGTATTGGCAAACGACTCGTCGCAAGGGTTGCCGAAGACCACCGTTCGATCACGTGCCACGCGCGCACGACGAACGAGAATGCCCTCCAGTTTTACGAACACCTCGGCTTCGAAATCAAACGCCGGATCGACAACTACTACGAGGATGGCGGCGACGCCTATTACCTCAAACTCGGCTCGAGCGCCGGGCTCACTGACCGGATTTCGGATCTGATTCGTCGGTAAACGGTGCTGTTGAATCTCCTGACTCGTGGCGCTCAGTAGACACCAGCCCCTTCGGAGCGAGCAGAAGCCGCATGCTGAGTACCATCTGGAGGTCTCTGCTGGAAATCATCACTTGGGAATAGCACTGACGTTTCTGTAGCGTTCCCCATGAGACAAACAGCCTTTGGTTGTTTATGCGGCCCAGATTTATTCCACGCCAGCGAGAGGGATCAGCACCTGTCTCAGACTGCGTCAACGGCGTGGCCGACGTATTTTCTGTGGCTCATCGGTCACCGGCCACCGCACAAGCTCATCTGCGACCCGCGACTTACATAAAGTCGCCGTCCACTGAAGTGGGTTCGGCCATAACGAACGAGGACATATCCGAGGCGAGAAACAGGGCAAGCGACAGAACCGCAATCTGGTTGTTCAGCGTGTAGTATGGGTGCTTCCCCGCTCCACTGCTCGATGACTGTGTCGAGGGACTCCTCGTTCGGGGATGTGAAACTCGATTCAGATTCCCGTCGGGGTCACACCTAGGGCGTCGCGGAACGCCCCTTGCACGACCTCAGATAGCGCCGGATGGATATGGATCGTTTCCGCGAGGGTACGCGCATTCGCCCCACTCGAGACGGCCGTACTCACCTCGTGGATGAGCGTTGAGGCCTCGGGCCCAACGATATGACAGCCAAGGATTGCGTCGTCTTCACCCACCAGCACTTTCGCAAACCCACCCTGGTGATCTAGAACCGTGCCGAGCGCCGCATCGTCGTACGCAAAACAGCCAACAACGTACTCTTGGTCTTCAAGTTCGTCCTCGGTTTGCCCGAGGCTCGCCACTTGTGGGGAGCCGAACACCGCGTGTGCCATACCGGGATATGCAACTTCCTTCTCCTCTCCTCTCACGGCGTTCATGATGACGTACTCGGCTTCCTTGTCCCCCGAGTGCTTGAATAGATAATTTCCGGCGATGTCGCCCATCGCGTACACACCATCTGCCGACGTGCGCAGGTACTCGTCCGTTTCGACGTACCCCTTCTCGTTGGTTTCGATGCCCGCTGCGGACACGTTCCACGTATCGGAATTGGGCTGGCGTCCGGTCGCGAACAGCAGTCGATCACCTGAGACCTCGATCTCTTCACCCGATTTGTTCTCCGCGGTCACGAGCTTTCCAGCATCCGACTCACTGATCGCTGACACGCTGTAGCCGAGGTATAGGTCGTGACGATCCCGATACACCTTAGTCACGTGATCGGCGATGTCGGCGTCTTCCCGATCCAATAGGCGATCGCTTCGACCCACGATGGTGACGTCACTTCCCATGCCCGCGAAGAAGTGGCTCAGTTCGGCGGCGATGTACCCCGCCCCGACGATGAGTAACGCATCCGGTCGTTCGGAGAGCCAGAGCGCGTCATCACTCGTGAGAAAGTCGGTCTCATCGGTCCCCTCGATCGGGTCTGGAACCATGGGCCGCGACCCGCCAGCGAGGACGACCGTTTCCGCAGTCAATCGTTCGTCGCCCGCTACTTCGACCGTCCGTTCGTCGACGAACCGCCCCTCGCAATCGTAGAGAGTGATATCGTCGGACTCCCGGGCGCGTTCCGCCTTCGCCTCGGCTGTCTCGGTAATGATCTCCCGTACATCCTCCACGATGGACTCGAAGTGAATCGCCTCGACGGTTGCCTCGATGCCATGTCGCTCCGCCTGTTGGACCGTTTGCACGAGATTTGCTCGGTGGATGAGTTTCTTCGAGGGGTTACACCCGCGGTTGAGGCACGTCCCACCGAGTGGACCCCGTTCAACGAGCGCGACATCTTCGCAGGTCTTCGTGGCTTCTGAGGCGACGAGATTACCAGTACCACCGCCGAGCACAAGCAGGTCGAATTCGGGCATGGGGGGATAACCCTCATAACGGCTTGCTGGGTTAAGTTCGTTGGGTGGCCAAGGGCACTGCGTTTACCGCCCCCTGTACTGGCACGGAGGATGCGTTGACGGATCCCGAGTAGCCCGTTAAAACCGGCTCTGAGCTACTCGAGCCCCACACCAACGGCCTCCTCGACCGATGAAAAACCGTCCTGCTCGAGCAATTCGAGCAGGCCACGATTGATCTCCCGGGCGGTCGCGGGCCCGTTGTAGACGAAGCCGGTGTACAGTTGGACGAGTGAGGCCCCGGCACGGATTTTCCGGTACGCGCTTGCAGCGGAATCGACGCCACCGACCCCGATGATCGGCAGGTCGCTCTCCGTGGCGAGCAATCCCACGATGTCGGTCGATGGCTCCTCGAGTGGGGCTCCGCTCATGCCACCCCACTCCTCCCGGTGGGGTGACTCGAGGCCGTCTCTGGCCGTCGTCGTGTTCGTCGCGACGATCCCATCGACCCCGTGCTCCTCGACGATCTCGAGGAGATCTCGAACGGAGTCCGGGGGTGAATCCGGACCAATCTTGATCAGGATGGGGACATCTCGTTCGTTTTCCGCGCCAAGCGTCTCGAAAATCGCCTCGAGGTGCTCGGGCGAGCTTTCGTCGAATTTCTCCGGGGTGTTGGGACAAGAGACGTTGACCACCACGTAATCGGCGAACGGTGACAGTCGGGTGAACACCCGTCGATAATCCTCGATTGCCTCTCGTTCGGTCGAGACGTTCATTTTCCCGATGTTGATGCCCAGTGGGACCGGTGGCGGTCCATCCCCTTCCAGCCGAGCTTTGACAGTTTCCATGCCGTCGCCGTTGAATCCCATCCGATTGATCATGGCTTCGTCTTCACGCAGCCGAAAGAGTCGGGGGCGGTCGTTTCCCGTCTGGGGATAGGGGGTCACCGTGCCTATCTCGACGAAGCCAAAACCAAGTGCAGATAGCGCATGTGTACACTCGGCGTTCTTATCGAAGCCGGCGGCCACACCCACAGGATTCGGAAAGCGTGTCCCGAACAGGTCCACCTCGAGGGCAGGGTGGTGAACCTGGTAGGTCGACTCCAACAGCGACCGCGTAGGCCACGTCGATTGGCTGGCGCGAAGCAATCGCTTCCCCATCCGATGGGCTGTCTCCGGGGGTAACCGGAACGCGAGCGGTCGCAGCCGCGAGTACAGCGTCATTGGCTCTACTCGAGCCCAAACCCACCTAAACCCCTCGAAGCGCCTCGCAACTCCACGTTCGGACACTGAGAGACGTGATCAAAAAACATATGGCAACTATTGCCCGCAGCTCAATCGACGGAATCGAACAGATGGCGCTTCGACTCGAGCGATAACGAAATAGTTTTCCTATGGGTACCGCTTGGGTCGGTTAACAGCAAGCACGAGCTATGAGTAATCAACAACGCGCGATTGGAGGGATCGATCGTGGGCAGTGAACGCCTGCTAGTCCCGCTTTCTACATCGCCAACCGTCCGTCAGACGGTCGCCTATGCGGTACAGACCGGGCTCGAACCGAGACCCGAAACGCTGACGTACCACCTCGTCGTCGCGGTGCCGTACGAGGCTGACACACCCGAAGAACAACGGACGCTCGAGGAGGCCGAACAGTTACTCGAGCGAGCCGTGAGTTGGATCCAGGAAGACACCGTTGACGTCGATACCGAAGTTACCTGTGAGACGGCAGTGCTCGGCAAAGACGAGTACCTGTTTGGGCCGAGTGATTACGCGGCGACGTTCGAATCCTACGCCGTTGCCAACGAGATCGATCGGCTCATCCTCGACCCGGAGTACCATCCTGGAGCGTCGACGCCGTTGCTCCAGCCGCTCGAGAGCGAACTGGCGAGAATTGACGTCCCCTTCGTCGAGGCTCCCGTCGAACGCCCAGCACAGCACGAACGTCTCGGTGGCGTGGGAAGTGTAAGCCGGTTTGCGTCGTTGTTTATCGTCTCCTTTGGCTTCTATCTGGTCCTCGGCGATCCGTTTTACTGGTTCGATCTCGTGACCGGAGCAGCTGTCGGGCTCATCGTTGCGTTGACGCTTTCACACGTCACCTTCACGACCGCACCGGTATTTCCGAGTTCCCCCATGCGTGTCGTCCGCTTCGCCTTCTACATCCCCTACCTGCTATTCGAGATCGTGAAGGCAAATTTGCTGATCTCGCTCGTCATCTTGCATCCATCAATGCCAATCAATCCCAAAATGACGCGGGTCAACGCTCGTGTCCGGAGTGGTCTCCCCTTGCTCGCACTGGCCAACAGTATTACGCTCACCCCGGGGACGCTGACCGTTCGCGCGAACGACCAGCGCCTGCTGGTCCATACGCTGATCGACGACGCTCGCGAGGATCTCTTCGATGGCGGCCTCGAGCGCGCCGTTCGGTTCGTATTCCACGGTCGTGGCTCAGCTGCCGTCCCGACGCCTAGAGAGCGCGGTGATATCGAGATTCTCGAGAGCGGAGGTGAGGAGTCATGATCGGTGACGTCAATATCTTCCTCGCGACGGCTGCTATCTTCGTGGTTCTCGCGATTGCCATGTTCTATCGAGCCGTCGCCGGGCCGACGACCCAGGATCGACTGCTTGCGGTGAACGTTCTCGGGACGAACACCGTGGTCATCCTGGCGTTGCTTGCCGCCGGCCTCGACCAGCCGTGGTTCCTCGATATTGCGTTAATTTACGCGCTGCTCAACTTCCTGATGGCCGTCGCCATCTCGAAGTTCACGGTCGAGCGAGGTGGGATTCTATGATCGACGTCGTGATGGACTGGTCGATCGTGATCCTCCTCGTCCTCGGTGTGTTCTTTACGTTCGTCTCCGCCGTCGGCGTACTCCGGTTACCCGACGTCTACGCGCGTGCACACACGGCATCACAGACTGACACGCTCGGGGCCGGGCTCGCCCTTGCGGCCGTCGCCATCGCCCTCTACCCCGATCAGGCGATGATATACACCGTGCTCTTGTTGTTTTTCGTGTTTATCACGAACCCCACGGCAGCACATGCCATTGCTCGCTCAGCGTCCGAAATGGGTATCGAGCCGTGGACGGCGGACGACGAGTCCGCGGAACCGGTTGCTGATGGGGGAGACACTCTCGAGGAGTCACCGACTTCGTCTTCGGGAGGTGAGGACACATGAGTCTCGTTGGGTACACGCTCGCGATATTCATCCTCGTTGCTGCACTGGCGACGGCGCTGTTCAGAGACGTCCTCTCGGCGATCATCGTCTTCGGGGCCTACAGCCTCGGGATGGCGATTCTTTATACCCTGCTGTTAGCTCCTGACGTTGCCATGACCGAAGCCGCCATCGGCGCAGGCGTGACGACGATTTTACTCCTGTTAACTATTGCCAAGACGACGCGGCCGAACACGGAGAAACTGTTCGAGGCGATCAACGTTCCGGCACTGGTCGTCGTCGGCGGATTCGTCGCCGTGCTCGCCTCGTTGGTGCTCCCCGAGATGTACGCGGTGGGTGATCCGTCCGCACCAGTCTGGTCGAACGAAGAGGTGACCCAGTGGTACCTCGAGAACACGTGGGAAGAGACGGGCGTTCAGAACGCAGTGACGGCCGTGCTCGCGGCGTTCCGTGGCTTCGACACGTTCGGTGAGGCCGTGGTCGTCTTCGCCGCCGGGATTGCCACACTCCTGGCGCTCAAACGGGGGGTGTTCGCCTGATGTCCGGGCAGTACGGTGGTGAAGGCGGTGACACCTACACCGAGAGTCAGGTCATCCTGACGGCGGTGAAGATCATCGCCCCGTTCACGCTTACCTACGGCCTGTTCATGACCCTTCACGGGGCCGACACCCCCGGGGGGAGTTTCCAGGGCGGCGCGATCATCGGCGTGACGGTACTCATGCTCGCGTTCGCCTTCGGTATCGAGCCGACCCGCCAGTGGCTGAAAAACAGCGTCATCGTCAGTATGATCGGTGGCGGCGTCGCCATCTTCATCGGTGTCGGCTTTGCGACCATGGCCCTCGGGGGTGCGTTCCTCGAGTACCGACTGTTCCTCACCGAACTCGGTATCCCCGATGGGACGAAGTGGGGGATGGAGGCCATCGAGGTCGGCGGCATCGCCCTGATCGTCGCCGGCGTCGTCATCACGCTGTTCTTTGCGACCGCAGCTGGATTTACGCCGAAGCGCTACCGGTCTGCTCCCGAACGTGAGGACACCACGGAGGTGACCACCGATGATTGAGTTGCTTACAACCCGCTATGCGTACGTGCTGATGTTCGTACTGCTCGGGATTGGCCTCTACATGGTCATCGCGAGTGAGAACCTGGTCAAGAAACTGATCGGAGTCAACCTCTTTCAGACGGCCATCTTCCTGTTCTTCGTGGCCGTCGCCTACGTCGAAGTCGACGGCGAACCAGGTGGCTCGCCAATCGTCCCAGCGACGAGCGATCCGGCCTCGAGTGACCTGGTCCTCGCCAGTCCGCTCCCGCACGTGATCGTGCTAACGGCGATTGTGGTCGGCATCGCGCTCACCGCGGTTGGATTGGCGTTGATTGTGCGTATCCACGCCGAGTACGGGACGCTCCGTGAGGACACCCTTCGGGAGGTGCGTGCCGATGAGTAATATCGATCTGCTCCCGGCGTTGCTCGTGGTCGTCCCGATTCTGATGGCCACGGTGCCGATCCTGCTCGGGCTCAAATTCGATCGCACGGGCTGGTCGGTCACCCTGCTCACCATGGGTGGCGTCTTCGTCGGTTCGGTCTATCTCGCAATGGAAGTGTACGGCGGCTCCGGTGACAACCGAGAGCTTGCCGTCATCCACGAACTCGGCGGATTCTCACAACCGATGGGGATCGAACTCGTCGCCGACACGCTGTCGACGATGATCATCCTCCTCGTCGCCGGGACCGCGCTCGGGCTCCTGGCCTACACTCGAGTCGGTGGACCCCGTGGAAACACGTTCTACAGCGGCTACCTGTTGCTCGTGGGCGGACTCCTGGGGCTCTCGATGACCGGCGACATCTTCAACATGTTCGTCTTCCTCGAGATCGTCGGGCTGGGGACCTACGCGCTCATCGCCAGTGGTGACGGCCCTGAAGCGGCCCACGCAGCACTGAAATACTTAATTATCGGGACCGTCGGCGCGTCGATCTACCTGATCGGCGTTGGCTTTCTGTTCATGGCGACGGGCCACCTCAACATGCACGCCCTCGCCGGTGAGGTCAGTACCCTCGAGGGAGCGAACCTGCAACTCGCTCGAGCCGCTTTCGCGTTCATCTTCATTGGCTTCGCGATCAAGGTGGCACAGTGGCCATTACACAGCTGGCAGCCGGACGCCTACCAGCACGCTCCGGACGGCGTCACACCACTGATCGCCGCGCTCGTCTCGACGGTATCCGCGTACGCCCTCGCACGACTCCTGTTCACCGTCTTCGGCGGTGACTTCATCGCCCAGACGCCCTACGCCTCGGAAGTGATCGTCACCGTCGGTGCCGTGAGCGTCGTCGCGGGGAGCACCCTCGCGGTGATTCAGACGGACGTCAAACGGATGCTCGCGTACTCCTCCGTCTCACAGTTCGGCCTGATCGTTGCTGCCTACGGCTTGCTCACCGAGACCGCGCTCGTCGGCGCGCTCATCCACCTGATCGGCCACGGCCTCATGAAAGCCGGTCTCTTCCTCGCCGTCGGCGTCATCGCCATCGGCTACGGCGCTCGAACGGTCAACGAGTACGCCGGACTGGCACAGCAAAGGCCGTACGTCGCCGGTTCGATGGCCGTCCTGCTCATCGCTCTCGTGGGCATCCCGCCCTCGATCGGCTTCATCGGCAAGTGGTACATCGCCGTCGGTGCCATCGAGGCCCAGTCCTGGCTCGTCGCTGGCGTGATCTTCCTCAGCACCATGCTCACGCTGGCGTACGTCGCCCGGTTGCTCGAGAAGATGTACTTCACGCCGGGATCGACGCTCGAGTCGCCACACTCGCCCGGGGTGGCGGCGACTGACGGTGGTGAGCCGGTTATCACCCGTCCGGGGAACCGCGTCACGATTGGCATGCTTGGTATCGTCGCGTTCATCGCTGTCTTCGCCGTCGCCCTCGGGTTCACCGGCGAGGTCTTTTTCGACCTGTTCCAGCCGTTCGTTGAGTCCGCTGCCCTCGATCTGGAGGTGTCTCCCTGATGTCCGAACACGTTGTCACTGATATCCGACCGCTGGCTGCCGTTCTCGTTTCGGCGATCGCCGTGGTCTTCATCGTCGCGTCGTATCGCTATCCGAACGTCCGCGAAGGCTGGTCCGTCCTGGCCGCCCTGACGAAGTTCGGGATTGTCGCCAGCATGCTCCCCGGCGTGATGGATGGCACCGTCTACACGTGGAGCCTTCACGAGGCGACTGGCCTGCAGTTCGTCGAACACGTCGATTTCGCCCTGCGTGCCGATCCCCTGGGGATGCTCTTTGCGCTGCTCGCGAGTTTCCTCTGGATCTTTACGTCGTTTTATGCGGCTGGCTACATGCGTGGGCTCGACGAACACGCCCAAACACGGTTTTTCGC
>LKMJ01007422.1_pt1 | contig 10326 bp, 14 predicted proteins | sample 643391 | NCBI WGS metagenome assembly LKMJ01 (sample SAMN04112250, study PRJNA286221) | soda lake metagenome | biome: soda lake; feature: Kulunda Steppe; material: water; isolation source: sample PL-Br10 brine of Picturesque Lake | place: Russia: Kulunda steppe | collected 2010-07
GCAGGTCGGGCTTGCAACCCGCAGGGCAGGCCACAAATGCCTTCTTGGCAAGAACCATGTGGCAGTACCAGCCGGGGCAGATCTGGCTCAACTATGCTCATTCACGCTTATGCTCCACCCCTGTGGCACACATAAGACCTGGCGCTTTGCCTTTGTGACGGGCACTTCATCTGGAAGCTGACCACGGGGAGCAGGATGGGGCTCACCCCCCGTTTCGCGCACCTAAAACTTGGCGCGTGGTCATGCATCAGGCGGCAAACCACAGGGGGCAGGCTGGGCCCATCACTCAGTGGCACACAGTCCAGCAAAGCCAAACCTCCACCTGGGAGCCTGCACACCCCCGCTCGTACTGTGCAGCCCGCGTCTTAAATCAGCACAGAGCACTCCTAGCCCCCGCTTTGAACACTGAAGGATGCTGGCCTCGTAGTCGTCACAAATCACTCCTTTCCCCCCACCTTGAAGCCCGCGTCCTTGGCCATCACAAAGCACTCCTTCACAGACTCCACGGTGTGGCCTCGGTTGGTGTCGCGCGCCACGTCCTCGTAGATGCTCTGCACGTGGGAGTGGAGGCAGATGCACATCTATGCACCGCGGAGGGGGTTGCTCTGCACAGGCGCCTGTCTCCAACATCCTTTAGTACCTTGTAAGCGCACAAAGCGCCCCCTCCCAAGACACTGAGCACGTGGAGCCTGTGCTTGATACCCTGAGGCACGATCAGAGATCATGCCTGGTAGGGCCAGGCTGGCACACACATATGCCCACGCACGCACGCGCACACACACACACGCACGCACGCGCACACACACACACATACGCACGCACGCGCACACACACCTGGACGCCCATCTCGATGCGCGTGCACCCGTAAGAGAGCATGTCCGTGAGGTGTGGGGTCAGGCAGTAGTCTGGCCGAGTCTCGATGGTGAGCCCGATGCACTTGGTGCGAGACTCCTCAGAGTAGTCCACCTGCCATGTCAGCCATGCGTGCCGCGCTCTTGCGTCTCTGCGTTTCCGGCCATTGTGATCTTGTGCACCTGCTCCTCTCGCATTTGCATGCCTATAGTTTGTTCACGCCAACGCACTGAGCTGTTGCATCAGTTGTCTGTGCGCCGTTCATTGCAAAAGCGCGCAAACCTGGTACCCAAACACCAATGACCCTCGTCTCTTCGTGATGATCTCAAGCATGAGCCACTAAGATCTAGAAGTTCTCGAGTGCTTGGATACCAAGCACAAATATGCACACTACAAGCCGCCATCAATCTAGCAAGGCCTCGAGCAGACCCATGCACACGTGTTTACAGGTAGCTGCAAGATCATCTTCTTATCCTCATCCCTTGTATCTTGTTGTTCAAGGCATGATCCAGCAGGGCCAATAAGATACAAGATAATCCATTGAAAGGCCAGTAGTGCTGGAGACGTTGGCACTTTTTGCAACTCACCGCCTCCTTAACGTTGGTGGAGGAATGGCCAGACAGGGCATCATGCAAGCTGCACACGCAAGGAAGCAGATGGGCGGCTCAGCAAAGGTGACTCTACATGCTGCACCTTTGGAGGGGAGCACCACTGATGCACACATTAATACGTAAGGAGATGCATGGCGGATGGGAGATAAAGATGCCTTGGATACATGGAGAGGCGTATCACATGAGAATGGAGCTTCAATATGGATGAGCGCTTCTATTTGGTAAATCCGAAAAAGCAAGTATGCAATTATGTCCTGCTCTGGCTCCAGGGTTTAATCGACTAAGAGCGTGCTGGTGTCTTGAACGTTTTGCCTCAATAGCTGTACATTTTCAATCCTAAATATCATCACTGGACGTAACATCATTAGTGCACAAGTGCAACTGATCTGTCGCATTTCCTGCGCGCACATGTACCTGGGCTACAAAAGCCACTTTAATCCATTTCATATGCAGCGATCAGCCAACAGCACTCACTTGCGGATGAAGTAGTCTCTGTACTCGCTGGGCAAGGACATGAAGGTGCCCCCCATCAGGATGTACTCCACCTACAAAAACCCAGACACATCCATTTGTAAGGGCATACGCGTACATACACAGGCGCTGTTTGCCGATCAAATTACTTTAAGTTCCATCCTGCAAGACACACTTGCTACGCCTTGCACTCACTTCTCGCTTTGGGAGGCCATTGACAAGGGCAAAAATGACACAGTGCCGCCCATGACCATGCGTGGCCCACGGTCATGCATGCATGCATGCCACCAAAGTTGTGCACGGACAGATTCAGCTCATGCACGTCAGGCCCCCTTCTTGTCAAGGAGGTGCCCCAATTTGTAGTGTGTGCTACAGCCCAGCTTGCTGCGCAAGTGTGCGTGTGTTTGTGTGCGCGTGCGTGTGTGTGCGTGTTTGTGTGCGCGCGTGTACATGTGTGTATGCGCGCGGGCCTGCACGCACGTATCAGAGTGAGCCTGAAAAAGGACCTGCACTAGAGCGCACGCGCACCCACACGCAAAAGTGCAACAGGAGCACTGCACTGCACTGCACTGGCAAGCCCCCCATTACGTCCACAGTGAGACTCAGCTTGATCAAATATGCTTCACGCGGATACACAAACACACACATGTGGTACAGGAGCACTGCCACTTTGTTGTCAAGCCCCCACCTTGTCTACGGAGTGGCCCAACTTGCGCAGCTGGTCCACTCTGCTTCTTGCCTACAAAGTGAAAGTCATTGTACAGGAGAGCACAGGGCAATCACCAGGCTGTCCCACTGAGCAAGGTTGCTTTCACTCTGACACATTGACACAACGGTGCAGGCGGCCTCAGCCTGGAACGGAAACATCCTCAGGTTCACATGTCACGTACAGCAGTCAAAAAGCAGAGTGCTCACTATAGACTGAAGGGGCGCTTTGGCTTTTTCTGACATCTGGGCCCCCCGGTAATGAACACTATCATTGGGTCTGAGCTCTACGTGCTGAGCTCAAAAGGAGCTTTACACATTGCATGCATAGGGGGGAAACTGGAGAGACATCAACCTCTTGTGCAGGTTTGGACTAGCTGCTGTGCAACATTCACACATGTGCCGTGCAGACTTGCAGTGTGGCATATGCAAATGTGCCCTGGAAAACTGCAAGTCCGATCCTATGCATTGCTCCCTTACACACAATCCCAGCCTCACCTGCACGTATGGGTCGTAGCGAGCCCTAATGGCACGCATGCTGGTGGGCTCGTAGCCTGTGTAGGACTGCACAAAACAAAGCGCAGATGTCTCAACTTGCTTGAGGCTATGCAGGTACAAGATGAATGTCAAGGTAACAAGGGTTGTTCCCAGCAGCATATCTACAAATTAATGATAGCAAGGCAACACCAAGCGCCATAGACTCAGCTACCATTGCACAATAACGGCAGAAATCAAGATAACAGGCTGATGCTCCCAAATCAAGAAGCTCCAATGAGCTCCATGAGGGGTACCGTAAGTGGTGTTCTGAGTAAGTGGTGATTGCAGTTCAGTGCGCAATAATGTGAACATTGCTGTGTGCGTTGCTGAGCGCAGTATCAGCTCACTTGAGTAGAGTACTCAAAGTCTGAGTCGGGGCCGCCAGGGCAGTAGATGCAGATATTTCCTGCATGCAAGTTTAGTGTCACAGGTCCAGTAAATTGATACAACTGTTCCCTCCCTGCATGAATTATCGCCTCAAAAATGAATTGTGCATGGGACGTGAAAAAAAATCCTGCATGGGTTTGGGCCACAACCAAGAGATCCCAGCTAAAAAGCCTTGTGAATGGCTTGAATGGAACTAGAGGTGCAGCCATGCACTTGCACGCTTGTGCATTTATATACATACGCACACGCGCGCACATGTGCGCACAAGTGCACACACACAACACTGCAGGGAATGCAAACGGGAATAAAAGAGAGATCGGTGGTGAGGACCACACATTCCCTGGGGAGGGGGAAGCTGTGGCCCCATTTGGGTGTTGATGGAAGGCTAGGTATCACCTTTTTGCATGCATCTAGCGTTGTAACCTACACCAGCACCCCCTGGCAGTGAGCATCAAGTGAGGTGCAGACGCGTAGCGCAACCCTGCTGCTGCCTACAGTAGCTGCCTACAGAACAGCACGCCTTGCCTTGTCGCCCTTTCCTCTGCGCTGTGCAGAGCTCTATCAGCGCACATTATCACATAGGCATAACAGGTGCACGTGGCACGGAGCTCCTGCGCAAGGTGCGCACCTGTTGTGGCGATATGAGGGCACCGATGGGGCTTGGACATGACTGCCACCACAGCAATTCCTGACGCCGTGCGAATTGGCTTGGCCTGTGCGGCATAAGTTTTCATAAACATGCAGCAGGCGTTTTTGTGCAGGGGTGTGTGTGTGTATTTGCGTGTGTTTTGTGAGTTGTATGTGTATGGGCCTATGTGTGCTTGTGTGTGCCCACATGTGTGCGTGTGTGTGCATGTGTTCATGGGTGTGCGTGCACATGTGTATTTGCAAGCACGCTTGTGTATATTCGTGAGCTCATGTGTGTGTATTTGCGAGCACGTGTGCGTGTGTGTATGTGTGTGTCTGCGAGCGCGTATGTGCGTGTGAGTATGTATGCGCAGAAGCACTTTCCTCTGAATGCCAGTACGGACAGTACTCGGTATGCACGCTAATGGATATCACCACACCTAGGCACCAGCAGCCTGAAGCTCATCCAATATGATGCCTGAAGCCTCTCATTTGTAACCAGTGACACAGGCATGCCTCTTTGCTAAACTACCTGCAAAGCCTTGCCATTCTGCCATGGCAGTAAGCAGCAGGCTAAGCGCAGGACAAACTGAGGGGAGGAGTTGCCAGTGCAAGCACCATCTGTTTGATTGAAAGTGACTCATCCATATTATAAACTGTGCGCACCTTAAGCTGCGGAAGAAGTGAGGCCTTGTGCTCCTCAGGCACGGCTGCGATGATCTCCACTAGCTTTGGGCATCTGCAGGAGGCCAGGGGTGCATAGAGGATTGCACTCAGAAGTGACTACCACAACCAGTCCAAATGGTGGAGCTGGTCAGTGGCATGAGGATTGACAAGTATGGCAGCGTTATGTCTTGCTTGCTGTCCCTGAGGATGCTAGAAAAAGCATATGTTATATTTGACACATATACATGTTATAAACAGCAGGGAGTTCCTGCACACTTGTGCGCATGGTTCATAGTGAGGAACCGTGCACAAGTGCGCAAGAAGTCCCTGCCGTTCATCGTACATGCTTTCTTCCGTTTCTTGTCTAGATAGCATTACTTTTTTGAAATTCCCCAAGTTTCAGCGAGAGCCAGCGACAAAAGCTTGAGAAGTGAGCCCTTGTTGTGCTCTTTGCACACGCACCTCGAAATGTTGTACTTCCGCGATACCTGATACTTCAAGGCATTCAAGTCTATATCCTTGCCCTCTTTAACTGCCTTGATTAGCTCAGCCACTGTCTCTGCCACGGCCCTCACCCTGAAACAGGAGCACGTCGTTATGTGTTGCGGTCCAGCATGCTAGTGCATCCACAGGCAAACAGGCAACCAACCTGGCCTCCTCAGGGTCTGTCACAGGGGCTTTGAGGGAGACTCCCTGGGGAGGCGCCACCATGGCTAGGGCAGATGAAGGGACCTGCTGGCAATGCAGTGCCTCCTATATAGGTCCTAAAGATAACATTTAAGCTCTTTTGTAATTTCTAAATCGTTGCCTCCGTCATGGCAAGAATATCAATCACGTTTGAATAAGACTATCATCAAAAGGCTATCTTCGATTTTATTAAATATGTTGCTAACTTACATGTTTGCCCAATTATTATTAAATTTGCAGGAGGCCACGCATCCCTGCACATCCTGCATGGGTTGTAGTGAGGAGGTGTAAGGAGAGACAATGGGTATCAAGGACTTGCTGCAAAAGCTAAAATTCATAACAAAGAAAGTATGGCTGCGGCAGCAATCAGGTTCCTCGGCGGCCGTGATGGCCGTAGATGCATCTTGTATCCTCCACCGGAGAGCATCTCTGCAGCCAAGAAAGCACGCTCTGGACCATGAGGATAGCGAGTAAGACTGGTGGAGGCAGGCAGCAAACAACCTTTTGGCCAGTTCATGCAACCCATCTGTCACTGATCAATGCCATTCTCTCTCGTGTGCCTGTGCAGCCTTATACGCGCATGCATGGAACAGGTGAGAAAAATTGTTGAAATGTAAAGTAGCACAAGGATCAAGAGCTCCTATGCATGGCGAGACCCCCCAGAGCACGCGCATTTGGATGCGCCTAGGGAAATGAACTGCATGATGATTGGCGCTCTGCTCTACGGAGTGTGACAGGCAACTTCTTCAGTACATTAAATAGCTACACCCTGGCTGCAAGGGACACGAGAGAGGTCCCCTACTTTTTGAGTTTGCTCGGCCCCAGCACCAAATCACAATGAGTTAGCCTTAACACCTCCTTCTTGGTGAATGCTTCCTCGTTTTCTGCCAGCCCCTCCCACCCTCCAAGCGACCTCTATCTGAAATAAACAACATGAACTGATTAAGCATGTGCCCCTTATTCGCCTTGTTGTGCCGCCCAGGTGCAACGCCTGCGCGGGCATGGTGTTGAACCGATCATAGTGTTTGACGGGGACCAGCTGCCACTGAAAGCCACAGAGGAGGAGGAGCGGAACAGGTAGGAGTATGTTAAGGTATGACTGGCAGGCTCAATGTCATGTGCATGGACGGCGCGCGAAGCGCTGGTATGTTGAGGCCTGTGCCACACAAGGGAGCTGTGGGACAGACCGGTAGTGTGAGCTGCACCAGACTCATGTCCCATAAGTCATGTGCCATGACCTACGCACTTGCGCTCCTGTGTATAACACCGTCGGGGCCCAAGTTCCTGCACATCTGTATGCGTTGCAAATGTGTGCTGTGTGCTGTGCTGTGTGTGCTGTGGGGTGTGTGCGTGTACGTGCGTGTGCATATGTGGGTGTTGCATGTGCGCGCGCCAAGGCACTGCAACCAATGTGCAAGCATTGCCCAAGCTGGGCTCGCGCTGATATGTACAACACTGCAGGGTGCGGAAGTTGAGCCTCAAGGAGGCGATTGAATTTGAGCAGCAGGGAGACGTGGTCAGGGCCGACAAGGCCTGGAAGAGGGCGGCCACCATCAAGCCCTTCCATGTCAAGCGCTTCATTGAGGTGAGCACAGGGCAATGTGGTCAGGACAAGGAACATGTGATCAAAGCCGGCCAGGCCTGGACCTATGGGTGGCCGCCCTCTCGCCCTTCTGTGTTGAGTCGTTTGACTAACATGTTTCATTGACGCGGGGAATTGGCAGATCCCTTTCTTATACAGTGATAGCTGGAGCAAGTGGCCTGTGCAAGATACCGGCCTTATGAGCTGGCTGTGTGTGTGTGTTGTGTGTATGTGTGTGCATGTGTGATCGGATATCACTAAAAGCGGGGTGGACCTTGTGCAGTGCACGCAGCGCGAAAAGCATGCCAGACCTTAAGTGCTTATATTGTGTTGCTTTGATTTAGATCTTACTTAGCTTAAGTCAGCTGCTCAATAAACATGAAGCCCGAAGCCAGCTCATGCAAGCAGCTGCATTAACCCCTTAGCAGCATTGTCTCAAATTGATCAGTATTAGACACTCCGACTCAACGCAGAAATTTTTGGTTCACACACACCTTTGGCAGTGCTGGTGCTTGTATGGTAATGCCCTCCTGTTCGGCGCTGCTTTTTTTAAAGGCCACTTGCTCAGGCGATGGTGCTCAAGCTGCTGCTGTGCTGAACGCAAACTTCCATGTCCTGCTCCGCTGCTGCATGCTTTTGCCCAGGCGCTGGGACTGACGCATATTTCCTCTTGATACATCACTGCTCCACCCTGTGTGCACCCTGTGTGCACTGCTCCACCCTGTGTGCACTGCTCCACCCTGTGTGCAGACACTGCGCATGGAGCCCTTTCCCTTCCTCTGAACAAATGGCTTTCTGTGAAGTCAATACGCACGCGCATACACACACATTTGCTCACACAGTCTTGCGCACGCACGCACACACATGAACATATAACCGCATACACACACGAAGGCGCTGAAAGCAGAACCCGTCCCCTTCCAGTACATCGTGGCCCCTTACGAGGCTGATGCACAGATGGCATTCCTGGAGCAGACAGGGCGCGTGCAGGCTGTCATCACAGACGACTCAGACCTGCTGGCCTATGGTTGCAAGCGGGTGCGTGCCGCCGCCAGCTGATTGGGCTGTCACTGGCTTTCACTAGCTGTCGTGGGAGACGGGCGGTGGGCCCCTCCCTCAACAGACAGCCTAATAGGGCGTGGCTTTGGGTAGCAAGCTTGTTGTGTTTTCGTTTGTGCTGTGCTGGTGTTCTTATGCGCCGGTGACGAGCAACCTGCGTGCTCTAGGACAGGACAGTCACTTGTCACTTGTGTGCCAATGACCTGTCGTTTACCTGTTCGGGCAGTCTCTTGTGACTCGTGCGCGGATGCCACGCCACTTGCATCCTCAGATACCGCCGCGAGCCTGTGCATCACACACTTTATTCCTGTCTGTTTCCACCACCAATCAACCCTTGGCCGCAGGTGCTCTTCAAGACAGACTTTTATGCAGGCACCGCTCAAGAGATCTGCATTCAAGACCTGCACAAGAACGACTCACCCAAGTTTGACGACGGGTGGGACCATGACCTTTTCCTAGAGGTGAATTGCTGACCTTTCCCATGCACGCCTCTCATCTCAGGTGCCGCACCCATACACCGCGGCACCCTTGCACCACAGCCCCTCTTCACAAGCCGGTACACCAGGGGCAACGTCCACGCGGAGTCGTCTGTAAGCCCTGTTGCTCAATGTCAGGGCAGCGCTCCTGCCCTGATGGACCTGCCGCCAAGAAAACCCACACTCTATATCCTGAGGGCTCCCGGCCTTGTATGCTTGCTTGCACCTGTGTTTGTGTGCGTGTGTGTGCAGCTGTGTGTCCTCTGCGGCAATGACTACTTGGACAACATTCCCAACCGGGCAATCATGAAAGTGCACAAGGGGCTGAACGAACACCGCTCTGGCTTGGAGGTATGTGCTGAGTGTGGGTGCGGGCTTGTGTTTGTGTGCAAGGTGTGGGCATGGGCGTGTGGCTTTGTACGGGGTATGGGCGTGGGCGTGGCTTTGTGCAGGGTGTGGGCGAGAGCGTCAGCTCCAGAGTGGGAGTGCCATGCGGCGGGGTGTGAGTGGGTGTAGCTGTGTTGTGACCCAAGCACAATTAACGTTTGAGAGGACTTCTTGGAAGCAATGAGGAAGAAGGGCAGCATTGCTACTGCAGAGAAAGAGGCGACGGCGCTGCTGCATGGGATTGGGCAACCATGCTGTGATGGCTCGTTGGAAGCAGTCGGACAAACTCAGCCAGGAAAAACTCAACGAAGAAGCAGGACGGTCCGGGAAAAACTGAGCAAGGAAGAACTGACCAGGGAAGCAATTGGACAAGCTCACCAGGGGGTCCCTGTGAGGCGCAAGCCTCTTTGCTGAGCACCTGGGCTCACCTTGCCTGTGAGACGCGAGCCTCTTTGAGGAGCAACTGGGCTGGCCATGCCTGTGAGACGCGAGCCTCTTTGCTGAGCACCTGGGCTCACCTTGCCTTGGAGACGCGAGCCTCTTTGCTGAGCACCTGGGCTCACCTTGCCTGTGAGACGCGAGCCTCTTTGCTGAGCACCTGGGCTCACCTTGCCTTGAAGACGCGAGCCTCTTTGCTGAGCACCTGGGCTCACCTTGCCTGTGAGACGCGAGCCTCTTTGCTGAGCACCTGGGCTGGCCATGCCTCACTGCTTGGCCTACCCCATTGCTCAGGTCCGGGCTGGATCTCAGGCATGTCATGCGGGGCTGGGTGAAGAGAGGGTTGAGACTTTTGGCTCAGGAGGCTCGCACCTCGCACACTTTTATTTGGCAAAGGAAGGGCGGAGGAGGGCCAAAGAGGCCCCCAAAAGGCTCTGTGGACCCTCATTGACCAAAGGGTCTGCCCTCGCTCCCTGACTCACCTTGTGTTTCTTGCTCACATACCACATACGTGGCTTTGGCTCAGTCGCCTGAGGCGGCAGCACTCGCCTCACTCTAGTCAGCACGTCACGCATGCCATGGGGCGCAGCTATCCTAGCTCACCCCCAGCGCCTGCATGTTGAGCATGACCAAGACGCAGCTGCTACCCCTGGTGCACACCCCTCTTGCTGGCGGACACCAACTTAATGCCTTGTGGGATAGTACATAGGCCTGATTGCAGACGGTTGGTAGGTGTGAGCGAGCTTACACACACACACACACGCGCGCGCACACACGCGCACACACACACACATGTACACACACGCGCACACACACACACACGCGCACACACACACACACA
>LKMJ01007423.1_pt1 | contig 10325 bp, 7 predicted proteins | sample 643391 | NCBI WGS metagenome assembly LKMJ01 (sample SAMN04112250, study PRJNA286221) | soda lake metagenome | biome: soda lake; feature: Kulunda Steppe; material: water; isolation source: sample PL-Br10 brine of Picturesque Lake | place: Russia: Kulunda steppe | collected 2010-07
CCCCATGCCTCCAAAGTCAGGATGACACAAGAGCATCACGTCGCGTGTTTTGATATAAATTATGTCATGCATCATCATATCAAACATTTTGATGGCATTTACTTTGCCACTAGCCTTGTAGTCTTCATGAAGTTCGTGCTCTCTGGTTTCCACTTGTTGGGCATCTGCAGGCTAGGCACTAGTACAAAGTTTTTTGTGTCAGCTCTGTCACGCCGAAAGTATGCTGCAGACAAAGTAGGCAGCAGGATAACAATCGTTAATCGGTGGGCGACGCCCAGTGCGTGGCGAAGCTGGTCACCTCCACACATCCGCCTGACACCCACCACCGGATAGGGCTGGCTTTCAGGTGCACGCACCAGCGTGTGGATACCCCGGCTGCTCCTGAAGCCACCCTCCTCCAGCTGTGCCCGGCATTGGCTGCAACCTTTTCCCTCCCCTTAGGCTGAGCTTTCTGCTGGCTGCAACTGCTCACAAGGTCGCACTATATGTTCGCTCCATAGCCGCCCCCTTAACCAGTAACTGTTACAAGGAAGAAGGGAGACAAGCTACTTCGGAGGTGCAAAGCGACGAAGTAAAACAGGCAAAACAAGCCCTAAATACCCAGTCAACTACTGCAACCGACTGTGCATGCAAATGCAGCATAAATCTGGTGCTGCACTAATCTGGCGTGACAGCTCCCAGCTAGGGGCTTCAGATATCTCAATCACCCTGAAATGCAAGCGTGAAAGCCACATCAGCGTCAACAAACAGGTTTAAGGATTCAAGGCTGCATCCGCCAAACGAGGGCATATGCGTTGAAGCCTGAATGTCTCCAACCAGCACCAGATCTACTAGTAGACTTTCTAGTAGAAAGGCGCTCATATCAGAAGAAAGGTCTTATCGGACAGCCGAAGGTTGTGTCTGAGAGCAATTGATTTCAGTGAAAATCAGAACTCAAGAGACAAACCAGGAGATCATCATGATGTTAAAATGGGCAAAGAGTACTACTAGCAGTCCACGATCATATCATTAGATAATAAATTTTCTTGAGGTTCTGTCACGACGAATTGCAGTCAGTGATTAATCGTAGTCAGAGTGCTTGAGTTAGTTGGTGGAGGCTATGTTTAAGGTGTTTTCCGAATTTAGCTCTCGTTTGAATCGTTTAGCCTTTCCTGTGTCTGGGCGAGAGCTCCTCTCCGTTTCCCCATACATGACGTAACACGAACCTGGTGATGGTCTGAGTCGGCAGAAGGCGTGCGGCGACTGAGTGGCATGGATAGGTGGCAGCAGCATCATGCAATTCCCTACTAGGGGAGGTGCTAGTAGCACCCTGGCAAAGTGAACAGCTGTGGCTGAACCACAGTTTGGTGTCCATTGATGCATGGATTTTGCACTCTGAACATGCCAAAAGTCTCCACTTGGTGGCTTGTGTGTGTATCTGAGATGGTAATTCAATGACGGTGATTTGGCGTGACACGTCAGTTTAGTGCAGTGCCAGATTTATGCTGCATTGTGACCCGGAGGTTGGTGGAGTTTTATGGCCAAGCCGCGAGTATCCACAACATTGTTGGTTGGATCGAATTGTTAGACTAAGACCAAGCCATAAATCACTGGCCATACAACGAACCGGTAACTCCAACTACCAATAGCTCATCACCGAGCCCACAATAATATAAGGATAAGTCGAATACCACTGCCAAGACAGTGACTGCGTTCTACCCTTAGTATAGCCTCACACCGGTGGTACCACAAGGTCTGGTCTTGCAGACACGACATCGTGCCACACAACATCACATTCCAAGATTATTGTAATATGGCAGCTCCCTCGGCAAACACCGAGAATGCAGTTGAGGGGCTGAGGGGTATGGCCCGTGAAAGCCAGGTGTGTGTATGGGCGTGAGATTGGTGATGCATAGCTAGAGCCTGCATGCAGCAAGTTACCTGATGTCACCGCGTCTCTTATCCATGCTGGGGCTACAGCCTAAGCCTAGGCTGAGCAAGTATAAATGCAACTGATAATGTGTGTTGGCACACAGGCTGAGAATCAACGTAGACAAAGGGAGAACGAGCAAAGGAAGCGACAGTCCGTTCCGGTTGTGTTGTGGTTCGAATTGGGTAGACATCGTACCCAATCCTTCGTTCAAAAACGCCTCCCAGAGCCCATTTTGTTCTACAACTGCTTTCGAGAAGACAGATCATTCGATAGCGTCCTGACCAACCTTCCCAATTGCAAAACCGCCCTGCACCCTGCGCGCCCTGGGGACTGGGGGTATAAGGGGTATCGCCATCCCGAGGGTGTTCTCTGGTTCCAAGGTAGCAAGTACACAAGAGAAAAACTGCTTGAATATCGGAAAAATGTGCCAAATGTAGAGCTGGACAACCTGCTTGGCTTTGAAGGCTGGATGACACCCAATTCCTTCATTGAAGTGCATGGTATTGGCAAAGGCAACGGCTGGAAGAAGTACTTCAGGTAGGTTGCAGCCCATCTGAGTAGCATAGCTTGAAATTCAGCGCTGATCAATGAATTAAAGCTGAAAGTAGTGCAATATCCAATTTCTGCTTCATCAAACCAGCTCTAAGAGCCAGGGCCCTTCAACTGCGTTGAGCCTACCTTACGTCCTTGTGTCCACACTGTGCAGTATGTCTGACTCGGACCAACCCTTATCTGATTACTATCCTTGGTGGAGGACATCTCCGCTTGAAGAAACACCAGCTTCACCTGTCGAGGAAACGGCGTCCTCTGCAGTTGCCAGACCTGCACCTACTGCATCATCCCAGCAGACTGCGGTACAGGCGATGGTATGTTATTAATATCTGTACTTGCACATCTAGTATTTATCTCTGTATGGGTGCTGCCTGGGTGTAGAGCCTTCGTGTCAGTGGAAGTAGACTTTATGGCAACTGGAGGATGCCAAAATATGTTCAAACCACACCTCAGTTCGTGGCTGGTGAGTTCTGTGCATTCATCATCCAAATATTCTAATTATATCTCTGACTACAACATCCTAATTGCAACCACAAAAGGATCTGTACACAGTATAATACCATGATATGCTCTGATTGCACTATTGGGTTAACCCTAGATTTCATGATATCTCATCATAGAATCTCATAACAAGGTCTTACTCTGTACCTCTGCCATAATTAACCAGTGGTTCAGCATATGGGTAAAGAGGGTGGGTCGGTCTCCCAAAGATGCTCATTGGGGTTATACTAAGACCCTTGCACTCAAGCTAGGGCTGCCTTAGGAGACAGCATCTAGTGAGGCCAGCCAAGCTATGCTCGAAAAAAGGAGGAATGCTCCGATTGTTTAGCTTGCAGCTAAAACATAGAATGAAGTCAGGCATGTGTTGGAGATTTCGTGTAAAAATTTGTCAAGGGGCATTTTGGGTGTCAGCTTTTTCACTCAGCAACAGTGGCTGTGCTGGGCATCGTTAGGTGCCCCAAACATTGTTCGTTCCTAGGCCGATGTAAACATGATTTGGCCATTTATAATGGCATTGGTTTATACCCAGTGCATAGGACTCCATTGTCTGTCAGCTTGCTCCCCCCTCCCCCCCTCCTCACAGACACTGTCCCTTGCATCATATAAGACTATGCTTCTTGCTTCTTAGACATGCTTGAGTAATCTAAACGCACTCGCTGCCTTGCTCAGTCTCGAACTGAGCTTTGTGAGCTGCCAATAAATTATCACACGATGCAGAATGTGAGTTGCCAATCAGGTTTACACAGTTGATGCGGGGAATTACAGGAAACATATGCAAAATTGTATCCTCGAAATACCATGTGTTACATTGCAGATGTACTCTTCACACATGCAGATCAGAGGCATCCTTGATATGAGCTTATAGCTCTCGTGTTTCATTGGCATATGGTAGGAGGATGTGGAAGGCGACCAAAAGAGAAAGATACTCACAAATGCACTCACGCACACGCACGCAGGTTGCCCTTCATGCGCAGCCATTGTCTCCTATTCCAGCGGGCCCATCTGGCACACATGGCACGGTGGGATGTTGGACAAATGGCCGCACTTTATCTGTTACCTTGCTTGCTTCTAGCCATTCTTTGCCAAAACTAGGGAAGCCATCAATAAAAAAACATAATCTTAGGTTGCCTGCATTCCCTGTAGCCACAATAGGCTTATCCGTCTAAGGCGGGCAAGGAGAAGTAGCCAATGTCACAACGTTAATAAAATCCTTGAGAATTCCATTCTGACTCTCCTTGAGCATATATATTTTGAGCATATCATGTCTGAGCATAGCACCACACCTACAATATCAAGACAACAGGTAGCTAATGGCGTTTTGGCCATCAAAAACTTTTGTGACAGTCCAGTTTGTACCTTTTTGATTTGCAAGCAGAGGGTGGGAGATGAAACAGATAATGGTTTACTTGTACTACACAATTGCTTTCATACATATCCAGCCCACTTCCTGATGACTATATTCTTGCCGCAGAACGCCTTGGCTCACCCAACATTTGGATCGGGGCCACCAGCTGCTGGTGTTCCCACGAACGAGAGTGTTGGTGCTGGTCAGAGAGGGCATGATGCGACAGAAACAGGAGCTGCTGCTGCTGCTCTTGTGCACACGAGTGGCGCTGCAGGCTTGGCCGCTGTGGATGCTAACCCAGGCGAGCACTTAGGCGCTGCTGCCGCTGGTGTCAATCAGGTCATGGGTGAGGAAGCAGGCGCTGGGGTCAATGCTGCTCCCACAGCAGTTCCTGAAGGCTCTGCAGGTCCAGCTGAGTACACTGGTGCTGTCCCTGAAAATGGCCAGCCAGCAGCAGTCAACACTGGTGGAGGCGCTAGCAGGGACCCCCACGCAGCAGCCAGAGTCCCCCGAAGTGGTGCTGTGCATGGCCCTGCGGATGAACAAATGGTGGGTCAGCCGGAAGGTGTCAGTTAGCCACCTCCGAGCAGGGCTTAAGTAGCTTCCTCTTCCTCTTGCCACTTGCTCACTACCAGCTTCACTTGCCTAACAGACTCATTCACTGTCAGACTGATAGCAAACACAGACGTCAATATGGCACCTTAGTCACCGCTTTTGGGAATTGGAATGCAGGCTTCCCTTTTTACCCAGTGCATTGATCTTATTTTCCCTCTTTGATACTCACCCTTTAGGAAAGCCCTAACGGTACATCAGGGGCTGACAAGCTTGCAGATGCTCCTGATGCCTTTGGAGTAGCGCCTGGCGCTGAGGCAAGCGGGGTAAGAGTCTGTTCGAGCTGGCTAGCAGGCCATCAACAAGAGTGCATTTTTTTACTTGTGGTCTCTTGAGCTGAAGTGGGCCCGAATTGCCCCATAATAGTCGGAAGCAGCTCAATAACAAAAAAAATTTAGGCACGAACATGCTGGGTAGGTCTTCACATGGGACGGCTGGTAAATTCCTTTGAAAAAAGGCAGCTTGCCCTCCTTACCTCCCTCCCCGGTGCTTCAACCTCACTTGTGGGCAGTAATAAGCTTCCTGGCTGTGGCTGTCGCTTGCACAGATGCTGCTTATTGCACATAACTCAGTTGCCATGGACATGTCAGGTACAAAAATTGAAAAATGAAAGGATTTTGAAAACTGAAAATTGAGGGCATGAGCCTGCAAATTTGAGCGAAATCAAATCATTCCACAGTGAATTGCCAGTTTTGCCCATAAGCTGGAGATATGTAGCTGTCAAGACTTTTTGATCTACATTAAAAGAATAGGCCGGTCATTCCTGCAGACATGCCACAATTTGAAAATGCAGGAAATTAACATTCTTAAGCAAAAACTTGCACATTTAGCGTATACGGGGGGGGGGCATCCAGGTCGTTGGGCTGAAGGTGCAGGCCAGCACCAGCCAAATTGTGACTCCCAGGATGCTCTCCCCTGGCCCAGTAGACAAATGTTGATTCTGTACCGCAATGGAGGGGTTCGAAGGGCAATGGTGGGGATCCGCTGAGTTGGCGGTTGGGTTTGGCAGGGAACAGTGCAACACTTATGCAAGCAACAGTCAGTGCTTGATAAGGAGAGTAGACCACTGCAATGCAATACACGAATGTGTGTATTGGTCGTCCCCACCACCGGACCCCCCCAGACATGGCCAATTAGCTTTTCCCCCCCCTTGCTCCACCCATTCAGACCCAACCTGTCATAAAAAGTCAGGCTGTGTGAGGAAATGTGAAGTGGGGGCGCCATTGGCCATTCTGGCACCATAATGCCATTTTGCCATAATGCCATTTTGCCATTTGCGCAATGCACCATATTTTTAGGAAAATTGTACTTTCCCTGACTTGATCCAATCCTGCCGCTTTCCTGAAGTTTAGCTGCTTTTGCATGATTATTTGATGCTGAGAAGTCAGATTGTGGGGGGGAGTTTGGGAGTGTTCAGTGGGCGGCCCTCTCGCGACCGGATGTGGGTGCCAATCCAGGAAATGCGATATCTCTGCAACCTCTGCATGCTTTCAAGCCGAACTGAGCCTGAGGTTTGCGGGGGGGAAAGAGGTATCTCATGAAACAAAACCATGGCCAATTGAAGGTGTAGTTGACAAGGGGTGAGCCAGAATGTTTCCTGACATCTGCCTCTTTTGGGTGCGCAGCTCAGCAGCAGAGCTTCCCACGCCCGAATTTACACAGGATGTGTGGGGTATTTTAATACGTTGCAGGCATCTCAAGCTCAGAGTTTGGGGCTGTGTGTGGGAAACAGCGTGCACTCTTCCAAGCTGCCATACATTTTTTCAAAATTGCCACCCAATAGTTTTTCAATCCCGAGAAAAACATTTATTTTTTTAAGATAAATTTATCTTAAAAAGGTAAAAAAGCGCCCGAATCTTTATCTTTTTTTTTATATGCTCAGATCAGAAAATGCTATCCAATATGCTCAGATCAGAAAATGGTGCAGTGGCTGCAAAGTTATGCCTTGAGAGGCCTGTTTGGCCACATAAACCTAAGATAGGGGTGACAAAGTGTTGGGGACGACCTATCGTTCCTTATGGAAACAAGTCCTTTTAGGCTAAGAGAATGATTAAAATAGTTGGCTTGGCATGAAAAAGCAAACAGCAGGTGAGGCTCACTAAGAATGATGTAAAAGGTCCCATTTTACAGGAGGTCTGCATCCTTATGGTGTGCAGCTTTTCCTTATGACGTCCTAGCTTGCTGTCAGAGGTGCCCGAGCTCAACCCCTCACAGTTGGGGCACTAAATTTGGCAGACGTATGAGACACTAACAACAATCCCTCATAATCACGTGCTGGCTAGGAGGGTGTGCTGTATGAATTTTAATTTCCACACCACAGAAAGGCGCTCATATCAGAGGAAAGGTAGTGTCTGAAAATGAGGGGTTCTGGTGAAAAGCAAATCTCAGTTGCGAATCAGAAGACGCTTTATTGGGCTTTTTAAGGATGCTTAATCAACCAGCTGCCAGAGCGCTGGCACGTTTGCATGCGCTTGCAAGCCCACAAGAGCAGTCTTGGCGCTTGTCCAGCCCTGATGGATTTCCATGCTCCTATGCCGGGGGAGTCCAGCTTGTCTTCCTCTTGATTGGCGTCGGCGATGTCATCTGCGGCATCGTTGCTCTTGCTGCTTTTGCTCTTGTTGCTGCTGTCTCTGGTCAATATGATGTGGCATGAAGGAGTTGTTTAGGGGAGTGATTTCCTGTTGCAGCAGCAGCAGCAGCAGCAGCAGCAGCAGCAGGAGGCATATGCATTTGCTAGCCTGCTCTGCAGTCGAGAGTGATTTTTGGCCCTGGCTGATGTTGCAGTTAATTTTCAGAATCCAAAGCTGATGTTGCAAGGCAGCTGTTGTGCATGCTCTCCACTGCCTGTCACAGTGAGCGCAACTGATCAGTCTGGGGCACTTTTTAAGGCTGGCACTGCTAAAGGCTCAAGGCACTGCTGTGCAGGAGGCTGCAACAGTGCTGCAGAAGGAGGATGATATGGAGCTTGGCCTGCAGCTGCTGGCAAATAGGCAGCAGCGAGGATGAGAAGCTGGCTGATATGTTAGGAAGGGGATCAGCAAAGGGGGTGCTGTAATGCTCGGACAGGAAAGGCCAGGGGGAGAGTAAGGAGGGAGCAGAGCTCTAACACACTGTGCTGACTCACTCCTGCTTCCTGGGAGGCCAGTCCAGCAAGAATAATTCACTTGTATAAGTATCATCAAAATTGTAGGAAAAACTCAGGTTGTCTGAATGAAAAGCAGTTTCAAAGAAACTATTAAATAAGCCCTCACCAAGTGCAAGGGCCTTGTCGTAGCCCAAGCGAGCCTCCTTGGGAAACCGACACAACCTCTTTACCCATGCTTATTCAAAACAGGTACATTCTTATGTCAATTGAGGCCAAGAGGCCGCACACCCGGCAAAGCCAGCAAGGTCATCCATTCAACCCCAAATTCGCATAGCCTCAAGTGATAAAATGGGGACATTTTGTGTAATTAATTACATGCCTGGACTTTTGTTCGAATAGTCCTCTCTGAGACTCTGAGTCAGACTTTTCCTTGTCTGCTTGTTTTCACACATCCGCACATGCTGCTGCCACCACTGACAGCGACAACAACAACAAACAACAACAACAACAAACAAACAACAACATCTGCAGGCGGAACTTGAGCGTGGCAACAGTGGTATCCCTGACCAACCCAATAGAAAGCGGCAGAAGGTGAGCTGATATAGTCAAGCAACATGCCTGAAGTCCTGCTCTATGTTACTTTGCTTTGCTGTTCAACCCTTACAGTAAATCCCACAAAGGACCAAGATCGGAATATGAGAATGTAGTGTCTTGCTAGATTAGGTCAGGTTTCATAGCTGTATCTGCCAACGAGAGCAGCTTAGCCTATCAGCTCAAATCAGAGAAATGGTAGTATCTGAAAGTGAGAGACTGTGGTGGAAAGCAAATCTCAGTGTCGTGTGTGTCTCGCTAATCCAAGCAACAAAGCCTTTTATGAATTGCTAAGCTTTTCCAGCAGCTTGACAAGCAATGGTTAATCTTTGTGACGATGAAAATCTACTTGGCCCCTTAGATAGTCTACAGATCAGCCTCTCTGGCACCCACTTATGCAGGTCCAGAGTCTCACCCTGGATGTCCAAAGAATCACCCTGGAGGAGCTGGACGTGCAGATAGAGAATCTCAAACGTATTAGGACATACAAGGCTGCTTGCAGCCAGTTGGAGTTGGAAAGACAGCAGCAGCAACAACAAAACCAGCATGAGCAGCAAGAACTGGAGGCACGTGAGCAAGGGGCGCGAGAGAGGTTTGAGCAGGCACGAGCGGAGTTAGAAGCTTTGGTCCAAGCAAGAATGGAGATGACACAGAGGCACACAACGGAGGAGCAGCAGCTTGCTGAGCGAGATAGAGCTCTTCAGTGTGAGATGCAGGAACTGGAGAAAGTGGTACCTTTTCTGTCCCAAAGGGATGGGGGTGAGCAGCAGGCAGGACCATCCTCGTCCTAAGGTTGTGGCAGGTCACAGCGGCAGCATCATGTGAGGCTGTTTTTGAAGGCGCTGGAGCTCTGGCAGCTGAGGGGCAAGTCTGATTCTTCAGCGCCTCATTTAGCTGTTAGGTAAGCCTCAGCTTGGAGGGTAAGAGCAAAACTGTCGCTTGTTTGCTCTGTGCGTACCTGGATATGCTCGGGATTCGGCTCATAAGACCTCACCTTGGGTCTGGGAGGAACTTGGGTTTACAAGGGCTTTATAATAAGCATGTAAGTACTAGATTTGGTATTCTTATTGAAACCAAATGTGTGCCGATGATTCTCCTTTCTGAAAAAGAGCAGTTCGGTCACAGGACTTTTGGGCTGGCCTGACGCAGAGCGGAGTACTTGCCTGACCGTGGAGAGGTGCCTTCACAGACGTGGTGTAATTGTTACATGTCGACAAGTGATACAAAGCCAACACGGATCCAGCAGACAAAGAGAAAGTAAAGTCTGGACTGAGATTCTTATCAAAGACACAACTCGCAATATATACCAAATCTATATAATAGCCACACAAGTGTATATGTGGTCGGCAGCATTACAAGTGGCTTCAGTCTCAACCACACAATCAACAAGAGGTCCAAGTTAGGACCTCTCACAATGTGAGGCTCTCAAGCAGTGTATAATAGCCACACAAGATTAAGCGGCACCATCTTCCATAAGAATACGAGAGAGTCTTTCCATATGTTAAGCATATTCAATAGCATGAGTACACTTGTGCACACACATACGCAAGTGTATGTGCACACATGCAGATTTGCGTATGTCCATAAGTGAGCATATCCAATCATGAAACACAGAAGGCTTGACCACGAGTGCATGCACACTCATACACACTTGTGCGTGTAGAGTCTTTGCACACTATAGAAATCTTCTTAAGCGCGAAGAACCTAGCCTGGTCAGGTGAAGGATC
>LKMJ01007424.1_pt1 | contig 10324 bp, 8 predicted proteins | sample 643391 | NCBI WGS metagenome assembly LKMJ01 (sample SAMN04112250, study PRJNA286221) | soda lake metagenome | biome: soda lake; feature: Kulunda Steppe; material: water; isolation source: sample PL-Br10 brine of Picturesque Lake | place: Russia: Kulunda steppe | collected 2010-07
CTCCCGAGACGGCAAGCACAAGCGCTGAACCGGACACTGCGACCGCCGACGCGACGACGGCGAGCTATGACGAGTTGACCGCCGTCGAGGCCCCTTCCGACGACGACGAGAACGGGGCGCCCGGCGAGCAGATTCGCTACCGGACCCGTCCCACGATCAAGCCCTCGCTCGTCTGGATCGGCCTGACGCTCGTGATCGGTGGCGCAGTCGCGGCGGCACTCTTCCAGAACGTTCTCGGACTCGAGGACCCCGAACTGTCGTCGATCCTCGGCTGGATCGTCGTCTTCGTCGTTGTCATCGTCGTCGCGCGATTCCTCGTCCGGATCTACATCCTGACGCGGACGCAATACCTCGTCACCGACGACACAATCCGCTACGAGTTCACGCTGTGGTTCCGTCGGCGCTCTCGAGACGTCCCGTTCACGCAGGTCAGAGGTCACGAACTCGACCAGAACCGAATCCAGCGTACATTCGGCGTGGGGACAGTGGCGGTGCTCACCGGGGGGACGAACGCCAGTCTCGGCTACGTCGAGTTCCACAACGTCCCACACCCCGGACGCGTCCGGTCGATCATCAGAGAGCGGACGCGAGAACTTACCGACCAGCACCGGTGACTGTTAGTGGTGACCCAAGCCCGAACTGCTGAGTCGACCCACCTGGTGTAGGTCGGTTCGGCTCAGCAATCGACGCTTGGAACGGTACTTGGGCGACGAGTGAAACTCCACTTGCCTACCGGTCGGCCCACTCGAGCATCCGGGCGTAGGCCCGAAATAAGAATCCAAAATACAATACAGATGAAACGGTTCCTCCGGTATTTTCTCTACAGGCAGTACAGGCAGAGTTCCTCGGGCATTGATCTCGAGGCGGTTCACAAGTCAGCCACTGATCGGCTGTTGTTGCCTTGGTATTGCTGAAGCAGTTCGAGATAGAGATGGTTCGCTCTTTTATTTTACAATAGACATGTTTGACGCTGTTCTGATCACCGTGTCGTTGGTAGCGGAACTCGAGGTCGTGACGATCACAGCCGTACTGGAACGAGACATGGTCATCGATACAAAGAACGGCTTCTTCAAGTTAGATCACCGTCTCATCAACCACAACGTGATCTGGATTTCGACCGAATTCCGGCTGTAGATCGGCCTTGTGAACCGAGCTGTGAACGATTGATCGAGCCCAGCCAACACAGAATGATAATTATAACGAACTGTATTTCAAAATGGTAGATCGGCGAGATGGAGCTGAATACTGAGCTTCATTAACAGCCGCGGTGTTGCTTCCCGCTCCAGAAGATCCAAGTCGATATGGCCGGAGTTTCCTGTGAGACGTGCGTTTTCGGCAGAGATCACTCAACAATGCCACATCTTACTCCTTGACCCTTATTACCGCCATCACGACCCCAACTAAATTCTCAACATGTGGCGGATCGAAAATGAGGGCTAATTACATGGGTACGATCGTAAATTTGTGGTTTCGATCGGAACTTACGGAACCGATTGATACGGCACAGGCACTAGTCTACCTCGTATTTGCTGTCGCCAGTGGCCACCTCAGTATCAACACCGGTGTAGACGTTCGTATATCACAAACACCATTCGCGGTTGGGAATCCGGCCATTCTCAATCTATCGTCTCGGAGAGTGAGTTGTATTTACTCGACATATTCATTGAGACTTCGATCACGTTCGCTGCATGGGTGACGGCGTCTGGAATCTCCTCGTAGAACCGGTCATCGTCCAGAACGCTCGTCGGACCGGAGACGCTGAGCGATCCAAGGACTTCTCCGTCAGGTCGAAGGACCGGCGCACCGACCGCACGAAAGCCGTTGACCTCCTCCTCGTCGTTGAACGCGTATCCACGTTCGCGGATCGTGTCCAGCTCTTCGTACAGCGTCTTTCTGTCCGTGATCGTCTGGGGGGTATGTTGGGGTAGGCCGTGTTGATCTAGTATCGACGTGACCTTTTTGCGAGACAAATAGGCCAGAATCGCTTTACCGGCGGCGGTGACGTGGAGATAATCCCGCTGGAAAAGTTTCGCAGACTGATAGTCGTGGCTGACTGCCGTGTCGCTTCGTGCCTGATAAAGGTTTACACACCGTCCGTTTTCTTCGATTGTGAGGTGGGCATATTGCCCTACTTTCGCCGCGAGCTCGTCGATTTCACTCCTACCAGTCCGGTAGAGGACGTGTTGGTTCCTGACCGATTCGCCGAGGAGCATCAACTCGTAGGCGATTTGATACTCGTCGCCATCTCTGGTGACGAACCCCTCCATCTCGAGCGTCTTCAGGTAGGTGTGGACGGTGCTCTTCGAGAGGCCGAGTTGCCGGGCGAGTTCCGTTACGCCGATGCTTCCAGACTGAGCCAGTACGTCGACGATCTCGATTGCTCTCGAGACCGTCTTGAGCGTCCGTCTATCGGATCCTTCCTGACTCATGGACGGACGAACGAGTGTACGTAACTTAGCTGTTCCCATATTACAAACGATGTGCAACAAATCTCATACTTCTTCAACATATAACCTATTATTTAGGACGCACGTGCAGACAGATCGCCCAGCGGTTTCGGTCGCCGAGCAGCAATGGCGATGGGGTCGGCGTTCGAGGAATCCGAACGGACTGTATCAACGGGATGAGTCCCCGTTTCGTCCCCTACCTGGCGATATTGTCCACCAAACATACCGTTATTACCCTCGTTCCGAATCGGTAGTTGGAGTCAATGGAAGACGTCACACTACGCCGAACACAGCTAGCGACACCTGCAACGGATCGAGAGATGATCGCCAGTGCAGCGACGAGCGATGCCGATGAAGTGTTCCTCGATCTCGAGGATTCGGTCGCGCCGAACGCCAAGGAATCAGCACGGGAGACGCTAATCGAGGTGGTCCCGGAGTTCGACTGGTCAGAAACGATCCTTTCGTATCGGATCAACGGGCTCGATACCCGCTGGTGGTACACAGACCTCATCGAGGTCGTCTCTGCGGTCGGTGGACAGATCGATGCGATCGTCGTGCCGAAAGTCGAACGGGCGAGCGACGTCCACACGATCGAGAACCTGCTGACACAGGTCGAAACAAACGCTGGTCTCGAGGTCGGTGCCATCGGGCTCGAACCGCAGATCGAAGACGGAAATGGACTGCACAACGCCTACGAGATCGCTTGTGCGTCGAATCGGCTCGAAGCACTTATTTTCGGTCCCGGTGACTATTCGGCGGCGATGGGAACGCCGGGGCTCGATATCGGTCAGTTCCCCGAGTATCCCGGCCACTACTGGCACCACGCACTCTCGCAGGTCAACGCCGCAGCAAAGGCCGCCGGCTTGCCCTGTATCGACGGCCCTTACGCCGATATCGACGATCCAGAAGGGTTCCGGACGTCCGCAAAGCGGGCGAATTACCTTGGGTGCGACGGGAAGTGGGCGATACACCCATCCCAGATCGAGATCGCGAACGAGGTGTTCGCACCCGACCCGGAGACCGCACGACGAGCCAGCCGCATCGTTACGGCATATGAAGAGGCACTCGCCGAGGGAACCGGTGCTGTCTCCGTCGACGGTCAGATGGTCGACGAGGCGACAAACAAGATGGCTCGAGAAATCGTCGCGACCGCGAAAGCCGCCGGCGTCCTGTAGATCGTCCAGTCGAATCGACTGAGGAACAACGACTCAACGAAACCAATCCCATGAACTACCGACGACCCACCGTACAATTGGCAGCGTCCGACGCATCGATCCGACGAACGAACCCTGAAGAACCGCAGAAACGGAGCCGTTGTTCCCATCGAGCGTTCCGGGAGGTGATCCGATGACTCGTCTGGCGATCGAACTCGAGGAAGAGCGATTCGTCGCGACGTTACTGGAAGACGAGGCCCCCGAAAGCGTCGCTGCGATCCAAGAGATGGTTCCGTACGAAGGTGAACTGCTCCACGTCCGCTGGAGCGGAATCGCGACGTGGATCAACATCGACGAGGTAGAGCTACCGGAGTTGCCCCGGGAGAACCACACGGTCTACCCGTCCTGTGGCGACCTGTTGCTCTACCCCGGATTCCGAAACGAACAGGAGATTCTCGTCCCTTGCGGACCGACCTGTTTCAAAAGCCCGGCCGGTGAGCTGGCCGGGAACCACTTCGCGACCATCGATGGGGACCGAGAGCGACTCCGCGCTCTCGAGCAACGTACCCTGCAGGAGGGATCGTTCGAGGTCAGACTCGAACTCATCGACTGAGACATTCCTCGACGGGTGCATTTATAATCTAACCTGCCGTTCACACGGCCATGACGATGGAACACGTCGAGGCGCTCGAGTGCACGATTTGCGGTGCGAGATACGAACCATCGGAAGTCGAGTACACCTGTCCAAACGAGGACGGCATCGAGGGAATTCTCGATGTCGTTTACGACTACGACGTCATCGACGCGCGCTTCGATGCGTCCCTCGACGGCAACATTCCAAATCAGTGGAAGTACGAGGCATTCCTCCCCGTACACGACGATGCGGACGTCGTGACGCTAAACGAGGGTGGGACCGACCTGTTCGAGGCGCCCCGGTTGAGCGCGGAACTCGGGGTAACGACGCTCGTCAAAGACGACGGGCGGAATCCGACGGGGTGTTTCAAAGATCGGGCGAGTGCGATCGCGGTTACGAAGGCGAAACACGCCGACAGAGACGTCGTGACGTGCGCGTCGACGGGGAACGCAGCTGCATCGCTTGCGGGCTATGCGGCCCGCGGCGGGTTGGAGTGTCGGATTTTCGTCCCCGCCGACGCGCCAGTCGGTAAGCTCGCACAACCGCTCGTCTACGGGGCCGACGTGCTGGCCGTCGAGGGATCGTACGACGACGCGTACGATCTAAGCGTCGACGTGACGGCCGAGTACGGGTGGTACAATCGAAACGCCGCGATCAATCCGTATCAGATCGAAGGGAAACGGACTGTCGGCCACGAGCTAGCAGAGCAGTCGGCCGTTCGGGGCGAGGTCCCCGACTGGGTCGTCTTTTCGATGGGCGACGGCTGTACGATTGCTGGTGCCTGGAAGGGGTTCCACGAGTTCTACGAACTCGACTACGTCAGTGAAACGCCGCGGATGCTGGGGGTCCAGGCCGAGGGCGCGGCTGCTATCCACGAGACCTTCCACGATCACGACGACGTCGAGGCGGTGGCCGAAACGGTCGCCGATAGCATCGCCGTAGGTCGACCCCGTAATACGATCAAAGCCTGTCGTGCGCTCGAGGAAAGCGACGGGACGTCGGTCCTCGTCTCGGACGAGGAGATTCTGGCGGCGGAGTCGCTGCTCGGTCGGACGGAAGGAATTTTCGCAGAACCCGCCGGAGCGACACCTGTTGCAGGTGTCATCCGCGCGGTCGACGAGGGAATCGTCGACCGCAACGATACCGTCGTCGTCGTTTCGACCGGGTTCGGTCTCAAGGACACTGCGAGTGCGGAGACCGCCGGCGGCTCCGCTACGAATATCGACCCGCGGTTGGATGCTGTCCAGGCACTCTACGAGGAGTAAGACTCGTTGTCCGGCGTTCCGCTGGCTTTGGCTCTCGATCACACTGCAGACCGTGAGAGAGTGGGCCGATTCGGGCCATCCCACTCGTCTGTCGATCGAAGGACCGTACCGTTCCGAACACCCGTCGGCGTACCATCTTCGACGGCTATCTCGCCACCGACGAGGACATACTCGAGTGAGTCAGTGAGTTCCCAGGGGTCGTCGTACGTCGCTCGCTCGGTGACGGTCTCGAGATCGAAGACGACTAAATCGGCGACGTACCCCTCCGCGACGTACCCCCTGTCGGGAAGCCCGAGGATATCCGCCGGCCGTCCCGCAGCCTTGTATGCCAGCAGCTCCGGGGAGAGGACTCCCTTGTCGCCGACGTACCGCTCGATCAGCCGTGGAAACGTCGCGATCGCCCGCGGGTGAGGTTTACCGCCGAAGATACCATCGGTACAGAACGTGCCGCGGGGATCGGTCATAAACCGCTCGACGTCTCGTTCGGACATGATGAACGTCGCCATCGTGACGTCGAGCGCTTCTTCGACGAGGAGGTCACAGATTGCCTCTATCGGATCGGACCGGCGTTCGGTGGCGATAGTTTCGACCGTTTCACCCTCATGTTGGCCGCTTGCAGTCCGCGTAATCAACACGTTGTCCCACGAGCCGGCTGCGCGGGCGAAGTTCTCCCACTTCCCCGGCTTCGAAATATCGGCTGCGATCCGGGCCCTCGCGGTTTCGTCGCGAAGGCGATCCAGGATGTCACTCGAGTCGCCCCGTCTCGCCCACGGCGGGAGGACTGCGGTGAGCATCGTCGATCCGGCGGTGTAGGGGTACTGGTCGAAAGATATCCGCTGACCTCGATCCTCGGCCTCGTCGAGAAGCGTTCGGACGTCGGTGGACTCACCCCAGTTGTCACGGCCCCCCACTTTGAGGTGGGAGATGTGTGCCTGACAGCCGCCGCGACGACAGATATCGAGGTATCGGTCGATAGACTCGAGGACGTGATCGGTTTCGTTCCAGACGTGTGAGATCATCGGCGCGTTTCGGGCCGCGAGCGTCTCGGCGAACGCGAGTAGTTCGTCGTCGCTCGCGTACGAACTTGGGGGGTAAATCATCCCGGTCGACAGTCCGAACGCCCCTTCGTCGATCGCCTGGTCGAGTTCACGCCGCACGAGGTCGAGTAACTCGAGATCCTCCGGTCCACTCCCGTGGCCCGTTTTCGAACCGGGATCAGTGGATGGGGCCGGCTCCGAGAGCGACCGATCATCGAACCCAACCACCAGGGATCGAAGGTTTCCGTGGGGGGCTAAGTACGCGCAGTTGACCGCCGGTTCGGCGTCTGCGAGTTCGTCGAGGTACTCGACGGTAGTACCCCACGGCCACGGTTCTTCGATCGTCCCGTTTAGTGCCTGGATCCGGCTGGCCCACTCGTCTTTGTGTTGCGGTGAAACTGGGACGACGCTAACGCCGTCCTGACCGAGGACCTCGGTCGTGATACCCTGCGTAATCTTTTCGACCGCGCCGGGCTTTTCGAACAGTCGGAGGTCCGAGTGTGAGTGCATGTCGATGAACCCCGGCGCTAGAAACGATCCGTCGAGATCGATGACGTCGTTCCCGCCTCCCGGTTCATCGTCTATTCGGGCTATCCTCCCGTTCTCGACGAGGACGTGTGCCGAGACAGGTTCGCTTCCGGTCCCGTCGAGAATTCGAGCGTTACGAAACTCTATGGAGTCTGCGCAACCGTTTGCCATACGTTCCGTCCGATCGGAACTAAGTTGATTCTTTCGGTGGTCTGCCCTATCTTCATCCTCTCTTCCACCGTTACGGACTGTATTTGGGGAAATTATTAGTCTGTTCGGCAATACAGTGGATGCATGTCAACTACGTCGATAGATCGAGATCGATTTCGTGAACGGTTCGACGAGTTCAACCAGATCGGGGCGACGGACGCTGGTGGTGTCAACCGACCCGCGCTGTCGAATGCGAACAAAGCTGCCCGCGACAAACTCGTCGAGTGGTTCAGGACGGTCGGGCTCGACGTTCGAATCGACGAAATCGGCAATATCTTCGGTCGACGCGAAGGTTCCAACCCGGACGCTGAACCCGTCATGTTCGGCTCGCACGTCGATAGCCAGTACAACGGCGGCCGGTACGACGGCGTTGTCGGCGTCCTCGGCGCACTCGAAGTGATCGAGACGTTCGACGATGCAGATATCGAAACGGACCGACCGCTCGAGATCGTCGCCTGGAGCAACGAAGAGGGAGTCCGGTTCCAACCGGACATGCTCGGTAGTGGCGTCTACGCGGGGGTGTTCGACCTCGAGTACGCCTACGGACGAACGGACGATAACGGGAATACGTTCCGCGAGGAACTCGAGCGGATCGGCTACAGAGGCGAGACCCCGTGCGAAGCCGACGACGTTCACTGTTACTTGGAGTTGCACGTCGAACAGGGACCGTACCTCGAGGAAGCCGGAGTGAGCGTCGGAGTCGTCGAGGATGTGTTTGGATTTTCGTGGCTGAACGTTACCTTCGAGGGGCAAGCGAACCACGCTGGCCCGACACCGATGCACATGCGCCGGGACGCGTTCGCCGCGACGACGGACGTGGCAGCCGCGGTTCGCGAGGTCACGGCGACAGAAGGAGCAGATCTGGTTGGGACGATCGGAAGCGTCGAGGTCCATCCGAACGCGATCAACGTGATTCCCGAGCGAGTCGAGTTCACGGTGGACCTGCGCTCGTCCGACAACGCCGTCGTCGACACAGCCGTCGACCGCGTTCGCGAGGAGATCGAGTGGGCCGCTGACCGGGAGGGACTCGAGTGCGACTGCGAGGAGATCATGCGCGTCGACGCCGACCAGTTCGACGAAGGATGTCGAGATACGATCGCTGAGGCCGCTGTGGACGCCGGGTATGAGTACACGCGACTGTCAAGCGGCGCTGGACACGACGCGAACTATCTCAACGAAATCGCACCGACGGGCATGATTTTCGTTCCGAGCGTCGATGGGATCAGTCACCGGGAAAGTGAGTATACCGAGTGGGACGACATCGTGGCCGGAACCGAAGTGTTGTTCAGAGCCGTTGAAAAGCGAGCATCTCGATAGTTCGCGCAGTGGTCGGTTGCTTCCGCTCGATCGCCGAGCCGGAGCCGGTCACCCCATGGTGAGTATCGGTCACGTGCCCGACGTCTCGTCCGAGTAGTCTGTGAGTCGCTTGGCGACGAGTTTTGGTGGCACCTTCGAGTGTGAGGCCGCCAACCGTCCAGTGACGAATTCGACGAGACCGAGCTTCCGTAACATGTGCCGTGTTTGTTGATACTCGAGCCCGAGCGATCGCTGTGCCTCCGAGACCGTCCGCGAGCGTTCCAGTACGTCCGCGAGTTCCGCGACAGTCAGCGACCGCGGGATCCCGCTGCCGTCCGCGACGATCGGCGACTCCCCGCCGGCCGCCCCCTCCTCGAGGAGTTCGGCGACGGACTGAGCCTCGAGTGGAGACGCGTCGGACTCTTCGGTAGACGAGTCAGCACCAGTGGCATCGTCGCGGGCGGTGTTGCCGGCTGTCCCGGTGTCTTCGGCCGAGACCTGGTCGGCACCTTCGGTACCAGACCCACTGGCGTCCGACTCTGCCGGTACCTTCGATGGGGTCTGCATCCGGTCGCTCATTCGGTCAGCGGTCACAGGGTTGTGGATGTCGTATTTGACCATGTAGCGGCGAACCGTCTCGGGCGTCACGTCGACCCCCAGCGCCTCCGTCATCTCGGGAAACGTCTCGAACTCCTCGTAGACTTTCTCGAGTTCCCTGGGATCTTTGTACGACGGTTGCGGTGTCGCGGGAGCTCGGTTCGGGTCGGTTACTGTATCAGCGTGATCCTGACCGTCGTCTATGGTCGCGTCAGCACTGGACCGATCATTCGGTGCGAGTGTGAGCTCGAGTGAGAGTTCGACAGTGCCCTCCTCGAGACCGGCAGCTACGACGTCGATTCCGACCCCGTCTGTCAGTTCGGACTCGTCGAAGACTGGAAACTCAACCTCGGCTGTCCCCACGATATCGTTGGCCTCGGCTACAGAAACCTCCCTGACGTCGCCACCGTTATCCTCGAACAAGGACAGCAGGTCGACGACAGTCGCTAGTGCGTCGCTGGTCGCCATCGATGGATACGAGGGGACCCCCGTACTATGGTATACCGGCACAAGCAATATCTGCCAAAACATTTTCGCTGGCGATATCCACTTCGTCCATCAATGCCTGGATACATAGTTGTTCGAGTGGCCACCTACCGATTCGGCACCATCTAGCTGTCCCTCACGACCGTTCGTTTGGATTTATCGGGGAAACAACTGCAACTGCACCAACTTTCAAGTAGTGGGTGTGCGAACAGGCAACAGATGGTTGACCGAAAGTTACCGCTCGAGCAGCAATCGGAGTTCCATTACACAATCGGACCGTACGCCGAACCGGCGATCGAAGTCGAACCCGGCGAGACTATTGCGATCGAAACGGTCGACGCGTTCGGCGGGCGGATATCCAGCGAGGACGACACGCCGAGCGAGGCGCTTGCGGATGCGGGACTCAACCCGCAGTCCGGGCCGATCTACGTCAAAGGTGCTGAAAAGGGTGATACGCTCCAGGTGACGATCGAGTCGATCGAACCACGCGGTCCCCAACCTCGAGGGACGACGTGCCTGGTCCCCTACTTCGGTGGGTTGACTGCGACCGACCGAACAGCGATGTTACACGACCACCTTCCCGAGCGGGTAAATATGAGCGAAGTGACGACTGACGGAATCGAATGGAACGACGAGACCACAATCCCGTACGAACCGTTTATCGGGACGA
>LKMJ01007425.1_pt1 | contig 10324 bp, 11 predicted proteins | sample 643391 | NCBI WGS metagenome assembly LKMJ01 (sample SAMN04112250, study PRJNA286221) | soda lake metagenome | biome: soda lake; feature: Kulunda Steppe; material: water; isolation source: sample PL-Br10 brine of Picturesque Lake | place: Russia: Kulunda steppe | collected 2010-07
CGAGCGCCGTGCTCTCGCGGATCTTACACTAACGGCGTCCGCTCGACGACCTGGCACGTGCACCTTTTTCTCCTCGGGTTCGCCTCGCTCACCACTCCTCGAAAAATCTGCACCAAAAAGCCACTCGAGCGCCGTGCTCTCGCGGATCTTACACTAACGGCGTCCGCTCGACGACCTGGCACGTGCACCTTTTTCTCCTCGGGTTCGCCTCGCTCACCACTCCTCGAAAAATCTGCACCAAAAAGCCGCTCGATCGCTCTCGCGGATCCTACACTAACGGCGTCCGCTCGACGACCTGGCCGTCGTAACTCGGATACTGCTCGACGATTTCGCCGTCCTCGAGGTCGCCCTCGGCGATCATCTCCTCTAAGAGCCACCAGGCAACCTCGACGTGGTTGGCTTTCACCGTGTAGAACTCCTCGGGGACGCCGAGGGCCTCGAAGCGGTCAGCATCCGCATACGTCTTCCCGTAGACGAGCGTCCCGTCGTCGGTCACCTCGTCGAACTCGCGGCGAACGTTCCGCGCCATGCGTTTGAGCCGTCGGCGGTGCTGGGCCGCGTCTTTGAACACCGACGTGCAGAAGTAGACCTTCGGGTGGTCGCCCATCACGTCGAGGATCTCCTCACGGGTGTCGGCGACGGCGCTCATGTGCCCCTCTTTGAGTTCGTACCCCTCCTGTTGCATCCGGCGGAAGTTCCCCTGGGACATCTCGAACTCGTTGACGTTACAGAAGTCCGCGGCACCCTCGTCGAGGAACTCGAGGAACTCCGCTTCGGCACGGATGCCAGGAATTTCGAACGCGGGCGTGAGTCCCTCCTCGCGGGCAATGTAAAGGATCTCCTCCCACTCGGTACCGTGGAGTTCGCCCCACTGCTCGAGCGGTGGGTGAAAGCGGATCTCGTCGAGGCCGGCCTCGCTGAGCCGGCGCATGTTCTCACGGCCGCCGGTGATCCCGGTGTAGAGGTGGGTGTGGAACTCCTCGCCGAACTCGTCTTTCAACAGCCTCAGGTAGTGACAGGTTCGCTCGAGGGCTTCCTGGGGCTCGCCGCCGGTGATCGAACTGCCCAGGGCGTCCATCCGGTGGGCCTCCTCCAAGACGTCGTCGTCGGACTCGACGAGTCGCTCGTTGGCGTACACGTCGGTGACGTTCTTGCGGTTCTCGCCGAGCGGACAGTAGAAACAGTCCCGCTGGTCACAGTAGCCGTAGACGAACAGGACGAGTTTCCCGCCCTTGGCACACTGTTCACAGCCCCGAGAGAGCATTCGATCGGTTGTAGCCGGCCGAGTCACAAAAGCCGTGCGAAAGCCGCCGGCGGTCAGCCCGGCTGTCGCGTCCAGAAAAGGGAAATACGGGGCTCACCAAGGTCTGCGCGATGCTGCTGGTCCTCTGTGTCGACCTCGACGACGACCTCGGTCGGAAGACCGACCACTCGTCGCCGGTCATCGGCCGCGACGCCGTCGAGGAGGCGGCCGTGGCGCTCGCGACTGCAGACCCGGAGGACTCGGATCTGAACGTCATCTTCCAGGGTGTCCACCTCTACGACGAACTCGCCGACCGCGGCGAGAGCGTCGAGGTCGCAGTCGTCACCGGGACCGAGGGCAGCGAGGTCGAGGCCAACCGGGCGGTTGGCGACGAGGTCGACACCGTCCTCGCGAGTCTGACCACCGCCGAGGACGTGGCCGCGCTGATCGTCACCGACGGCGCCCAGGACGAGTCGGTGCTCCCGGTGATCCGCTCACGAGTGCCCATCGACGGCGTCCGCCGGGTCGTCGTCCGGCAGGCCCAGAACTTGGAGTCGATGTACTACACCATCAAGCAGGTGCTGGACGACCCCGAAACCCGCGGGACGGTTCTCATCCCGCTCGGCATCCTGCTGTTGATCTACCCGCTCGCACTGATCGGGAGCGCCCTCGAGATGCCGGGATTCGTCCTCGGGACCACCTCGGCGCTGCTCGGGCTGTACCTCATCTCACGAGGGCTCGGGCTGGGCGACCGGTTCGACGACGCCGTCGAACGCGCCCGACGATCGCTGTACGCCGGCCGAACGACCTTACTTGCCTACGTCGTCGCCGCAGCGCTGTTCGTCCTCGGGGGTGTCAGCGGGTTCAACGCCCTCGAGACTGCCCAGGCGGCCCGGCCCGGCGAACTCGAGGTCCCAGTCATGCTCGCAGCCGTCGTCAACGGATCGATCCTCTGGCTCGCCGCGGCCGGCATCACCACCAGTCTCGGCCAGATCACCGACGAGTACATCGCTGACACACTCGAGTGGCGGTACCTCAACGCGCCGTTTTACGTGCTCTCGATCGCGATCGTCCTCCACGCCGTCAGCGCCTTCTTCCTCGACGCGGTCGGCGTCACCTATCTCGCCGCCGCACTCACCGCCGGGACGCTGCTCGGGATCGCGAGTACACTCGGGTTCGCCGTGCTCGAGGCACGGTACGGGACTGAGGATCCGCCGACAGATGGGGCGACTCAGCCGGAACGAGTATAAGAGCGATCTCAGCGCTCGCGCTCCACGACGAACGCCGCCAGCTCGAGGAGATATTCCCGAGCGGCTGGATCGGCGACGTCGACTCGCTCCAAGGCGTCAACGGCCCGATCGGCCTCGGTGCGAGCCCGGTCGTTGGCCTCGGCCGGCGTGAGATCCGTCACCTGGACGACCGACGGGCGCTCGAGGGCGGCGTCGTGGCCGGTGGGTTTCCCGAGGTCGTCGGAGTCGGCGACCGCGTCGAGAACGTCGTCACGGATCTGGAAGGCGACCCCGACGCGTTCGGCGTACTCGCCGAGGGCGTCGACGGTGTGGGGATCGGAGTCAGCGGCAATCGCGCCGAGTTCGGCGGCGGCTCGGAAGAGTGCGCCCGTCTTGCGGCGCGCGAGGGTCATGTAGGCCGCCTCGGAATCGGGTTTCGCCGAGAGTTCGGTCGCCTCCCCGATGCCCAGTTCGACCATCGCCTCGGCGACGACCTGTGTTGCGTCCGGATCACTCGCGAAGAGCGCGAACGCTTCGCCGAGCAAGCCGTCGCTGGCGACGATCGCCGGCCCGTAGCCGACCTCCGCCCAGGCGCTCGTCGTCCCGCGGCGGAGTTCCGAGCGGTCGATGATGTCGTCGATGACGAGCGAGGCGGTGTGGACGAGTTCGATCCCGACGCCGAACTCGACGGCTGCCTCCGCACTCCCGCCGACCGTTTCGGCCGCAAGAAGCGTCACCATCGGCCGCACCCGTTTCCCACCGGAGAGCGTGACGTGGCGAACGTCCGCACTGAGCGACGCCGGGTCGAGGTCGTCGACCACCTCGACGAGTCGCTCCTCGATCAGCGCCTGCCGGCGCTCGAGACGTTCCATTGACCGGGCTTAGGAATAGGGGGAAAAGTAGCTAACGGTCCCCGGAACCGCGGGCGGGTGGACGGCTCACACACTGACCGGGCGTTCGAAGACGAGTTCGACCGTGGTCCCGTTTTCCTCGAGCGTTTCAACCAGTCGCCAGCCGGCCTCGGCGTAGGTGCTGAGCGATTCCGTCGCGGGGACGACCGCGTACTCGTAACGAGCGGTGTCTGGCATACCGAACCCTGACGGGCCGTCCGTAAAGTCCTCACTCCCCAAGGGCGTCGATCAGTGCGGGCACCACCGCATCGATGTCGTCGTGGATGGCGTACTCCGCGAGCGCCATGATGGGCGCATCTGGGTCAGAGTTGATTGCGACGATCGTCTCCGCGTCCGTGATTCCGGTTGCGTGTCGGGTGGTCCCAGAGATGCCGATCGCGAGGTAGACCGCCGGTGAGACAGTGGCCCCAAATTGGCCGACGAGGCGTTCCCGCGGGAGCCAACCGGCGTGAACCACTGGCGCAGTGCAAGCGAGGGTTCCACCGAGACGCTCGGCGAGTTCCCGGCACAACGGGAGTTTCGAGGGCGAGCCGATGCCGCGGCCGACGCCCACGAGAACGTCCGCAGTCGTGATCGCGGAGTCACGGGTGGTCACTTCCTCGAACCCGTCGACCGACGCACCGAGAGCCGCGTCGTCGATCGACAGCTCGAACGGTTCGATGGTCGCGCTGCCGGTTCCTGTTGCGCCAGCCCACGCCGCGTTGCGGATCGTCACCACGGCAGGGGTCCGCGCGGTCACCGCCGACTCCCGAGCGCCGCCGTGGCGGTCACGCGTCGCCGCGAGGCGGTCGGCGGTCGCGCCGAGACTCGAGACGTCGGTGACGAGCGGCCACCCGAGGCGGGTCGCGACCGCCGGCGCGTAGTCGAGTCCGTTGGCGCTGTGTGGAATAAGGACACACCACGGCTCGAGGGCGTCGACGAGCTGGCAGGTCGCCTGCGTGTAGACGCCGTGGTCGAACTCCTCGCCGTAATCGACGGTGTGGATCACGTCGACGCCGTCGCGGTCGAGCGTGTCGGCGAAATCCGAGACGGTCCCGCTGATCACGGCGACGTGGAACTCGGCGTCCAGATCGGCAGCGAGCTCCTGGCCGGCCGTGACGAGTTCGTAACTCACTGGCCGAAGTTCTCCACGCCGATGCTCCGCGATCGCCAGGATGGCGGTCATTGTTCGACCACCACGTCCCGAAGGATGTCGGCCAGTTGTGCGGCACTCTCGGTCGGGTCACCCTCGAGCACTGTCACGTCGCCCTCGGGCGTCGTTCGATCTGTCTCCTCGATGCCGGGGTCGAGCGCTGCTGACTCGAGGCCGAGGTCGGGGAGGCTGGAGATCGCGATCTTAGCGTCGCCGGCGTCCTCGTCGACAGCCGGCGTGAGAGGCCGCGGATCGTTGCACCCGGCGGACAGCGTCAGCACCGCCGGCAGATCGACCGTCGTCAGTTCCTCGACGCCGGCCTCGAGTTCGCGGCGCACCCTCGCGACGCCCTCGTCGAACTCGTGGGTGAGATCGGAGACGACGGCGGCCCACTCGTAGCCCAGCCGTTCGGCCACGGCTACGCCGGTGCCACCCCAGGCGAGGTCCCGCGTCTGGACGCCGGCGAGGACGAGCGTCGGTTCTTCGATGGCACAACTCCTGGCGAGGAGCGTCGATTTCGTCCCGACGGTGAGAACGTCGGTGCCGGCGAACTCGTCGTCCCAGATCCGGATCGCGCGGTCGGCACCGAGGGCGAGGGCACGGCGGATCGGTCGGTCGGCGGCCGCCGGCCCGACAGTGACAGCGACCACCTCGTCTGCGATCCCGGCCTCGGCGAGTTGGATCGCCTCCTCGAGCGCGTGGGTGTCCCACTCGGTCAGCTCGAGGACCGCGGTCTCGGGGCCAGCGGGGTCAGCCGCGAGGAGTACACACACCTTCATACGAGGGGGTTCGACCCGTTGGCGGGAAAGAGTTTACACCGACAGACCGCCGGATGGGGCCTGAACGCGCTTGCGAGACGGAAACGGTTTAACGCCACCGCAGGTAGGAGCGACTATGGCAGACTGTCCACTCGCCGACGAATGCCCGAGTTTTTCGGAGCGAGTCGCCGGAATGGGGTGTCAACACTACGGCGACCGTGGCGGGAAGGAGTGGTGCAACCACTACAATCAGCCGATCGACGATCTAAAGACCCAACCCGTCAAGGCCGGCGAGGAAGTCGTGATCGACGTCGTCGACATGCACGAGAGTGGGGCCGGCGTTGGCCGGACCGAGGACGGATTCATCGTCATGGTCGATGGCGTCCTCCCAGAGGCCCGGTCGCGGGTCGAAATCACGCGGGTGCACAACAACCACGCGAAAGCCGAAGAGGTCGAGCGGCTCCCCCTCGAGGACGAGGAAGCGGACACAGCCGCGGACGACGAGGGCACCGACGGCGAGGGGAGGTCGGCGAGGCGTGGAGACGACGGTCGCGAGCGACTGGGCAGTCGCGAGAACTTCTGGGGCGCCTAATCCGGCCTGTGCGGTCAGCCACTTTGGGCGTGTCCGCGGGCTATGGACAGATCGTGGAAGCTTTGCGTTTGCTCCCCGTTGCTGGGCGTATGAGCCACGGGGCTGGGAGGGTCGAGCGATGATCCAGGAAGTCGAAGCCGTCCTCGAGGAGATCGGGTTCGACCCCGAGCGGAGCGTCCTGACCCACCGCCAGGCCCAGGTGTTGGCCTTGCGTGAACGGGAGTTCTCACAGGCCTCGATCGCCGAGGCGCTTGGCACCTCGCGGGCGAACGTCTCGTCGATCGAAGCCAGCGCCCGGGAGAACGTCGCCAAGGCTCGGGAGACGGTGGCCTTCGCGGAGGCGCTCCACGCACCGGTCCGGGTGCAGATCCCTGCCGGGACCGACCTCTACGACGTCCCGGATCTCGTCTACGCGGCCTGTGACGAACAGGGGGTGAAAGTCGAGTACTCCGCACCGGACCTCATGAAAGCGATCAGTGACGAGGCCGGGCCGGCCGTCTCGGGCCGCCAGGTCGCGACCACGTTGCTCGTGGGTGTCACGGCCGACGGGCGCGTCCGCGTGCGCCACGAGACTGACCTCCCGACCAACGACTGAGTCACTCCACGGGCAGTGAGCAGGAGCCGTCGTAGCGCACGTCGGCGACCGACTCGATCGCCGAATCGTCGCCACAGACCGGGCAGTCCGGATTCTTCTCGTACGGAACCGTCTCGAGGTCCATCGCCATGGCGTCGTAGAACAGCAGCCGGCCCTCGAGGAGGTCGCCGTCACCGAGTAGGTACTTGACGACCTCGGTCGCCTGCATGCAGCCGACGGTACCGGGGAGGACGCCGAGGACGCCGGTCGTCGCGCAGTTTGGCACCGTCCCTGGGTCGGGCGCTTCCGGGAACAGACACCGGTAGCAGGGCCCATCGCCGTCGTTGGTAAACGTCGTCACCTGGCCTTCGAAGCGGTAGATGGCGCCGTGAGAAAGCGGCGTTTCCGAGAGGACGCAGTAGTCGTTGAGGAGGTAGCGGGTCGGGAAGTTGTCGCTGGCGTCGAGCACGATGTCGTACCCGTCGACGACGTCGGCGACGGTCTCACTCGTGAGTCGCTGGTGGGCAGTTTCGACGGTGACGTCTGGGTTCAACCGCTGTACGTAGTCGGCCGCGCTCTCGACTTTCGGTCGGCCGACGTCGGCGTCGGCGTGGACGATCTGTCGCTGGAGGTTCGACCGTTCGACCACGTCGTCGTCGACGATGCCGAGCCGGCCGACGCCGGCTGCGGCGAGGTACTGAATCGCCGGAGATCCCAACCCGCCGGCGCCGACGACCAGCACGCTTCCCTCCAGTAATCGCGCCTGGCCCTCGGGCCCGATCTCGTCCATGATCACGTGCCGTGAGTAGCGCTCGAGTTGGGTGGCGTCGAGACGCAGATCGCTCATCGACTGTCTTTCGGAAGCGCTGTGATTAAGCCCACCGGGTCAGCCAGCGGCCGAGAACTGGCTCGACGGGCGGCTGACAGACGTGGCGCCCGATGGGGTGAATCGCCGAGAACAGACCGGTTGTGGGGCGCTCGAGGCAGGTGCCGCGGCTTCCCAAACGGTTATGTACCGTGGTGTGTATTAGCATACCTATGGCAACCTCACCCAGTGGTGCCGATCACGACGTGTTCGATGAATTCCTCGCGGACCGCGGTCACACCGTCGAATCGGTGGGGTGGGAACAGGAGTATAACAAAAAGCAGTGTCCCGACTGTGGCGGGCTGCACGATCCGTCGGCGACAGCCTGTACCGTCTGTGGCTGGGAGCCCCGCGGGTAACCGACCCATCGGTCGAGGAGAGTTCGCTCGAGAGGTGACTCCCCCGAGTAAGTGAGTTGGAACGCGGCGGAATTGAGCAATCGCCGAGCAGTGGGTCCACATCGATCGACGAGTGACTCGGCGTGTCGCGATGACGCCACCCTAGCCGAGCCACGGTAGTGCGACCTGTTAAACAGAACCCACGTCACTTATGCCTGTCGCGGTCCTGTGCGGGTACAATGGCACCCACGGAGACGACGGTTACGCGGCTTTTCGGCGGGCCGGGGAGCGGGAAGACGACCGCTCTGCTCGACCACGTCGAAGAAATTCTCGAAGACGACGATGTCAGTTTTCGCGACATCCTCGTCGTCTCGTACACCCGCGCAGCCGCCCAGGAGGTTCGCGAACGCCTCGCCGAACGTCTCGACGAGAGTCCCCGCGCCCTGCAAGGCAACGTCTGTACGATGCACGCGAAGGCGTACGATCTACTCGACTGCTCGCGAAGCGATGTCATCGGCGAGTCCGAAAAAGAGGAGTTCTGTGACGACTACGGCCTCGAGTTCGAAGACGAGTACAGCGGTGCGGGCCGGCGGACGGCTCGCTCGACGACGATCGGCAACAAAGTGATCGCCACGAGTCAGTGGCTCCAGCGGACCGGCCGAGAGGTCGCCGACTGGTACGACGTTCCGTTCCAGTGGGACGTCGAGGAAGTCCGATTGCCCCCCGAGATCGACCCGAACGCGCAGGAAGGGAACAAGTACACGCCAACCTGGCCGGCGGCCGACGATCGGATCGACGTCCCCGAAGCGATCCGCGCCTGGCGCAACTACAAGGGCGAACAGGGGAAGATCGGCTTCGCCGACATGCTCGAGCGAGTGAAACAGCGCTCGCTCGTGCCAAACGTCGACTACCTCGTGATCGACGAGTTCCAGGACATCACGACGCTGCAGTACGACGTCTACCAGGAGTGGAAACCCCACGTCGACGCGGTGTTGATCGCCGGCGACGACGACCAGGTCGTCTACTCCTGGCAGGGGGCCGATCCCGCGCTCTTGCTCGAGGAAACGGTCGACGACGACGTGATTCTGCCGAACTCCTACCGACTTCCCTCGAACGTCCTCCACGCGGTCAACAAGGAGATTCGCCACATCGACGAGCGCCAGGACAAAGATCTGAATCCGCGGAAGGAAGGCGGTGCCGTCGAGGCCAGACGCAACGCCTCGATGCTCGACGTCGTCCGGATGGTCCGGCGAACACTGGCCAGCGACGACGGAACCATCATGATCCTGTTCCGGGCGCGCTACCAGATGTTCCAGTTCATCGACGAGTTCATCACCGAAGGCGTCCCGTTCACGGCGCTCACCGACCAGCGGATGTGGACCGATCGGCTCACCAACTACGTTCAGGCGGTCGAAGCGCTCGACGCCGATGAGGACGTCACCGGGCTCCAGGCCCGCCGCCTCGCGGACATGCTTCAGGATTCGGCCTTCGGCACCAACGAGCGCGACGCCCTCTTCGACGAGATCGACGAGATCCAGGAAGAGGCAGGGATCGAGGATCTCGAGGAGCTCACCGTGTCGGCGGACGTGATCACCGACCACGCGCCGTTCATGCCGAAGCCAGCCTCGGCTGCGGACATGGTTCGGAAGGTCACGAACTTCCAGCGCAAGAGCGTCAAAGCCTACTTCAACGTCGGCGAGTGGCAGGGGATGGCAACCGACCGCGTCCGCGTCGGCACGATCCACTCCGCGAAGGGGCGCGAGGCCGACCACGTGTTCATGGGGACCGACCTCACCGAGAAGGTCGTCGAACAGATGGTCGCGACCGTCGACGACCCCGAGGCCGTCCCCGGCGTCGAGGAGTTCACCAAGACCACCTCGCCGGTTCCCGTGCTGACGGATAACGAACGGCGGGTGTTCTACGTCGGGATGTCACGGGCCCGCGAACGACTCGTCGTACTCGAGAACCTCGTCGACGGCGCGCCGACACTCCCGGTCGACGTCCTGCTCAACAACGAGTTGACCGAGACGCCACTCGAGGAGTTAGTCGAGGACGCCCAGGCGCCACCCGAGACGCCGGACGAACTCGAGGCCGAAGCGCCGTAAGCCGTGGCCGGCCACTGCGAGCGCGTGCTGGCCGACGCCCTCGACCGAGCGGCTGCGGCGGCCTTCGTCCACGCCGGCCCACATCGCGACCCGGCGATCGCGTACTGTCTCCGTGCGAGTGGGCACGCGAACACCAGTGATCCAGGTGCACGGCGAGGAGTGGCATACGTCGGAGATCAGTGGCTCGTCAGCACGGAGCCAGCCAGCCTCGCGAGCGACCTCGCTGAGAGCGGGGCCACCGGGACGGTACTGACGCCGCCGACGATTCCACACGACGCGGCACTCTATCTCGAGGAACGTGGGTTCACGCTCACCTCGAGCGACGCGCTCGAGCGAGCGCGGAGGGTGACCGAGTCCGGCGAGCGAGCCGAAATCGAGTCGGCCCAGCGGGCCGCAGGGGTTGGTGTCCACCGCGGTGCAGCGCTCCTCGGGCGAGCTGTAGTCGACGACGACGGGCTCCGGCTGGACGGTGACCGCGTCACTCGCGATCGCCTGCGGCGGGCAATCGCCGCGGCCGTCGGTCAGGCCGGTGGGGTCCCGGTGCGGACGACCGTCCGTGGGGTGATCGAACCGAGCG
>LKMJ01007427.1_pt1 | contig 10323 bp, 20 predicted proteins | sample 643391 | NCBI WGS metagenome assembly LKMJ01 (sample SAMN04112250, study PRJNA286221) | soda lake metagenome | biome: soda lake; feature: Kulunda Steppe; material: water; isolation source: sample PL-Br10 brine of Picturesque Lake | place: Russia: Kulunda steppe | collected 2010-07
AGATGGTCTTGCTGCAGACAAAGGAGGCAATGTTTCCTTCCTTGTTGTCCAGACACAAAACAATCTGCTCAGGAAATCTGCAGGGTTTCCTCAAAAAAACATTTGCAGACCCCAAACTCACCGTGTTGGTAGCTCCACTTCAAGCAAGAAAAAGCATTTCTTGAGGTCCGGGTCTTCAATGAGCTTGAGGGGGAGGGAGATCTTGTACAGGATCATCGCAAGGTGCTCCTTTGCCAGCTGGCGTGTCTTTTTCATGTCGTCAATCCGCAGCTGACCTGGCGGCAGCGTCGCCTGGCGTTTGAAGCTGATGCCTCCTGTCGGCCCGTTGCTGCTGCTGCCTGCTGCCTGATGCTGCTGCCCTTGGGGAATCAGACCCTCCCTCACTTGAGACCAAGTGATGATCCTGGCAAACTGTGCTTTTCAGATGCGTCTTACAACCATCAGGGGAGTTGGGTGGGCTGAGCAGCTGCTTGCACAGCTTGCACTGTAGTTTTCACAGGATGGGGTCTGCGTCGCTCTCAGTGACAAGCACCACACTCACGCAATGCCACCACCAAGACTTCCCATCGGCCTTCTGTTTTTTTACAGATTCAAAGACTGCCATCACTTCATCCTGCCCAGCAAACCTTGGTGAGCTGAGGCACCTGTCCCCCACGTCTGCCATGCTTGCACTCCCCTCAGCGTCATCGCAATAACTATGTATGGACATGCTTTCATGTAATAATAACATGATTAAATACATGATTTATCTGAAATTTTTTGAGCGCGTATAGGCGCTGTTTCAGTGAATCAGGGTCACCGAGGCTTTGGAGTTTTTTGCAAAGAAGCTCTCCGAGGCTCGCTGCGTGTTGGGTGCCCATCCTTAAACATCCCACTCCTCCTCCATACAGGCGTTGGGCTTTTGAGGGTGCTTGGGCACTTGCGCCCCTACCCACCTGTCTCATATCCTGAGGGGAAGGACAGGATGAAGTCATGCGCGTTTGCCTGCTTGGCTGCTGCTTCAATCTCTGCTTGGCTTGGAGGATCAACTCCGTCCTCCTCCTCCATGCCGTAGATGACTGCCACGCAGGGGTGCACACAGGGCAATGGGAGAGTCCTTGCTAGGGCAATGGGAGGACAACAGGAGAGGACTCCAGGAGAGGGCAACAGGAGAGGACAACAGGACAGACACTGGGGGGCAGCAGGACAATAGGAGAGTCCATGCTAGGGCAATGTGACAGGGGGAGAGTCGTGTCCATGCTATAGGGCAATGTGACAGGGGGAGAGTCGTGTCCATGCTATAGGGCAATGTGACAGGGGGAGAGTCATGTCCATGCTATAGGGCAATGTGACAGGGGGAGAGTCATGTCCATGCTATAGGGCAATGTGACAGCGGGAGGACAACGGGAGAGTCCATGCTACGACAACATGACACATGCTGAAGGCGTGATGGCTGCCGTATGACATCTGGAATGCTGCATTGCCTCAAACTGCCAGGGGGGGCGCACTTGACTTTGACAAACCCTCGCAAGGGCATGCCCCCTCCCAAGAGGCCGATTGAGATCCCTTTCTGTGGCTGGTGCTTCCGAAGTCTGGGGTCACATGGATGACCCTTTTGGCGGAGGCAGGTGTGCACTCTCATGCTCTGGACCGACCTAGCAAAAGCTTGTTTGCGGCTCAATGCAACAATCAGTTCAACAGAGCATGAGTCAAGGGCTGGTTCAGAGGCGCATGGCTGTCAAGGGCTGGTCCAGGGCGCTTGCCTGCCCTTAAACGCGCACTTACTGCTTGCCACTCACTGCCGGCGCCAGGAACTGCTTGCCACTCACTGCTGGCGTCAGGAACTGCTTGCCACTCACTGCGGGTATCAGGAACTGCTTGCCACTCACTGTTGCGCCGGACGCTCCTCGCGTACAAGATCGGCTCTTGAGACACCAGGGCCACCTGTGCCACCAGAGCATATGCAAAGAGGCTCAGCCGCTTCAGGCGCACAAGTGCAGGGCTCTGACGACATGCTTTGGGCTAGACACAAGTGCAGTGCTTTGACGACATGCGCCAGCCTGCAAAAGAGCAACAAGCCGCAGCACACATAAGCCCGCCGACTGTCCCAGGAGGAGCTCAGGCTTGCAGGAGGAGGGAGTCTTGAGGAGCAAGACAGTGGAGCCCGGACCAAGCCCTGCCCCCTTCGTACATAGTCCCCTCAACCTGGGCACCAGCTCAAGCTTGCATGACTTGACGCGCAGGGCCACACCTTGCGCTTCAGCCACTTTGAGCTGTACACACCGATGTCCTTGCCGTCCATCAGCACCTCGCCCATCTGTGGCACGTAGTAGCGCTCCTGCACACGTGCACGGGCTGGGGGGATGGGTGGCCACCATATTTCTGTCCATTCATAGGACCGCGCGGTGGCCCGCTGCAGCAGCCCCTACTGCACCACCCCTAGTGTGCCACCCCTAGTGCGCCACCCCTGGCACACCACCCCCGCCACCCCTGCCCCCGTCGCCTGCGCGGCCCATATGTGGAGGACCTGGCCCATCCACTGCAGTCCCACAAGCGCTGTTGCTCCAGGGATCATCACACAGGGCACACATAGGCTGGATCTGCGCGACACGAGGGACAGAGGAATGTGCCGCTTGCAAGGGCGTGCCCGCCTGCTGACCCACACGCCCACGGACCCACGCGCACCAAACAACCTGCCAACACGTGCACTAGGCACTCCCTCACAAAGCACGCCCCTGCTGCTGATCGGCTTGATGCACTGCAGGACAGTTGGGGGGCCTTGCTGGGGGGTGGCTAGTAGGTCTGCACTCCGAACTGCGCCAGCGGACACCGACTTGTGGGACATCACTGTGAGGCAGCTGGTTGTTAGTGCAGCCTCGCTTCCAACAACCTCCGCTTCCAGGGGGCAGAAGAATTGCGGAGCATGCGGCTCACAATGGGCCACATGTACAGCGCACAATGACACCATTTTTGTAGGCAATGCTGGTGCAGTGGCGGTGCAAACGAGCTGCGGGGGATGGCCTGGGGTGGCGGTGACGCAGCAGCCTTTGGATGCATGTGCAGGGGCAGATGGACATTGCGCGGGCAAAAGCGCGCGTCCATGCACTGGTGCACACAGATGTAGATAGTGCAGACACACCATTAGCAAAGAGGCGCGTGCAGATGGGGGGTGTGCAGCGCCAAGGTCAAGGCAGCTTGATGGAAGCCGTGATGCAAGCACAAGTAAATTAAGTGTGCACACACACCAAAGTCTAGAGCAGTTGCAAATCAGTTGATTCTAGGGATTTCCATCGCAATCATAACCGGTGGTCAGGGCTGTGCGGTCGGTGCTGTGTCTCATGCTGTAAGGCATGATGTTGGTGTCTGCCAGGGCGGCTTCCCAGTATGCAGCAAAGCAAAGGAGTGCCACGGCGAGCCTGGAGCAAGGGTGCGCATGCTCTCACCAGTAGCTTCACAATGGAGCTCTTGCCGCCACCACTGCTGCCCACGAGGGCCACCACCTCCCCTGGGGCTACAGACAGGCTCAACCCCTTCAGCACCTGCACACACGCAAGTGCGTGTGCATGCGTGTTACGTGTGTGCACATGTGTCTGCATGCGTGTGTATGTGTGCGTGCGTGCGTGTGTGCGTGCGTGTTTACATGCATGTGTATGTGTGTGTGCATGCGTGTGTGTGTGTGCGTGTGTATGTATGTGTGTGCGAGTGTACGTGTGCGTGCGTGTGCATGCGCGTATGTGTGTGCGGATGTATGTGTGTATCTGTGCGCGTGCATGTTTGTGTGTGCGTGTGCGTGCATGTTTTCAATATGTGTGTGCCCATGCTGTTGCGCACACATGCCTGACTTGCATGCCTGGCTGTCTAGTGCCTATACCTGCGCCTGTGCCTGTGCTGGCGCGTGGGCACCTGTGGGTCTAGCAGAGCGCCTAGCAAGGGGATACACACCTACCAGTGAGCTTGGCAGCGCCTGGCAAGGGGACACACACCTACCAGTGAGCTTGGTCGCGCCTGGCAGGAGGACACACACCTACCTGTGAGCTTGGCCGCGCAGGGTAGGAGAAGTGCACGTTCCTGAGCTCAATGCGGCCCTCAAAGTGTGCAGGCACAAGGTCGCCCTCGGGCGGGATGTCAGGCTTGCGGTGGATAAGCTCAAGCACTTTGTCGGCCGCACCCACGGCAGCAGTCAGCGCAGAGAACACGTCTCCCATCATCTGCGCACGGGCATGCGCACACACAGCACAGTCAGGACACAGACACAGACACAGATGCAAGAGCAAAAATTCCACACACGGCACAGGTATAAGGGGGAGGTGGCCAGGGTTGTGCGCTCTTTATCATCTGGGAAAGTCCAGAGATGAGGGTGCTGCATGATGAGGCATAAGGGAACACTGTATTGCGCACAAGAGGGTACGCGAAGCTGCTCCCTTTGCTCCGTACGTAGCAAATGCAGAACAGGAAGGGGAGTCTAGTCTGCAACTCGTCTGTGTAGCTAGAACCCAGGCCCGCCAGGCTTCACTGCCACATATGTAACCATCAAAATTGCGCTTTGTATTGCTACCACCCGTGCACAAAGGCTGGAGGAGTGCAAGAATTTAGCTACACTGAAACTCCAAAAGACCTGTAGCCCAAGCTACGTGCCTGCAGAGCTGCACTTGGACATGTATCCATGTACATAATTATACTTTGCTCCTGACATGCTGTGTCCACGTAGGAGAGGAGCGCAATGTCCAAAAAGCACCTGGTGTATGAGTGAGCGCCCTGCCAGGAGCGCAAGCTTGCATGTGACTTGCTCCTGGAGAACATGGGGGCTACTGCAATATTTTCCGCCTTTAGGCCCACAGAAGCACTAGTGGTGGGAACTGCCTTAAAAGGGCGCAAGCATATATTAGTGTAACAGCGCACAGAAGGGTACATAATTGTGTAGTGTATGCACGTACGAACAAGAAACCTGCTCACGCGGGCCGCTTAACTCTGGAAGCAACGCACATTCACATGCACATTCACACACACACAAACACACATACGCACACCCACAGGAGTGCATGCAAGCGCATGACAGTGGACAATGGCCACTCACTTGAAAGGCGGAGCTCAGGGACTGCTGGTACAGCATGAAAGACACCAGGGCGCCAGGGGACATGGTGTGAGCGAGCACGAGGGAGCCGCCGTACAGCAGCACAATGGCAGCCTGCAGCGTGCGTGGTGTATTGGGGCACAGCGGCTGGGGCATTTGCGCACTAAGGCTGGGGCACTTGTGTTATTGGGGCGCAGCGGCTGGGGCACTTGCGCACCAAGGGTAGTGCAGTGCCTGCCTGAGCAAAGGCGCAGCTTGCCGCGGAAGGCGTGCCACGAGTTCTTCACAAAATGCAGGGCGCGTGCGGAAGCGTGCGCGCACAATTCGCCCACTGACGGGCAGAATGCCCCTCATATGATGTGCAGTACAGGCTCACACACATCATGGGGCCAGCTGCTGCACTGTGAACACCTTATGACCATCGGCGCAGAGCATGTGCTCGTTGTCCTGCCTTCATGTTGGTAGTGGCGCACTGGCACAGACTGGCAACCCGAGCAGAAGAGCAAAATAATGCCACCGAAGTGTCCCACACAGCATTTGAATGGAACAAGGACATACCACCTGAACTTACCACGAACGCAGGCAGGAAGGTGTTGATGCACATGTACAGCGCGTAGACCACGGCCTCCTTGATGAGGAGTGCAAAAAACCTGCAAATGGCACGCATGCCACCTCATGAGCACAAACAACCATTCTGCACACGCGCCTCTTCTTTCCCCACGCGCTGGTGTCCAGCAAGAGTGGTGTCCACTGCGCCAGAGAGGACCATGCAAACACGCACTGCAAGGCCGGACGCGCAGAGCTCAGCTTTCATCGCAAAAGACACCCCAGCTGACTGTGGACCACTACGATGGCCATCACTCCAGCTGACCATGGACCACTGCGACAGCCATCATGCATGCTGACCATGGACCACTACGATGGTCAATTCTCTAAACGAAGCCACCTCCATGCGCTGCCACCCCATCCCCAGAGCACGCAGTGTTGCAGACATTTGCTTTGTGCCCATCCCCCTGTCCCTGTCCAGGCAGGCTGCTTCAGGCACATGCACACACTTCCTCTTACCTCTCTAGCTTGTTTGCATATGCTGCCAACGCCGAGTCCTGTGCAGCATGTGCCTTGACTGTGGTCATGCTGCTCAAAACCTCGTCAGCCACGCTGTTTGCCGCTGCAAGCTCTGACTGGACGTTCTGTGCATGACCAAACACAACCAGGAATGAACAAACTCGTAAACCTGTGGGCAGTGGTGCACGCAAGCAGCTAAGGCGTCCATGCTTCAATAAAATGACCAGGCTTGCACGGACATCCACTCCAAGGCAAACACCGTCATATTCCAGGTGTTGACCTGGTGTGCATGAAAGCAGCTGCAAGCAGCATCTGCTACTTGGATACCTGGCGCGCAAGTAACTCCTCGTTTGTACAAGCAAATGCATGCTCCTGCATGCAACCCAGCTGCCGCGCCTTGGTGAGAGCACAAGTAACCCTGCGTGCCCACCTTGGCCAAGCTTGCAAAGTAGCGTCCATACAGCTGCAAAGGCAAGCGGAGCAAGCACAAACTTGGTCAGCACTACTGGCCCACAGCCTTATTCATCAAGGGTGAAATGGGAGAGCGACTTTATCCATGGTGCAGGCCATAGCCAGAAAAACATTATAAGTAAGCCTGAAGGTAACAACAACCCTGAGTGCCCTGGCACCCTTAAGCCACGGAAATATCATATGCCTGACAGAAATTTGAATCAATCAAAGGCCATGTATCAGGAACTGAAAACACATTTTTGTTTTTAATTGTTAATGAGCGATATCAACAAGTTCCTGTTGTAGCTATGCTGACGGTGCTTTATAGACAGCAAGTTGCACTACAGTGATGCAAGGTGCTGTGGCAAAGTGCGACAAGGAAAACCCTTGTCCTACCAACCCTCACCTTTGAAATGAACATGACGCATGGAACCAGAATAAATGTGATGACCGTGAGGCGCCTGCATAAAAAAGCATGGGGAGCCATCAGAGACGCAAAAGCTGGTAGGAGTCTTACAGACCTTTCAAATGGCAAAGAGAAGTGGAAGGACGGGCGGCTTTGGCAAAAAGGATCATGACTCACAGGAAGCCAACAACAGTCACACCAGCAGAGGCCATGCCAGGGAGGGAGTCTATTTGAAGACCGGGTGGGTGAGTAGCATGAAATAAGGGCACATGAAGTGTGTGGCGAAGGATTTTTTGGTGATCGCTCATTAGGAAGACAACCATTTTGCAGGTGCGTTCCAGATACACCACTTAAGAGCCTCTGGCATAAGAAAGACCAGAGCACAGACAAGGCTCACCAAGAGGCCGAGAACATGAAGCCAAGCACCATGAAGGCTTGTGTTGCTGCACGCAGCAGCACATTCAGGTTCAAGCACACCTGCAGCGTGGCAGCGAATAATTTTCCGCCTTGTCTGTGTGCGGCACTGTAGCAGACATAATTCATTTGGATTAGTCCTGGACCAAATGACACAACTGCATGTTTGATAATCTGACAAGCAGAACACGATGGAGCAGGTAAAGACTGCAAATTCCATGCTCTTTACTAGATGATCGAGTGCACACCATATGGCGTAAGGCCAAGTACTTCATGACTGTTTTACCAGATGGCATCTTAATCCAGTTGCACAGCACAGCATCGGAGCCTCTTCATGGTCTTGAAGTGAAGGAAGGCCTAGATTTTTAGCTAGACCCAACTTAGCAAACACGCAGATGAGGGAGGCGTTGCAAGTAACGCAAATAAATTGGCAAAGCCTGCACCGATAGAAGACATTGCTTCTTTTCTGCTTTTATAATTTACATTTTTATTCACAGCTTTGATTTATAACAAACCGTCCGCAATTAAAGTTTACAACTTTGATCTATGACAAACCGTCCACCCAATCATGAGCTTGAGCAGTCCCGCCGGTGCATGCGAAGTTGCTGCCCAGACCAATCTCCACCCTCATCCCTGAGATCTACATGTAGGGAACATGCTGAGTGAGACTGCAATATCGGGCAGCGGTCCATGAACCTGGCTGGCAAAGCCAAAGCTCAAAACTTGCAAAAATGTTGGCTGTTTTGAGCACACTGCACCTGCAACCACCAAAATTTGAGGGCCCTGGTAAAGGGATTTGATGGGAACACCAGCCGAGTTTTGTGCCAGGCCGTTGGGCTGGCTGGCCCTGGCCACAACTTTGTTGGGCAAAGTCTCTGCTGTACCAACCACGCCCTCTCCCGCCGCCCTGACACTGTATGCCTTCCAGAACAAAGCGTGTGAGGGTGGAGCCAAAGTTTGAGGGTGGGAGTGGCCTGGTTGGGCCTGGGCGAGCCACCGTGAGCTGAATTGGAAACATCTCAAACCTATGGGCTACACCCACAACTGGGGGTTTGCAAAAATCAACGGTAATAATGAAACAAACAACTGCACATAGCTGCGCACCTGGTCTGAAACAGTGGAGGTGTCTGCAGACAGACGACTCGTAATTTCTCCAGTCTTTGATGTGTCAAAGAAGGCAATTTCCATCTGCAACACACATATTGCTGCAGGCTTGTAAGAGTGCATAGTAGCCATCCTTTCAGGGCGCAGCTTTGACAGCAAGGCAGCATGCACTCTCCAAATGCAGTGATTTTAAGCTCAAATACATATGATGTTCAGAATGCAGCAGCTACGTCTCTTCACTTATCAAGCAGAGGAGATAAAGGTTTGCAAGCAGGCGCCCCCTTACAGGTACATGCTAAATGAAAACAGCGAAAAAGGCCAGATGCTGTTCGCGCTACCCACATTCACTAAAGCAGCAAACAGTGTTTTCCTTATCCGGACGTTGAGCTTGCTCATTGCGACAGTGAACAACCCTCCCCTGCCGCCTGATAGTACGCCGCAAGCGGCAGCCACATACACCAGCTTCACAATCGTGGCCTTGAACTTTTGCCTGCAAGTGTTTGTGGTCGATCCTTAATTGTACAGTCAATGAAGCTGAGGGATTTTCATTGGATCTTCATTGCAAGCCAATCTTGAGGTTCTGTGTGGACATAAGCTGGCTTTTTTTGGCAAGGCTTTAAGATTGCAAGCTATGGGACGCATCTAAAGTTGCAGAGTGATATGCGACTGCCATAAGAGCCGCCAGTGTGAACTAATTCTGATGGGCATGAGGTGTGAGACCAGAAACTTTATAAAGAGGATGGACAAAAAAACAGCCAGAAAACACACTTGAGTATGTCGAGTTGCGGCTCAAAAATGTTAGTCTGCAGAAAGCCATTCTGGGGATGGAACCATCTCCAAAACAACTTGTAACCAAGCTGACATGCTTAGACAGCAACAGGCAGCAAAGTAGGCTGCTGTTTCGACACGCTACAGAGTTAAGGCCATTTCATTCAACACCAACTTGCCTGTCAGGTTCAATGCTCGCGTAGTCAATGACCAGCCCAGTGTAATATGGTATGACCGCCTGGAAGGTAAGCATGACAACTTGGTTACAAGCAGTGTGCTGCAGCTCTGGCTTGTGCACTGAGGCAAGTGAAAGTGGTTTCTGGGCAGCCGTAAAAATATGGCATGCGAATTGTTGCCATGTCTATTTTGACTGCACAAGGCTGTGGTGAGGTTGGGGCACCAAGTGTGTTTCATGTCAGAGCAGGAGGCTTCGTCTTTGAGAGACAGACATGCAGGCTTTTGGTACACAGACAATGTCCATGAAGCGCAACTCACCTGGGCAGTTGCAGCAGCAATGCCAAATACAAAGGCCACCAGGATGACTGGCCAGTCCGGAGCGGAGAGCATCAATAGGTGCCACACAGTCTTGCCTTGCACGCCAGCCTGCGCATGGGCGCAATTGGTCAAGCATGTGAGGAGGCAAGGAGGTTCATGGATGACAGCACTGACAGCACAAACCTACGGCTCTGGTGGGCCCAGTGCTGTGAGCACTGCAGTGTGCTGTCAGCACTGGGCCCACCAGAGCCGCAAGTTTGTGGTGAGGGCATGCAAGAGCTGGCCCTGATTTTGAAGCAACAGGAAGGATCCAGCCCCTGTCCTCTGCCATCATTGCAGCCGAGCAAGCATGCAAGGAGGCTGCTCTCCTCCCTACCTCACCTTGGCCACCTCACCCTTTCCTTTGCCCTCCTCCCTCCTGCCCCTCTCCCCCTCCCCCTTTCCCCCTCTCCTGCCCTCCTCTGCTGCCAGCAGAGGCTCGTGGAGTGGGTCGTCTACGGCCCCTTGGGCGCCCTGAGCCCGTGCTTCCCGTGTCTTGCTCTGTTGCTCAGCCCCTGCAGGTGGGGCCGGG
>LKMJ01007428.1_pt1 | contig 10323 bp, 6 predicted proteins | sample 643391 | NCBI WGS metagenome assembly LKMJ01 (sample SAMN04112250, study PRJNA286221) | soda lake metagenome | biome: soda lake; feature: Kulunda Steppe; material: water; isolation source: sample PL-Br10 brine of Picturesque Lake | place: Russia: Kulunda steppe | collected 2010-07
GCCCCCCCGGAACGCAGGGGCTGACGCCCCTGCGTTTTTACCGGGGGGCCCGGAGGTCCCCCGGCAAAATCTTAACGGTATTCCAGATGGGCTTTTTAAAGTTAACGGTTCCCGTCCGGTTTGTACTCCCCTGTTACGTTGGAATAATGCGCGCTGTTTCCCACTCCTTCCCAGCCCCAAACTCTGAGCTTGAGATGCCTGCAGATGTGTAAAATTGGGCCGCACATCCTGTGTGGATTTGGGCGCGAGAAGCTCTCCCGTTGAGCTGTGCACTCAAAAGAGGCAAATGTTTCGCAATGTTTTGGCCCGCTGCTTTTCACCCACACCCTCGATCGGCTCCATTTTAAGTTTCCTAGATTTGATTTGATTGGCCGCAACCCTCAGACTTGGTCTGGCTTGAAAGCATGTGGAGTTAGGATCCTGTGATTGAACCCTTACCCGGTCGCGACAGGGTCACCCACGGAACACACCTTCCCGACCGCCTCTCCCTAATCCAACTTCGCAGCATCAAATCATCATGCAAGAGCAGCTAAAGTCCTGGAAAGCGGCAGGATTGGAGCAAGTTTGGGGATGCACCATTTGCCTGCCAAAAGGGTGCAAAATGGCAAAATGGTGCCAGAATGGCCTAAGGCGCACACGCCATGCCCCCACCACGCATTTTCTCACACAGCCTAACTTTTTATGACAAATGTACATGTTGTGCATGGTTGGGTCTGGAAATGGGGCCAGCAAGTGGGCGGAAATGCTAATTGGCCATTTTTAAGGGGTCCAGTGGTGGGGACGACCACCAGCTCAAAGGTACTAAGCATTTGCTCTGGAAACAATGCCACAAGCCATGCTTGTGACAAAGTGTGGAAGACAGGTAACAAGACAATTGGATTGGAGGGGCTGACCTGCGCTTAGCGCACAAAGCACAGGCCAAGCTATTCGATCACTGAATGCATGAGCCCAACTTTTTGATTATGGACTGCACGAGCCAAACTTTTTTATCAAAGACCGCATGCGCCAAATTTCAAATCAAGGACCAGGGCTGAGCCCAAGTTGGCCTGTCAGGGGAAAAAAGGGAGGAAAATGCTCCCTACATCAACCAAGGAAAAGGGTGTTTTGAGGCCCTGTCAGGAAAGAAAAAAGAAAAAGAAGAGAACACTCCCATCGAAAAAGGAAAAGAGTATTTTGAGGGCCCTGTCAGGAGACTTACATGGAATGTGCGCATGGCAGGTTGCTCAAACGAAAGCAGCTTGATCACCTTGGACCTGCTTCTGCAGTCACGTGAATTGAGCCACAAAAAGTTGCTTTTTTTTTTAACACACCAAGCAGGAATTGACAAAGGCTCAGAGAGAGGGGCCCATGGCCATGGAGTCTGCATTTCATACACACAGGACACCATCACGCAGCCCACAACGCGCACGCAATGCAGCAATTTGAATGAAATGAAAGCATGTGGAGTGTGCACTTTTAGGTGTTGAAGCATGCCAAATGCGCACTGCATATGCACTCAGTAAGGCCCATATGCATGAATTTGGCATGAAATTTGCTGTTCAAGTATGAAAGCGCGCAGGCCTATCTCGAAAACTTCTTGCGGCAAAAATTGTGTACTTATAGCAGTCCCCCTCCAAAACATGCACGGGCATCTGTTTAGCAAAGCAAGTAGCATGTGCCACAAAGCAGTGAGGTACAGGTAATCAAGGCTGAAATTGTGAATTCCCCACACAGCATCAACCCCATCCTGATGTGCTGAATTAAGGGGGGTAAGTGGATCTATTCGCTGAAGAAACCAGAGTGCTAGGTTGGGTAATGCATACCAACATGGGTCAGAATCACAGGACCCAGAGAAGTTTAACTGCCAGTAAGCATACTGGCTTGACACGCACTCGCTGTCCACCAAGGCATCCTGATTTTCATCCAATTCCTCCAAATGGGGTATGTTGTAAAATTCTTCAGCCTGAAAACAAGCAGCGTGGTTGAACAAATGGATAGATCTGCCACAGAGCTGTACACATGTGTGCCATGCCTAATTTGATGTAGTGATGATATGGATGTCAATCTGGTCATGAACAAAGGCCTCCACATCAATATACATTGTGCACGCGCATGTGCATGTACGTGTGCATATGTGTGCGCACGTGTGTGTGCGCACGCCCGTGTGTGCATCTCATGCATGGCTTTCTAGGTTTGAAAAGTATGCAAACATGTGCCACGTAAGCCGTACGCTCACTACCGTCAAGGATAGCAGGCAGCAGCGAGTGAAGTGCGCTTGTAATTTGGGTGTGATTGCTTGTTCACATTTTTCTTAATAGAGACATATTGATGGGGCATATCCGTGAAATAGATCAGCTTTCAACAAAATTGCAAGAGAATGGAAAGCGCAAGTTAATTTTTCAGATCAGCGCAAGTTAATTTTTCAGATGTTCGGCATGCATGTGCTGCTTTTTTATCATGATAGTCGTTGCAAGCAAAGACAGGGAAAGTTGGGGCTTCCCATTTAAGAGCATCATTCTATTTGGATAAAATTTTGAGATGATTTAGGCATCCTGGCTTACTCCTACCTCCAGCTCAATGTGCGTGCCATCATCCAATGAGAATCGGCATGTTCCTGTTGGTCTGTACGAACTGGCCGCTGTTGAGCAACGGTTCAAGTGGCCCGAAGTGATTGACCTAAAGTATGGTACCAAGGGTACAAAAGAGAGGAGAACGTATCAAGGTCACATATGCTAGGTCACACCACCATCATAAGGAGGTTACATCAGACTTTGTCACTCCACCATCAAACAAAGGTCACGAAGACCATACCATAACACCAACAAAATATCTGCGCTGTAGAAGCAAACCCTTTAGGTACAGCACTACGTGACAAACATACTTTCCTTGGCGGTATCGCAGGTTACAATGCGGCTGGATCAACATGCTAAAGCACTTATCTTGCATCAGTGCACTTCATGCATACAACCCAGGCAAACACATGATCTGACCAGACATTTAACGTGATTTTATGACATCTCAACTCAGGAGCAAGTGAGCTTGCACAGGGAAATTATCAAATTGGACGAGAAGGCCAAGCATCTGGCAAGGTCTGCACCTCTTACTGATTTGAATGTGATTGCCTATCGCACACATGCATGTGCTCTTGTGTGATTGTGATCAACTCAGAGAGCAACTCAAGGTGCACACGTGGCAAGGTGAATGCCGCTCTTGCTCTAGCAAATGGCACCTACATACATGTACCCCTCACCTTGACAGCCTGAATGCAGCAAGGATGAGGATTCTTACAAACGAACCTGAAAGACCTGATGGACTCAAACTTTCGGGAGCCTCTTGAGCGTGGGGAAGCGCATGCATCTCTCCAGCTTGCGCCTGCATGGGACTCCCCACTGTGCCTTGCATGTGAGCGTGCCGGGCTTGCAACTGTGCTGCTGTAGCTTTGGTTGGACGTCATCACCATGTGGATGTGGCGCTGGTGACGCTCATCGGGGACAGGGACGCTGATTGATGTTTGCAGAGCCCGTCTTTGCTTATGGGAGGGATCAGGGCTTGCCTCTGTACGATCTGGGCTTGCCGCACCATGCCCAAGGCTTGGTTCAACACATATGAGCACTTCAGGCTTCATGCGTCTGGGCGTTGCATGGTGCGGACCAGGAACACAAAGCCTGTAAGCCAAAATTTTACAAAAGCATTTGGCAAGCGTCAATGCTGCATGTCAATAAGATTGGCAAGAGTTCTCAATGGTGCGGATCAGGGACACTAAGCCTCTGTAAGCCAAATTCACCGAAAGCATTTCTCACCACCAAAAGACAGTGAGCATTTGGTGAGCATCAATGCCGCATGTAAATGAAATTGGCAGACTTCTCAACCTTGCAAACGTGCCAGATCAGGGGCGCACACTTTCTAAAACAGGTGCAGAGGTGCCCACACCATTAGCTATGCACATGTGTTGCTTGACAAAGTGTTGCAAGGGCTGAACAGAATGCGGATCACCTTAAGCAGGAAGAGCAAAAAGTGGCCCAATTCCTTCATTGGCTGTCCTAGGTTGATGCTTTGTTTGAATGTATGTGTTGCTGTGCTCGATAACCAGTCTGTCTATAACCTGTCAATGTTTTGCACAAGGTGTCTTGCTACCAAATGTGATGAAGCGCTAATTGACGGGTTTGCGATTGGCAGGCGTGGACAAAGCAATCTGCACCTATTCAATTTAATCTGAAACTCAAGCATACCTGTAGGGAGATGCAGGAGCATGGTCAAACTGTACCGTTTTGTAGTCAAAAGAGCTTCTTGGCTGATGTGCAGTATGAGCGTCATTGTGTCCATCTTGATAACCAATCAAGGAATTTTTATTGCGACCTGCCATTGTTTTTGCAAGACACACATTTAAGACTGGTAATTAATAGGACGCAAGAGCATGATTGTCACTTTCTGAGGAGCTGCTACAGCAGAGCTATCAATCTTCAACGCCTGAAATGCTCTCCAGGGCATGAACAAGTATCTCTGCTAATGCATCAATGCTCTGTTACAATGTCTAGACATAAAAGCGTTGAGGATATCTAAGGGAGATCTAAGGTGTGTTCTATCAACTACAATTTTCAGTGTTCCACGACCACTCTTTATCTTCATGCTCTCTTCTAGCTAAAGACCAGTGTGCCCTTTCTGTGAAGATGTGGACTTTTGCCTGATGGAGGCAGATGTGTCTGCACTTTGTGTGCATGGCCAATAATGGTGCAGTCAATCTGTAAAAAAGAAACAAATTGACTATGAGGGGATGCCTATGGCCCCAGTCCAAGGTATGGAGTATCCAAGTTCCCACTTGGGGTGTCCCCAACTTACAAATTTAGTTTGCCTTCATTAACTCTGTTTGTCAATTTCTAGCTCTCCTGCAGCCTGGAGGGATTATGCCAACAAAATTACAGCGCGAACCCTACATTACGCAGCTGTATGCATGTGTAAAGTCATTCAGATCACCAAACAAAACCAAATCAATGGTTGCTGAAAAATCCCTCTCATGGTACTTAATTAAATCAACATGTATTCAGTGGCTCCAATTATGTTTTTCCTGGATTGACCGCCATAATGAGAGGAAGGAGACGCAGCAGGATGGCAAGACAACAGTGGAGTACAGCTGCCTGCACTGCCAGAGGATGCTGGGCTGAATGCAACGTGGCTCAAGAGCCACCTGCTCAACCCTGGTGCGTGCAAATTCCTGTGGCGCGTGCAAAACCCTGGCGCAGCCCCGCTGATGGGGCTGCGCGTGCAAGCAATGCAATTAGGTTTGTAGCAGATGGAAGTGGATGAGGAGGGGGAGGAGCAGAGGGAGGAGGATGAGGAGGTGGAGGGGCGACAAGAGGGAAGAAGGAAATTTGAATTTCAGAGGAGACCTTCAGAAATGGTTGGATGCTGCAAAGGAGACTGAATGCTGCTGGAATGCGCTGCTGAAGTGACATTCTACAATTTCTGACGGGTTTCCACCATAAAAATCTAAAAAATCGACATTTTGTCGTCATAGATCAATATCACCCTTAATTGCGCCCGCGACTCAATCTCTGACGGTCAAAACCGTAAATTACGCCGTAACATCAAATGACGGTCAACGGCGTCAGTAGTTAAGTGCACAACTCTGATTGCATTCTTACCTGGACATGTCCCTAATTTCTTTCCAGCCATCTACCCAAAAAAAGGGCTAAATGAGTGGTCAAAGGGTACAAAACAAGCAATGCCAAAGGAACTTTCTAATCAAGGCATGGAAAAAAGAAGACCAGCATGTTGGAGATGAAAGTAGCTCTAGCTGAGTCAAAATGGCTCATGGCAGGCGCTTTTTTCCTATACATGGAGACCGAACACTGACCTTGGCCCACAGGATTGACCTTTCACACCTAACGGTGTCAAGCATTAAATGATGTTCTATAGAATACGTGATAGATAGAGCATGGCAAAGTTTTGGAGAGTCAGCTATATCTGACAAAAGTGTACGTTGAAGCCCAGGCAAAGGATTCGACAAAGTGGCCATGGTCTGATTACAATTCATGAGTTCAAACCAGCAGCTGGTGATCATCCTTTTAATACCAGGATTTCCTTGCCCACAACACTACTTATTGTATTGAAGTATTGAAGCAATGATATTCTGGCTCAGGCTCAAGCTGCAGCCCCTTGGTACCAGTCTGGACTGCAGATATCACACGATGTCGCGATCAACCAGTCTTTTAACCATGGCCAGGACCATTCCCTGGCCTGCTCATTTGGATGTAACGCTTTAAATTTTCACAGACATCTCCAGAGACTTTCCATGCGTCAGCCTGGAAGTTTAAGGTGTAGCATTTAAGGGTTCCTTGAATTTACGCAAGCAAAGACAGTGCTGGACTTAAAATGTGGCATGCATGGCAAATTGTTTGCAACCCGTGCACCTGTGTGCACAGAGGGGATCCTCTATGGTCCTCATCCGGACTACCTGGCAGGTCTGGAGCGTGATGTTTGGGACTGGAGCCAGCGTTCATCTTTCAGCTGTGCACACTGGGTGCCCTGCGTGCATTTTTAAAATGGCATGTTTATTTCGTGGCGGCACATGGCTGGCACGTGGCCTGTTTTTCATGGTTTGAAGTAAGCTCAACAGTAAATCATTTGTATCCAGACTAAGCTGCTATACTAACACAGGCGTGGATACATGAGGGAGGCAGTGCCCTGAAGAGGCCCAGGCCTCATTTGAACATCTCCAGTGCATCAAAAGAGGGACAGGCTTGCTCGTCCAAGGATCATGATGAGAGCCTCGATATTCATGTCCTCTAAGGGAAAGCCCTTGATGCTACACCATCATAGACGGCATCAGACCAAAGCTGTGCAGCTCATGGCGCTGGAAGCGCGTGCGCAGTTCATGCGTTGATCCAACCCAGCTACATTACTCTCGCAGTTCTCTTGCAACGCAGATCCACCCACCTCCTTCTGTGCGCTGGACGAGGTGCCAGGGGCTCGCACGGCCGTCTGCAGGCTTGTAGCGCTGGAACGCAAGCTTGTTGCGCTGGAATGCCGCGCGGGCGGTTCCAATTTGAAGGACCTGCTGACCCACTCCACGCCGTAGCTCAATCGACTGACATAGTGGTTGCTCGAACGAACGGTTTGAAACCGGGCTGGGCTGATAAAATGCTCGAGCTCTGTTTTGACAATTGTCAGGGTAGCATCTTCAACTCAAAATAAAATGCAGCACATGTTTACTTTTTGTACATCTGTTGGTTTGGCGGTGGCGATTGGTAGAGACTAAAGGACCAGGCCATAATTACTGGTCATACAACGAAAGGGGAACTCCAACTACCAAACGCATGCTTGCCCAACAAATAGACCAAATTTTCTTTTAAATACATGCCAAAACACCGCTTTTGGATGTGTTCGTTTGCCACATGGTATGGTCCTCCTCAGTTTCTTTGCTCCTGTTGCACGCGATATGTGCTCTTGCATGAATTCAGGGCCTGCTTGCATGCATGTTTGTCATGTTGGCTGCATGCATCCTTGTTGTATGCTGGGTATCTGCAAGCGCTTCTCGTGCCTAGCATCCGGCGCATACTTGTTCCAGCCTAGTTTCTGCTCTGTTTGCGCACATGCTTGCAAGCTTGCATACCAATGCTTGCGTTCCTGTCAGGAGTGAGCCACTTTGCCCTTGGAAATACGTGAGCCAATTGACAAAACCATCAAGACGACCTGGATGACGTGCAGCCTCAAGGTTGTGCATTACCAAAAAGGTGTGGAAGCATTCCCTTCCGCATGCCCCCATTACCACCCCAAGGTATAAGTGACTGGAGCTTGCTCATTGTTCCACGTAACCATGAATGTTAACTGAAAGCAGATGAGATGGTGTATAGACCCTCAGGCATGGATCCTCTCACAGCAAAAACTTTCTGGGCATCAGTTTAGGCCCTCTTGGGCCCTGTAGTGCAGGTCAATGCTCTCTTTCTTTCTAGGCAAGGCTAGGTAGGAGTTGCCCGGCTATACTTGCCAAATGGGGCTAGTTTAGCTGAAAGTCTTCCCGACCTGCAAATCCCACCAAGACTAAAAATAGGAGCGCAGCATTTGCATGGCAAAAAGTTTCTACTATGTCCCGATTGACGCAAAAGAAAGTTGATGATGATGACCAACAGACTCTGTCCTAAACACGCATATACAACCGCCCTGTCGTTAACCTTACCTCAGCTCTCAACGGAGAGAAAGGCATGGGGTATGTCCAACAGAGGAAGGTCAAAGAGCCTGGTCTGCTTCAATATTTTTATCCACAGCCATAACGTTTGGCTTATTTCTCTTTGCAAGTCACTGCCAGTCAAAGATAGTACACGATACGAGCAACAGACAATGCAGGAAAGGCATAAAGCTCTTTAGCTCTTAAGCAAGCACACTACAAGACAGCATGTAAGCAAGCACACTACGACACAGTGGATAAAGGAAAGATTTATGTCTACTTTCAAGTCAAAGCTGTGATTTTGATGACCACCCATGCCCATTGATGTGTAGGCGCTTGTTAGGCATGGAGCCACATCCCTACAGGCAAAAATCATACCACTAGTGTCCAATCCAACATGCACTCAAACCACAGACTGGGTTATGGCAACTTAGAAGCAGGGTATTACTCTTATTACAAGAGTCTGCTTCCACGCGTCCATAAAGGTGTTAGCAACACATTTTGGAGCATGTCCAATCTTTCCTTGCAAATGAATCGCAATGTGTTTCACCAATGCACATGCACCCTTTTTAATCAGAAGTATGCCGTCCACTTTAAAAAGTCCACTAACCTTCAGTGTCCTTTTGTCAGCAAGGAGATTGTGCTCTCCATATCCTCTCAGGGTGTCAACATGATACTAAATGGAATGTCAGTTAATACCATGATGTTGCTTGCATGCTCATCATGAAAGCCATCAACGGAGGCTCTCTAGCATGATGTTTGGTCCATTGGATGTCAAAGAGGATCTTCTAATTCCTGAGCATGCTAATGATAGGACAATACCCAGCTAGCTTTTAAATGCTTGTTTATCTGTCAGAGGCAGTAGCCTCAAGTCGCCCTGATGCATTCTAGTTATTGATGCTTGTTCATCTGTCAGAGACAGAGTAACCTCAACTTGCACTGATGCTATTAATTATTCCATTACCCACCACTCCTCACTTGCAACAAGTACAGCCCTCTATATCTCATGGGGAATTGCACAGAGCTCACGAGCTTGAAAGCTGATAAGTGGGAGGTACACCTGATCGAGGTCGAGCACTGTGAAGGCACCAGCTGGAGGCCTTTAGCAAAGAATACGAGACTCTATGCAGGCGTTTGAAAGCTAAAGAGGTTACAAGGGTTTACAAGAAAATGCCTTCAGTCAAGAAGTGCGAATGCTAGCCTGCTCATACAAAGCAATAAGTATTCAAAAGAAAAATATGTTTTTATTGTTCTGGCTCAAAATAGCAGACACGTTGTGGAAACCTTTGGGAAGAAACAGAGACGCATATGTCCTGCGGACAGAGACCAAGTGTGGATGGGTGCAGTGGTAAAGGACGTGCTGCTCATCTTGTACATCATAAGCATTGCACAAGTCACAAGCAGGGAAGGTATTGTGGGTCCAGGTCACTATTTCAATTCGTGGGGTGTTGGCAAGCTTGAAGCATGCCACGCTGCAGATGACGTCATGAGGGAAGTAAAAAAACATAATCTGGGAAGGATGAATGGTGAATGTGTGACCAGGGCCCTCTCTGCTGGGGGTACGCGTGATGGCACTACTGATAAGTTGAGCGTTTGCTGTTGCGCTCTTGTGGACGCATACCAGAATGAAGTGCCCAATATTCCAAGTGCCTCTCATGAGGTACACAACAAAATGACCGAGATCAATGGGCTCACACTTCAGCAGCCTTTCTTTGAAGATGTAGGATGTTTGTTTGTTACAAGACGCGAGCGGACACAGCAATGTCCTTAAGGCAGGCAAGGCAGAAGAGCTGAAAAACACTAGGAAAAGGAGAACTGCCAGAAAAGCCAACTAGCTAAGAGGTCGCCCCCAAGGCTATGAGGACAGCTCAGGCTTGGGCTACCAATTGGCCCACGGGCAGGCCGGCTCAGGCTCAGCTACCACTACAGCTTAGAGCTCGCACCAATGAAAGCAAAGAGAAGGGACCTCCTAAGGGCACCGAGACTAGGAATTAACTACAGAGGCACCAGCGCGCTAGAGCAGAGCACACTGCAGGTCCCCCCCCGGCCTAGCTCGGAGGAAAGGATGACCTGACCCTATATCACCCACAGAACTCTGTGGGCCTTGGCAGGCTGCAAAGTCCTTCAAGGCCTCTAACATGAGGGCAGGGACTCGGTCCACTACTCCTGTAGCTTGGCCCAGA